>JAABUH010004204.1_pt1 | contig 11781 bp, 22 predicted proteins | sample 5559121 | NCBI WGS metagenome assembly JAABUH01 (sample SAMN10711871, study PRJNA513364) | rock metagenome | isolation source: Antarctica rocks | place: Antarctica: Victoria Land, Battleship Promontory nord | collected 2015-12-28 | reverse complement strand
TCAGACAGCGGCGTACCCTCAGAGACGGATGGATCGAAGGCAAACATGCAACGCAGTGAGGGTCCAGGCGCATGGCCACGCAGCCGGCCTTGGCGGGCGGAAGGGAAGCGCACGTCGCGGGCCTTCTCCGGCGTCAGGATGCGCTCTGCGGCAAAGCCGCGCGCGGCGGCCAGCGCCGCAACCGGCGTCGGCTGCATCGCCTTGAGCTTGCCGCGTCCCAGCAGCCTGCCAGGCTGGCTGACCACCGCGCTCACCTGCGCGCGCGCCGGTCTGCCACTGACCTCAGGCCTCACGCACTGCAGCTGAGGGGTGACCGGTGTAGGTGGCAGGACCCAGGCGACACTCCACTGTGCGCTCTTAAATAATACGTGGTCACGTCACCCCGTCCTTGTCCCCAGCTTGCGGTTGAGCACTCCTTCAGGCCAAGTGTGTTGCTTGCATATCTCGAGCAAAAACCGCGACTGTCTGTCAAGCGTGGGCGGGCTGGCGCGCCTCAAAGCTGGCGCCGGGCTCCTCTGCCGCGTCCAACAGCTGCTCCAGCACGCTGGCGGCTACCTGCAGGACAAACGAGAGTGAGGCTGCACTGACAATATCAGGGGAGCCCCCGCGCTTGCAAGTCCGCATGCTAGTCGCGGACATAAGGCAGCCGTTTGACACGGCACTGCCTGAACACTTGGCAGGCGTGCCGCAGGCAAACCTCTGGGGTGCCCAGGAACACCAGCCGCTTCTTTGCCCCTCTGTCTGGTGGGCTGTTGCCGTCAGAAGAAGCTGCGCGCGTTGTGACAAGGCGCACGCGCGCCGAGCTGCTGAGCAGTCGTTGCACGTGCCGGTGCACCACGGGCCACACCAGTGCGTGAGTAACCATGGGCTCAGCTTTCAGTCCCGCGAAGTTGTTGCAAGCAAATGCTGTGCGTTCAGACCACCGCAGAGACTGACATGTCTTGTCAGGCTATGACAGCTTACAGTCATGCAGTTTGCATGTCTCGCCCTGCCAACACCGGCTCTTCACTGACAGGCGCCTTGCCCATGTGTCTGGTTGCAATAGTTTCCTACATCCATCAGCAATATAAAACGGGCTTGTAAGCTACTGCAAGCTATGCATGTGATGGACCCCGTTACGGTCGGCCGTAAACGGCTGTTGTAAGGACGGTGCAAACAGAGATTGAACAGACGCACTGTTGCTCTGTACGTGATCTCTCAGCCCTCTTATGCTTCTCCTTCACACTTCGTTACTGTCAGCCTGCCACTGGGCTGTTGGCGTATGTGTGTAAGAAAATTAATATAAGTGTAGGACTCACGCTGCACTGGCCAGGCAGCGCCTTGAGGTTGAAAGGCATGCAGTAGGCCTCCCGCAACAGGTAAGCAATTGCCCCCCATGGCTGCAACCATGACGGGCCTGCAGGAACACCTGCACAGCCTGCACGAGGCCTTTGGCCGCCAGGCCTGCCAGGACCTGAGGCAGCTCGGCGCAGAGCCCTTTGCGGCAGCGCTGGACTCGCTGGACCGCACTGGCTCAGGCGCACACAGGCTGGCCGCAGCCAGGGCCCTGTCGTCACGCTGCTCCGAGCTTCTGCAACAGCAGGGGTGGCCGCACCCTGCGTACAGGTGCGAAGTACCACAGGAGCAGCTCACAGGCTGCTGTGCGAACCTGCAACCTTCTCCATTAAAGCTGCACTATGCAGGGAGGCCTACGTTCTTGCGCAGCTCTGGGTTGCCGCCGAGCTGTGCGCGCGCTGCCTGCCAGCAGTGGAGCCAGAAGAGAGGCCTGGCGCAGCCTGTGACAGCGGCAGCCAGGCGCCTGCGGCACGCGGCGGCACCTGCCGCGCCACAGACGGGGCACAGACGTGCTCGCGGGCTTCGGAGTCCGCCTCCCGTGTTGCACCTGAGGTCGCTGCATCGACTGGTCGTCAGGAGCAGCGCGGGTGCAGCGGCAGCTCCGCGTGCACAGCAGTTGAACAGCTGTGCGACTGCCCGTCACGTGAGGACGGTGCTGAGTGCGCAACCACTGCGCTAGAGGCGCTCCGCGCCGTGGACCTGGCGCTCATCCTGGGCGCTCCGGCGGAGGCAGCAGCTCCGGTGCACCCTGCCTGCACTTTTCGGCATGCCTGCTCGCACAGCAAGCCCATGTGCCTCAGTTGGCATGCTTGATGTGCACACCAAGGTAAAGGCGGGCCTCCTGACACGCGCTCACCGTGCATGACCATGTCGACCCTGGCAGGCATTTCCTTGGCTGCAAAGCCTATCCACGCAGATACGCAACAATGTGCCTGTCCACTGTCTAGGTACCACAACACTTGCTACGCATGCAGGTGCTTGCGGTGGCCGAGCCACTGGCGCGCGGCCGCCACAGCAGCACGGCCGCCTGTGCCCTGCACCCCGACACTGTACTGCCAGAGGCGCCGCCCGCGGCGCTGCCCGCGCTGGACGCCGCGCGCGGCATCGCGCGCTGCAGCGCGGCCGAGCTGCCGCGCGCGCGCTTCCGGCGCGAGTTCTGGAAGGCGGACCGGCCGGTCATTATCGCAGGTAGGCCTTTGCTGTCAACCTATTGTCCGTGGTAGCATGGCGCCAGGAGTGAGCGCCCGGCTGCTCATAAAGTGCGCCGGTGTCAGGCCCAGCCGGCTGTATGGCGTCGGCAAGGTGCACAACACGCACATGCTCGTGGTTGCTGTCAGGTCTGTCTGCCGCTTCACGACCGCACCCCTGTGCGCAGGCGCGCTGGAGGCGTGGCCCGCGCGGACGACGTGGCGCAGCCTGCGCTGGTGGGCGCGGCGCCACGGGCTGCGCAGCGTGCCCGTCGAGCTGGGGTCGGGGCGCGCCTGGCGCGAGGCGGTGCTGACGCTGCGCGAGCTGGTCGAGGGGCACCTGGCGCCCAGCGCGCGCGGCGCGCCCGGCGTGGAGACCGCCTACCTGGCGCAGCACGCGCTGCTCGACCAGGCGTGCTTCCCCCGGCAGGCTGGAGACGGGGTCGGTGCTAGTGTTTGCATGTGTCCACCAGAATATCAGAAGAAGCACGCATGCAATGGTCAGCCGACCCGCTCCATTGATGCGTTGCTTCGTGTGCATGAGGGCGAGGCACTGCAGAATGGCAGCTCATGACGCTGGTTGGGGTCAACCGTTGGAGACAACGGTCGGCTGTGGTATGTTTAGCGCGTAATATAAGCCGCGTTTCACACAGGTCCGCAGGGAAACCAAACAACTGTGTGAATGCCTTATTGGCCCATCCCCATGACGCGCCAGCCAGCAGGCCAGAATAAACATATGTTTCTGCTTCTAATGACTCCAATTTGTGGGGATGGCCAGAGCGCTGGCAAAGAATGCTGCGGCAGACAACTTTTTCGATGTCAATGCGCCATTATCAGTGCTGCAGCAGACCGCTGATACTCGTGTGGGGGCAGCGCAGATCCCCGAGCTGGCGCAAGACGTGGCTGTGCCACCCTGGTGCGAGCCTGGGGGCCCGTGCAACGCATGGATCGGCACGGCTGGCGCGGCGACGCCACTGCATTTCGATGGCTATGACAACCTCCTGGCGCAGATGTGTGACTTCCGACTGAGGCGTGAGACATGTGCATGCACCCTCCTTGAATCAAAGAGGAGTGCACTGCACAAACGTAAAAGCTGCATGGGTGGTGCTCTGCTTGCCTGCATGCCCGTTTGCTTGTTACCTGAGGAGCGAGTGCTGCATGTGAAGCGGAATCAGCAGTGAACCCCTGACCCGCTAATAGTAAGCTAAACTGGTGGTAAGCTTTCTATGTGATCATGACCAAGAGTCTGAAGTGGTGGGCACAAACTGCGGCGATGCCACAGGTTGCTGGCTACAAGTACGTGCGCCTGTATGCGCCGGACCAGACAGCGCGGCTTTACGTGGGAGACGCGCCTGCAAACGCTGGCAGTATGAGCGGCGTGCAGGCCGCGCGGCTGGCGGTGCAGCGCAATACGTCGCCTATTGACGTTGCCGCGCCAGACCTGGCCCGCTTCCCAGACTTCGCCCGGGCGGTGTACACTGAGGCCGTGCTGCAGCCTGGCGAGCTCCTGTTTATCCCTGTCAAGACGTGGCACTATGTGCGCTCGCTGACGACAGCCATTTCTGTTAATTTCTGGTTCTGAGCACCCGGCAATGCCCATTGAGTCGTTGAGCTGAGGCTACAAGCAAAGAAAATATAAAAAGTCCTTCTCAGCTGTCGGCAGCTGGCACCACCTCTGCCGCGCCTCGCACGCGCGCTCTTGCTCTTGCCAGCACAGGCGATAACCGCTACCATCAAGCGCCCTTAGTATAACAGAGTCGTCTGTCGACAGAATAAAAAGACATAATACTGCCGACAAGATCCACAACTGTCCTTCACCACTGGCCCAGGCTTTCAATGCAACGCTGCAGTCGACCTGCAACTTGTCTGCATAGAATCCACGCCAAAGTGCACGGCGTGCTCAGCACACTATAGGTGATAGTCTGAGTCAGATGACCACCGCACGGCGAGACTGCCAGCTCACGTGCCTAACCGCCGACGACCTCGCGCTGGTGAGCCGCTCACTGCCCACTGTACACTTCCTGGGGCGCCAGCTCAGCGTCAGCTTCGAGCAGCAGCTTTGGCAGGTGCGCCTACAGGCAGCCACAGCAAGTCCGCCTGGTGAAGAGCCAGGCTAGCAGCACGCCTATTGTTGCCGCATGTGTGCAGGCCACGGAGTGGGTTCTGCAATCATCCATGGGATGGCCGCCCAAGTCGCCATGGTACACAGAGCTTGCCTGTTGCAGATTGCAGGGAAAGCGCGCTGCCAGGCAGGTCCTGTGTGGCCACAACATGGAACGTGGTGCAGCTGCTGGCAGCGCTGCGCGAGCCAGCAAGTGCGCTCCACGTGCTTGGACAGGCACAGACGCCTGCAAACCTGGCGGCTGAGCTGGGCGCAGAGGCGGCCTGGTGGCAGGCCTCGCAGCTGGATGGCGCTCACCATGTCATCCGCCACGCAGGCAGGGCTGCACCCCCAAGGTTACTAAACGTGTCAGGCTGTGCAAATCCTACAGGTTGAGCTGGTAGTGCAAGCATAGGACAGGGGCACAACACAAAGCTTGCAAGAACTCTGAGTGCGGGTCGGCAGAGAGAGGGTGCCGCGAGTGTCTTGTCACAGCCACAGCACGAGGCTGCTACTGCTCGTTTATGCCTAGCTGCTCAGACAATGAGGGCTTGCTCTTCAAAGTATGCTCCCTTGCGCACACATACTTGGCCAGCCAGGTAGGCACGCTGCAGGCGCAGGGCACAAGGAGCATGCTCATGCAGCACCATGGCTGTAAGAGGCTTCACGGCAGTCATCATTAATACAGCTTGATCGAGGGCTCTCACGCTGAGAGCGCACATACGCATAGGCATGCGCGAATTCTGGCACAGTGCGTTTGGGCCGCGCGAGGACGTGCCGTGGCTGGACTTCTGGGCCAGCTTTCCCCGCGACCTGGGCACGTGCGCTCGTTAAAGAAACCACGGACTGACTGCATGTGGTCCAGATGTCAGTGGCCTGTGTGGAGCTCCTGTATGGCAGCATGAGCGGGCGCCGTGTGGTTGCAGCTGGCTTTATGAAAAGCGTCACTAACATGCACACAGGATCGCGGCTGCTGAGCTCAACGTCATGTTCCTCTCCCAGTCCGCTCGTGATGTCCTGCAGGCACGAGCACAGTGGCACGTAAGTGCGGGATCGGAGCTGCGAGGTCTGCGAAAGTACAAAGTGTTTGTGCTGCATGTCACACCAAAAAATGCACACAATTAGTAGGCCAGCGTTCTTATACACTGGGATGAGGCCGCTCGCTTGCTATTTAGGTCCTTGCACACGAGCCTCGCAATGCAGGCGTGCAGGCTTCCATGTCGCGCTTAGCCAACTGGCAGTGGAACGAGATTTGATGGGCGTGGTGGGGCAGGCAGCGCTGTCACGAGGCAACCCGCACCGGCTGAGTACCGCAGAGGTCGACCACGCCTTCCTTCCTGGCATGCCAGTTGCCAGCGTGTGCGCGGCGATCCTCGCTGTCGCCGAGCGCATCCGTACGCGCGGCCGGTGCTTCTAAACGCTCATACAAGGCCCCCACGCAAGGGCACATTTCCATCCTATCATTACCTCCGACTGTTGATACAGACGGGTTTGCTGAGAGCACAGTGCCAGCTCGATGTGCTGTCCCGCGTCACATGCATGCAGTCGCCCGCTGATGTGCCTTTCGCTGGCACCTTTTTTGAGAAATCAACCATGCCTTCACATGGTGCTGAAGGAGCACGCCCGTTGACGGTGAAGCCCATGAGCGCATGAAGAGGCGCAAGTGTTTGCCTGGCAATCCATGAGGCCCTGCAGCATGTAAGTCTGTACCATTGTGTGTGCCAGGCGCTCGGCACGCAAGAAGGCGGTTCAGGCAGCAGTTGCGGCGGCCATGTCGAGTCTACATGCGCCACTTGCGCACGCGGCTGGGTTGGAGATCATCGCGGATCAGCTGGCAGCCGTGCTGGCGGCAGCAGACGAGCCCCTGCAGCTGGTCAGTATCACAGGACCGCCAGGTATAGGTGCGCCCGCACGTAGGACGATGACCGTCCATAGCACAGCACGTGCAGTCCATACAGTCCAGCAGTCTTGTCGCCGTAAAGGACAGGCTGGTGCGGTTTATATGGTTTATATGGTTTATATGGTTTATATGGCAGCCTTGTTAACAGCTTGGTAGGCCGAGGTTGGATAGTCAGGGTTAAAGCATCATTATTCACCTGCACGTGTGGTGCATAGGAAAGACAACCGTTGCGCTTGCCACGGCCCGGCAGCTTGTGGCGCAAGGGGAATGGGCAAGCGCGCACTACGCAGACATGGCCGCATGCGTGCTACCTGCTGAGGCTGCATACCAGTTCAGTGGCCCGACCCTCGCAGCCCAGACACCGCACAGCTATGGACCAGTGACGTATCTTGACCGGCAAGGACGCATGTCACTTTAAGTGGCCACGAAATGCAGTGCAGCAGGCATGTACTACTTCATGACTGGCATATACTACTACACAACTGGTAGCATGCACAGGCATACATACCTTCAAACACCGTTGACGATGGCCCGTGCGTGGCATGCAGGCTCATGGCTGGCATGGGGGTGCCTAGCAGCTCGCCTGATGCGGCGCTGTTGCTAGCCTGGCTGGCGCGCAGCGCCGGCGCGCCACTTGGCCTCGTCCTACGCCTACCTGCCAGCGCGCCTGCAGCCGTCAAGGCACACATCTGCACCCTGCTGCAGCGCATGCTCAAGGCGCGTCGCACGCTGTCTCGGGTGCTCAGGAGCAAGAGTTGATGGAAGGTGACACCAGCCAGCTCATGCTTCGTGAGGAGGGCAAGTGCGTGCCACTCGGCCTGGTCCTGCGCCTGCCTGTCAGTACCCTGGCAACCACATGCATCCTCCAGCTGCAGCACATGCCTCAACATGCTGCGCAAGTTTAATGGTATCTCGGACGCCTTGTGCACAGCTGCAGGTCACCTACGAAATGCTGTGCATGAGGCACCAAAGCAGTCATATGTTCCTGCTGTGCTTTTGCTGGAACCAGGTTGGCTATAGCGCGCTGGCTCAAGTAAGCGTGTGCAGAACCAGTCTGATTACTGCGTGCAGGTCGCTCCGCTCCTGCAAGTCCTGGTGGTAGCGGACTCACCACTGGATGTCTCGCATGCCACAGCGACGGAGTTCACCGTGGCGCCACTGCCGCTCTCCGACGCCTTGCTTCTTCTGCGCCACCAGGCCTCAGAGGTCAGCGGCCCTTCCCTAACAGCCTCAATCGCGTCACGACACTTTATTTCAGTCGCGCCGCTTCACGTGTACAAGGGGCTAGGCGCTGCAGCATGGCTTCCCTGATTGCAGGTGGCACGCCTGGCAGCATGGGACTGTATATGCGGCTGGCATGTGCAGCTGGCATGTGCATACATGCGTGTGCACTGTGCCCACATGTGGCCCGGAGTGCCTGCAATCAGAGTGACAAGTATATGTGCAAGCCTATGGTATAGTATCTATTCACACCGCGGCCCACAAAGTGCAGCACTCGCAGGCACCTGAGCACGATGTGCTGGACGCTGCGGCATGGGCTGCTGGCGTCCCGCTGAAGCTGCACCTTGTGGCCGGAATCTTGGCACATAACACACAGCATACCTCAGCTGCGTCTGAGAACGCCAGCAGTGCGGATGCTGGTGCTGCCAAAGCAGCTGGCGGCGGAGCAGGGCAGGGAACTACCGTCGGCTTCCAAATGCTCAGCAAATCAGCATATCTGGACATGTGCGCTACCGTGCTCAGCATGCTATAAACTACAGGCTGGTCTTGCAGGTATCTGCATGCTCTGCTCAGAATCACAAGGATAGATGCAGCCGAGGCATGGTGCTATGGTAGCGCATGAGAAAATGCACCAATTGAGATGCTGCATCGTGTGCACAGGAGTGATCACCCAACCTAGCTTAACTAGTGAGGTCTCAAGCTCAGGTGAAATGATGAATGCCAGCAGTGCCAGGTGCGTACGCGCCGCGCTGGCCGCGCTGAGCGAAGCGCTCTTGCACCAGCTCCTGCAGCTGGCGCTCCTGCCGGCGGCCGCATTCCCGGTAACGGCCGTGGCAGCTGTGCTGGGCTTGGCCGATGCGGGGGATGCGCGTGCACGCGCGGCCTGCCGCGCCCTGGCTGCTGCTGGCCTGATGCAGGCGCGCTCTGAGCGCTGAGGCGCGGGGAGGTTGGTTTGATAGCAGCAAACTGCCACACTGACCACAATGACAGAACTTGCCAAGCAGGATGCTGTGCTTACATTCTGTGGACTGCAGATTGAGCAGCTTTGTCTAGCATTGAAATTGCAGGTTGCGTCAGTGTATGGGTTCAACAGAGGGTACTGGTGTGCATGTGAAATAGCATCTCCAAGGAGAGGTGTCGGGGGCAGGCAGTGGATGTGCAGGAGGATCTGTGGCGCATGCACGACCCCGTGCGGGACACTGCCGCCGCTCTCTCTGCCGAGCTGGGCCTGCGGCACCATGCTGCCAGGCATGCCCTGCTCCCTGCATGCGGGTCAGTTGGGATCTGGGGCACGTGGTGCCGTGCATGCATCGCCTCAAAACGCACATTTTGCAGGATGCGGGAGGATCCCGCATCCTGCAAAATGTGCATCGCACTGTGATACTGGGTACGTCTAAGTCCTGATGATGTGCGGCGCATGCAAGGTACGCACGCCCTTTGCACCTTTGCTGCTAGACATGCGGGCCCTGCACATTGTAATGACTCCCTGCATTCATCGAGGTGTGGCATGAGGCGAGGCGCATGCATGCGATGCAGCCTTGACGCACAGAGACAGCACAGCTGCCCCTCACGCGCCTCCCGATTATGCAGAGCGGCGCTGGTGGAGCACTATACGGGCATGGCCTGCTGGGCAGCCGCGCTTCACGCGGCGCAACACGGCGCGGCCGCCGCCCGCCTATTGGACCGGTCTGCCGCAGGCGTGGCATTGGCGGTGGAGTGGGCGGTGGAGGTGAGCTGTTCGTGCCAACTGCTCCCTATGTGCCGTTTGTGGGCGGGTAATAGATTCGCAGCAGCACTCCTACGTAGTTGCAGATATGTACAGCTTTACTTTGTCCTCTTTGATGGTACTCAACCACTTCTGTTTCCACAAGACGCACAAGCACACAGTGCACACGCACAACCATCCAAAGATGTGTGAGCCGCAGCGCTGCGCGTCCTGTGCTCGTCAGATTGTGCTCGCATCAGAGGCAGAGCAGACCTGCAGGATGGCGCCTGCTGAACCTGCAGCACAAGCTTGCTATGTGCTATGCGCGCGGCGCCGGACTGAGCAGGATTGCGCACGCATGGCACCAGGGCGCTGCGCCTCCCCAGACGCTGGGCGCGTATGCGGCGCTGGCGGGGCAGGCGCTGCCGCTGCTCGCGCCGCGCATGGATGCCGGCCTGCGCCAGGCCTTTTGCGAGGCGCGGCGCGCGCTGTGTGGGCTTACGGCGTGGGTCTGGGGCGCCTGCACGCTGTTCTACCACGCACGCCGTTCCTGCACCTGTGTGTGCTATCAGCCGTGCCTTGCATCCGGGAAGCTGCCTGTTTGCCTCAATGTATGCATGTTTGTCGATGCAGTGTTGTATTCAGGCTGAGCACAGGGTAGCCCACTCTGACAGAGGAGTGAGAGGGCATCTGGCCACGTGCTGCCAAGGGCAGGGACTCAGGCGCGCCTGCCCGGCAAGTGCAGGCAGTTGCGGACATGGCGGAAGCGGCAGGGGATGCCCTGGCGGCCGCCCTTGCGCGCTGGCGCCTGGGCGAGGCCCTGGGCGAGTCGGGGCGCTGGGATGAGGCGGCCACGCCGCTTGCCGCAGCGCTGGCTGCTCTTGAGGCCGCACCGGGGCCCAGCAGCCACCCGGACATTGCGCATGTGTGCAACGGTGCGGCCCGCCAGCATGCGCTGTTGTGCGTATGCACGAGAGCAGGGGAGGTATCTATCCGTCACCATGAAGGGTCTGAGCTGCATGCAAGTGTTGGTGGGCATTCCCTACTAGGTGCGCTTCTGCTCGTCGTGACAGCTGCTTGCCATCTCTCTCATGGTGACAGCGTATGGTCACACGCCATAAGCACGCGCAGGATGTGACTATCCATTGACCAGCATCCCAACCCTGCGCCACTCACCGTGCTGCACGGGCCGGCAGCGCTGGCGGTGATGCACTACCGCATGGGGCGGCTGGAGGAGGCCCAGGACATGTATGCGCGCGCGTACGAAACTCAGGCATGCAGCTCGTAGGTCCCAGACACCCAGAGTATCAAGCCGTTTCTAAGATGAAGCACGTTGTTTCAGGTAGGCAAGTCACGAGCACAGCGCGCCTACTGAGCACCGGACTGGAGAGTTTTCTGTGCATGCGGCAGGTGGCCCGCCTGGGGCAGCAGCACCCGGACGTGGCCTCGACTCTGGCAGCCACGGCTGGGCTGTTGAAGGCCATGGGGCGAAATGCTGACGCTGAGACTGTTTACCGCCTGGTGCGAGGCGGTGCACACAGGCGCGCTCCAGCGCAAAGACATCATAGCAAACAGGATGAGGTCTTAAAGAGCAATGGCTCATACACTGTTCTGACCCAGGCGAGTGTGCAGCTTCACACAGGAGCGCAAGGCCAGCACATGCTGTACACACATGTGGCACAGCCAACACACAATGCTATGGGACGCTCTTTGCTCCCTTTCATGGAATATCCGCATGCAAGAGCCTGAGTTCAAGCATATACACGCGCTCTTGCTGCCGCATGCAACTGGGTGAAAGCAGGCTGCGGATCGCATCAGGTGCTGGACATGCGCGAGCGTGCGCTGGGCCCCGAGCACCCTGAGGTCGCGTCCGCGCTTAACAACCTGGCTGTCCTGCTGCGCGCAGTGGACAAGGCAGCGCACCCTGCCCATCCTCTGAGCATGCTCTCACTTGCAAGTGCGGCCCTTGCAGCGGCCACAGCCAAACAGTGCAACACAAAGTAGCCTAGCGAACAGTGAGGCACAAACCAGCCAAGCGCTCACGGACAAGTGACTGGGCAAGGAGCGCAGCCCCATCATGGCCGCGCACCCCCCCCAATGTGCGTCCCAGCCAGGCGCTGTCATGCGTGGCGCTGGGTTCTGCACCACAACAGGGTGTGGATGCCCTGCGCAGCTGGACGAGGCAGAGAGCCTGTACGCGCGCTGCATCGCCATCAAGGAGCGCAGCCTGGGCGCCGCGCACCCGCAGGCGCGCGCCCTGGCCCCCAGCACGCCCAGCGTGTCTTCGTGAACCCATGCATGCACGCGAGGTGCTGGCAGCATGGGCTTCTCG
>JAABUH010004202.1_pt1 | contig 11784 bp, 13 predicted proteins | sample 5559121 | NCBI WGS metagenome assembly JAABUH01 (sample SAMN10711871, study PRJNA513364) | rock metagenome | isolation source: Antarctica rocks | place: Antarctica: Victoria Land, Battleship Promontory nord | collected 2015-12-28 | reverse complement strand
TGGCGATGAAGCCGGTCAGTGCCGCTATCGGCTCGTTCGGTTCGCCGCCACCCGCGATCAAAGGTCTACCGAAGGGCATGTTCGACAAGACCGAGAGCAAGATCCGCGACTTCATCGTCGGCAAAGCCGATGCGAAGGACTCGGCCAGCAGTGGTGGAGGCTCGGCGTCTCTGGGTCCTCTCGGTGGTAACGCCGACGCTTACGCGCACGAAATCTTCCGGTCCGCTACCGAACACGGGTTCGGCAAGGATGGTGCGGTCATCGGCTTGGCTACTGCCTTGGTCGAGTCCAATCTCCGCATGTACGCCAACGCTGGCGTCCCAGAGTCACTGGCTTTCCCGCATGATGCTGTGGGTTCTGACCACGACTCGGTTGGCCTGTTCCAGCAACGCCAAGCAGGTTGGGGGACCTTGGCGGAACGGATGAATGCGCACGCTTCCGCGGATTTGTTTTTCAATAAGTTGGGCGGTTTCGACTGGCGGTCGATGGCCCCTGGTGCTGCAGCGCAGAGGGTGCAGGTTTCGGCGTTCCCCGAAGCCTACAACGGCCGCATCGGTGATGCCCGTGCGATGGTCGCCGGTTTTGACGACGGCGGGTGGATGAAACCCGGCGAGGGTGGACGCAACTACTCCACGAAGCCGGAGCCGGTGTTCTCCTCCTCTCAGTGGGAGGTGTTGCGCGCCAACCTCAACACCGGGCAAGGCGGTGGCGGCAAGGACGTGACGATCAACGTGCATTCGCAGCCGGGGCAGTCGGGGGAGCAGATCGCCGTGGAAGTCAAACGCCAACTGCTCTTCGAGATGAGGTGACGGTGTGAGTTTGGTCGTCACCCTCGCCGGCACCCAGTTCCTGTTGACGGATACTCCCGATTCCAACGGGGTCGGAAGGATCGTCACCAAACTCGACGGCTGGTATGACACCCCGAAGTTGCGGACGGCCTACACGCCGTTGCCGTTCGCGGCGGGCAGTGTGTATACCCCCGCGTACATCGACCACCGGGTGATGGTGCTCGATGGGGTGCTCACCACCACCGACCCGGCCGTGTTGATTCGGGCGCGCCGCAGCTTGGGTGGGTTGTGCAACGACCCGAACCATCTGTACACGCTGCAGGTCGATGACGAGGTGGGCTCGTTGTTCTGCCTGGTGCAAAGGTCCACAGAAATCCTATCCAAGTCGCCGGACGGGATGATCGCCAACTTCTCGGTGTCGTTGACGGCCCCGGACCCTCGTTTGTTGGATGTGGTGTTGCAGTCGGCGATCACGCAGATGGCGCAGCCCGGTTCGGGTGGGGTGGCGTGGAACGGCCCAGCTCCGGGTACCACGGGCACCCAGTGGAACGGGCCAACAGGGTCCACGGGCATCGCCTGGGGTCAACCCGGCCCCACGGGCATTGTCACTGTCGACAACACTGCGGGCACCGCCCCCGCCGATGTGCTGCTGACCATCCAGGGTCCGGTGACGAACCCGACGATCATCACCACGGCCGGTGTGATCGTGTACGGCGGCACCTTGTCAGTCTCGGATGTGTTGGTCATCAACACCGGTACCGGGTCGGTGCTGCTCAACGGCGCCAACCGCCGCAACCTGCTCACCAGGGCCGGGTTCTTCCAAATCCCGTCCGGCAAGACGTTGGGGATCTCATTCTCCGCTGACCTGCAGAACTCTTCCGCTTCCCTCACCGCCCAGTGGCGGAACAGCTACCTCTAGGAGCGCAATGGCTATCGCCCTCTCTGACGCCTTGCCGGTAACCGGGGCAGACGGTTCGACCGGCCGGAACAACGGTCGCGACATCCGCAAAGGTTTGTTGAGCAGCCTGTTGCTGCCCGATACCAAAGCGAACCCTCTGGCGGTGCGCAACGGGGTCCTCAGCCACGACTACGATACCAACGGGGTCAAGTCTCTGCGGGTGGACCAGACCGGCACAGCCAGCAACCAGGTGATTGTGCAGCCGGGCGCGTTCGTCAGCGAGCGGGCCGGGCAAGGCCCCTACATCGGCTGGCTGGAAACCTCGGCTGGGGTGTTGCTCACCCCACCCACCTCGGACTCCACCAACCCTCGCATCGACGTGGTGTATGCGCAGGTGTTGGACAAGGCGTCGATCAGTTTGGATGCCTCCACCGACGCCATTGTGGATGTGGTGACCGGCACCCCATCGGCGACCCCTGCGGTACCCACCGTGTCTGCCGATGGGGCTGTGATCCTGGCGCAGCTCTACCGCCCAGCTGGTTCCACCACCATCACACAGGCGAACGTCACCGACGTCCGCCGCTCCACCGGTTTAGTGGGGACGGTGCGGCGGATGCTGCCCGGTGACGCCCTGTCCGACGCGGGGAAGGTTGACGGGGAGTTGCGGTACCGGCAAGCGGTGGGTGGTTTGCCGTCCCTCATCGACTTCTGGGACGCCGCTCAAAGCCTGTGGCGGGGTACGCAGGGCTTCATCGTCACCCAAGTGCTGCCCGGCACCCCGGATGCGGGTTTGATCGTCAGTGGTTCGGTCACAACCCCCGGCCAGATCGTGCAGGTGACGATTCCCGACCCAGGTTGGCCGTACCGGGTGCGGGCCAGCGCCGCTATCAACGTTTCCGGCGTTGGTGGGACGGTGTCCTGCAACACGTTCGTCACAGTGAACGGCGGGCCGCTCGCCTCCATTATCTACAGCACCCCGGCCGGGCCGGTGGTCCTCGCCCCCAATGGCGGCGACATCTACACGGGGTCGGCGACCGTCCGGTTGCGCATCGACCTCACCGCCGGTGGCATCAACACTGTCGCCTGGAACACCGACGTCCGCAACCTCCTGACCTGCCGTGTTGACCCGGCCTGATGGTCGCTTACCGGTTGGCGGTGGCGAACACCCGCAGCGGTCAGGTTGTGGGTGACCTTCCGTTCACCGCGGCGCCCACATGGTCGCGTGTCCTGAACGGGTCAGGCACCTTGTCGGGCGTGTCGGTGCCACTGAACCCGACCCGCCTGGATGCGGACATGGCCCAACGTTTGCAAGAGCCATGGCGGTGGACGGTGCTGTGGTGCTACGGCAGCGCCATCCTGCAAGCCGGAATCCTGTCCAGTGTCACTGTGGACGACACGCAGAAACCCTCGGTAGCGTCGCTGGGCACCACCACTGTGTGGGAGTTCTTCACCCGCAAACGGCTCGTGGTCACCCCCGGTCAAGACATTGGGACGTCCGCCGTGGTGTTCGGCCCTACCTCACCGGACACCGCGAATCGGAATCTGTCGCTGCATTCCATTGCCCGCCGCCTGGTGGAACTAGCCACGATCAACGGGGATCCCACCTATTCCCTGCCGATCATTCTGCCCGACACCATCGCCGGTACCAATGTGCGTACTTACCTGGGGTCGGATCTGGCCACGACCGGTACCCGCCTATCAGAGCTCACCCAAGTCGATCAGGGCCCGGAGGTGGAGTTTTCCCCCGAGTTCACTGATTCCACGCAGGGCTACGTGCGGTGGCGGATGAAGATCGGTAACAACAGGTTGGGGCAGTTGGGGTTCCCCCACGCCTGGGACTACCAGAGGGCTTTGCTGTCCTTGTCGACGGGCATCGATGGGGTGGACATGACATTCAACGTCACCAGCAAAGGCCAGGACACGAGGACGGTTTCCTCGGCCACACCACCGGTCGCTTCAGGTGCCCTGATCTCCGCAGCGGCATCAGACACCACCTACACCGGGCAGGGGTGGCCAGCGCTGCAGACCGCGGACATCGGGCACACCTCCACCATCGACCCCGCCACAGTCGCCGGTTACGCCACCGCCGCGGTCACCACCCACAAAGTGCCGATCAAAACTGCCACCGCCCACATCAACATCAACGGTCTGGACAACCAGGGCCGCCAGACCGGTGCACCCTCCATCGACCTGGTGTCGGTGGGCGACACAGCGTTCTTCGGGGTCACCGGGCACCCGTTCCTGTCGGATGGGCAGTACGGGGCGCGAATATTGACGTTGGAGTCGGGGTCTGATGCGTACACCGCGAAGATGGTTGTGCAGGTGTTGATGTGACCTCCCCGAACCAGTACCCGCAGTTGCCCCCTGGGGTGGCACCGGTCGTGGCGGGTATCGCCGGTGAGTTCGCGGCGATACGGCAGGGCGCGGAGGAAGCGGGGCGGCGTTCGCCGCCGGTCATCACCTTCCCCCCGTTCCCCCCGTTTCCCCCGCCCCAGGTGATCCCACCCTCGTCGCCACCGGAAACTCAGTCCACCCTTGCCCCTGGTTTCGGGTGGGTGAACTACGGAGGGGGCTACCAACAACTCGGCTACGAGCTGATAGGTACACGAGTGTTTCTGCGTGGCCTCATCTCCAACACCACCGCCATCACCAATGGTGGACCGTCCATCATGTTCGGCATGCCCGCGGGGTTGAGACCCGCCGTAACAGAGATTTTCCCTGTGATGGCCGGGACCAACGTCGCGTATCGGGTGGACGTCAATTCGGACGGGACCGCCACTCTGATTGGCAACCTCGCGCTCAGCAACTATGTCTCCTTGTCCGGCATCACCTACTCAACGCTTGCCTGAGAGGCGGATTCATGGTTATCACCCTCACTGTTCCTGATGCGGTGGCGACCCGTGTGGTCAACGCTTTGTGCGATGTTGGTGGGCATTCCACGGTGAACGCCGCCAACGCGAAAGCCACCCTGGTCGGCATGATCACGCAGATGGTGCAGGCCATGGAGTCGCGGGCGGCGATGGCACCACCACCACCACCGGTGGTGCCGATCACCGGCCTGTCCTAACCCACCCCGCCCCTCACCTCGCTACGGCGGGGTCCCAGCCATGCCCCTAGGAGGTCCGATGACCCGGTTTTTTCCCCTGGCCCGCGGTTACTTCATCGCGTCACCGTTCGGTCCCCGTGACGGCGGGTTCCACGCCGGGACCGACTTCGGGTGGCTGGGCGGTTCCGGTGGCCTGCCCATCTACGCCTGCCAAGCGGGCTCCGTGCTCTACGCGGGTGCGGCATCCGGGTACGGCGGCCCCGATCCTGCCGGGTGGCTGGTCATCGACTCCACAGACGCCGAGGGCGGGGGCTGCGCCGAGTATGGCCATCTTGTCCGGGAGGTCGGTGTCGGCGAGCACGTCCAAGCGGGGCAGCGCATCGCGTACATCAACCCGGACACCGGCAGCAACGGCGGGGTCCCGCCTCACTGTCACCTGTCCATCATGCCGCGGGGCTACGACCCGACCGCCAAGATCGACCCCCTGCCCTGGCTCGGCCAGGCCGCCTACCCCGCAGAACAACCCACTGGAGGCACCGTGTCAGCACAACTCGTCGTTACACCAGGGCTGGGTGGTAACCCCAACGGTTCCCAACTCGTGGACGTCGGCGGGGCCTTACCGAACAGCGTCATTCGCGACGCCGGGTACCGGGGCCGCGCCTGGTACCTGGCCCGCCCCAACGGCTCCTACGGCGACGGCAACGCCACCGCCGCCCGGCTGATTGAGGCCCAGGGTATGGGTCACGACATGTACCTCAACTACGAGCGGGACGCCCCGACCTGGATGACCGAGGGGTGGCAGGCAGGGGTCGACGCCGGGCACTGGATCGTGGATCGGGTCGCCGAGCTGCGCGCCGGTGGGGTGCAGGGCATTCGGGTTGTCGCCCTCTCCGCCGACGCCCACATGAGCGCCGGGGACCTCGACCAGGTGGTGACGTGCCTGCGGGGCGCTCAGTCGGTGGCCGGACCGCTGGCCCGCGGCATCTACGGCTTCGTGGAGACGATGGACCGCATCCACGCCGAGGGTCTCGCCGACTTCTACTGGCAGTGCGGCTCCAAGGCTGATCTGCGCCCGTGGGTGCAGATGTACCAGCGCAACAACGACAACGACACCATCGGCGGCGTGGCCGTCGACTGCAACGACGTGATGGCCGCCGACTACGGCCAGATCGACACCCGTACACCCGCTGCAACCCCCACCACTACCCCCGTCCTAGGAGGACTCGTGAGTGATCTGACCCCCGACGAGCAGCACGAGGTGTTGTTCGCCCTACGTGACATTCGCATGCAACTGTGCGGCTCTTGGAAGCTGGGCGAGTCCCCCGGATGGGCGCAGCTCGGGGTGGTGAACGGTGACGGCACCCCCGGCGGACCTCGGACCATCGTGGACGCACTGGGCAGCCTGCTGAACGTCCCCAACCCGTATAGCAAGCAGCTCGAACCGGCCGGGCAGGCCCTCGGGTTCCTGGAGCAGCGCACCACCGGGCACACCGACTACTGGGGCAAGCAGATCATGGCCGCCCTGGCCAGCAACCCCGCGGTGAGCCCCGACGTCAAGGCCGCGGTCCTCGCCCAGCTCGCGACCCTGTCCATCACCTTGACCCCGAAGGCGGTCTGAGAAGTGAATCCACTGACGTATCTTTCCGAGCACGCCAAGGCCATCGTCGCCGCCCTGCTCGCCGCGGTGGCACCGTTCGTGGCAGCCCAAGCCGCGAACACCGGCATCGACTCCAACACCTGGACGTTGGCTGTCCTCGCCGCCATCGCCGCCCTCGTCGGCGTCGGCGGCATCCCCAACGCCGACAAGCGCAAGCCCGCCGACTCCAGTGCCCCACCGACGCAGGTGGCCCAGCTCGTCACCGCAGCGCAACTGCTCACCACCGCCGGGCAGCAGATCGCCGCGCACAAGCCGGTGACCGTGCCGATGCTGACCCCCGGACAGGCCGACACCATCAACCGCCTGGAACAGGCCTACAGCGCCTACTCAACGGCCAACCCGGCTATGAAGTTGCCGCCGGTACTGCCGACCGTCGAGGGCACCGCGCCGGAGCCGTCACCGCAGCCGCGCCCGGCCTACACGGGCCCCGTCCCGCCGCTCAACCCTGCGCCGGCCGAAGCGCCCCCGGTGTCGTTCGTGGACCCCGTCGCGCACCCGGTGGACCACAGCAGCGCCCCGCTGAGCTCTGCGGCACCCGCCTCCACCACCGGTCCGATCCCGCCTGTCTCCGAGCCCGTGGGAGCGACCGCAGTATCAGCTACGCCGTGAGAAGGGCAAGGCTCGGTTTCGTCGAGCATCCCCGGCTGTGGATCAAACGCCCCTCCATCAAACTCGGCAGGCGTGGCGCTGTGCTGCTGATCCTGGGCGTCATTTGGCTGTTCATCGGCATCTCCATCATCGCCGACCCCTACGCCGGGGGCGGCCGAAGTCAGGGCTTGTTCCACGAAGCGTTGCCGCCGTGGTTGCGGGCCACTCTGTGGATTACCACCGCCCTGTTCGCCCTGTCCGCCGCGTGGCGGGTCGCCGGGCGGCGCGACGACTGGGGATACATGGCGTTGATCCTGATGCCCACCGTTCGGGCGATGTCCTACCTGTGGGCGTGGCTGATCCACCTGATCCCCGGGCCGCCGGGCGGTGATCCCACAGGATGGCTCGGGTTCATCGTGTGGGGCACCGTCACCGTCCTCGTGTACACCATCTCCGGGTGGCCGGAGTCACCCAAATTCGTCCCCCCCGAAACGGAGGCGGCAGCGCATGTCAGCGACTGAGATCCTCAGTGCCGGCGGTGGTATCGCAGCGGCGGCCATCGGCTATTTGACCGTCCGGCACACCGGCCGCCAAGCCCGCGACGCCAACCGGGTCACCCGCGAAGAGGACCAGGCGGTCGTCGTCTCCCACGACGACGTGCAACGCCGCCGCGATGTGGTGGAGTCCTGGGAATCCTTCACCGGCACCCTGCAGAAACAGATGGCAGCGCTGGACGCGAAGATCGCCTCGCAGGATGCGCGGATCGCCGAGCAGACCGACAAGATCGCCGAGGTCAGCCGAAAGATGGACAGGGCTGGGCGCACCCTGAACGCCGCCATCGCCTACATCGAACGGTTGTTGGATTTCATCAGCGCGCAACTGCCGGACCACCCGAACGTGCCGCCGATGCCCGCTGAGGTCCGCCAACAGATGCACGAACACTAGGAGACCCCATGACCGCACCACTACCCCCCGAAGTGCCTGTCCGCCGTGTGGCGGGCACCGACATCAACGACAACGGCGTCGGCATCATCGGTGCGATCACCTTCACCGCGCAACCCTCCGAGTTGATCGCCCGCACCGCCAAAAAGTCCATCTTCACGCAGCCGAAGGTGCTGAACGTGACCAACGGGGCGTTCACCGTGGATTTGATCGCCTACGACGGGGCCACCGTTGACGCCGGGCTCGCAGGAGCACCGTGGGCGTATCAGGTGATCCGTTCCTGGCAGCCCCGCAACCCGTTCTACATTGTCGTCCCCAAAGGTCCGTTGGGCACCACCGCGGACCCGTCTCTGGACATATCCAGCTTGATCGTGCCGTCCCCTCCCGCGGGTGTGGCCATCGTTGCCGGGCCGCCCGGACCCGCCTCCGTCGCCTACGACACCGATGGTGTCCCCTACCTGCTCATCTAGGAGCCCACCATGGTCCAGCCCGCAACCAAACGGCTCGTCACCGAGGCGTCCCCACTGCTCGCCAGCAAAGCCCCTCTGCCAGCGGTGGCCGACAAGGTGGTATTCGTCAGCCCACGAGGAACCGACACCAACGACGGTTACACACTGAAATCTGCGCTGGCCACACTGTCGGCAGCAATCACCGCCCTCGGTGGACCGGGACTGATTCAGTGCGGACAAGGAACAATCTCCTTCGGTGCGCCAATATCTGTGGCTGGTACATCTGGTGTCACCATTCGAGGTGTTAGTGGCATCACGGCGGGCCAAGCACCGGGTACCACTTTGTCTTATACTGGAACCGGCACAGCATCAGCGATCAACGCGCAAAACACGTTGGGCTTCACCCTCGCCGACGTGATGGTTCTCCACACCTTGGCGTCTTTCACCGGGCGGCCCGTTGACCTCCGCAATGTCACAGGGTCGGACACCAGCTATGCTTCGGTGCGGGATTGCTACCTCGGCGGTTATCCAGGGAGTACCGCTGACGCACTCATTGACCTCGATCATGCGAACACATGTGAAATTAGACGGTGCCATTTCTCCAATGCCGCCAACGCTATCCGCGGGAAAGCTATCGCAACAAGTTATTCCAACGGCAACATCATCGAGAACTGCAGCTTCAATACTTCCAACATCGCCCACATTCATAATCCCGGTGACGGATGGGTAATCAAAGGGTGCACCTGGGAATCGCTGACCAGCGGTGCTGCCGGAGCAGTCATCAGTGACAGCGGTGTCACCGCCAATGGTCTAACTGTCATGGGTGGTTGGTGTGGGGACGTGACCGCCGGGGCCGGTGGCGCCCAGTTCGTCATCGGCGGGGGTGGTATCAGCATTCTTGGCACCTTCATCGGGGGCAACACCGGCTCTATTGGAGTGAAGTACTCGACCAGCCCCAGCAGTGGGATTACCATCGCCGCGTTCTTCAACGGTTGTGACACAGGAATCAGTTACGTCGGCGGGTATAACGTTCAGAACTCCGACTACAGCCGCTCATCGTTCTTCAACGTCGCATCACCCATTCCCAGTGGCGCCGAAGCCCAGTTCGAAAACATGCTGAACTACCCAGTCGTGCGATACCGAAATGATGGTACACACGCTTACGGGGGTGTGGCGTTCCGGTTAGAGAATCAGAAGGGTGGATATCAGGCGTACGACATTGGTATCGACCCTGATGGGGGTACTGCGGGTGTCTTCCAAATCAACGACATCGTTCGCAGCAAGTTTCCGTTCCAGATCACTAAAGCGGGTTCCGTCATCCTCGCGGACACCGTGCTCGCCACTACCGCCACGGACGGGTTCACCTACGTTCCCACGTGTGCGGGCATTCCCACCGGGGTACCCACCGGCCAACTCGGTACCGCCCCCGTTGTCTATGACACCACGGACAACAAGCTCTACGTCTACAACGGTGGGTGGAAGTCCGCGGCCTTCGCCTGACCCACCCTGCTCCCCCCTGTCCCTCGTCTGCCCACCCCCCCGGCAGGCGGGGGGCTTTCGTTCGTTCCGGGCTAGACCGTAGGCGCAGGCTGGTGCGCGGCACCCCAAAGCTTGCCCACCGCCTCGTTCCACCACTTACGACCCTGGTTCCAATGCGTGCTATAGCTGGCGAGGTCGGACGGCTTGCGATTATCCACGTAGGCGCGTGCGCTGGACATGGCATCGGAGAACTCGCGGATGGCTGCAGACGCCTCGTCGTTGGCGTCACCGAGACCCTTAGGTACCGCTAGACCGAACGAAGTGAAGGAAAGCTCCGAGCTGTCGAATCCGCTCTTTGCCTGGGAGAGTATCTGCTGGAAACTCGCCGCCGTGCTGGCGTCGCCGCCGCCCTGGCTCAGCACCTGCACTCCTGCCTGCACCTCTTGGTACGAGACCACGACGACATGCGCGTCGTGCGCCTGCTTGGTGACGTACTGGGTTTCGGCCGATGGCTTCGGTGGCGATTGAGTCGTCGGGGCGGGAGCTTCCGTCGTCGTGCTCGGTGCCAGGGTCGTCGTCGGTGCCGGGACTGCGGCCTGCTGCGTCGTCGGCGCCGGAGCAGCGGAGGTCGTCGTCGGGGCGGTCGCCGTTGAGGTTGCTGCTGCGGTGGTGGACTTGCCACCCCCGCTACCGTTCGCGATGGCGATGCCGATGAGTACGAGGAGACCGCCGACGATGAACGGCCACTTCTTCCGCTTCCTTCGCTTCTTCGGTGGCCGCGGTCCCTGCGGTCCTGGCTGATCGGTCATTGCGTCCCCTTGGTTGGCGTGTAGGCGTCACACTGCATCAAAGCGGGCATGATCGACAGTCACAGTTTGGTCACGCCGCGATCCCGAGCGACGCGGCAGCGGCAGCACGGCGCATCGCCCCCTTCGGCACCAACGTGTAAATCGTCGTGGTCTGAATGTTCGCATGTCCGAGCAGCTCCTGTACCGCCCTGATGTCGCGTTCCAGGTCGTAGGCGAAAGTGGCGAAGCGGTGGCGAAGCTTGTGTGCCGTCCACCCGTCATCCAGTGAGCGGGACACGAGGACACCGCAGTGCGCCGGCGACAGGTGCCCCCCGATCTGGCCGGGGAACAGATAGCCGGGTGGCATGCGGCGGATCACGCGGGCCAAGGGTTCGGACAGCGGCACCACCCGTTCCCGGCCGCCTTTGCCCAGCACTCGCAGCGACCATCCGGTCAGGTCGGGCTCGACGTCGGTGGTGTGGATCTTCGCCAGCTCCCCACGCCTGATGCCGGTCTCGGTGAGGATCACGATCATCAGCCGTGTCCTGGCGTCCGAGCGGGCCACTGCGTCGAGCACCACCTGATCCGGTGCGGGCCTCGGCAACGAACGCGGTACAGAGATGGTGGGCAACTCGTAGGCGACGTTCACAGGGGTCCGGCCTGTGGCGTGCATCCACGCGAAGAACTGCCGCAGCGATGAACGGTACCCGCGGCGGGTTTGCGGTTTCCAATCTTTCCCGGCCATCCACACGATGAGGTGGTCGTAGGTGATGGTGCGCGGCGTGAGGTTCGGGTGGTCGTGTCCCAGTCTGCGCAGGTGGTAGGTCCGCAGGTAGCGGGTGGACTCAGCTCTTCCTGGTGCTCGCATCCACTGCTCCCACTGCTCGATCTCGGTCGCCCACGCGGTGGGCGTACTCAGCATGTCCATCCCAGTCATTCGCACGGACTGTGACGAACGGCTCACTCTCAGGCAGCAATCGGTACCAGAGGTGCGTATGCGTTGCGTGAGGCGATGCGACGCCTGGCTGCGTCTAGATCAGCGGGTTCGGGGTTCAAGTCCCTGACGGCGCACAACGGGGAGCCCCTGATCTGCCCACCGGCAGGTCAGGGGCTTTCTCGTGGCTGTTGCTCAGCGGAATAGCTTGCGCA
>JAABUH010004201.1_pt1 | contig 11784 bp, 10 predicted proteins | sample 5559121 | NCBI WGS metagenome assembly JAABUH01 (sample SAMN10711871, study PRJNA513364) | rock metagenome | isolation source: Antarctica rocks | place: Antarctica: Victoria Land, Battleship Promontory nord | collected 2015-12-28 | reverse complement strand
CAGGCCCGGCGTCAGCCGACCCGTGATCCAGAAACCGATCAACGGAACCGCCACCACGATCCCGATGATGCGGCCCAGAAGCCGATGCGCCCATTCCCAGTAGAAGATCGACTTGAAGCCGGCGAGGTCCATGTCGGGGAACAGCTTGGCGTATTGCGGGATCAGCTTGTATCTGTCGAACTCGGCCTGCCAGGCCTCCTGACCCAGCGGCGGCAGCACACCCACCACGGGCTTCCACTCGGTGATGGACAGGCCCGATTGCGTGAGGCGGGTGGCGCCGCCCACCACGACCATCAGAAAGATGCAAGCCGCGACCGCCCAGAGCCAGGCTCGGACGAGGTGCAGCGACCGGCCCCGGTCGGCGGAGCCGGCGATGGATCGGACCGGCGTCGAGCCCGGTGCGGAGACAGCTTGGCGAAACGACATGGGGCGGATAGACCCGAGACGATGTTGGTGCCGGTGTAGTCCAGGTGGCGCGCCACGATCCACGCGCACCCTGTCGCATCGGACCGCCGCGCCGTCCTTGTTATATAGTTGCCGCAACGCAAGAGGACCGGATGAATCGTCGAACCCGTAAATTCCTCGGCGCCGGTTTCATGCTGGCCTTCGTCCTGGTTTACGCGGTCTGCGCCATGGTGGCGGCCGAGGCTCGGCCCATTCACGACGCCCCGGGCGCACTCCAGGCCGTCTTCTATGCCATCGTGGGCCTCGCCTGGATCCTGCCCCTCATGCCGCTGATCGCCTGGATGGAAAAGCCCGATGCCGAGGCGCATTGAAGACCCGCGACCATCTCACGCGAAACCCGACGGTCTTGGATCCGGCAGCACGCCCGGCAAGTTAGTCGCTGGAACGCGCCGAGGGACGGGCACATGAAGGAACTGGTCGACAACATCAGCGCGGCGGCGGGGCTCGAACCCGAAACCGCCCGGAAGGCGGTCGGCATCGTGCTGGACTTCATCCAGAAGAGCGTGCCGCCCGCGCGGAGCGCCGCCGTGATCGACAAGGTGCCGGGCGGGCGCGAAGCCGCCGCGGGGGCGGCCGAGGACGAGGCGGAGGGTGGCGGCACGGCCATGCCGGGCCTGATGGGGCTGGCCGATCGGCTGATGGCCGAGGGCGTCGGCATGAGCGACATGCAGCCGCTCGGCCGTGCCATGTTCGACTACCTGCGTCGGCATGCCGGTGACGCTGCGGTCGGAGACCTTGCCGCCGACATCCCGGGCTTGAGCCAGTTCATGTAGCGGATGTCGTTATTACGGCGGCCGGTCTGACGCGCCCGGCGGTCCGTCGCGATCAGGGCACTGCGACGGCCGGCGGTGCGACGGTAGGGGGCGCGGCCGCAACGGGCGCGGCGAGTGGCGTCGACGTGACGGCGGCAGCCGGTCCGTCGAATTGCGGCGCCGCAGGCTCGCCGCCCAGCACCGCCTGGCGGTCGCGGTCCTCGCGGCGCGGCGCCGCGATCTCGGCCCCGATCCCCTTGATGACCGCCGGGGCGCTGGCATAGGTGGCGTGGCCGATCCAGCCGACGCTGTCGCGGCTGACGTCGATCACGTGGACGCCGAGCCCCTCGATGGCGCCGCGGCCCTCGGCGCTCGACGGATCGATGGAGCCCAAGCGCGGCCGGTCCGCCATGATGCCGGACAGCGTCAGGGCACGGTCGTTGCTGGCCGCGAAGACCGACACATGGGCCGAAGGACCGAGGCGCGCCACCTGCTGCCGGAACACCGCGAGGTCGATGTCGGGCGCCGCCAGGAGGATGTCGCCGAGATGCCCGTCGAGATCCGGTTGGCCCGCGATCGCGGTCTCGCGCAGCGCCTCCATGGCGATCCAGGCTCCCATGGAATGCGCCAGCACGTGGATGCGGCCGACGGCGGGCTCGTGCGAGAGGTCCTGCAGCACGCGTTCCAGGGCGTCGCGCGACGCGGTGGCGGCCTCGCGGTCGGAGCCGTAGCCGAAGAGGCTTCCCTTGGACGGCCATGTGAACAGCACCGGGACGCCGTTGAAGCCGCCGTCCGTCACGATCTGGGCCAGCCGGAAGCGTGCCTCGTCGAGCCCAGTGTTGAAGCCATGCACGAAGACCAGCACGTCGCGGTTGGAACCGACTCGCCCGGAGACATGGGACGCGATCTCGTTGCCGAACGCCGCTGCATCGAGGTTCCGGCGACCCACGACCGCGAAGTCGCTTCCCCGGTCCGGAGCCCCGAAGCTCGCCGTCTCGAGCCGCCCGGGCTCGTGCCGGGCCGGCACCCCGATCGTGGCCAGCGAATAATGGGTGGAACCGTCGGCCACGCCGTCCGCCTTCAAGGGTCGGGTCGAGGCGACGAAGATCTGCACGTCGCGGGCCTGGCCCTGCGGGCTGCCGGTCACGACGCTTCCCACGTCGGCAAAAGCCGAGACGCAGCCCGACAGCGTGGTGGCGCAGAGCAGCACGATGGCGGCTCGCGCCGCGGCCGTTCGGGCCTTGGCGGTGCCGGAGACCGGGTGTTTCATCGTCGCTCGCAACAGGTCCGGCCTCGCTCGGTCGATCGGCTGGTTCAAGCCCCAAGCCCAGCGTCGGCGCTGCCGTTTAGAGCCTGAAAGATGGCGGGAGCGGGACGGTGCGGCCGCCGCAGCCTCGGCGGTCGACCCATTTCAGGGGATCGGAACGAACGTGATCTCCAGTCGACCGCCAAGAGCCTTGGCGGCCTGCTCCAGGCGATGGGGCTTCGTCCGCTGCGTCGGGTTGAGGATGCGGCGGACCTCGCTTTCATCCACGTTCAGCTTGTTGGCCAGGGCAGAGCCTCCGGAAAGTCGGGGAAGCTGACGATGAACGATCCTCCGAGCCCTGTTCGATCTTTGCAGCATATATAAAGCCCTGGGCATAGTTGTTCGCCGATCCCGCCCGGGACGGCCGCGTGCCCGACATCCTGGTGGGTACCAATCCCGGCGTCGTCTACACGTCCGGAAAGAAGATCGCGGAGCACGGCGGGCTGGACGTCGACGACCGCAACGTGCTGATGCTGGTCTCGAACCCGGCTCTGAAATCCTCCAGCGTGACCGGTACGGTAGCGACTGCGCAGATCGCCCCCCCATCCTGAAGGCGATCGGCTACTCGCCCGAGGAGTTGCAGGCGGTCTTGGCGGAGCACACGCCGAGCCTGCCGGGCCTGCTGTTCTGACGCAACTCTACCTGCCGTCCCGCATGGCCTTGAGCACGCTATCGCTGGCGCGGCCATCGGGCGTCCTGCCGAGCGATTGCTGGTAGGCCGCGATGGCGGCGCGGGTCTTGGTGCCCATCACGCCGTCACGGTTGCCGATCTCATAGCCTTTGCCGGCCAGGCGCTCCTGCAGTTCCCGGCGATCGACCCGCGCGAGCCCGGGATCATCGGTCGGCCAAGCTGTGGCCAAAGGGCCGCCGCCGCGCAAGCGGTCCGACAGATGGCCGATCGCCAAGGCATAGGTCTCGGCCGCGTTATAGGCGTAGATGGCATCGAAGTTGCGCGTCACCAGGAAGGCGGGGCCGTTGCGCCCGGCCGGCAGCAGCAGTCCGGCCTCCTCCGATCCGAGCGGCGCGCCGTCGATCCGTCTGATGCCGTGCGCGGCCCAGAACGCCATCGGATGCCGGTTCTTGCGTCCGCTCGGGCCCGCGAAGCCCGTCGGCAGCTTGACCTCGAAACCCCAAGGCAGCCCGGTCGTCCACCCCGACTTGCGCAGGTAATTGGCGGTCGAGGCCAAGGCATCCGGAACCGAGGCGATGATATCGGGATGACCATCGCCCTCCATGTCGATGGCGTTGCGCTGAAAGGTCGACGGCATGAATTGCGTGTGCCCGAAAGCGCCCGCCCAGGAGCCGACGAAGCGGTCGGGCTTGACGTCGCCCTGCTGCAGGATCGACAGCGCGGCCAGCAATTCGCTCTGGTAGTAGCCGGGCTTGTGGCCGTAGCAACTCAACGTCGCCAGCGATTGCACGACAGGCCGGTTGCCGAAGTTTCTGCCGAAATCGGACTCGACCCCCCACAGCGCCACCAGCACGTAACGGCTGACGCCGAAGCGGGTTTCGATGCGTCCCAGTGCATCGGCGTAGCGGTCCAGCATGGCCTTGCCGTCGTCGACCCGCTCCTGGTCGACGAGGCCCGCCATGTAATCCCAGACCGGCGTGGTGAATTCAGGCTGCTCGTCCTGGAAATGCAGGACGTCGTTGGGCTGCAGATTGTCAGTGGCGGCGTCGAAGGTGGCGGCCGAGACGCCGCGGCCGGCCGCCGTGGCCTTGAGTTGCGCCAGGCAGGCCTGGAAGTCGGCTGCGGCGTGGACCGGCCCCGTCCCTGTCGCCATCACCAAGGCCGCGCAGGCCGCGGCGAGAAAGGTCGACCTCATCGATGGCTCCCGGTCTCGCAGGTCGCGGACCGGGAACGGTAACTCAGGCGAGGCGGCCTGCAAAGCTGCAGCCTCGCCGGACAGCCTCGCCGCCCCTCGGTTCAGCGCTTTTGGGCGTCGCCGCCGCCCTTCACCTCGTCCTTATTACCGTCAATCTCGTCGGCGGAGTCGTCCTGCGACAGGATCTCGTCGAGTCTGTCGACGATGATGTCGATCTGGTCGCGGGTCGCGCTCAGTTCCAGCACGTGTCCGGCCTCGTCTTCGATATGAAGGCTGAAGGCCTGGTCGGCCTCGAGGACCGTGAACTTCGCGAGCTTCTTGACGTCGGCCATGGCTGTGCCCCTCCTGGGTTTGTGGCCCGACTCAACGCGCCGGGGCCGACTCGATGGGCGCGACCTTTCGACCTGTCCGCGACGACGGCGGATCAGGACCAGGGGCGCGAGGCTGCCGTGGTCGTCTCGAACCGTTCGATCGCGTCCGTCTTGGCCATGGTCAATCCGACATCGTCGAGCCCCTCGAGCAGGCAATGCTTCCGGAACGGGTCGATGTCGAAATGGACTACACCACCATCCGGGCCGCGGATTTCCTGAGCCGCCAGATCGACCGAGATGCGGGCGTTGGCGCCTCGCTCGGCATCGTCGAACAGGGCTTCGAGAACTTCGGGCGTCACGACGACCGGCAGGATGCCGTTCTTGAAGCAGTTGTTGTAGAAGATGTCGGCGAAGCTCGTCGAGATCACACAGCGGATGCCGAAATCGAGCAGGGCCCAAGGCGCGTGTTCGCGTGACGAACCACACCCGAAATTGTCGCCCGCCACGAGGATCGAAGCACCGCGATAGGCCGGCCTGTTCAGCACGAAATCGGGGTTGTCGGACCCGTCGTCGTTGTAGCGCAACTCGGCGAACAGGCCCTTGCCGAGTCCGGTGCGCTTGATCGTCTTGAGATATTGTTTCGGGATGATCTTGTCGGTGTCGACATTCGCGACCTTCAGCGGTGCTGCGATGCCGCTCAGACGATCGAACTTGTCCATGACGCTGCCTGGCTCGGTTGAGGAGACCGGAGGCGCTTCATGCGGGCTCGACCGGCTCGGGTCAAGACGAAGACCGTGTCGAATTGCGCTCGTGCCACCGAGCCTCCGGATCGACGGGCGCGTCCCGAACGCCAACCGCGCTGGACGGCGGCACCCTGCCCCCCGCTCAGTCGTCCGTGGTCGAGCGAGGTTTTCGCAAGGTCGCAGTGCTGATGCGGTCCATCGATCTCGCGGCGGTGCCGGAAAACCGGTTGGTCGAGAGGTCGGTCGCGCGGACACGGAAGCCCTGGCTTTGGCTCGCAGCCGCTTCGCTGCCTAGCGTCCCGAGGCTGGTCTGGGCGGCGGGTCGCAAGGCCGACACCGACGAACCCAGTCCACCGCGGCCCGGGCTGCGCTCAGCCGGAGTCGCGGCCGTGAGGCTGCGAAAATTCGACCGGTCGAGCCGCGCCGCGACCAGTTGCGGCCGCGCGACCGGGAGTGGCACCACGGCCCGGAGTACGGCGGGTGCGGCATAGGCCAGGATATGGGCCGGAGCAGCGGCCGTTCCCTGCCCGAACCCTTGGGTGATGACCGCGGGAAGACCGGGTCGACCCGCGATCGCGGCTGCAGCCAAAGCCCCGATCGCGTCGTGCCGCGGCGCGCCCGGGGCATGGTCGGTGTTGCCGGCCATCTCGGTCGGCCGATTGGGTGGGAGCGGCAGCCCGGGCCCGCTGCTCGCGAACTCGACCGGCCGCCGCGGCGGCAGCGGCGCATTGCCCCTCGCGAGGGGCTCGGGCGGCAGCACCGCGACGTGTGCCGGACCGGTGGGCGTCGTCCCGGGCGCCTCGGACTCGACGTCCGTTTCGGCCGCCTGCAGCCCGGCCCGGGCAGCGGACTGGGCCTCGGCATCCGCCTGGGCCTTCGCCTGAGTTCGGGCCTGGGCCTGAGCGGCGGCTGCGGCTTGGGCCTGCTCCTGCCTTTGCATCTCCTGCGCGAGGCGTTGTTGGGCCTCGGCCCCGGAGAGCTCCGGACCGACCGGGGGCAGCGACGCCACCTGAGCGCGGGCGGCTCGGCCACGGCGCGCCGGAGCTTGCGCGACCGGGAGGGCGACGACGTCCGGCGGCGGAGCGGCGCTCGCGGCGAAGAAACTGTGCACCCCGGCGTCGTTGCGGTTGGCGCTGACCTGCTCGCTCACAAACGCGCCGGCTGCGTTGCGGTCGATGGAAGCGACCATGCGACCCGTCGAGGGTGCGCCGGTGCGCGGTCGGCTGCTGTCGCGTGCGGCCTCGCCGTCGCCTTCCTCATCGCCCCCGCCGCCGAACAGCCAGGCGAAGAAGCCCTTGGATTTGACCTCGACGGCCGTTGGATAGCTGAAGCTGTCGCCGCGGGCTTCGAGTTCGGCTCGCGCCTCCTCGTAGCGCGCCAGCGGCTGTCCGTTCGACGGGATATGCACGGTCTTGCCGTCGGGAAACAGGCGCGACAGCTGATCGTAGTTCATTCGTGGCCAGTGGCGGACACCGCCGACATCCATATGCACGAAGGGCGATCCCGCGGTCGGATAGAAGCCCACACCGCCACGCTGCAGCCGCATCGCGATCTCGCGGATCCGGGAGGTGGGAACGTCGACGTAATGCTGATCCATGGCCTTGCCCAGGATATGCTGGGAATGCTCGGCCACGGCGCGCGACCGGCGGCGCAGCATGGCGTTGGTCTCCGGCGAACGATAGGCCGACATCACGACGATCGGCTGCTGGGAGCCGGATTCGCGGTAGACTTCCCAGATCGTGTCGAACAGGCGAGGATCCATCCTGGTGGCTTCGTCGTGCCGCCAATCACGCAGGAACCAGTTCAACTTCTGGAGCACGCCGGGGTCGTATTGACCGTCGACCATGAAAGTCGCGTCGATGGTTTCCTGGGTATGGGCGTGATGAAGGTGGATGGTCCGGGTATCGCCGTTGGCGACTGCATTTTCGGTGGTGCCGGGCGCCAGCAGGATCATGGCCCCGGTCAAGGCGGCGAGGAGTGAAGGCAGCCGGGCTGCGGCCTTCGGCCAGGATCGCGGACGCCAACGTCTCAATGCGGAACTCGCTTCTGCGGCGCGGTGAGACCCGAAGGACACGCGCAAGGACTCGACGGACTATTGTCGGACAAAGTTAACGACTGATGAGCCGGCCGGTGATTTGCCGGCCGCCATTCCCCCCGCTCGCCGCCGATCGAACCATGGTCGACGTCTGACCCTCATGTCTCCTTACAGTGACGGTGAACAAAAAAATAGCGGCAAAACCGATCGGGAGAGAACGGCCCAGGCGTGTCGCCCGAGCCTGCTCGGATGGCGGAAGACGAGGCTGCAAAGCGGTCGGTGCTCGCCGGGCTCGGAAAGCCAAGGCGAACTCGAGACGACCGGTGGCAACCTCGTCAGCTCTGCAACCCAAGCGCCGCGCGCACCCGGGCCGAGTAACCGTAGACATCGTCGCGCAAGTGCAACTCGCCGCGCTGGTCGACGAAGGCGGTGAAATAGTTGATGTGGATCGGCAGGGGATGCGGAAGGTTGATGGTCCGCTCGTCGCCGCCGACCATCCTGGCCAGTCTCGCCTCGGTCCAGCCGTGATCCCGCCCCAGCACGGCTTCGGCGAGGCTCAGGGGCTCGTCGACCCTCACGCAACCATGACTCAGCGCCCGCTCGGTCTTGCCGAACAGCGCGCGGGCGTTCGTGTCGTGGAGGTAGACCGAGAACCTGTTCGGGAACATGAACTTGATGTGGCCGAGCGCATTGCTGTCGCCGGGGGGCTGCCGCACGAAGGTTTCGCCGTTCCGCTCCACCGTCTCGTAGCCGTGGTTGGCGAAGTAGTTCGGATCGGCCGCGAGCTTCGGCATCATCTCCTTCTTCACGATGGAGAGCGGTACGTTCCAGTAGGGATTGACGATGATGAACTTCATCGTCTCCGAAAACAGCGGCGTCTCATGGTCGGGCTTGCCCACGACGACGCGGGCGTGGTGGAGAACGCTGTCGTCCTGGTAGAGGTCGAGCGAATAGTCGGGAATGTTGACCGCGATATAGCGCCGCCCGAGGTCGCGCGGCAGCCAGCGCCAGCGTTCCATATTGGCCAGGATCTCGTCTTCCAGCCGGCGCGGGTTGCCGCCCGACAGGCTCGCGATGGTGCGGGCCGTCAACACGCCCGAGGCAGGTAGGCCATGCGCCCGCTGGTAGTCGGCCACCGCGCCGGCCACCTGGGTGTCGTAGACGAGGCCGGCATCGGCGTCCCGGAGCGGCGCAATGTCGAGGTTGAAGCGGGCGCGGATCAAGGGGACGCGAGCGTCCCGCATGCCGGGTCTGAGCGCCGGGCCATAGGGGATCGGACCCCGATAGGCCAGCTCGCTGTTCCGGCGCAACTCGGCGAGCTTGGCCCGGAGTAGCGCGTAGCCACTGTGGGGCGGGTTGAAGCCCTGCAGGGTCCCCCCGGCATCGGCCGCATCCCGCAACGACCCAAGTACGCGCCTCGGATCGGCGACGTCGGGCTTCGACGCCACCGACGGACCGATGCGCGACGGATCGACGCGTCCGCCGCTGGCCTGGCCGCCATATTGGGCTGCAGCCTCGCTCAGCGAAATCTCGGACAGCGCCAGGGCGTCGGGCTCGCCCCCGTGCGGCACGGCGACCGTAACCGCGTGAAGGTCGAGGCCATCCTCCGCCGCGCGATCGATGCGCGACAGCACTGCGCGGCCACGCACGTCGAAACGTCCGTCCTCGATCCAGAGCGGAGCGAAGCCGCGATCGGCGTAGAAGCTCTGGATGGCGAGGCGTTCCGCGCGCTGGCGCGCCTCGACCGTCGGAACCTTCCGACCGGCGGCCGGCTCGGGGCCGAGCCAGTCCGCCAGCGCCTTCTGCAGTGTCGCCGCGTCGAGGATCGGCGTGTCGGCCGATACGGGCGCGAACGCCATCGGGTCGGACGTCCGCTCATCGGCCGATGAGGGGGCTTCAGTGTGCGGTGCCGCGAGATCCGTCGACGGCGCGGTTCCGGTCGCCCCGACCCACCGTGGCGCGACCGGGCCGGTTGGAGAAACGGCGTCACTGCGGTTTGCCGACGCCACGACGGACGCCGTAGCGGCCGCTTTCGTCCGTAGCGGCGCGCCCGGCGACGGCAGGGGCACATCCTCCATCGTTCCGCTGTCCGCAGTCGGCGCATAGGCGTTCAGCACGGCACCGGGCTCGGCGACGAGGCGGGCCAGCGCAGCCCTGGCGTCGCCGCCCGGGGCGAACAGGTCGGGATCCTGCACCCCCACCAGCGGCTGGAGCTTGCGAGAGACTTGCCCGGCCGCGGCCGGCAGCACGACCGTCAGGCCGAGCAGGAGGGCGGTCGACGTCATGAGGGCGGCACGGCCGCGCTGCGCAATCATCCCGGCTGCAACCCTTCCTAAGACACGGAATCGTCGACGGCTGGCAAAGGCCGGCACCCTTCGCTCCTGCCGGAGGTGAAGCGGCGCAGCGCCCTGACCGCAATGGGGCGGCCCGGGTGAAGCAGAACGAAACGCGAGTATTTTCGGCGCCGTCGCGCCGCAATGACGGATCAGGCCGCGGCCTCGTCCTCGGCGTGATCGTCGCCCAGGCCGAAGTCTCTCATCTTGCGATAAAGGGTGGATCGGCCGATGCCGAGCTTGCGCGCCATCTCGGACATCTGGCCCCGGTAATGACCGAGCGCGAAGCGGATCAGGTCCGCCTCCATGTCCTCCATGCGCCGCACATCGCCGCAGTCATCGAGCACGCGCAGGACGTTGGGGTCGCGGATCTCGACCTGCACGATATCGCGCTCGACCGTGATTGGAGCGACGGGCGGCACCGGGGGAACCCTGACGTCGAAGCCTTCGACCTGGGCCGCGATCTGCGGAAATTCCGCGATGCCGAGTTCGCCACCGTCGGCCAGCACCACGGCTCGGAACATCACGTTCTCGAGCTGGCGCACGTTGCCGGGCCAGTCGTAGCGTGACAGCAGCGCCAGGGCCTCGGCCCCGATGCCGGTGATCTTCTTGCCCTCTTCGGCGGCGAACCGGGCCGCGAAGCGCCGCGCGAGGTCGGGGACGTCGGCGCGGCGCGCCCGCACGGGCGGGATCGTGATCGGGAAGACGTTGAGCCGGTAGAACAGGTCCTCGCGAAACCGGCCCCGTTTCACCAATTCGATCAGGTTCTGGTTGGTGGCCGAGATGAGCCGGATGTCGACCTTGGTGGAGCGCTTGGCGCCGACAGGGTCGACCTCACCCTCCTGCAGGGCGCGCAGCAGCTTGACTTGCGCTTCGAGCGGCAGCTCGCCGATCTCGTCGAGGAACAGCGTCCCGCCGTTGGCCTCGACGAACTTGCCGAGGTGCTTCTCGGTCGCGCCCGTGAAGGCACCCTTTTCGTGGCCGAACAGGATCGACTCGATGAGGTTCTCGGGCAGAGCGCCGCAGTTCACCGGAACGAAGGGCTTCCCCTTGCGCTCCGAGGATCCTTGGATGGCCCTGGCCATCAGTTCTTTGCCGACACCGGATTCGCCTTCGATCAGCACCGGGATGTTGGATCGCGCGGCACGCTCGCCGAGCCGGATGGCCCGGCCCATGTCGTCGCTCTTCGTGACGATGTCGCGGAACGTCAGCGCGCCGGAGGCCCGGCGCGTCATGCGGCGGACCTCGTCCTCGAGCGCGTCGAAGCGCAGCGCATTCTTGATCGAGACCGCGAGGCGCTCGGCCCCGACCGGCTTGACCACGAAGTCGATCGCCCCGGCCCGCATGGCCGAGATGACCGTGTCGATCGTCCCGTGCGCCGTCTGCACGATGGCCGGCACGGCGATCTTCCGCTCGCGCAAGCGCGCCAGCACCGCCATGCCGTCGAGTTCCGGCATGACCAGGTCGCAGATCAGGAGGTCGACGGGTTTGAGATCGGGTGCCTCGAGGCGCGTCAGGGCCGCGGCGCCGCCGCCGAGCACCTCGGCGTCGTAGCCGAATCGACGCACCATGGCTTCGAGCAACCGGCGCTGGACGGGGTCGTCGTCGACGATGAGGATGGTGGCTGTCATGCGTTCCCGGACCGGCGGGCTCCGTGCCGCTAGCAGTTCCACCCTGGCCCAGCAGGGTAAATCGCCCCTTAACGGCACCGCCCGCAGCACCCCGGGCGGGACGTCTAGGCCGAGCGCTGGCGCCGCCCTCGCCCCGGTGACGCCACGGTCGGATGAGCCTATGGGAGGCGCGGACCCGTCCGCGGCTCCCCGAACATCGAGGACCAGCCAGTTCGATGACCTTCTTCCGTCGCCGTCCCGCCTTTCACCAGGCCCACGCCGCTTCGGCGTCGGAATCCCTGGGTGCCGTCCCGACCTGGAACCTCTCCGACCTCTACGCCGGGATGGACGCGCCGCAATTCGCGGCTGATCTTGCGCAGGCCGAGCGCGACGCCGAGCGCTT
>JAABUH010004199.1_pt1 | contig 11793 bp, 16 predicted proteins | sample 5559121 | NCBI WGS metagenome assembly JAABUH01 (sample SAMN10711871, study PRJNA513364) | rock metagenome | isolation source: Antarctica rocks | place: Antarctica: Victoria Land, Battleship Promontory nord | collected 2015-12-28 | reverse complement strand
AAAAGACAACCAATCCAGCGGCTGGCACTTTTCTACCTCTCCACATCGTCCAGCAAGGCACAAAATACCTCGAGCAGATAGAGAGGCGAGCTATCAAGGCCAAGCCTCTCACCAATGGACGCTTCATCCCCTTGGTCTTCTCGGCAGGTGGGATGATGTCTGAAGCGACAAGGAAAGAGCTGGAGACATGGGGAGAGAAGCTGGAAGCAAACACTTTCCAGAGGATGAAGACCCTGGTGAGTATCGTCTTGTTTAAGGCCACGGCAAGGAGCTTTGAGGCAGGAAGGCCAGGAGACATGGGCAACGCCCTGGAGGAGCTGAGTGGCGACTCTTGAGAGCCACTCTCATCTTTCCATGTCGCCCTCCTCTTCCTCCTTCGGATATCATAGCTTCCGTAGACCCCCAGAACTACCGTAATGACCAGAATGCATTGAACTCAACCCTCTAACCCCCTAACACCTTTTTCACTGCTTCGGTTGACTGGATGAGTATCTGAGCGCCAAGCGACTTTTCGGACCCTCCTCGATTTCCCCGTCGGCTTCGTCATGCCATTTAGTACGTCGACCTTGTCGTTTGACACTACCAAGCTGACACTCGTTCGGTTCTACCCGTGGCTTGCAGCAGGCCCTTCCCTCGTCAGAAAGCTTGGTCAGCTCCAGCCCGTCATCATGTGCGCCGGTGGTCTCCTTTGGTCGCCTTGCAACTTTGGCAACTTCTGGCCCATTGTCGCTCTCACCTACTTCTCTTAGTCCTCCTTGCGTGATGCGACGGTATCGGATGCACCAGGCTCGAGGTCCCCGACAGCGGATACTTTCGACCGGCACCCAACAGCGGCACATTCATCTGGGCGTGTATTCCTCTCCTCATCTCGCATGTGGGGTCCATATGCCTCTTCTTACATACGTGCGCACATTTTGTAATGCATCATGTCCTTTTAGAAATGAGCAGACGAAATGATCAGTTCTCAAACCGCTGTCCTGCCACTTTGCATGGCGAGAATATAACAGCGAAATAGCGGTCGCGTCCTTTTGCCAGGTGAAGGCTCGGTGATGCCTTGCTGTTTCCGTACTGTCCCATCGTCAGCCGAATTCGAAAGGAAGACCTGTGGCGAGGTGAAATGGCCGCTCGAACTCCCGATCAGCAGTGCTCGATACCCACCGCATCGATATCCACCGCATCGCCACCTGGCGGGTGCACTCGCGAAGGTGTTGCTCTGATGACAGCGCCGTGTTCTACCAAGATCATCACAACCGCCCATGGCGACATCGAGCAGATTCCCACTGAATCCGTGGCTTTGACGAAAAGAGTAGCTTCCACCGGGTGCTGCGGGAACAGCTTCAAACCGTCGGGACCGGTCGACATATGCTGTGACCCGCTGGTGCGACCGAATCCCATCTCTTGCGGCAAAAGCGTCAGGCGGCTGGTGCAGTCCGATCTGGTCGGCGTCGCATGTTCCTCTCCGGGAGAAGCGCGTTGCAGAGAGCGCGGTGATTCATGTGAGACTGGCTCAGCACCGTGTGATGAGAAGTTCGAGGAGATGGGTCTCGAGCGTGCGTCTTTCATCTCAAGATGTGAAGTACTTCTGAGATACCATGTCTCAGCGCGATTTGCAGAAGCAAGCCTCAGCAAAGAAGAGCTGTGTCCCTGTTGCCTCCCCCTAATTCTCGATTGTGAGTCGCACTCTTGACCCTTCTCTTGGCCCCTTCTAATCGTTCTATAGCTGTTCGCGACCGTGGCATCGCCGCCCGCATATCCTCCCGAGCCATTCAAAACGACTTGGACGATCCACTGCTAGCTGGGATACGCAGATGTTGTCGCATCTTCGAGACCATCTGTCTGAGAAAGTCCTGCTGCTACTCTGTCGGTGTGTCCGGCAGGCCGCGAGAGGGTACTGTGTCCGAGACCGACGAAGCTTCGAATTCACTACTTCTGTCGGTTAACCCTGCCGATGGGGCTCAACGCACTTTGGAGCTCGCGCTTCATGGCATGGATTGCCCTGGCTGCGCGAACAAGGTGATGGTCGCCGCGAGGAAGCTTGACGGCTTCCGAGACATCCACGCGGATTACATCGGATGTCGAGCCGTTCTGCGCATCGACACAGAGATCATATCTGCAGAAGCCGCCGTTCGCTTCATAACCCGCGCGACCGGTATACAAGCGACGATATTGACGGACGACGATCATCCGCACGGGCCGAGGACAACGTTGCCCGTACGCTTTTCACGACCCGGCCCCAACTTGAAGCTCGACCTGGCCCGTTTTGAGCAGACTTCGTGGCTCAAAGTGGGGAATCATTACGAGGTCGACTTTGATCCGACATGTATCTCCGGCCGTGAAATCCTCGCCCACATGTGCAATCACGCGCCGATTCTCGTCAAGCGCCACGAGATGATTTCCGAGAGCTCAAGGGCGAGGCGAGAGTTGATGTACTCGGCCTTGCGAGCTGCCTTTCTGATTTCGTTCACTCTGCCAATCCTCGTGCTCGCTTGGGGAAGCTTCGATTTGCCGTTCATCCTTCGCGGAGGACTTCAGCTGGGGTTCTCGGTTCCAGTGATGCTCGGATCCTCGCGCATCTTCATCAACTCGGCGAGGTCTGTCTGGTATCTTCGTCACGCTGATACCCAGCTCCTTATCGCTATAGGCACCTCTGTCGCTTGGCTCTTCTCCGTGTCATCCTACGTCGTGAATCTGACCGGAACGTCGATAGAAAACCCCTTTTTCGAAACACCGACACTCTTGCTGGCCGTCGTTCACCTGGGATATACCATCCAGGCTCTCGCTTTGCGTGCAGGAGGTTCGATCGTTGATGCCCTCAGGGGTCTTCAGCCGGATGATGCTCTGCTCCTCGAAGGTGACACCGCGATCCCGATCGATCATCGATTAATCCACTACGGTGACGTTGTGCGCGTCAACACAAACGAGTGCGTTGCCGCCGATGGCATTGTCATTTCCGGGGCCGGCTGTACCGACGAGTCTCTCATTACCGGTGAATCGAAACCCATCGAAAAGCCAATCGGCTCCACCGTGATCACCGGCAGTCGCAATACTGGATCCTCCATGGACGTCCAAGTCTCACGACTCTGGTCGGAGAGCTCTGTCGAAAGGGTCGCAGGCATGGTCAGGCAGACCCAGCAAAGTCGCTTACCTGTGCAGGACCTGGCCGATCTTATCGCGGGAGTCCTACTGCCGGTCTCAATCGCCTGCGCGGCGTTGTCTTTCGTCATATGGACTTGCGTCTCCAAGTTGATCCATGGGACGAGCACCTCGGTTGCAATTGTCACCGGGCTCACCTACGCGATCGCTGTGGTAGCCGTCTCATGCCCTTGTGCTCTTGTTCTCACCGTGAGTCTATCCCGCCTCGCTTGCCCTGACAAGAGCAGACGCCGCTCGTCCTGACTTCTGTCCTTGCGCTCGGGGTCCACCAAGGAGTCTTATTTCGTTCTGCTACGGCTATGTGGAACTTGCCCAGCATCTCTACTTATGCCTTCGACAAGACCGGTACACTTACTCAAGGGCGTTTGTCAGTCGTCTCCAGCATTTTGCGAGCATCAAGCGCCAGCGCATTGGTGTCAGCGCTGGTTCACGGCGATTCCCATCCTATCGCGCGAGGGATCTCAGACTCGTTGGATTGCGATTCGGCTGCAGTGAAAGATATCCGCGACCAATTCGGCTCAACTGAGGTGGTCCTCGGCGGGGGTATCCGTACGACATTTCGAGGATTTCCCTTGCTAGGTGGGAGCGCTGCTTTTACCGGTGGAGACATCGACATCCTCGCAGGAAGCGATAGAGCCAGCCTGTTTCTGGTGACTCTTGGAGGCTGGACTGTAGCGGCTTTCGCACTTCATGACGTTGTACGGCCTGGGTCCGCTGCTCTCGTCGCGCAACTGAACGCGCTCGGCCGCAAGGTCATGATGATCAGCGGGGATCAAATCGGCGCGGTCCAATATACAGCGCAGCAGCTGGGCATCGATCAAGACAAGGCATTCGGCGCATGCAGCCCGGCAACAAAGCTACAACTCATTGAGCAGCTGAAAACCACCGAGTCGGTCTGTTACATCGGCGACGGTGTCAACGACAGTCTCGCTCTAGTAGCAGCCGATACCAGTATTGCCGTCTCTTTTGCGGTAGACGTCGCCCAGGCTGCGGCCGACATAGTCATCACCTCCAAATCCGAAGATCTCGGACACGCCGTTTTCACCTCGCTGACGTTGGCGACCATTAATCGCTGGCACATCAAGGCAGCCCTAAGCTGGTCGGTCATCTACAATGTACTCGCCATCCTGCTGGCGTCTGGAGCGTTTGTCAATATCCGAATCCAACCGGAATGGGCTGGATTGGGCGAGATTGTCAGCGTTCTTCCAGTCATCTTCATAGCCTTTGCCGTTCGTATCACTTGGCGATTAAGAGACAGGGGACTAGAAGTTTGAGTTCTGAATCTGCTGAATCGACAAATTGGGGCAACATACTGGTCCATAGATGCATCGGTTCATATCGCGTTTCGTTAGCTTATATAGCCTTGTCTGAAGGGCGTTATCCGCACAGCCGGCTCCGGGCACGTCCGGGCCTGGCACCAGACACTAAACCCCAACTCAAAGATATTTGAACAAACTGATGAGGAACGCCCAGGGAGGAGGGCCTTCCAGTGTCCTGACGAAAATACTGTGAACGAGGCCAAGGCCGATTATCTCGTGTAGCCTGACGCGCAAAAGAGCATGTCGGGCAAGGGGTAGCCGGTCTGCCCTAAACGCGTCTATTGAGGATGGTGAGGACTAATCCGCTACGCTCAAATGGTCATGCGGTATCAAGTACATCATAGATCGGGACTCGCCTGAGCTCCGATGCTCATTCGCGGCAACCTCGGCCGCAATCGCCTAGACATTCAGTCAGGATGTTTAAATTATGAGAAGCACCTCACTGTCTCTGCTGCTGCGACGCGGAGTCCGAGAGAAATGCCGAGGCGGTGGGAGAGTGTGCAGGAGGAGGAGTTGAAGGAAGAGAGGGAGGTTGAGGGGAGTGCGCTGCTCGATGGGCCAGGAGAGGTCTGGCATTTGGTCTCAAGGCTATCGGGTGTACGAAACGCCCTATATCACTGCATGGACAGAGGGAAAGTTTGAGTGGGTCGAAGCCCACGAAGGGTGGTCCTATGGATGAGAGCGGGCAGCAGGACCGCAGGATATTTTGCTGAGAAAAGTCGTACTACGGACGCTTTCGAAGAATCAGGGTTGGTCGAGCAGTAATCCTGCCCACTATGATGAGTAAGAAGCTAGTGGCAGAGGGACCAAACTGCTACACAGCTACTCTGAAGTGTTGTCACTAATGAAAAAAATGCTCCCACTGAGATGTCAGTGGGAGCACCACTGTTGTGACCTTATGAATGCATCACGCGCGAGCTTATCCGAGCCGTCCAACAAATATTTAGCGTCATATATCTGTCAGTCGTGGCCACAGCATGCTGTGTACGTTTGCGCATGCGCGAGAAAGGCGTTGAGGGAAAGCACTAAGAGAAGAATGGTCCGGTCCTGCGAAGGTCGCTGCCGACAGAGCAGCGGTGATTGGCGGTGTTGGCTTCCAACATCGACGATTATACAGCATTAATGTGTTTCTCTTAACCCGCCCGTCGCACCGGATGAAGTCTACAAAAGTTGCTACCGTTGGACACGCCGTCGAAGTTGGCGTTGTGGCTTTTCCTTCTGCGACAGGTCGACGGGCTTGGAGTGTTTCACCGGAGGGAGGTTGGAAAGGTACTCGTGACCCTGGTGAGACCTCCTCCTCCACTGCCGAGTCAGCAGAAGTACGCGTTCCTTGACTCACTCTACCCGCCTACTTCCCCTACCAGACCTGATGACTGCGCCGAAAGATCAGTCTCGACAGTAGGGGATGTACTACTCACTCTCTGTCCTCCCATGCGCAGGAACGACATCCGAATCACCGGTTGTCGATCTAGCGGCGTTTCAAGCGAAGAATTCGACATCACCATCACCTCGCTTGCTTCCCAGGCCACCTTGGACGCTTCTCTACCTTCCTCTTCCACCGAGGACGCTTCAGCCTTCGCCACAGCAACAGAATTGGTCCACAAACACCTTCACACGCTTGCAGAGGCGAAACTGCGCCACCAGCCCGTCCCCACAGCGATGAGCATCTTCAGCCACCTCAAGACGATCCCTTTCACACCTCTGGTCTTCAGTCTCGGCATGATGGAGAAGGGCACCAGAGACGCCTTGGAAGGGTCGAAACCGGTTATGACAGGAGGAGTTTATTCGGTTCTGATTCGGCGCCTGACACTCACTGTCTTTAGAGCGAGGGTCAGGAATCTCGAGTGATAAGAGCTCCGTGCGGCAATGAGAGCTTTTGTAGCATGACGCGACGCGATATGTAACCCCGAGCTTTTGTAGCATGACGCGACGCGATATGTAACTCCCTAACCCCCTCAGTACAGCGAGGTGTGACGCGGGCGACTTCTGGTCGAGCCGTCCAAGCGTCGTCTCCAGCGGCTTACGACTGAACATCATTTAGTGTTGGCACACACTCACAACGGGCTGATCTCACTTCTTGCTTCCGGGAGGCCGACGACGACGGTTGGCAGGGAAGTAACAGGGTATTGAGGATATCGTCCTCTGAAGGCGCTCCGCCGCTCTGTGGATCTACGGACGGTCAGAATTGGTTGGCTGGGCCCAGAGGATGCTTGGATCGAAGGGATTCGACCACTGCTTCGTCCACAGTGTCGAAGTCCCGCTTAAAATCCGTGCCGCAGAGCCGGCAGTACTAGTCGATCGAGTCCCTCCCTCGCCGTCGCGCCGCCGTGGTTCTGGCCAATCGACGCTGGGGTACCTTTCTAGTCTCTGCTTGAACTTCTCGCCTCTCTTGAGGGCGGGGGTGAGTCCCACCTTCGTCAGAGCGAGGAAATCGAGCAGGGACTCATCTGAAGGGTTGGAAAGGACGGCCCTCGGCGAGTTTGGCAGCTGCAGAGCAGAAGGCCAGGTTACCGATCGTCAAGGGAGTGCGGTGATATTCTTGAGTTGACGAGATGAGCAAGGAGAATCGTGCCAAGGAGACATTGTGTGAGAGAGAGTGAGTGAGAGAGAGGGAGAGCGATGAAGTGAGATGAAATCCGGACGACGAAAACAAATTCGCATGCTTGTATACATCTAAGTCTGCCAACGATCGTTGAGTAGGTAGGGTCCCTTGGACCGAGTGTCATGTACGCCAAGAAAGGTCAAAGGAGGGACAGTCAACGGCATACGGGGATGCTAGATCAATTGAACCCTGCCTTTCTCCCTCGTTCCTCAAGTGATCGTCGAGAGAAAACCCCCCACAGGTTCCGAGAGTGCTTTCGAAGGTGCACGAGTGCTCAGAAGGCTCGACTTGATACGCCACTTTTCGATGCGACTCGCGACGTCGATCTTGTGTACGCCCTGGACAGCGGATTGTGGTTGGTGGCCGCCATGCGAGGCCGCTCCCCTGGCCGCTGATCCCGTCGTCCCCATCCCGGTTGCCCCATCCTTCTTCCGCCGCTTATTTTTCTCCCGACCAGCGCCACCGCGGTTCCCATTGCCGCCTACCTCGAGCGTCTGGGCCTGTGCTCGTGTCGAGGTGGTGTCTGCAGTATTCCGCAAACACCAGAGCCAATGCCCGATCATCCTGAGGCGTTCGGGCACTTCCTTTTGGACGTGGCGGACCAGGGAGAGGAACTGGAGGTGCGAGACGGGGTCGACCATTGAGCCGGACCAGACGTCGACGACGTTCTGCGATGCGCACCTGTCAGCGACGACGACGCGACGCCGAGCCACTTATATCTTGAACCCACGTAGCTGCTGTCCCGCTGAGCATTCATCATCCGCAATTTCCAGTCGCCTCCCACGGTCTTCAGGCCGTATATCCGAAGCATAACGGGCGACGGGGGCAGGTGGTGTGCCGGATCGGCGCGTCTGGCCTGGTCGGACAGGCGAAGGATGTTGGCGAGCCCGACGCGGAGAGCCGTGTCGTTCTGCAATTCGGCCTTGACCGCGCTGCCCCCGACGCCCTTGATTTCGCCATACAAGTGATGAAACCAGGTCGTGACGTCGGGCACTGCAATTTAACTCGTCAGACAAAGAGAGAGACGGGGGACGTGACGACTGCTGGGGTTGGCCACGTACCATCCGACAGACCTGTGCAGATGTGATCCGAGCGAGACGTAACATACGCGATGGGATCATCTGTGAGTGGGGTGTGGACGGGTTGGATGTCTTGGCGGATGGCGATGGATTGAGGCTGGAGACCGATGGCGATGTCGGGTCTGACGGCAATGAGGCTGTCCAGATTGAGAGCTCTGAGCGTTAGATTGGCAGTGGCGAGACCGGTTCTGGTTGGCATCACGTCATCAGCGAGCTGCGTCCTGACATAGTGGAGTGGCAAACCGAGTACAGCAAGAGGCAGCGGCGTCGTTGTCCGTTCCGGTACAGAGACATTGGAGAAGAGATTCGGCCGGTTGGTACCACTCTTGCTCTTCGACCGCGCGAGCGACTAGACGGCTAAAGTCGTGGATGATCTGATGAGCGGTGGCGACGATCTCGGCAGTGACAACGTCCTGATCACGGCGATATGTCTCGCCTTCGACAAACATGGCATACGTAGCATTGCGGTGGTTGAAGGGCTGAGGAGGGGTGTCAGACTGGTTCCCCCGTACAAAGAGCCGACTTACCCGGCGAATGACTTGTGCCCATTGGCTGAAGCCATCCTTCTCTCGACGGATAACGTCAAGCACCGCATCGGTCTCCTCGTCGAGCTCGAGCTCCGCGGTCCATCTGACGTGATAGCTGCGAAGAGTCATGCGATAGGACTGTTGGGTGGCGAGAGTGGAGAGTTGTGATCGTGCTGATCGTGCTGATCTGTCGGTGGAGTCCACTGAGGTTGAGGCCGATGCCAAGCTGAGGGTAGGAGGGGAAGCGAAGGAGTTTGGTGTGCGTCGGCGCGGGCGCTGGCGCGTCATGGACGACAGGGTTCTCGTTGATGGAAATGGTAAAGGGGACAGTGGGGGGGATGGTGGAGCGGCCAATCGTTGGAGTTAAGGATGACAATGGGTGCGAGGGGGTGGATGCGTGATCATAATGATGATGGGATGTGGACATGGTGATCGGTGTGGGTGAAAGATGAGAATTGGACGAGAGACAACCGATTGGCAAATTGCCGGAAATTGCCGGAAATGCCGGCTTGGTGGCGGGGGTTTTAGCTTACGAAGGCGTCCTATTCCCTCCATGTCTGCCCCCTCCTCCACCTCGGCCCCGTATCCCTCTGGGTCAATCTCGAGGGAATCATAGGTTACTCAAGCGCGATATCTACTCCAATTTGAAACCGCAAGTACCTTCTGGCTCCTCAGCGCCTTGACCTTTCCCATTCATAAACCGATAGACTCTCTCGGCCCTAATGGAGATGACCGGGAAGACCTTGGGAAAAAAAGAAGAAAAGGAAAAAAGGGCGCATACACCGTCACCGAAGTGGGAACAGGACGAGGCGAAAATTCGTTGAGGACACGGGCACCCTCGCCTTTGTTCTGGAGGCCGGGCATCGCATGGTGGTACTGGGGAAGAGTCTCGGCACCCGCACCCGCACCCGCCACGAGGGTTAGTGGCAAGCGACAGCAAGATCAACAGCATGGTCGAGGCTTGACCAGGCACTGCTGAACGAGGTCAGGAGACTTAAGGGCAGGGTCTCTGATCGCCAGGGAGACAGGAAGGAGATCGAGGACACTCTGATGGCTCTTCCTCTTCGATTGGGCGTTATGGGCATCCTCTCCCACCAGGATATCGCGCCCCTGGCTTTGTCAGCAGCCAACCAGGCATCCGATCGCCTCATCAACTCGTTCCAGCCCCTCTCCTCCAATATGGACGCTTCCCAAGAAGCCCAACCCAAATCCCAGCATGAACATTGCAAGCAGCTCTGAGAGGATCAACAGAACGACCTCTTGACCACCTTGGACAACCCCGAACGAAAACTGATGGCGGAATCATCCTCTACACTCGGCAGGAAGTGGCTCGACACCATCCTCTACTACCACTGGTCGGTGAGCAGACCAAGTGTGAGAATGAGTCGCACATTACTTGAACACTGCAGACGGGGGGAATGAAGTCTAGTAGGGGGAATGAGCCAGGCCTAGTGAATCGCAAACGATGAAAAGATCACGTATCCCTTCTCCAAGTACCTCAAACGACTAAATAGCTTCGTCCCAAACCTAGCTTCAACGACAAGGTGCCAGGTGCAGGTGCAAAGCTTCACGTTGACGGGGATTCATCTGGGTTTGGGTCGAGAGATCTATGAGAACGGGGGAGAGATTGGACCGGGGCGGACAAGAGGGAGTTGACCCCGAGAGCGCGGTGGGATGTCTTCGAGCTCGGGTAATCAATCAGTTATATAAAACATTACGAACCCTCCTTGGACCGGATCGAATCAATCGACCGTCCCGTTACCGCTTCACCCTGCCCCCCGACGTGCTCATTCAAACCTGTATCCCTCCAACATCGCCTTGACCCCATCCATCTCCTGCTGAAACAGTTTCGAGTCCGGTGCGACCCTCTTTGCGCCCTCAAAGTCGATCAGGTAAGGTCCCTTCCCGGTCTCATGGTTGTATCGGATGTGACGGGGTTGTACGTCGAGGTGTACGATGCCGAGCGCGTGGATGGAGGAGTACAGATCGAGGATGATCTGTCTGTGGGTTTCGGGGTGAGCAAGAGGAGCAGAAGCCGAAAGGGTGGATCGAGGAGCGAGGGAGCAGGCACAAAGGATTCGTATAGGATCATGGGATGGTAATGGGAGAATGGTAAGGAGTGAGGACGGGTTGATGAACAATACGGCAAGGAGGAGCCAAAAAGCCTTGACGTACTTTTGATCCCGATCCAACTCCTCCGGTCGATCCGTCATCATCTCCCCCGCATCCTCCATGCACATGATCCACACCGGATCCTCGCCCGATGCTGCGCTGATCCAGCTACCATACATCCGCGGAACCACCTCCCCTTGAACCGATCTCAGGTGAGTCTCAAACATCTCCCACTCATTCTTCACCGCCCGCCTGGCCGCGACCGCCGCGTACGTGTACCCGTCCTCGCTTTCGAGTGGGAATGTCGCGATATCCACCACCTTGGTCACGCATGACCATTTCGTCCTTGTCGTCGAGGAGGGAGTGTGAAAGAGGGTGAGGGCGGAGCGATAGGCGTCAGAGAGCCTTCCGTGGGAGATGAAAGAGATCAGCTCGAGCGAGTAGGGTGGGGCGGAGGGTCGTGGGCGTTGGCGTTGGCGTTGGATGTGGATGTGGAGGTGAGTGTGAGTCTTGGGCGATGCGATGGGCGAGATCGGAGGTGAGTCAATAGATCGGTGGTCAGGGGGGAGTTGGTGGACGTTTGACGTTGGGTTTAGGTTGATACTGTGCGGGCCGTTTCTCGTGATTGACTCCTGTTGAGCAAAGCTTGCGCCGAAACGACGAGTCGTCTCGATAAAGTCCATGTGTCGCCAGTGACGTAGGTCGGGACGGTGCAAGGTCGAGCCTACCAGGCTTCGGACGTGACACGAGAAGTACAGGCCGAGGGATGAAACCTGAGACCGAAACGTCTTCGTCTTCAGCTATATTCAGTTTGGCCGGCCGTACGTACCGGTTGATTCTTAATCGTCGGCAAGTAGGCCGGGGTGTAGATACTCCAGTCGGATGCCGACTCGGTCTGGTTGAGCGCTCAAAACGCAGTGAGCGATAATCCTGATTCTGGAGAGATGGGTCATCACCTGAACCATCATCATGATCTCCTCCACTAGGGTCTGTTTCCCTAT
>JAABUH010004198.1_pt1 | contig 11798 bp, 15 predicted proteins | sample 5559121 | NCBI WGS metagenome assembly JAABUH01 (sample SAMN10711871, study PRJNA513364) | rock metagenome | isolation source: Antarctica rocks | place: Antarctica: Victoria Land, Battleship Promontory nord | collected 2015-12-28 | reverse complement strand
GCCGTGACACGGACGCCTGCTGCCCAGATTTGGGACACGGCAGGGCAGGAGCGGTTTCAGAGCCTGGGAGTAGCGTTCTACCGCGGGGCGGACTGCTGCGTGCTGGTCTACGACGTGAACGTGCAGAAGACGTTTGAGAACCTGGACAACTGGAGGGACGAGTTCCTGATTCAGGCGCGCCGCGCGCTCTGCAACCTGCTTCCCTGCACGTGCGAGAGGCGCCGCGCGGCCTGCACTGCTTGCGACTGGCGGCGCGACTCATGGTGCAAACACCGGCATGCAGGCCAGCCCCAACGACCCGGACACCTTCCCGTTTGTCGTCCTGGGCAACAAGGTGGACGTGGACGAGGGCCGAAGCAGAGTGGTGCGCTGCCGCGCCGCCCGCTGCCTGCGCGCCAGCCGTAGGCGCCCAGGCTCACGCACGTGCGCCTGCGCGTAGGTAACCGAGAAAAAGTCGAAGCAGTGGTGCGTGGCAAAGGGCGGCATCCCCTACTTTGAGACGTCCGCGAAGGACGACGTCAACGTGGACAGCGCCTTTCAGTGCATTGCGCGCAACGCGTTGAAAAACGAGACGGAGGAGGAGCAGTGCGCGCCCGCTCATGCCGCGCGCGGTTGTTACGCTTGCAGTGCTTGCTCAGCAAGCGTGGCAGGCAGGCGGGCTTGGCGCGTGACCCTGGAGCTGCGCGCCGCAGGTACATCCCAGACACTGTGGACATGAACGCCCAGGCGGCCCCCAAGGGCCGAAGCAGTTGCTGCTAGTCGCTCCTGTACTGTCTGTCGCGCTTGGCGGGCTGCTGTCGCTGCACTGTCCCAGCGTGCAGCGTCGCCAGGGGGCTGATCTTTGCGAGGGCCGCTGACTGGCGCTGCTCGTGGGGCAGCACTCTGACCCGCACCTCCCTTGCCTGCGTGCAAAAGCTGGCTCTTGGCTGGGCTGAAAGCTGAGGCAGCAGGACTGCGGCGTGTCCGGTGTGCCATGGTCAGCACAGTTGCGGTGTCTAGTTCCGTCTGTCCACCACGTGTCTGGTGATGTCAGAAGTGTTGCCTGCTTGTGCACATTGTGGGGCGGCTGTGTGCTATGTAAAGTAGAGGCAACGCATGGTGCGATGCAGTATAGCGTGCTTGAGCAGCGCACATGCGCTGACGGCATGGTGGCTGTTTTGAAGTTGTTCTGAAGCCTATCATCCGCTTTGGCACAGAAGCATATGTTACAGCCTGCACCACCCAGGTACCTTGGCCGAAGGAGAAAGTGTGATGCAGCCAGCAGAGAGCGCGCAACTAATCTACGAGCTGCCACCCCTGCCCTCAGGCTCTGCTTCTGCCTCAGGCTCCTCGCCGTTCACGCGGATGCCAAACGGGTCCTTTGGCGGCGGCCTGTCGCGTGCACGGATCACAGTCATGCAATAGACGCTTGTCCCTGCACGGACTCCATCAGCAGACCCCACCGCGGTCAGGCCACCACTCGGCAATTTTGCACTCCTTGAGCAAGATTATACTTGCTCGTAATCTTCATAAGATCACACTCCCAATCAGCTGGTCCCTGCTTCCATGGAACTCCATACGCACAGCCCTCCTCCCTCCTCAAACTGTGATGCCCTCGGGTTGACCCTGTCTGAAGCAGTGGACTCTGACGCGAGCTGCACGCGCTGCCTCCCCAGAATCATGCGTCACGCGCGCACTCACGATCCCGCGCGAGGGCCCGCACTGTGCGGGCAGGCCGGCCTGCACGTCGCCGACGCGTGCCTCCAGCGCCTCGCACGCCGCCTCGATCTCGCGGTTCTTCGCGACGGCCTCCAGCCAGCGCGCCTCCACGCCAACCAGGCTGGCGGCCGCCGCGGTCTGCGCCAGCTTGCGCTCTCGATTTACGGCCTCCACGGCCTTTCGCGTGTCCGCGGCCGCCTCCACCAGTCTGCAGCACCGCGCACGCTGTCACCACCGCGTCTCCAGGCCTTGCAGCTCCTCTGCCTACCCGCTTCACATATGCAAGCACTCCCAGGCTCGTGTGGGACCATGCTTGGCAGAGCCTCCGCACTGCGTGACCAAGTCGCTCTGCGGTGCACTTGTGCTGCTGCATAGCGGCAAGCACGCCACCGTACCGGGCTGTTTGCCGCCTGCACAACCGACCCAGGAGCCGCACCTCCTGTTTGCTGACTCGAGGTGCGCAATGTGCGCTTGCCAGGCCTTGGCGCCGTACTGCAGAAGCAGCTCCAGGTTCAGGAGCCTGTGCGCAGTGCCAGACGTTAGCAACCACCGCACACCGCGGCTGGACTTCAGCGAGTGGTCCTAGAGCCTGCGCGGAGCACACCGGTTGTACTGGTGCTCCAGCTGGCTGTGCGCGTTCTCCAGCGCCGACCGCCATGCAGAGATGTCGTTGCGCCGGTTCAGCGGCGGCGGGTCCAACCGGTAGCGCGTGGTGTCCATCTCAGGCTTTGGCTGGCCCGCGCGCACCCGCGCATACTCCTCCTTGAGCAGGGGGTGTGCCTGCGCCCGCACAGGTTTCGGCTCCCTGACCGCTTGTGCTCGCGGCTGAGCAGGGACGTGCGCCTCCTCGCCGGCGCAGCCTCGGCCTCGCACCTCAAAGTTGAGGTTGTATGGCGGCGGCAGCTCGGCCAGGTACTCGGACGGCCGCTTGCTGCTGTTCTTCAGCTGCGCGGCGGGTCGCGCTCGATGTGCACTCGTGGAGTCACCTCCGCAGCGTGCAGGTCAGAGGTGGCCACAGTGCGCACCTCCTCAGCGATCAGTCTGTCCACAGCGGCCCGCTCAGCAGGCGTCAGCGAGTCGACGTAGGCAAGCGCGTCTATAAACTCCTCGCCGCGCCGCCAGCCAGTTGCTTCGCCGTGCGGCGCACTGTCGAGTGCAAGGGGCTGCGTCATCCTGGCCAACACACACGCGTGGAAGCGCCCGTGCTAGCTGAGTCCCCCTTTCGACAGGCCGCTGGTGGCTCTCTGTTGACTAGGAGCTCCGGGAGCTCACTCTGCACTCGGCACCAGTGTGGGCACCCGATGGGGGTACAGGGAGTGTGGGCACTTTGGACGGGGGTACAGGCTGGGGTACCCTCTCGAGTTGGACTCGAGTGTGATTTGGGCCAGCGCAGTATGCTCACCTCGCTCTGACACAAGCCGTACAAGTGCATTGGCAGCTCACCCAACCCTCCCCACAACACTTGTGCAACAAGAGTACGTGTACAGTATGCACTGCGCGTTGAGGCCTCTGACCCCACGCACTGCAGGAGCTCTGTGGGAGCAGCAGTATGTGTGGTACGCAATACAATAAAGAGTTGTGAACAGGCACGGGGCGGACTACAAGGCAATACACTAGGCGCAAGATGCTTGCGCGACTGCGGAGCACTCGGCGCTGCTTCTCAACAGCAGCAAACGCTGTAAAGTGCGCCCTCTTTGCACATGTGTCACCACTGCGTACTGGGCAGGTATAGCAGATGTGCCTTGTGTAACAGCAGTGGGGGAGGAAAAGGTGAGAGCAAGACCGCAAGCCTGCGCCCGAACAGGCTGGCGGCACAGCAGGACCTGGTGCACGACATACTGGCCTGGGAGGGAGCGCTCGCGCCGGAGGAGACCGCCGCGCGGGACGCCGTGCGCGCCTGGGTGGCCGCGCGCTTCATGCCCCGGATCACAGAGGCGCGGCTGTAGCCAACCCCTGCAGCCTTTCCCGGCCCTCGGGGGCGCCGCCCGCCCACAGCCCCCCTGCGCAGCGGTGTGCAGGCGCACCGCCGCGGCGCGTTTCCGCTCGACCTCGTCCCGGAGCTGGCCGAGCTGGGCGTGTTCGGCGCCAACCTGGGCGACTACGGCTGTGCGGGCATGAGTAACGTAGGCTACGGGCTCGTCATGCAGGCGCGCTGCCTGCATGCTTGGCCCTGCGCTCGCTCTGTGCTCCGGCCTCCCGACAGACCTCGTTGAACTCTGCTCGCGTTGTTGAACAGGGCAAGGCGCACAGGAGCATGTCATGATCAGCGCCGCATGCATAGTGCTGCATTGTGGAGAGCTTGCATTGCTGCGTGCGGAAGGGGCCTTTAGGCAGCTTGCTTGCTGTTTCGGGCCCGCCTGCTCTAGCTGTTTTGGGCAGCGAAGGAAGTGTACGTCTGCGCGCGAGATGAGAAGAGGAAACACTCATGGGGTCTTACAGGCAGTCCTGCACTTGCCGTGACCCGGGCCGCGCCGCTGCAGGAGCTGGAGCGCGGGGACAGCGCGCTGCGCAGCCTCTGCAGCGTGCAGGGCTCGCTGGTCATGCACGCAATCCACGCCTTTGGCAGCGACGAGCAGCGCGCGCGCTGGCTGCCTGACCTGGCGCAAGGCGCGCCGGCGTCTGCATGCGCTGCTGCGCCGAGACCTGCGCCATTGCATCTGCTGGAGTCTTCTGCATATCCCACGCCAGCGACCTGCCCATCGTCCATATGCTGTGCTTGTGGCGGTCGCTTCGCTTGGCTGACAATGTGGCGGTTTAGTGTCTGGTGCATGCATGTCACACACACGCGAGATACGCTTGCACGTAATCTGAGGTCAAGCATGCAGCGGTGGAGGAAGCAGCTCCCACTTGTCCATGGTGACAGCCATGCGTGGAGTGCCTGGGATGAAGGCATGCATGAGTGCACAGAACCTGCACGGCTCGCATACAACAGCCTCTGCGTGCACACAGACGTACCTGCCGACGTGCATCCTATATGTTGGCGCCGAGGCTGCAGCATATGATGTTCAAATTGAGCCAGAAGAGCTTCAGGCTCTGTCGCCGCGAGCGCAGGCAAGCTGATCGGGTGCTTCGGTCTGACGGAGTCGTCGGCGGGCTCCGACCCAGCGGCCATGGCGACCACCGCGCGGCGCGACGGCGATGCGTACGTGCTGGAGGGCGAGAAGGCCTGGATCACCAACGCGCCCATCGCGGACCTGGCAGTCGTGTTTGCCAAGGCGCGCGCGGCAGCGGTGCAGCACGCTGGGGCTCACGCCGCCGGCGGGCGGCGGGGCTGCGGGCCGTGGAGAGGCGCTGGCGTGCGCGGGGAAGCGCGCCCTGTGCTGGCCCTGCTGGCGGGCTCTGCGGCGGCGCTGCTGTGCAGGCACTCAAACCGGTGTCACGCTGGAACGGACACATCGTCCCTTTTGGTGGTGGTGGCAGGTTTGCAGGGAGTGCGCAGCACTGACACAGGCGCCTGTGGCACGATCGTGGTCCTGTCAGGCAGGAACAGTAGGTTGACCCCATGGCCTCACCGCCGGGGGGCGGGTGGCAGGTGAACGCGCGCTTTACAGTGGACGCGGGTGGGGACGCAGGCGCAGCTGCTGGAGGGCAGCGCCCGAGCCTGCCCACATGCGACACGCGGCTCCTAGATGGTCGCGGCCACGCGCTGTGAGCACCCCACTTGCAAGCCAGCCCAAGGGGTAGGGTCGGGGTCCTGAGCGCCCGCCGGAGCGCAGGTGGCCGACGAGGACGGGCGCGTGCGCGCTTTTGTGGTGGAGCGCGGCCCCGGGCTGGAGGTGCGCCCGGTAGAGGGCAAGCTGAGCCTGCGCGCGTCCGCGACGGGCGACCTCCGCCTGGCGGCCTGCCGCGGCAGCGTCCTGCCGGGCAGCGGCGGCCTGAAGAGCGCGCTGCAGTGCCTGACACAGGCGCGCGAGGTGCGCCGCACGCGCGCCTGGCAGCGCGTTGGCCCTCCAGGGGCCCTCCCTCGCCCGGCTCGTGCTGCGCGCAGCATGATGCGCCCCAAGCACTGAGAGCAGGGTATGAGCAGCGTGCCTGGCTTGGGTTTAGCCTCCTCTTCCGGAGTGACCAGTCTGTCTCCAGGCGAGGGGCAAGTATGTGCAAGCACACCATTGCAAGTCGTGCGCGGGCTCGGGCTCAGGATCAGGCTCAGGCTCGAGGTGCGGAGCACGATTGCCGCAGGGCGCATACCTGGGCGCCATGCCGCTCAGCTTGGCTACGGCAAGCAGTCAGTTGACGAGGGTGCCCACTGCTGGTGCATGGCCTCCAGGGTGCGCTTCGGTGAGTGTGCGCGAGTGGGCCCCTTTCGGCCGGCATGCGGTGGAGGCAAGGGGCCCGAGCGCGGTCCATGCGCGCGGGGGCAGGGCATCGCATGGGGCATCACAGGCGCGGCGCTGGACTGCTTTGACACCGCGCTGGAGTACGGGCAGCACCGGCAGGTATTCGGGCGGCCGCTCGCCTGCCGGCAGCTCTTCCAGGCGCGGCGACATGGCCGCCGGCTGTGCCTCTGCCCGCGTCTGTAGCACCACGCGCAAGCGGCCGCGGCCAGCTCTGCGCCTTGCTCTGGTGGGCCACTGGGTGCCGGCGCCTGGCTCCTGAGGCGGCGCCCCGCTGCGTGCGCGTCAGGAGCGCCTCGCGACCATGGCGCAGGCCATCGTGACCTCGCAGCTGATGAACCTGCACTATGGGCGGCTGAAGGACCAGGGGCGGCTCTCACCGGTGCAGGTGCTTCCTTCACTTATGACGTATACTCGCATGGTGCATGGTGTCTTGCTGCCTAATGTGGAGAATGCATACCTGCACGCAGACGTCTACGTTGACCCAAGCGCAAAGCCACTCAACCACCATGCAACAGGTTGCTTGCCTGCATTGGAGTGATTTGCTCAGGCGAGTGGCCACTCTTGGGCTGCTTTGGCTTTCATACAAACGTGCCCTGCGTTGCTAGCGCGGTTTATGCACTTAGGAGCCAGACCTCCCAGTGTATGACTACGGCTGTCAGCGATGTCGCTTTGATGCGGCCAGCCGTAGCAAACACATGCGAATCCGAGCGTCACAGGGTGGTCTGCAGCAGCTCCGCAACACGTTTGCCAGGTCGCACCATGCATGCTCACATTCAGCACTGGGACAGCTGCAGAGCCATGCGCTGTGTTCTGGCGCCTGAGGGCGTCAGCCGGAGCCTGACATGCGCAGGTGAGCCTGCACAAACGGCACAACGTGGCCGCGGCGCGGCGCGTCGCATCTGACGCGCGCGCCATGCTGGGCGCGAATGGCATCATAGACACAAACAGGGTGCGCTGCCGGGGCCCGCTGCGTGGCCGGCGTCTGGTCGTCTGCAGGCGCAACTTGCACGCCGTGTCTCCGCCTGGATAGTCGCCATGCGGGCCTGCCGTGCGGTGTGGAGACCTGCAGCCCGTCCCTTGCCGCAAGGGAGCGACAATGCGAGCGGGACAGGGCAGCGGGCTGGCAAGGGCTGCATGAGCAGTGCAAGGCGAGCGCGCGCGCGTCCGAGCTTGGGCTGCGCCGCGGCAGGTGATGCGGCACATGATGAACATCGAATCGGTGTACACCTATGAGGGCACCGACGAGGTGCACGCGCTCGCAATCGGCCGGGCGCTCACGGGCATGAGCGCCTTCTCTTGACCAGGGCCAGCCCATGGTCAGAGCAGCGCGTTGCCCGCGCGTGGGCGGGCGCTCGAACATGCGTGGACGTTGCGGTCGCACGCGTTAGGATGCTATGAGTACCAGCCTCATTGAACACACGCCGCGTGAAACATGCGTGATACGCAGCAAATAGCTAGTGCCAGGGTTGGTATGTCATCAGGAGTGCGCAGTGCTCCTAGCTTGATTGAGAAACAGAACGCGCATTGTATGTCCATGTTGTACCAACCCGCATACATGGGCAATGTGACCCATGTTACGTAAGGCTGCGATGCATGTCTACTGTGTGTTGCAGCGTGCTGCACTCAGCTGACTCTGTGACTGTAAACCCTGGCCGCCGGCCAGTGGCCGGGCTGGCCGTGGCAGAGCCAGCTTGTTGCCTGCTCAGGCATGCTGCACTTGCATACAGCATGCGCTCTTGCCCCTGTGTGGGACACAGGAGCGGCAAGTGCATATTGCATACATTGCATATATGATTATATGACATTCTCCATTTCTTCTTGCTGTACCCCCTCAGCATCCTTCCAGGTGCCTGGCAACGCGCAAGCAGCACACTCGCTCTCGGAGTATGTGTAGACTGTAGCGCTTGCCTAGGAACTAAGGAGTTTACTGAGCAAACGAAGGGGACAGAGCCCACGGCCGTGAGTGCGTTTGAAGCGTTTGAAGCCGCGAAGCGCATGGCAACTCGTCTGAGCGAGATCCCCCCAGTCGACGCGGCGGGCAGGGCCGCGGCTTAGCGATGGTGCCACGGCGCGGGGTTGCGCCCACGGCAAGGAGCCCCGAGACGCTGAAGCGCCTCTCGGTCTCCTCGCCGTTTGGCAGCAAGCGTATGCAGGTGCCACACTCACAGGCTGACCTTGTACCCAGTTAAGCAAGTCGCAGTGGCACTGCACGCATGCACATTAGCGCAGCCTTGCTCCTGTGCGCTGCCCTGCGGATGGGCAGGCGGGGAGCATGCTGCAGGCCTGCCGCGCTCCCTACTGCTCAGCATAGGGAGCTCTGCGGGCTGCTTGCGCAGCACAGGAAGGCCGGCGGAGTAGTGGCCGCGCCACCTGGCTACCGGCAGTCCCCCTTCACGGCCAGTCCTTTTTGTCCACTGTGGGGCGCCCGCACAGGAGTCACTACCAGTTCGGTTAGCCCGGCACAGGCTGGCACCGGGCTTGTGTGGGCGCGGCCGCGGCCACACGCCAGGAGGTGCTGGTGAGGCCGCTGCAGCTGCATATGCGACCCTGCTCAGCCCCAGTGCGGCAGCGTGGTGCCTACCAGGAGGGGCTGGTGGGCCGGCGGAGCAGCCAGGCCTCAATGTTCTGAGCACCCTGTCAGCCGGGCCGCAGCGGCGCCTAGCTAACGCGCGCACGAGGCCCTGGCGAGGGCCAACACGCCAGCAGGAAGCAGGGTGGAGAGCGAGTGGGCTGGGCCTAAGATGGCTGCAGGGACGCGGTGCGAGGCGGGGGAGCGTGCCAACGCAAGGGACGTGTGCGAGGCAGCGCACGACTTGGGCGGAAACTTTGGGGCGGTGCCTGGAAGCAGCCGTGATCGGCAGCCTCGCGATGGTCGGGCTCAGCGGGAGGGCGCGGCAGCGGCGGAGGAGCCTGCGCCGCCGTGCGAGCCGCCGGGCCTGGCCCTGCCCGAGCGCACGCACCCCATCAGCCCTGCCAGGCGGACTGGACGCGGCGGCGCGCTGGCCGCGGCGGGCGCGGCCGCGTGGCTGGGCGCCGCCCGGTAAGCCAGGCAGCAGCGAGGGGGAGCGCCGGCCCATGGGCCGCGCCTCACCGGCTCGTCCCGGGGGCGCCGGCAGGCGCACGCCGGCTGGGCGCAGCTGGAGGATGCGTCGGCGGAGGCGGACACCGTGTCGCGCCGCGTGCTGCTGGGCCCCGGCGCGCCCGCCGCGCACTTCGCCGGCAACGCCATCACGACCAGCAAGTACAACATCCTGACCTTTGCGCCGGTCTTCCTGTTCGTCATGTTCAGCCGCGTGGCGTACCTGTACTTCCTGCTGCAGGCGCGCCCGCCCGCGCGCGCCGCCTGCGGGTGCCGAGCCGGCCTCGGCTGCGCCGCGGTTCCTGCCAGGGGAGGCCTCGCGGGCGCAGACGTCCGCGGGCCGGCGGCACGCGGACGCGCCTCGCTGCCTCGCTCCCGTCTGTCAGAGGGGGAGGCGCGCGCTGCCCTGCGGGCAGGCCGGCCGAGGGGCCTCCAGGCAGTGCAGGGGCCGGCAGTGCCTGCGTTCCTGCTGGGACGCCGCCGGGTGTGCCATGCAGGCCAGCCTGGCCTGGTGGGCGGTGGTCAGCCCCTTCACGCCGTACGGGCCGACCATCGCGCTGGTGTTCGTGCTGCTGGTGGCGGCCATCAAGGCCGCGGCGGAGGACCGCAAGCGCCACGCCGAGGACCGGCGCACCAACAACAGCATCGCGCACGTCGTGCAGGCTGACGGCGCGCACCCCATGGGCCATGGACGGACGGTGCTCAGCTGTTGACATTTTGAGGGCGCTTTAACGTGGACACTGCGCCCGTGTATAGTCACGTCATGATTCGCAGCAGGCACCCAGGACAGGTTGGGCAACTGTAATGGCCGCAATGCGCCCGCCGGCGCCTCAGTGGGCATAGCAGACGGGAGCGCGGCGCGCTCAGGCAGTGCGCGCGATTGCCGCTGGCGCGAGGTGCGCGTGGGCATGCTGCTGGAGGTGCGCGACGGCGAGGACTTCCCGGCCGACCTGCTCTGCCTGCACTGCGCGTCGCCCAACCACGTCTGCTACGTCAAGACGACCAACCTGGACGGTCCGCGCGCCCGCCGCTGCACATGCCTAGCCTGGCGGCGCTAGAGTTAGGGTAGGGTCCTGCCTAGCAGCACTCGGCGGGCGGGCTCTTGCCCTGCGTTTGAGGCGCTGTGAAGGCTGTCTCACTGCTGGCCGCCTGTGCATGCTCGTATGCTGAGCGCAGGTTGCCGGACTGCCGTCAGGGCAAGGTTCTGCTCTAACGCCGTGGTTGTGCGGGAGGGTCAGCGCCGCATTCCGGTCTGCACATGCACGGTCGCTGAGGCCGCTTGGCCAGCTCCTCTTCCAAGGCAATGACAAGGGCGTGTTCTCTGCATGAGAGGGAGCCTGCGCGGGGGCCGGCGCTGCGGCGCTGCCATCAAGAGCCTCAGCTCCAGCATGCCCCTGCGAGCTGCGCGTGAGGGCAGCGCGGCGCGGCAGGCGAGTCCAACCTAAAGATCCGGCGGCCGCTCGACCTGAAGGCTGGCGTGGTGCGCTCGGCGGCGGAGGCGCACGCGCTCGTGGGCCTGCTGCGCTGCGAGCCGCCCAGCCCCAACCTGCACTCCTTCGCCGGCCGCTTCACGTACCGCGGCCCCAGCGGCGCGCGCCCGCCGCCCAGCGACGGCCGGCATGCATGAGCATGCGGCGTGCGCTTGCATGCCTGGCGGCCGGCTTGGGCGCCAGGCGACGCCCTGTGCGGCAGCCGGCGCGCCGCTCGGAGTGGCTCGAGCAGGTCTGCACTGCCGCGCCTGCCGTGCATGCGGCCCTGCTGCGCTGCAACCTGTCTCCAAAGAGAGCGTGCTCTGGCTGCCTGCCACGACTTGGGCACATGTGGCCCGCTTCAGAGTCCAGGCCCTGGGGCCTGCGGGTAAACCCGCACAGTCCGCTGCGCAATGCAGCCGTCAAACGCGCCGTCAGTCTGCCGCGATTACGACATCCCAGTGCTCCCCGGGTGCGTCAGCCTGCGGGGCGCCGCGCAGGCGACGTGGCGGCGGTGCCGGTGGACATGACCGGCATGCTGCTGCGGGGCACCACGCTGAAGAACAGCGGCCGCATCACCGGCCTGGTCGTCTACACCGGCCCCGAGTCGCGCATCCAGATGAACGCGGCCGCGCCGCCGCGCAAGCGGGGTGCGCGCTGTGCCCCCGCGCGCCGCGCACCTCGGCCGACGCTGGCAGCGCTGACCAGGCTGCCTGCAGCTGCCGCACCTGCGCCGGCAGGTCACGCAGCGGCTGCGAGAGTCGCGTGAGGCGGCGCCAGCGGCAGGGGGTTCGGGCGGTGCGGTCTGCAGGGCTGGACCAAGCATGTCACACGGACAGCGCTTGTCAAAACTATCATTCATTTATGACCTTTAGTCATACCACGGGAGCGCGTCATACCACGGGAGTGCGACGGCTGCATTGACGCAGGAGGCACATGGCGTCCAGCCACCCTGACGCCGGGGCCGCGGGGGCGGCAGGCGCGTTCGACACGTTCCTGAACGTGCAGATCACGGTGGTGCTGGCGGTGCAGCTGGTGCTGTGCCTCGCGTGCGCCTCGGCCAGCCTGCACTGGCGCCAGGCGCAGGGCTTCGCGCGGTACCACCTCGCGCTCACCGACTTCCACGAGGGCGCGCCCCGCAGCGCGGCGGGGGGGCCCGCCCATGTGCCGGGTCGTGGGGAGCCTGACGCAGGCACCCTCGTCCCTGCTCAGTCG
>JAABUH010004197.1_pt1 | contig 11799 bp, 10 predicted proteins | sample 5559121 | NCBI WGS metagenome assembly JAABUH01 (sample SAMN10711871, study PRJNA513364) | rock metagenome | isolation source: Antarctica rocks | place: Antarctica: Victoria Land, Battleship Promontory nord | collected 2015-12-28 | reverse complement strand
ACCAAGGCGAACTCACACCCGGAGGTCGTTGGCTGCGTATCGTCGGCTTCGGCCTCCTCGTCTTGACGAGCCGAGATCGTCTGTGCTATCTGCCAGACCTCATCAAAAGCTTTCCTACCAAACCCTTGGCGTTGATATTCGTCCCGGACCGACATCTGCTCAATCAGAAGGATGCGACCACAATCGAGCTCAGGACCCCACACGCCTGTCCCCTTCTTGACTGGATGATTCCGAAGTTCCGACTTCAGGTTTCCCCAGCGATCAAAGATTTCAAAGGCACAAGAAACCGTATCGTTCGTCGGCTCTTCCATGTCACGGTGGAAAGTCGCTCGGATTGGCTCACGATCGATCAGCTTCGCTATGCAGTACCCGATCTCCGGTGCATCTGGGTCTTCGCTTTGCTTGATTGGGAAGCTTATATTTTTGAGCCAGTGCTTAAATTCTTCGTCTGTTTCGCTTTCCGGATCTTCGTCTTCCATGTCATCAGGACTATTGAGGAGCTCATCGTCATCTTCACTGACGTCGTCTTGTTCCGGGTCTGAACTCAGCGTGTCCTCCTCTTGTGCCGTAGTCACATCACCAGTGTCGCCATCGTCATATCTGGGCATTTTCTCATCTGGCCCGTCTGGAGAAGAACTTCTCGTGTGCTCAGCCCCACTGGCGTCTCGCTTGCGCTTCATTCAAGTGAATCGGAGTATGGCTAATCGATCACTCCAGTCTTCAGCTAGCCCATACGAAGATTAGGTGGGGATGGGTGAGTGTAAACAACGAACATATCTGCAATTTGCAAAAGGTTTGAGTAATCACATTGTGAACCTAATTCTGGGATGTTTGCTTTCTTAGTTATTTCGAGCTCAGTTTCAGAAATGAGGCAGCGAAATCCTTCGGTTCGGTAGCAGGGACCGACGACCAGTGACATACGAGAGACAAGGGTGATCTCATTATTTTTGGGAGGAGACGACTAGTCGAGACATGAAATCACTCTTCTTTAGCCTGAGGCGAAGTACAGGTGTTTGACCTTGACTTAGCGCCTCAGAAAACGCGTCTACACTTACTCCGTTTCGCCCTTGCCTCAAATTGGCTGTTGTGTATGTCAACGGTTCATTATCTGGGGACAAAACAAGACTATATGAACGGGATATCGCTTCAGTCAATGCATTCAAAGCGCCCAAGGTCAAGGGACAGGCCTTCTCCCCCTGCTGATACAGTGCATTTGATGAGGATCAGGAAGATCTTTCCCGATTCCATCCGACGGTGGACTTTGTCATGCGAGTTGACTCGGTCAAGATAATGCTTTGTCCAGACTATCTCTCGACTTAGATCCGATCTCGAAGGCAGATCGTCTGTCTACAATGGAGTATTGCTGCTTGAAACACTTCGGGGATGTAAAGGATTATCATGTACGCCGCTGGGACACTTCAATGACATCTATGGGCATTAGTGTGATCCGTGGCAGACACGAGAAACACCCTTTCCAAGAGAGAGCTACAGATCAGGCTGACTGCAGGTATTCAAGACGGTGGCACACAGCAACGCTTGGTCTGCGAGGCTGATTCGGACTCCACCCGTCGTGTTCAGCTTTCTCGAGCGCAGAAAGCCTAGCCCCTCGTCCGGCGGCAAGATCGACCAATTGCAGGCCATCTCCACACGCTAGTCTACAATGGTACAATGCTTGGCGTATCTACTCCCATTTTTATAGCCTTCACAAGGTGATGCAAATCACAAGCTACCCTGCATGCCTGATAAGGACGACTTGACTCACTGCTTTGATTAGGCATGCCTCTGCCAATGAATCCAGAGCATGGAACGGCGGCCTCGCCGTCGACGCCGTGATGCGTGCAAGGCGTAGAAGCGATGACACTCCGATCTCCCATATCTCCCCATTTCGTTTCTGCATCCACCCTCCATCACCCCTGATGGTGTCCGAGCCACACAAACTTGCGAACAGCGTCTTGCTGCATGCAGTGGACTTGTCGCTTCTAGCCCGCTCACTGCTGAAATCGCATCTTTTCGTGACAAGGCTGTGGTGGCTTTGCGCCAGCGGCGATAGTACTTGAGGTAGTAGGTCTCGTGTCTCGTGTCTTGCATTTGCCACTTTTCGAGCTGCGTAATCTAACGCATTGCTTGGTCCATAATGCACATTATAGCCCCTACTAATTGTCCCATGTCCCACGGAATGTTTCTTCATTCGTCTTCCTTCAGTTATGACTTTGCCCAAAGTTCAAGTTCTCTTTTATCCCATTTTTCTTCTCGTTCAACTGCCGGCTTTCATTGAAGGCACGGCAACTAATTTTACGCTTGCCGAAGTTTTCCCTCAACTTATTGGTATATCCAAAAACCCAGCCACTGGTCTTAGTTTGAGTCTAGGAGGTCAAGACTTTACCCATTGCTGCTCATGGGCTATCCATGAGTCGTTGGATATTGATGATGGCGGAGTCGTGCACGGATTGCGCAGTCCGTCATACATTGGGGACGACCTGACGGCTTTTCAGAAGAAGCAATTCCCGTGCGGTGCGCATTATGGAGGTATGTCGGTATGCGGAGCTTTGGAATAATCTATACCCACCTGTATTGCGAAGATGCTCATCATTTCGGAAGGTGACCGAGCTGGCGCACCTTTAGTCAGCGTTCCGTACCGCTGGTGCAGAGACAACTGCCGCGGATGGCAGGTCTCGAAGAATGCGAAGCTCAATGAGTGGATCAGTCCCTTTGTAGGCTTTCTAGTACCGGCTGTCGTCTTCTGCCTTGCGATACCGCGGCGACGCAAACTCCACATTCCAGAAGCTTTATTCGATATCGCCCTCAACGAGATTACAACTCATTTTCGGACGCCGATTATCGCTCTCTCTGCAGCGTTACTCGTCACAATAGATAGGATCTCCTGGCTCATGACCATATTTGCACTCTCAGGGCCCATACTCGTCAGTGGCATTTACGAAGCCATCATTGACGCCCGAATCCTTGCATTTTTGCAGGAAAAGACTCGAAACAAGCTCCTAACAACAGCGCAGCGATCTCGCCTTCTATATACGGTTTTGGTAGGCAATTTAGACATGCTAAACGTTCAAGAAGACGAAGACCGTGACAATACCCCTCTCAGTCACATAGACGGTCTTCTGGAGAAATTGGAGCGCATTGAGATTGGATACAAGCATCCCCACGCGGAAAGGAGTTGGTTCCGGACGAAGGCCATTAATAAGACAAAAACACGGCTGCGTGCGATGTTGGCTGCTCAGTACAGTTTTGGTGTGACTGTAGGTGCACCCATAATATTCTTTTGTGGCAGTTTCGTGTACACGCTAGTCGATAATTACAGCAATCTTGGTGACAACAATACCAGTCATGCTTTAGGTCAGCATATACGTTCCAAATTTTGATCTGATCACTAACACAGTCATAGCATTCGGAATGTGGTGGATGATCGTACCACACATCGCCATTGTTAGCGGTTTGCTCCTTGCGGGGAATAACCCAAACACTCTGGAAGGCGTAGTTGGTAAGCCCACTGCAGCGCCCCAGGCACCACTTTATCGGCTCTTCGAGCTTTCCTACGATTCTCGATATAAGCCCAATTGGGTATGGCAGCGTGGCAGAATGAAGAAAATTTGGATTGAACGCATTTGCTACGACCAAACCACAGCTCCAGAGGGTCTTGCAGCCAAAATGACAATGGAGCCAGGAGACTGGATGGTTGTTGGCTTCTTCGCATATAGCATGGTTTTGATCCCATCGATCCTTGCATTTCTTACTTCATACTACACCCCAGTAGTAGGCCTGTCTTGCCGCTCATTGACCTTCCTAATCTACGAGATTTGTCAACTCTACCTCACAGTGCTTTGGATCTGGGACATCCATTCCACCTACCTTGACTCAAATGGCGCACCACACACTCCCGTCACCCGTATCCCCTGGCTGCACGGCAGCGTGCGCCAAGCGTACGTTTGGTGGCCAAACGTCCTAGCAGGCGGTGCCTGTGCGATCTTCACTGCGATCGGGGGCACAATGATGCAAATCATGGGCGTGTTCAGGAATTGCCTATGCTCACTGCCCGTGAGATATTGGCGCAGATCGGCGTTCGATACTGAATTCCCTATTTCAACAAATTCAGCGGAGGCTATACAGAACGCGGCCACATACTGGAAGGGAACAGGCGTCACTGCGGTCACCTTCTTGGGATTTATCTCCTATGTAGGTTGGTGGTACCAAAGGCGGTTGAGGTATCAGTTCAAGTTGTTGGTTGATCAGATCGATAGCCATGCCGAGGAACCTTGAATAAGACAGACCTTAAAGTAGATGAGGCTTCAACAAAAATCAAGCGGCACACCTGGAACCAGGTTGAATCTCCCCCGGTGACGCTTTATTCCTCAGCCTACCGGCCATGAGGGTAGCGCTTTATTCATCATCCTACTGGCCATGAGACGCGCGCCCTTTCGACCGATTTCCTCTAGCCGCATGCCCTTCGACCACTGTCAAATTCAAGTTCCAACCTCATCTAGATACATCACATCCGCGTCACGCCGGCCCCTTCCCCATCTCCAGCGAGATACCTCCCTTCCGTCATGTGCAGCTCCTGCAAGACCGCCGAGGAGAAGAAAAAGAACGGAAGACTCAGACAGCAAAAATACCGCGCTAAAAAGAAATTGCTGAAGCAGGCGGCGGCCAGGCTTGAGATTCTGGAGTCTTCCTCCGCCGATCCATCTCGCGAGGACGACCAGCCCGGCAAGGCACCCTTGCCAACCGCCCTTCAGAAGCTAGAAGCACTTCCTGCATATCGTCTTGGACCCCAGCCCAATAGTGAATCATCAATATCACATCTCCAGGATTCGATCGTTAAAGCCGTCATGAAGCATCTTTTTCATTCGGAGACCGCGGCAGACCTTGCCTTGCCCTCATCGCTCGTTATTACCGTCGTAGTCCCGTCGAAGCCTAGGCCGTTGGCCCCTTAGAAGACTGCTTTCGTCATCCGTTCAATGGGGCCCACTTTGATGGTATTTCGCATCTGTCGCCCATAGTGAGAATCTACATCACCTCCGAAGTCGGGATAGCGCCTTTGACGCCCCGTCAAGATCGCCTCTATGGCCGAGGTGTTCCCTTCGCCCTTCCCGCTCGCCTTCTACCGTAGGCCTACTCCCAGCGAACGCCCCTTCTCCCCAGCACACGAGATCGGGGCTCAAATTCTGACAGGTTGGATTCGGAGGCAAAAGGGCTTTTGTGACACACGTCTTTTCATTACACTGTATCAAGAGTCACTTACTCGTTTCTGGATTCAACTGTATACTACCACCAATGGAAAGCAGGACGAGCTCATAGGAATGTTTCAAAATAGATATATTTATTGTACAACACTATCTTAATCAAACCTTAAACCACCCATCTGTTCATCTTCGGTCAGACATGCACTGATCTTATCATTTTCATAGTACCTAATTGGCTGTTCAATTGTGGTCAAATATCAATGAGGCGCACGAGAGCGCGCGACTTTGGCCCTGAGCAAAAATCCTGTGGATCTACTATTACTATGTAGTTTCAAGTCAGGGGATTGGCGAAGTATGTGATTTGCTATCAGCAACCCAAAAGCGTGACTTGCCAACAGTCAGCGTGAGATTCTCTCTGAAATCGGCGGGATTCAGCGCATCATGACTGGATATTGCATGTAGCAAGGAGAAATCATATTTCGATCCCATTTCGTGGTGATCTGCAGGAATCGATTTTTATCCACATTAGGGCTTGACATGTCTCGTCTGCTGCAATGGGGTTGTAGTTTCTTGATCATTGGATATGATGCAACAATGTAGTGGTAGTGGTTTCTTCAGGGATGGACATGCATCCTACTATGTTTCTGACGTTGCTATCGGCGCGTTTCCAAAGAAATAAAGAGGTTTTGGAGGCTAGATATAGACCTTGTCTAGGGATACATGATATATAGAACATGCAATAAATAATCAAGTAGCAGCCCTTGGATCTTTCCGAACGAAAGAAGACAAAGACGCGCAGCCTAGCTTGTGAGTAGTTTACTGCAGATACTTGATTTTGAGCTTCTGGTTCGCTTCTGTGTGGTATTTTTGTATGTCAAATATAGCGCGTACTGTGGCGTTAGATTATTTAGACATTATTGCGTCTATCTTGTATGTAAGAGTGTTTGACAATATGGCTGTGGACGGGGACCTGAGGGACTGATTGGGATATGAAGGAGACAGATATGCACGCTGTGGTTTAATGCTCTGGTTCTGTGTAGTGATTCACCTAGGGCTGGTTGTACGCCGTTGTTGAACGCGTGAAGATCAACAGAAAACCAATCTCAATGTACAATTTCAATGGGGAATGCATCTTGCTCACTCGAATCACACTTCTCTCAAACCTTCTTCCCCGCCTCGGCAGGATAGCATTCCTCCGGCTCCGGCAAAACCCAACCCTCATCCCACGCAATAGTCTCGAAACACGTTCCCGTCTTCTCTTCCGTCTCGAAAAATGCAAAATGGTTTCTCCCGAGCCAACTACCCCCCTGAGATAACTCGAAGCCGCGATGTTTGAAGCCTTGTGCTCTTTGTGAGAAGGGGATGTTGTTGCAGTCGTAGGCGATGTGGTGGATACCTACCCATATGTAAGATCCTGTGATCCAAGCTCTATGACGCTGCGCAGGGTAAGACTTTGCAAATGGATGAATCAATCACCTTCACCATGCTGATCCAAGAATTCCTGGAATATGGTCTCACCGCTGACATGCTGGATGACTTCATAGACCATGGTGGGAGATAATTCGGCGAAGCAGACGCGCATGGTGAAAGCGCTGGGCTTGCCGCGATAGGTTTGATTGGTGGTATTTTCTGGAGTGAATGTGTATACGCGCCATGGGCCGATTCCAAGTTGGGAGAGTCCTTTGATGGTACGGCTGTAGTCTTTGGTTACGAGACAGATCTCGATTGGGTTGCCGAGGAATGATAACTCCGGGGGGGAGGCGGCCATTATGTCACAGGCAGACTTTGGAGGAAGTTTGAGGAGATGGAGAATTTGATGATGGTCGAGGTGAGGCCGTTGAGAATTGCTGACTTGAGGGCTCACTAATCATTTGTTCCGAGTGATGCGCAGTGACGCCCTTAAGAAGTGGGGTTGTTGGTGGCAGAAACCTTAAGAGTCGACGGCTTCACACCACGGGAGCTTCGATCCTGGGTCGCTTCTGAGACTTATGATTGAAAGCTGATGTGGTCGCGAAACTTGTCGTGGCTGATCTGATATATCAGAGTTAAGGTACTAGTGATTTTCCAGTAGAGTATTGTAAATCCCCAGGATCATGATATTTCACTTCTGAGACAATACTAATTCGTAGTGGAAACAGTGCTGTAGTGTGAGAGCGCCTTTCAGCATCCCACCTCACGATTTGAAACCGTCTCCACGTAGGAATTCCTCATACTCATACTCCGGCTGGAACTCACGATAGAGACTATTCTGCTCGTCGTCAGCACGTCGTGATTGGAACATGTAGCCCCTCAAGGAACCCAACATATATGCTTACCGCCTCACTCGCCATCTTGAAGTTGTACTGCGCCTCTTCATCACTAATAATCCTCTTCTCAACACCATTAGCCGCAGCGGCCTCGGCCAGTAATTGCACTTCACAGCTCTTCTCCATTAATCTGAACAGGAATGCAGCTTCGTCGACCGTTTGACCCACGGTGAGTAGTCCATGGTTCATGAGAATCAACCCTTTTCCCTTTGGGCCAAGAGCCTCAGCCATCTTTTCCCCCTCTTGCTCCCCAAAGACAATTCCTCCGTACTGGGCATACACACCTTGCACGCCATAGATGTCGCAAACATCCTGATTCAGCATTTCAAGTGGCCTGGCGAAAGTTGACCACGCCTTCCCATGTATTGAATGGGTATGACAAATGGCTCCCACATCAGGCCTGGCCTTATGTATCGCAGCATGTATGAAAAGACCCGCTTTATTGGCGGGCCTAGTCCTATTTCCACCAATAATCTCACCATCATCGAGACGTAGCAGAATCATATCAGAGGCTTTCAGCATGCCAAAATGGACGCCTAGAGGGTTCATCCACATAGCGTCGCTTTCGATAGGATCCATCACGGAAATGTGACCAGACATTCCTTCTGTGTAGTTGTGGCGGGCGAAAACACGAAATGCGCAGGCCATGTGCTCGAGAATCCATTGTCTCTTCTCTTCGAGGCGCTTGAAGTTAGGTATGCCTTGAAGAGTAAGGCCATGCGAGATGGCTTGGAGTGGGGTAGGGTCTGCCGTTCGGCTTTCACGGGCGTCGTTCGGGGAGTCATATATTGCGGTTGGTGCCATGGCTTTGAGAGTGTATGGCGGAGGAGTCCTAGGTGTGTTCACGCGATCAAAGGCGATTGCTCTGATATAAGTGACATTGTGAGGGAAACTGCCCCAGAACCCAAGCCCCCGCAGGCACGAGATGAAGTCTCGGCTCGGATCGCCTGGCGGCCGCCGCCAAAGACTGCCACTTTCAGGGATCAGAAGTAAAGTAGGCTGACTAATGGAAACCCAGCCTGATATATCAGAGCTCAAGAGGAATACTCGGATGGTAATACCCTCATTCGTGGCATCAGAAAGAATCTTAAGACGACACCTCCTTTGTGAGTACCCCTCGATTCCTTCCAATGGCTGATCGACTGGAGAATTGAGCTTCTTGATTCTAGACTCTGACGCATTCTCGATCACCCACTTTCCACACACATCTTGAATGTAGATATACATGTATCTTCTGGGCTTCATCGATCCTAAAATCATCCCATCTCCCTCTCACTGATGCTCTTCAGATGATTCCTGCAGAAGCATTCCTCTTTCACCAACTCTATTAGGATCACCAAAAGGTCACAACAATAACCCTGAAAACCGAACTTCCCAATACCCATTCAAATGGATCCAACCGCCGCCATTGGGCTCGCGGCCAATGTAGTGCAATTTGTTGACTTCTCTTGGAAGCTCTTTCGTGATACTAAAGATCTCTATGATTCTAGTACCGGAGCATCTGCGGACCATGATATTCTCGAGCTCATAATCACTGACCTTGCGGCCTTCAATGACAAACTCACAGCTCCGACGGCTCCAGGAGCTATACCGGATTCGATGAGAAATCTGGCCAGTCAATGCATATATGTCATCGCCGAGCTGCGGGACATTCTTAATAAAATACGAGTTCAAGGTCCTCGTAAAAAATGGAAAAGCTTCGTGCAAGCACTTCGAAGCATTTGGAAGAAAGACCAAATCGACAATTTAGTCAAACGTTTGGAGGCATTGAGAAGTGAGATACAGTTTCATTTGCAATTGATTATAAGGTAAGCCATTTACGAACAGTTACAAATGCGTCTTGGCGTTTGAGTATGCCATAAGTTGGTGCATTGGTATGTACCGTTTACGGTGGCCCAAACCCTAGCCAATGTGTCGGCTCAGGGAATTTAGCCCAAAGTCTGCTCACTCTCTCGGACGATATTGGTAGCAATTTACTGCACTTTTAGGGGCGACAGCCGTGAATATCATCGTTTCATTCTGAGCATTGTCCCTAGCACATTAGTATGCGAGGGTTTCCCGGGGGATAAGTGCACCAGATCTCGGGTAACCCCCTAAATTTTGCAACCTACCAGCATATGGGAAATTTCTTCCTTGCTCAATATGAAGGATCCCGATTCATTCTCAATTACAAAGGGTTGTAGGCTAACTTCTTCATACAGCGGACAGACTTCTGACTTGCAGAGGCAATTAGCAGATCTTGTCGCTGAAAATAGGCGCCTTGCGCTTGATGGCGCCCACCGGCTCGAAAGTCACATCGAGGGTGTTCGTGACATGATATCTCAGATGAAATCCGAAATGGAACATAATCATTCAAAATTGCAAAGCAGTGCTAAAGCTACACTGTCCTCAATGTCTACCGATACAGATGCCATGATGCAACCATCAGAAATTATGAGACACTTATCAGACAAACTTGCCAGCCTGGCAGAGGAAGTAGGCATAACGGCATCTAATCAGACGCTTCTTGCCAGCCTCTGGTTTTCCAACATAAACGAGAGGCAGACCAATGTGGTACCCTCTCATCAACGGACTTTCGAATGGGTATTGGACCCCTCATCATCAACAAAATTAGAGCAATGGTTACGAACTCAAAACGGTATATACTGGATAAGTGGGAAAGCTGGCTCTGGCAAATCTACTTTGGTGAAGTTTCTCTTAGATCAACCACAAACAAAAGGAGCGTTGAAGGAGTGGGCGGGGAGCAAGAAACTTGTCTCTGCCAGCTTCTTCTTTTGGAATGCAGGGACTGTAATGCAAAAGTCCCAAAAGGGCCTCTTCAGCTCGCTGCTATTCGAGATTCTCCGCCAGTGCCCAAATCTGATACAGAGTGTGTGCTCGTCCAAAGCGAAAAGCTTTCGGCCGTATGAATCACGTCTTGAACCTTGGACTCAGCAGGAGCTTCGGCATGCGATAGATCAGTTCAAGCAAGAATCTGGAGTCACAGCCCGGTTCTGCTTTTTCATTGACGGTCTGGATGAGTATGATGGGGAATCGAATCAAATCATCGAGGTCCTTGAAAATCTACGGGAGTCGTCAGATATCAAACTTTGTATCTCAAGCAGACCTTGGAACGAGTTTAGAGACGCTTTCGGTCGACCATGCGATTCGCAGTTGGCACTTGAGGATCTGACTCAGGACGATATCAGGGTTTATGTTCGCGATACCTTAGAAGAGAATTCACGATTCAGAGGGCTGAAGGCTAGAGATAGCCGCAGTCAAGAGCTTGTGCAAGAAATCGTGGAGAAGGCTCGTGGGGTTTTCCTCTGGGTCGTATTGGTAGTGAAATCGCTGCTCTCCGGACTCCAGAATGCGGATAGGATCCTCGACTTGCAGAAGCGACTTCGCAATTTCCCAGAAACGCTTGAGAAATATTTCAGTAACATGTTCCATTCAATAGATCCTATATATCGAGAGGAGACCGCCCAAGCATTCAAATTTGCCCTTGAGGTAGTGGAACCTCTCTCTTTGCTAACATACTCATTCCTTGACGAAGAGAACCTGGACGCTGTTTTGTCTTCGTCGAACATTAGCTTTCTCACGAAAGATGATATCTTCTTGAGGCAAGATGACATGCGACGGCGCCTCAACGGTCGCTGTAAAGGATTGCTAGAAGTGGCGGGCAGTGAAGAACTCAGCCATTCTGGGCAAGTTCTTGCACCAAAAGTAGACTTTCTCCATCGTACAGTCTACGACTTTCTCATCACAAAAGACCTGCAGCAAATGCTCCACCAGAACTTGAAAGCCGACTTTGAGCCCAAATTGCATCTCTGCAAAGCCTTCCTGGCTCAATTGAAAATGTTAGACCGATGGCCACAGGATCTTCTAGAAGACCTAGCCTTTTATGCCCATGGACTGGAAGAAGGAGTCGGTAAAGCCCAAAGCACCTTGATGGATGAAGTAGGCAACTTTTTGTCAAGTCAAAAAAATATCCAACTCGATTACTTGGAGTTCTTAGTACACAGACGGCACCATATTTACGTGGCCGAGTTTCTGGCTAGGAGGGCGTCGAGGACAAAACTCAATTTGACGGCACTTCTTGGCTCTGCTCTAAATCCCCAACCCACTAAACATTTCAACCGTAGGTACGATTCGACAATGATCCGAGTACTCCTCGAAAACGGTGCTCAACCTGATGGTTATTGGAATCGGACAACTCCTTGGGGCCACTTTCTTCAGTCGATGAATGCCACTACCTGGGGAGACCCTGAAATAGGCCAGATAGAGACTATCGAGGCTCTGCTTCTTTATGGCGCGAG
>JAABUH010004195.1_pt1 | contig 11801 bp, 7 predicted proteins | sample 5559121 | NCBI WGS metagenome assembly JAABUH01 (sample SAMN10711871, study PRJNA513364) | rock metagenome | isolation source: Antarctica rocks | place: Antarctica: Victoria Land, Battleship Promontory nord | collected 2015-12-28 | reverse complement strand
CGCCCCTCGCCCATGCGGGCGAGGATCTGGCGGGACAGGTCGGGCAGCAGGCTGCGGACCAGCATCGCCTCGATGCCGCGCCCGCCGGCGCTCGCGTCCGCGCCGTGCCCGGCGACGAACGCGACGACCTCGGCGCCGTAGTCCATGACGGCGCCGAAATTCCGTTTGATCCGCTGCGCCACGCGGTCCAGCTGCAGGGCGGCGATGCGCCGCAGCGTGCCGGGGGCGAGCGGCAGGTAGGGCACCACCGTCACCCGGCCGAGGAACGCCGGCTTGAAGTGCCGGGCCAGCACCGGCCGCAGGGCCTCGGCCAGGGCGGCCGCGTCGGGCGCCACCGCCGGGTCCGCGGCCAGGGCGTCGATCGCCTCCCAGCCGGCGTTGGACGTCATGATGACCAGCGTGTTGCGGAAGTCGATGTCGCGACCTTCGCCGTCCTTCATGGTGCCCTTGTCGAACACCTGGAAGAAGGCGTCCTGCACGCCCGGGTGCGCCTTCTCGAACTCGTCGAGCAGGATCACCGAGTGGGGACGCCGGCGCACCGCCTCGGTCAGCACGCCGCCCTCGCCGTACCCGACGTAGCCGGGCGGGCTGCCCATCAGCAGGCTGACCTTATGCTCCTCCTTGAACTCGGTCATGTTGAGGGTGGTCAGGCTCGCGGCCCCGCCGTACAGCAGCTCGGCCAGCGCCACCGCGGTCTCCGTCTTGCCGACGCCGGAGGGGCCGACCATCAGGAACGCGCCCACCGGCTTGCGCGGGTCGGTCAGCCCGGCGCGCGAGGTGCGCACCGCCCGGGCGATCGCCTCCAGCGCGTGGTCCTGGCCGACGATGCGCTGCGCCAGCGTCTCGCGCAGGCCGAGCACGGTGCGGATGTCGTCGGCCTGCATCCGCCCGGCCGGGATGCCGGTCCAGCCCTCCACGACCTCGGCGACGGCCTGCGCGCCCACCACGGCGTGCACCAGCGGCCGCTCCCCCTGGAGCGCCTCCAGCTGCTCGCGCAGGTCGGTGAAGCGCGTCAACCGCGGGCGGAGCAGGGCCGGATCGACGGCCTCCTCCAGCGCCGTCCGCCCTCCGCCCAGCGCCTCGACGAGGTCGCGCTCCTGCCCCCACCGGACCTCCAGCGTCGCGAGTTCGCCGACCACCTCGGCGCGTTCGTCGCGCAGCGCCGCCGAGCGCTCCTCGTGCCCGGCGCCGGACAGCGCCTCGCGCCGCAGCACGCGCAGCTCCGCGTCGATCAGGCCGAGGCGGCGGCGGCGGTCCTCCAGCGCGGCCGGCTCGCAGGACTGGCTCATGCCCACCCGGGCGCAGGCGGTGTCGAGCAGGCTCACCGCCTTGTCCGGGAGCTGCCGGCTCGGGATGTAGCGGGCGGAGAGCCGAACCGCGGCGCCGATCGCCTCGTCGAGCACGCGCACCTTGTGGTGGCGCTCCAGCGCCGGCAGCAGGCTGCGCACCATGCCGATCGCGGCCGCCTCGTCCGGCTCCTCGACCTTGACGACCTGGAAGCGCCGGCTCAGGGCGGCGTCCTTCTCGAAGTACTTCTTGTACTCGCCCCAGGTCGTCGCGGCGATGACGCGCAGCGCGCCGCGGGCGAGCGCGGGCTTGAGCAGGTTGGCGGCGTCCGCCTGCCCCGGCCCGCCGCCGGCGCCGATCAGCATGTGCGCCTCGTCGACGAACAGGATCACCGGACGCGCGCCGCCCTGCGCCTCGTCGATCACCGCGCGCAGGCGGTTCTCGAACTCGCCGCGCACGCCGGCGCCCGCCTGCAGCAGGCCGAGGTCCAGCGTGCGCAGCGACACCGACGCGAGGGCGTCGGGCACGTCGCCGGCCGCGATGCGCAGCGCCAGCCCCTCGACGACGGCGGTCTTGCCGACGCCGGCCTCGCCGGTCAGGATCGGGTTGTTCTGGCGCCGCCGGGTCAGGATGTCGGCGAGCTGGCGGATCTCCTGGTCGCGGCCCTGCACCGGGTCGATGCGGCCCGCCCTGGCCTGGGCCGTGAGGTCGGCGGTGAAGCGGTCCAGCGCGGCGGTGGCTGCGGGCGCCGCCTGGTCCGCGGCCGCCGGGTCCGCGGCGGGCGTCGCCTCGGTCCCGCCCTCGACCAGGTGCGCGAGGTCGCGGCGCACCGTCTCGGCGACCAGGCCGCGCAGCGAGGGGGCGAGCGCCTTCAGCCGCGAGCCGGCCGGCCCGTCCGCCAGCATCGCGCACAGCAGGTGGCCGGAGCGGACACGGCTCTGCGCATGCTCGACCGACGCGATTAGCCAGGCGTTGGAGAGGGCGGAGACCAGCTCGGGCGCCAGGGTCGGCGCCCTGCCGTTGCCGGTCGCCATGGTGTCCAGCGCCGCGCGCAGCTCGCCCTGCAGCGCCGCGACCGGGACGGCGGAGCGTTGCATGATAAGAACGACGTCGCAGCGGTCCGCGTCCAGCAGCGCCAGCAGCCAGTGCTCCAGCTCCACGTTGTAGTGCGTGCGGGTGAGCGTCAGCCCGGCGGCGCCCTCCAGCGCCTTCTGGCAGACGGCGTCCAGGCGGCCCACGAGCTGCTTCAGGTCGATCACTGCCATGCTCCCCACGACCCGAAGGCCCGATCTCGATGCGAGCAGGATCACGCCGCGGCGTCCTGTTGTCCAAGCATTGTCGGTTACGGCAGGCGGAGTCCGGGTTACTGATGTAACGCACGACTATGGTTCTGACATCGATCCGGAACACGGCGGGTCGAGTCTGCCTCGTGTTCTGGCGGATCGGGGATCTGCCGGGGCCGCCCGACGCAGACACGATTGGTGATCGCCAGATGGACACGCCGATGCTGCCAGACCCGATGCTGCCCGACCTGCCGCTGCCCGACCTGCTGCTGCCGATCTCCGAGGCGATGCCGTCCGGCGTCGACCTTCGCGAGGACACCACGCCGCACTCCGTCTATTTCCGGCTGCGCGACGCCCGTGCCGAGGCGCGGGCGGCCGAGCGCCTGGCCGACAACGATCCCGGGTCCGCGAACTCCAGGGGCGGCGATGCCGGCGCGTCGCACTGGGCGGCGATCCGCGGCCTGGCGGTCCAGGCGCTGTCGGCCGACACCAAGGACCTCGAGATCGCCGCCTGGCTGACTGAGAGCCTGGTGCGCAGCGACGGGCTGCGCGGCCTCGCCGCCGGGGCGGAGCTGCTGGCCGGGCTGGTCGGGCGCTTCTGGGACGCCGGCCTGCATCCCGCATTCGACAGGGACGCGTCCGGCAAGGACGGGTCGGGCGAGGACGGGCCGGGCGAGGACGGAGTGGAGGCGAGGCTGGCGCCGGTGGCCGGGCTGAACGGGCAGGGGGTGGACGGCACCCTGCTGCAGCCGCTGCGCAAGCTGGCGCTGTTCGGGCGCGGCGACGGGACGACGGTCCGGCTGTGGCAGTTCGAGCAGGCGGAGGACGTGGCCGGGATCGGCGACGCGGCGCGGCGCGCCCAGCGCCTCGCGGCGGGCGTGCCCGAGTTCAGGCAGCTGGAGGCGGAGGCGCGCGCCGACGCAGGGCGGCTCGGCCGGCTGTCGCGGGAGACGGCGGCGGCCCTGCTCGCCTGGGACGCGCTCGACCGGGCGCTGTCGGACAAGGCGGCCCAGGCGGCGCCGAACACGCGCCGGGTGCACGGGGTGCTGGCCAAGCTGGCGCGCCTCGCCGAACGCTACGGCCCGGCGGCGGAGGCGCCCGCGGCGGACGTTGCGGCTCCGGACGCATCCGGGCTGGACGCATCGGCTCCGGACGCATCGGGGCCGGCGGCCCCGGCGGCGGCGCACGACAGCCGCGACGCGCTGCTCGAACAGGTCGTGCGGATCGCCAGGCACTTCCGGCTGAGCGAGCCGAACTCGCCGTTCGGCTACACGCTCGACGACGCCGTGCGGCGCGCGCGCCTGCCGTGGCCGGAGCTGCTGGCCGAGGTGCTGCCGGATGCGGCGGTCCGGACGGCGGTGATGACGGGGCTCGGCCTGCGCCGCGCGGACCAGCAGCCGTAGCATTCCAGGAAAGGAACGAGAACCATGAGCGCGAGTATCCACGACAAGCTGAAGCGGGTGCGCCGGCCGCGGGTGCACATCACCTACGAGGTGGAGACGGAGGGCGCCGAGATCGTGCGCGAGCTGCCGTTCGTGGTCGGCGTGCTCGGCGACTTCTCGGGCAACCCGCGCCAGCCGCTCCGGCCGCTGGCCGAGCGCAAGTTCATCCAGATCGACCGCGACAACTTCAACGAGGTGATGCAGCGCCTCGGCACCGGGCTGCACCTCCAGGTGGAGAACACCCTGGGCGGCGAGGGCACGCGGATGCCGGTCGAGCTGGCGTTCAACGGCATCGAGGATTTCGAGCCCGACCGGGTGCTGGAGCAGGTGCCGGCGCTCAGGGCGCTGCTGGAGACGCGCAACCGGCTGCGCGACCTGATGAGCAAGGCCGACCGCTCCGAGGAGCTGGAGACGCTGCTCGAGAGCGTGCTGAAGAACCCGGGCGAGATCGACCGGCTGACCACGGAACTTGGCCCGAACAAGGGGGAATGACGATGTCCGGCCCATCCCGCGATCCCGGCGCCGCGCCGGCGACCCCGTCCGACGCCGAGCCGACCAGCCTGCTGGACCGGGTGGTCTCGGCGACCCGCCAGACCGAGCCCGACCGCGCGGAGGCCCTGGTGCGCGCGCTGGTCGAGCAGGCCAACCGCGGCGTCGTCGCCTTCGACCGCAACCTGCCGCGCACCATCGAGAAGGCGATCGCGGCGCTCGACCGCACGATCTCCGCCCAGCTCAACGAGATCGTCCACGACCCGCGCTTCCTCAAGCTGGAGGGGACCTGGCGCGGGCTGCACTACCTGGTCATGAACAGCGAGACCGGGGCCAACCTCAAGATCCGGCTGCTCCACGCCACCAAGCGCGAGCTGCACCGCGACCTCACGCGCGCCGTCGAGTTCGACCAGAGCCTGATGTTCCGCAAGATCTACGAGAACGAGTTCGGCACCCCCGGCGGCGAGCCGTACGGCGCGCTGATCGGCGACTACGAGTGGACCAGCCACCCCGAGGACATCGAGTCGCTGCGGCTGATCTCCAACGTCAGCGCCGCCGCGTTCGCGCCGTTCATCTCCGCCGCCGGCGCCGGGATGATGGGGTTCGACCAGTGGACGGAGCTGTCGCGGCCGCGCGACCTGGCGAAGATCTTCGACACGGTCGAGTACCTGAAGTGGCGCGGCTTCCGCGACAGCGAGGACAGCCGCTTCGTCTCGCTGGTCATGCCCCGCGTGCTCGCCCGGCTGCCGTACGGCGAGCGCACCCGCCAGGTCGACGCGTTCGCCTACGAGGAGGCGCCGCTCGATGCGCAGGGCGGGCCGCTCGCGATGGACCACGGGCAGTACTGCTGGATGAACGCCGCCTACGTCATGGGCGCCAAGCTGACCGACGCGTTCGCCCGGAACGGGTTCTGCACCGCGATCCGCGGCGCCGAGGGCGGCGGCCGGGTGGACGACCTGCCGCAGCACATCTTCCAGTCCGACGACGGCGACCTGGACGCGAAGTGCCCGACCGAGATCGGCATCACCGACCGGCGCGAGTACGAGCTGTCCAACCTCGGCTTCCTGCCGCTGTGCCACTACAAGAACCACGACCACGCCGTCTTCTTCGGCGCGCAGACCACGCAGAAGCCGAAGGAGTACGACCGGCCGGAGGCCAGCGCCAACGCCCGCATCTCCGCGCGCCTGCCCTACATCATGGCCGCGAGCCGGTTCAGCCACTACCTGAAGGTGATGGCGCGCGACAAGATCGGCAGCTTCATGGAGGCCGAGAACTGCGAGCAGTGGCTCAACCGCTGGATCAAGAACTACGTCAACACCAACGAGAAGGCGAGCGCCGAGAGCAAGGCGAAGTTCCCGCTCCGCGAGGCGCGGGTCGAGGTGCGCGAGGTGCCCGGCCGTCCCGGCGCCTTCAACGCCATCGCCTACATGCGGCCCTGGCTGCAGATGGAGGAGCTGACCACCAGCCTGCGCATGGTGGCGCGCATCCCGGAACGGACCTGACGAGGGGGCGCCGGCCGTGTCCGCACCCGCGCTGCGCGACGAGATCCTGGGCGGGCGCCTCGCCCGTCCGGGATGCGGCGGCCTCGCGCTGCAGGGCTTCCTCCGCCACGACCGCGGCGCGTTGGCCGGCTGGTTCGGGGCGGAGGCGGAGGCGCTGCGGACGGACGCGGCGCGGCTGCGCTGCCGGGTGGACGGCGACGTCGCCGCGATCGACGGGCTGATCGCGGCGCAGCTCGACGCGGTGCTGCACCACCCACGGCTGCAGCGGCTGGAGGGGTCGTGGCGCGGCCTCGCCTGGCTGGTGGAGGGGGTCGAGCCGGGGACGCGGCTGCGCATCCGGCTGCTCTCGGCGGGATGGGAGGAGATCGAGCGCGACCTCGCCCGCGTCGTCGAGTTCGACCAGTCCGCGCTGTTCCGCCACCTGTACGAGAACGAGTTCGGCACCCCGGGCGGCGAGCCGTTCGGCCTGCTGGTCGTCGACCACGAGTTGCGCCACGTGCCGCGCCCGCGCGGGGCCGGCAGGTCGGCGCCGGTGGACGACGTGTCGGTGCTGGGCCACCTCGCCGACATCGCGGCCGCCGCCTTCCTGCCGATGGTGCTGGCCGCCGACCCGGTGCTGCTCGGCGTCGACCGGTTCGAGGACCTCGCCCTGGCCCACGACGCCGCCGCCGCCCTGGGCGACGGCGAGCACGCGCGCTGGCGGGCGCTGGCGGCGCGGGAGAACGCGCGCTTCCTGTGCGTCACGATGCCGCGCGTCCTGGCCCGCCCGCGCTGGCGGAGCGAGCTGCTGGCCGTCTCTGGCCTGCGCTACGAGGAGCACGCGCCCGCGGGCCGGCACCGCTGCTGGTCGGTCGCGGGCTACGCGTTCGCGGCGACGGTCGTGCGCGCCCAGGCCGCGTTCAACTGGCCGGCCGACATACGCGGCATCGCCACCGACCGGGTCGGCGGCGCCCTGGTGCAGGACCTGCCGGGCGAGCCGGTCGTGCTCGGGGCGGGCACGCGTTGGGACCGGCCGCCGCTCGACCTCGCGCTGACCGACCGCCAGGAGCGGGCGCTGGTGCTGGCGGGGCTGATGCCGCTGAACACCCTGCCGTACGGCGACGCGGGCTTCGCCGCCGTGCACAGCATGCAGTCCCGCGAGACGCAGTCGCGGGAGACGGGGAGGCGCGAGATGCAGTTCCGCGAGGCGGGGACGCGCGAGGCGGGGGCGGCCTGGCGCGAGCCCAGCCCCGCTGCCGCCAACGCGCGCATCGCGACGCAGGTCAACTCCATGCTCTGCGCGTCCCGCTTCGCCCACTTCATCAAGATCATCGCCCGCAACCTGACCGGCGCGTCCCTGACCGCGGAGGCGATCGAGCGGCGGCTGCAGGCGTGGCTTGCGGGCTACGTGAACGCCAGCCAGTCGGCCGACGCGGATTCACGGGCGAAGTACCCGCTCGTGTCCGGCCGGGTCGGCGTGCACGCGCTGCCGGACCGGCCGGGGTCGTTCGGCTGCGTGGTGCACCTGCAGCCCTACCACCAGCTCGACGACGTCGCGGCGACGTTCCGGCTGGTCACCGAATTCTCAACGACGGGATCACGAGCATGACAGGACACCGGACCATGGGCGACACGGGCGCGGCGCAGCAGGGGGCTCACGAGGGGACGCAGGGGGAGGCGCAGGAGGGCGCGCCGTCCACCGCGGGGGCGCTGTTCCGCGCGGGCCTGCTCGGCGACGCGGTGGAGGCGGCCGGCGAGGCGGTGCGCCGGCGGCCGGCGCACGCGGCCTCGCGCCTGCTGCTGGCCGAGATGCTGCTGTTCGCCGGCAGCCTGGAGCGGGCGGACGCGGCGCTGCGGGCCCTGGACGCTACGGACCCGGGTGCCGCGCTGGTGGCGGCGGAGTTCCGCCAGCTGCTGCGCGCGGAGACCGCGCGCCGGCAGGTCCTGCTCGAGGGGCGGGCGCCGGAGTTCCTGGGCGCCCCCACCCAGGCCCAGTCCCACCTGCTGCGGGCGCTGGCGGCGGCGCGCGGCGGCGACATGGCCGAGGCGGCGGCCGAGGCGGCGGCCGCCGAGCGGAGCCGGCCCCGCGCCGGCGGCCTCGTGTCCGGGGCGTCCGGGGGGGCGTTCGACGACTGCCGCGACGCCGACGACCTGTGGGCCGGCACGTTCGAGGTGCTGACCACCACGGGCAAGTGCTTCTGGGTCCCGACCGAGCGGATCGAGAGCCTCGAGCCGCACCCGCCGGTGCGGGCGCGCGACCTGTTCTGGCAGCGCTGCACGATGTCGGTGCGCGACGGCCCGGACGGCGACGTCTACCTGCCCGCGCTCTACCTCACGCCGGACGACGCCCGCGACGCGCTGCGCCTCGGGCGGGAGACGGAGTGGACGGAAGGCCGCGGCGCCGGCCAGCGCGTCTTCCTGCTCGGCGAGGACGGCGTGCCGATGCAGCTCCTGCCGGCCCTGTCCTTCCGGCAGGACGAGGCCCGGGCGGGGCAGGACGAGGCCCTGACCGGGCAGCACGGGGCCGGGCAGGATGTGGCCAGGCCGGGCGCCGGGCCGGGTCTGGCCGTGGCGGGGTCCGCGCCGTGAGCGACGCGCGGCCCGCGGCGCGGCGCGGCCGGCCCGGCGCGGAGCTGTCCGTCCTCGACCGGCTCCTGGATTCGGCGCCGGACCGTCCGCGCGAGGCGCCGCCGTCGGCGCTGGCGGTGCGCGAGCGCCTGCGCCGCGCGGTGCACCGCGACGTGGAGGCGCTGCTGAACGCGCGCAGGCCCTGGCGGTCGGTGCCGGCGGCGCTGGGCGAGCTGCGGCTCTCGCCGCTCGGCTACGGCATGGCGGACGCCGCCGCCGGGTCGTTCAACGACCGCGCCCAGCGCGAGCTGGTGCGCGCGGACATCGAGGACACCCTGCGCCGGTTCGAGCCGCGCCTGGAGCAGGTCCAGGTCCGGCTGGTCGACGACGACAGCCTGCTGCGCGCCACGCTGCACCTGCGGATCGACGCGCTGCTGCGGCTGCAGCCGGCCCCGGAGCCGATCGCGTTCGACACCGCGCTCGACATCACCAGCGCGACCATGACCCTCAGCCAGCTCCACGGGTCCTAGGCCATGTCCGATCCGCTGCTGCCCTACTACAATCGGGAGCTGGACGCGCTGCGCCGGCTCGGCGCGGCGTTCGCCGACGCCAACCCCGCGGTCGCCGGCCGGCTGCGGCTGAGCCCGGACGGCGTGGACGACCCGCACGTGGCGCGGCTGCTGGAAGGGGTCGCCTTCCTGTGCGCCCGCACCCAGCAGCGCCTGGACGACGAGTTCCCCGAGATCACCGACGCGCTGCTCGGCGTGCTGTACCCGCACTACCTGGCGCCCGTCCCGTCCGCCGCCATCGTCCAGCTCCGCTGCCAGCCGCAGTCGCGCGTGCCGATCACGGTGGCGCGCGGGACGGCGATCGAGACCGACCCGGTCAAGGGCGAGCCCTGCCGCTTCCGCACCGCCTACGACACCGCGCTCTGGCCGGTGGAGATCGAGTCCGTGCGGCTGACCGGCCTGCCGCTCGCGGCTCCCGCCTCGCCCGCCCTGGCAGGCGCGCGCAGCAGCCTGCGGATCACCCTGCGCACCGCCGACCCGGAGGCGGGCTTCGCCGAGCTTGGCGTGGACCGCCTGCGCTTCCATCTCAGGGCGCCGCCGGAGCAGAGCCTGCCGCTGCACGAGCTGCTGTGCGGCCATGTGCTCGGCGTGGCGCTGGCCGACGGCCCCAACGATCCCCGGCCGACCCTGCTGCCGCCCGGCGTCGTCAGCCCCGTGGGCTTCGCAGCCGACGAGTCGCTGACGCCCTGGCCGGCCAGGTCGTTCTCCGGCTTCCGGCTGCTCGGCGAGTATTTCGCCCTGCCGCAGAAGTTCCTGTTCGTCGACATCGCCGGCCTGGAGGCGCGCACGCTGCTGCACGCCGGCGGCCGGCTGGACCTGTTCGTCTACCTCGACGAGGCGGCGCCCGAGCTGCAGCAGCGGCTGCAGCCGGACGCGCTGGCGCTCGGCTGCACGCCGATCGTCAACCTGTTCGCCCGGCAATGCGAGCCGGTGCCGCTGACGCACGAGCGCGGCGAGTACCTGGTCACGCCCGACATGCGCCGTCCCCGCGCGATGGAGGTGTGGAGCATCGAGTCGGTCCGCGAGCTGCGCCCCGACGGCAGCGTGCGTCCCTGGCGCCCGTTCTACCGCCACCCGGCGGAGGCCGGCGCCGGCGGGCCGGCGGCCGCCTACAACACCGTCCGGCGCGACAGCCCCGGGCCGCTGGGCGGCACCGACGTGTTCCTGGCGCCGTTCGATCCGGAGCTGGACGTGGACAGCCCGGCCGACGCCGTGCTGTCGGTGGACGCGCTGTGCACCAACCGCGACCTGCCGGCCGAGCTGCCGTTCGGCGGCGGCCAGCCCCGGCTGCGGCTCTCCCAGGCCGTCAGCGCAGTGACCGACGTCGCCTGCCTGACCGCGCCCGGCCCCAGCCTGCGCGCGCCGCTGCGGGCCTCGCCGAAGGACCGCAAGGCCTGGCGGCTGATCTCCCACCTCTCGCTCGGCCACCTGTCGGTGGCCGGCGGCGAGGGCGCCGCGGACAGCCTGCGCGACGTGCTCCGCCTGTACGACCTGCGCGACACGGCCGACAGCCGGGCGGCGATCGCTGGCCTGCTCGCGGTGCGCTCGCAGGCGGCCACCGCGCGCGTGCCGGGGGCGCGGCCGGGCAGCTTCTGCCGCGGCCTCGACGTGACGCTGGAGTTCGACGCCAGGGCCTGGTCCGGGTCCGGGCTCTACCTGCTCGCCTCGGTGCTCGACCGCTTCCTCGCCCTGCACGCCACCGTGAACTCGTTCGTGCGCACCACCGTGGTCCTGCGCGGCCGCGACGGCGCTGTCGCGCGCTTCCCCCCGCGCACCGGCGCGCGGGTGCTGCTGTGACCCGGCGCACGCTGTTGGAGACCCTGCTGGCGGAGCCGGAGCGCTTCGAGTTCGACGCCGCGGTCGCCGTGCTGCGGCAGGCGGCCGGCCGGCCGGGCCGGGCCGGGCGGGAGGGCGGCCCCCCAGTCCACGCCTTGGTCCATGCCCCGGTCCGGTTCCGGGCGGCGTCCGGGCTCGCCTTCGTCGCCTCCGACGTCGCCGCCGCGGGGCGGGACGCGGCCGGGTTCCACCTGGAGACCGGGATCATCGGGCTGACCGGTCCGTCCGGCACGCTGCCCCGCCCGTACACCGAGCTGGTGAACGCGGAGCGGCGGGAGCGGTCCCCCGCGCTGGCGGAGTTCCTGGACCTGCTGGCCCAGCGCCCGATCGCGGCCTTCGCGGCGGCCGGCGTGAAATACCAGCCGCACCGTGCGGCGCGGGCGGCGCACCGGCGCGCCCCCGGGGCCGCGTCCGCGGACGCGGCCGGGGCCGTGCCGGACGACGCGCCATGCGACGACGATGCTCCGCACGACGACGCTCCGGCGGACGGGCTGCGGCACGCCCTGCTGGCGCTCGCCGGCTACGGCACCGACCATCTCGCCCCGCGGCTGGCTGCCGGCACGGACCCGCTGCTGTTCTACGCGGGGCTGTTCGCCTCCCATCCCCGCCCGGCGGACAGCCTGGCGGCGATGGTCTCGGACTGGCTCGGCCAGCCGGTCGCGGTGGAGGAGTTCGCCGGCGCGTGGCTGGACATCGACGCCGCGACCGCGAGCGCGCTGCCGCGGGCGGGCGGTCCCGGCCAGTTCAACCGGCTGGGCGTCGATGCGGCCATCGGCGCGCGGTGCTGGGACATCCAGTCTCGCGTCCGGCTGCGCATCGGGCCGCTGCCGCTGGCCGGGTTCGGGT
>JAABUH010004194.1_pt1 | contig 11805 bp, 19 predicted proteins | sample 5559121 | NCBI WGS metagenome assembly JAABUH01 (sample SAMN10711871, study PRJNA513364) | rock metagenome | isolation source: Antarctica rocks | place: Antarctica: Victoria Land, Battleship Promontory nord | collected 2015-12-28 | reverse complement strand
TAAACGCCGCAAATACGGTCAGACAAGTCCTGCCTCCGATGATCAGTCAGCGTCGTGATGCCTGATGGACACCGCCAGAAAACGAGTTCTTACAAAGCCGATGCAGCGATCAGGATCGGAAGCGCAAGAGGCGACCAGCTCAAATCTCGATGAATACCCTCTGCTCAGCGACAGAACGATCTCGATGGAGGATGACAGCTCGTTGCAGAACAGGTACAGAACGAGCACGCCAATCTAACTTTGACCTGCTTGCCCCTGACTGTGAGTCAATAATTTTAGGTCAATGCTGAGCAACAACATTATTCTCCTGACCATATTCGGAGGCATTGGAGGTGAACAAATCTGTTTTTCTTATCAAGCAAGCCTGGTATACTTGCAAGCTTGCCATGAAAGTTGCACCAGCACAAGGTCTGACCTGCAGGGTTTCTGTTTGGATATGATACCGGAGTCATCTCAGGAGCTCTTCCATATTTCAGGGATGACTTGCTTGTCAACCACATTGCTGCCAAGAGCAGGTAATCTGCAAACAATACCACCCGCTGGGCGGTTCATGTTTGTGTGTACATCATTATACACCAGTACCTGACTTGCTGAACAACAGTTCTGCATATGCTGCACGCACTGCTGCATGATCAGCAGTTGCTTTCACAGTAGTTGTCATGGCCAATCTGCTGGCAGCGATATGGTTGCCTTACCTGCAGGCTGGTCTGGATCCAGGAAGTTATTGTCAGTGCAGCAGTGCTTGGTGCTGGAGTGGGTTCTGCCATCGGCGGCTGGTTCAGCGACAAAGTAGGTCGCAAGAAGGCACTGCTTGTGGGTGATGTGCTTTTCACACTCGGCGCCTTACTCATGGCTGCAGCTGGATCACCAAATGCCCTCATTGCAGGTCGGAATGCCTCAGTCCTTATGCACACAGGCATCACTTTTTGGTCCACAAAGTCTGCAAATCCATCATTCTTGCCTGGAGCTGATGTAGCAATGCTACGATATATGGTACATCACATAGATTCTAAATGACCTCTGATACAGCATACCTATGATAGCAGACCCACACATCAAGGTATGGTCCAGTCTCTACCCATACGCCATTCACTCACTCACTCACCCAAAAGTCACTCGCTCCCTCATTTACTCACTTACTCACTTGCTCGCTCACTCGCTCGCTCACTCACTCACTCACTCACTCACTCACTCACTCACTCACTCACTCACTCACTCACTCACTCACTCACTCACTCACTCACTCACTCACTCACTCACTCACTCACTCATGCTACATGTTCCTTCCCCTAGCGTCAGGTACACACAGTCCTGAGCAGCCCCTGTGTTTCCATATGCCATATCTCATGTCATGTCTCTCGTCACCTACCTCTTACACACCCATGCGACATCACACGCGAGTATGATTCTTTTCGCTATTCCGTTCTTGGGGGCGTCTTCTTACTCGTTTCCTACACACCCATCACCCAAAATCATCAAAACAATTTCTCAGCGCCTGTTTACAGCAAGAATTGCGCGTAGGCCGGGCCTTTGTGGGCCTAGGCGTGGGCTTGGCCAGCGTGACAGTGCCAGTCTACATTGCTGAGTCAGCGCCTCCCAGTGTGCGTGCCACCCTGGTGACTGTGAATGTGCTGATGATCACCACTGGCCAGTTTGTGGCTTATCTCGTCGACTTCCTGTGCACCTTCCTGCCTGGCACTTGGAGGTGATTCGAGTGCGCTCGCCACACTCCACTTGTCTGTGCAAGTACACATGCAACTTTGTTTTCCATGTCTGCACACACATGTCATGAGTCATTGTTGCAGTAGGAGATTCTCGAGATTCTGCAATGCAGCCTTGAGATTGAAAACTTCAGACTCAATCTCATCTTTGTTTATGATAAGCGGCATAAATTCACATACAGAGCATCAGAGGCATGCATGGAGCTGCCTTGTATGGCACAGTGCTCTGCAGATTTCCATTCCTGCTTCACTCTAGCTTATCACTTTGATCCACAAGGTACTGATGACATCCTTGGGCCTGAGAAGAAGCCCCACAGCTTTAAATAGACTACCAAGCATCTTCTTCCATTTCGCAGCATAGCCTTGCAAGGCCACTTGACACTGACACAAGCTGTTACATTGGAGGGTCAATGCAATCTGGATGCCAAGCATATCAGTTATTATTGTTCTTACTATTATTATGAGTATTATTACTATTGTTATCATCATCATTTTTATCATTATTATTATTATGTTGCTGCAGGTGGATGCTTGGTGTTGCAGCTGTGCCATCCATTCTTCAGTTTGCTGGGCTGCTTTTTCTGCCAGAGTCGCCCAAGTGAGAAAATCTCCCGGCTTTGCGTTATGACTGTGATGTAGAGACCGATACATGACTGCGGATACACAGCTTGTTCAGTTCGCAGCAGCAAAGTTGCCCCTGGGGGCTGGCTGTAGCCAGAAAGCATATGGACAGCACTGTGTCTCAAACCTTGCATCAATACCTGTAATCTCACCCTTGATGCCTGAAAGTTCTGTATGTTACCTGTCCTAAAGGGGTAGTTCCTCTGCTGCAAAGGCCTGTCATCAATCATGTGCAGATGACTAGCAAGCAACAGGTATGGACAAGTAGAAGCAGCAAGCAAGGGAATGCTACGCAAGGTCTTAGCAGAGGGATATGTTTCGCCTTCTTACAGATGATCTGGCACCTACTACAGGTAGTCTGTCTAATCATCTCCTCAATGCATAATCTGAGTTGTGAGTAGTTGGTGCTGTGTGCAGCTGGCAAGCAAGGGGAAACACGAAGCAGCAGAGCAGGCACTGCAAAGCTGACCAGACTCTTATTATTGCATCACATCCCATAGGATAGCATGTGGTACTCTGTCAAGCTGGACTGCAGCTACAAGCAGCGTTATTCTATGTGCAGGTGGCTGGCCAGCAAGGGAAAATACACAGCAGCAGAGCAGGCACTGCACAGCTAAACAGAGCGTCACAACCCATAAGGTAGCATGTGGCACCCTGTCAATTTGGCCTGCACCTTCAAGCAGCGGGTTTTTGTTTGCAGGTGGCTGGCAAGCAAGGGGAAACACGAAGCAGCAGAGCAGGCACTGCACAGCTAAACAGAGCGTCACAACCCATAAGGTAGCATGTGGCACTCTGTCAATTAAGACTGCAGCTTCAAGCAGCCAATCTTCTGTGTGCAGGTGGCTGGCAAGCAAGAGAAAACACAAAGCAGCAGAGCAGGCACTGCACAGCTAAACAGAACGTGACATCTTGTAAGGCAGCATGTGGCGCTCTGTCAGTTTGGACTGCAGCTTCAAGCAGCGTTGTTCTATCTGCAGGTGGCTGGCCAGCAAGTGAAAACACAAAGCAGCAGAGCAGGCACTGCACAGCTAAACAGAACGTGACATCTTGTAAGGCAGCATGTGGCACTGTGTCAACTTGGACTGCAGCTTCAAGCAGCCGATCTTCTGTGTGCAGGTGGCTGGCAAGCAAGGGGAAATACGAAGCAGCAGAGCAGGCACTGAGAAGCTTGAGAGGGCCAAACCAGATAGAAGCCGACCTGGCTGAGATGCAGGCGGCGGCTGAAGAAGAGTCCAAGGCTTGCTCCTGGGCTCTGCTGCGGTCACCTGCTGTGAGGGGCGAACTGCAAGTGGGTCAGTCCCTCAAGCCAGTTGTTGTCTCCAATGTGGTGTGCCGTGCACCTATGGTCAGGTGTTTTGAGCAGTCAATGTAGCAGCAGCAGTGTATCATTAGGTCATCAGGGCAAAAGGCAGTATCAGGCTCCATCTCCTTTGGTTTGTGGTATGCCATGCACTCGTGTCTCTGGGCTGCTGCCTCAGGCTTCCATCATGCTTGCTGAAAGGCATATAGACTGTGTCTCCCACGCACTAGTGTATGGCTGCCTCAGGAGGCTCCCATCATGCTTGCTGAGAGGCATAGGCTTTTATTCTTTCATGCATGAGGTGATGTTGCAAAAGGCTCAGGACTGCATTGCAATTTTGGGGTTGTCAATGCAACGGGTCATTTTTGAGTATATTGATGACTGTTCTAATGATGCAAAGGGTCCAAGAAGGTTCTGGAATGTATCGCACTTTGTTGTTCAAACGGAGAGTTTTGCGTATGTCAATGATTCAGCCGGAGCTGATGAATGATCTCAGTGGTCTGCCTTCAAACATGCGCCCCAGTTGTGTGCTGTGGACCGATGCCCAACATCGAGTCAGTCGCATTAGCTGCAGCTTTGCTGTTCAGCAGAAGGGCAAGCGAGATGAACAACAGTGTGAGCGTGGATGCAGGCCTGGGACTGCAGATACTACAGCAATTGGGAGGCATCAACACGGTCATGCTATGTGCCTTGTAACAGTCCTGGCCCCAACAGCCGTCCACGACCATTCTGTCAATGGATGCTGTCACTCGCAAGATTGCTTTCTGACTTTGCTTCAGGATTCCACATTCGACCAGTGACACAAATGCTGTTGATGTTGCTGACTGTTGCAAGGCATCTCTCTGCTGTCATGCATAAGCCACATAACCTGGTCCTTCTAAACAACATGTCCTGTTCCCTCAGGCAAGTGGATTGCTTGTTAGATCACATGGTACCACTGCACAAGTTGTGACAAGTCATGCATGGCTGCTATATCTGACAGCAGTGGTGGCTGCACATCGCACCTTGATCATGACAATCCAAATCATGTATTATGTGGGCCTCTTAACTCACTGGTGCTGCCTTTCAGATTCTCCAGAATGCCTTTCATAGTATCCAAAATGCCTTACAGCGCCTCCAGGATGCCTGTCACAGTCTCCAGACTGCCTTTCAGGCTGATGCTGATGGGCACACTTTGTGCATTGCAGTACTACACCCCAGCTATTTTGGAGCTGGCAGGGTTGAGGGACAACCGAACAGCCCTGCTGGTGGCCATGCTGCCCGCTGCTGTCAACTCAGCAGGCACCCTTATCGGCATGTGGCAGATTGACAAATGTGGCCGCAGGCAAGCTGTAATCATCATCATTGTTATCATTACCATTGTCGTCATTGTTGCCATCGTCGTCGTCATTGTCACCATTACGTGCTTCCTAAAAGAAGGGCTGCAGGGCCTGCTTAGGTATGTACAGGTGTGTGTACAGCTCACCTGACATACACCTGTATCTGCAGGTGAGCTGGACACCAAGCAGGTTAGGCAGATATCGAAACAAATCATCACTTGTGTGACAAGTTTTGGAGCTGTAATATCAGGTGTCTCTGTCACGCTGTCTTTGCATGCAGAGCAACTAAGGACTGCATGTACTTGATCCTAGGAGAAGACAACACATATGTGAAGAATGATTGAGTGAGGGAAGGAGGAGTGCATGAGTGAATGAACGGACAAACGAACGAACAAACGAACAAACAAACGAACGAACCAATGAATGAACACATGAATGAATGATTGAGCAACTGACTGAATGAATGACTGACTAAACGAATCAAGGGAATAACTGAATGTATAGATGGATGAATGAATGAATGGATGCATGAACGGCCGACTGACCAAATGAATGATTGAACAAACAAACGAGTGACTGAATGAGCGAATGAAGGAATGACTGAATTAATGAAATGTGTGAATGAATGAATGGATGAACGAACAAACAGTAGTAAGGTGTACTGCAGGAAACTCATGCTGAGCAGCATGGCTGGCGTGGTGACAGCCTTGTTGCTGTTGGGTTATGCCTTTCGCTTGGCAGAAGGTGACTCACCAGTGGTCACGCCAGGGACTTCTACGACCTGCCCTGCCCCTGACTGTGCTGCCTGCCTGCATCAGGTATGCACATGCTCTTGCCAATGTCACTCTGCCCATGCCTGTATCTTTCCACCCTTTCTTGCTGGAATAGATTCTGGACCTGGTCTCAATCTGCCCTGACTGATTTCTTTCTGCCCCTGTTCATCTTGTTTTGTGATCTTATTCATCTCTGTTTTGGCTTTGCTGGTCTGGCTTTGCCTTTTGCTTCCCTCTTTGCCTTCAGCAGTACCCAACTCATCCAACTGGTTTGCCTCCAGCCATTGCTTGCTGCAAATGGCCTTGGCAGATATTTTGTTGGGTCTAACAAGCATCTGGCGTCCTCTCTGTGCAAATGTTGCTGACTCACAGAAACCATGATGCTGCATTACAGACTGCTTGCAGCAATGCACAGAACAGCATCAACTAAACCACATGACAGCAGCAGCAGTAGCAACTACACACACATGACAGCAGCAGCAGCAGCAGCAGCAACAGCAGCAATCACACACACATGACAACAGCAGCAGCAGCAGCAGCACTCACACACACACGACAGCAGCAGCGTCAACTGCACACATGAAAGCAGCAGCAGCAACAGAAGCACACACACACATGAGAGCGGCAATAGCAGCACACATGACAGCAACAGCCTCGCTCACCTGGCTCAGGGGTTTTGTGCTGATGCAGGCTTGTACATTCTGTGGCTCCAAGGACGATCCCATGTTGCCTGGATTCTGCATCACATCAGATGAGCAGTGCCCAGCTGCTGCACAGGGACAGCAGGAACTGCAACCCTACAGTAGCGGCTGTCCAAGTCACTACAACTGGCTGATCATAGGGGCACTGATGCTATACCTAGCAGCATTCTCACCAGGCATGGGCCCGGTACCTTGGGCAGTCAATGCTGAGATATATCCTGTACAGGTGACAGCAGCTGATACTCAAAACAACCACACTATTTACAGGGTCATCAAGTCACAGTACAAACTGGCCTTGATGAGGGCAAGCTGTGTTGCAAAAACTGTTGTTGGTGGAGACAGATTTGAAGGCATCACGAATGCAAGATGTATGTATGGTGTAACCTGCACATCTTGTGGTGTGTGTATGGCAGGACAGCTGCATTGTTGAAGCATGTCCCAAGGTCTGATGGCTAGCTTGGCACTGGTCAACATCTTCATGCATTCGTTCATTGAGCATTGATTGCACCCCCTAGAGTCAGCTACAGGCATTTATTGAACCCCCAAGGGTCAGGCACGGACAAGCCTGAGTAGCTCCCTGTATGAGGTTCAGTCCCCGCAATCAGCGTACCAGCAATAGTGTGAGTGGGGAACATCTGCTGTACTTCCACTGCTGCTGCAACCATGCAGCATGCCTTTTGCCCTTTTCCAACCCCTGTGAAGCAACGACTTTGCTGCTGCAGCAGTCAGGACAAGTGCGTGCTTGCGTATCCAGCTGTATTGCATGCTGCCAATATGTATGTTATGCATATGCAGTTGAGGGGTCTGGGTGGGGGTGCGGCTGCAACCTGCAACTGGATCACAAACGCTGTAGTCAGCCAAACCTTCCTGACCCTGATTCAGCACTTGGGAGGGTCTGGCACCTTCTCGCTGTATGCGGTCATTGCCTTGGCAGGAGCAGTCTGGGTTTACTCTGCACTGCCTGAAACTAATGGTGAGCAGTCAAAGTACCCGCTCTGATCCATAATGTCCCCAAATGATCAGCAGAGTCAGGCAGTAAGTGCACTCAGTGCTGCCCGACATTCAAGGTAGAGCTAGTTGATGCCATTGCAAGGCAGCGGCCCTGTGCCTTGCACAGTGGCTCTCCACAATGCACTTCTGCCTCACACACACTGTTTGCTTTAATAGAGGGTTGCGGACGCTTCTGTCTGGGTTTTTTGCATTCTCAAGTAGTCTACTGCATATCTTGAGGCTAAAGGCCCAGTGTTATATGGTTTTGGTGCATGCCATGCTTGACGCCCTCACAGTTTTGTTGTTCTGACCATGTCAGGTGCCAATCTGATTGCCCTCACATTGCTGTATTGCTATTGGCTCTTGCTGCTGCAGGGCTGAGTCTGGAGGAGGTCCAAGAGCTGTTCAATGCAAAATATGGAAGCGCTCCTGGTTTGCAAGCTGGCGAGACTAACCTTGAAGTTGTTGCAGCATGACTCAGCCAAGCAATGCCTGCCATCAGCTTGTCTATCAAGAGTGTAAACGAGTAGTGCATGTGTATATAGCAAGGTTAGCTGCATTGACGGATTCCTGCTTATTTTTACATGCTGAAAGCCGCATCAAGGAAAGCACAACAGGGCGAATGTTTGATTCTGCTGCTTACAGCTGCAGTGATGGTCCATTTCAATTGTGAGCAGCAGCTTATGTTTGTCAGTACCACCAAATCATGTGACACAACACTTACTCTCAACCACAGTTGCCTTAGGAGCTGCTTTACTGCATGCCACTGCATGGTTAAATTCAGACATAATCTACATGATCAGAACAAGGCAAACAAATGCAGAACAAAGTGTTTGATTGTGGCTGAGTAACAGCAAACACAACCAGAGACCGAACAAGTCACATCACACACAAGACTGTCAAAAAAACAAGACACAAGTCAAACTTCAGTGCTGTGCAGGAAAACTCAGCTGAGGGTGGCTTTGTTGTAGTCTGAATGCTACGCCACTGACCCAATGCCAACCTTGGCGCATACTGTTTCAAAATACTGCAACATTGCTGCTTGCATGGCATGATCCTGTATTGCTGACTGATGCAGCATCACCAAGCGGTCATATTCTGACTCCACTCTGTCTGCTGGAAGCTCTGTGACCCATCCAGAGAACACAGCCCACAATTCAGGCCTGTTTGCAGATGTAAGGAACTTCAGAGCAATCTCATTCATTTCCCTCCTTAACCCTCTGCCAGCTGTGGGAACTACACGCCCTCCTGAAGATCAACACAGGCAAAATTGATTGCCAGGCTGAGCTTAACAGTGAAGCTGCCTACCAAGGAGCATCCACCACACTGGTCGTGAACCAAAGTGCGGAGGCAGCTATACCTGACGCTCCCGGTTCTCGTTCGGACTTAGGTCTGCGAGGGGTTGGGTGAAGACTGCCCCCCGCCAAAATGGACTGGACCTCGGGGTCCGTTGACATACGAGCGTCTTCGCTCTGAAGGAACTGGCATTCCTTTTTGTTCAGCAAGTGCTCCTTCTGCCGGGTTGGGTTCAAGGTTGACCTGACTTTGTGACAATATCGGCAGGTGGCTTGTTTCTCTGCGTTTTCTGGTCTGTGCTCAAAGGCTTCCTTGACCCAACGTTTGCTGTGTCTGTTGGTGTTTTTCTGAACTTCGCCCAGCGGTGTACCGACCTCACCGCCGGACAGTTCTCTCGTAGGGATAGGTCTGGTGTCTAGTGACGCTGACATCTCAGGCTCAAGCCCGTCGTGGTGCACTCCTGGGGGCAGCAAGCGGGACACCATGCACCCTGGGCCCGAAGACGGCAGGGGCGCACCAAGGAACGCCGTGGCGAAAATCGCAGCGGGCCAAGTCAACCGTTTACACTTTTGCTTTGAACTGTCGCAGCTGTTTACACAAAGTAACCTGCTGTGACGCGAAAACGTCAGAGGCAAAGCAACGGTTGCTGTAAATTGGTGTTTACCTCTGTAGTACTTTACGCTGTAGATGTTGGTCTGTAGTTTACGCGGTACATGTACAATGACGAAGAAGATCCGCTTCCTCCGCGTCACCATTCTTTACCTGTTCGCTTTTTGATTCCTTATCCCAGCCTCGAAGTCAAAGGCGTTTGTCCAGTTTGAACAGACGACACAGAAGTGACGGATGACACCGAAGTGACACTCAAGCTTCACGTGACCTTGATATCAGTTACCCTTGCACACACTGCACTCACATAAGTGCAACAGCAGCAGATATTTTACAATCGTTTGCTTTAATAATCTTTACAGCTTGGACTGTGATGCCTGGACTTTACGTTCTTTTCCTCGCTGGGCAACCTTGTGCAGAACAGCACTGACTGTCTTCCAATGAGGATCTGTGGACTGAGCAACCATCGACATCCACTGTTGCACCTTTGGGAAGGGCTCAAGCAATTCCTGCAGTGTAGGGCCCTGCAGCATCAACAGCAATAAAAAAGTTGCTGAACATCCACACACAGGCATTAATGTTCCCTGCCCAAGAAGCATGTTAACAGCTGAGCAGAAGGGCTACACATGCGATTGCAGACCACATGCCACAACTTTGCTTGCTTACACTGCAACACATGGGCAAGCAAGCTGTCACCTATCCAATCCTGACTAGCATATTGACAACAGTAGTGCTTAGGCTGCTGACTAGGTCATAATGAGGCTGTTGCATGTGTGTCCACATACATGCATCTCTGTGCATTGTTTCATTCATCATGCATTCATGACTCATGTGTCTTCCCCCAGGGTCAGGTATGTACAGTCCTGAGTAGCTCCCTGTATGAGGTCCTTGTTTGGGAGTCAATGTACCAACAATGACATGTCTTGATGTGTTTTCAATCCAACTGGACAACCTGACGCCAAGTCAGGTTGTCAAACTTTGCAGCTATGACCAGGGCGCCTATTGCCTTCAACTCAACAGAACAAAAGCTTCTTAGGCAGCCATTCATCCTTTGGCACAACATATTGCAAGCTGGTTGCCTTGAGATAGACTTGAAAACAAAAAGCAATGTGCTTGATTATGGGTGTGCACTGCATACCTGTTCTGCCCCATCAAGAAGGCACAGCTGATCCAGCTCACAGCAATGCAGAAGGTCAGCAATGCTGATCTCATTGCCAGCTAGGAAGGGTGACTTGGCAAGCCAGAACTGCTCCAGGGTCTGCAGACACATCAAAATGCACACTCCATCACCTTCTTCGTACAATTGCAGCCACATTGCTTGCTCAAATTGCATCCTCATATTGTACTGCTGCAGTGTGATGACACAGTACAGTGTAACTGCCTACCTTACTGATGGCATTTGGGCAATGCTGTGCACAGGCGCTGTGTGTGTGGATGCAGTGCCAACAATGCAGGGCATGCAAAATCAACATGAAGCACCTCTTGTCTCACTGTGCGTGATTGTAATTGCAAAAGATGCTCTAAACAGTTATTTACCTGAAAGGTTGTCTTCATGCCAGCAACATGTTGCTTGGCTTGGCCTTCACTGACTGGCTGTTTCATGTTTTTGCCTATGACTCTGTGCCAGCTCAAGCCTGCTGCATGGAGCCTCACATTGCCATGGTACCAATCGAGTGCTGAGTTCACCCTTGCACGCGCTTTGGGTTCCCCTGCAGCAACAGTGAGACTGCAAAAGTGCCTTGCACACCATAGTGAAGATCAAATACAAAAACAGCTGATTATGCCACCTGCAAGCCAATTAAGACTCACAAAGCACATTTGCAATACTCAAGGAAGGCATGCCTTACGCGGGTACCAGTGGTCGGGCACTTCTGGTGTTGCTAGATAGCGCAATATGGAAGCACTTTCGGGCAGCACAAAGGTACCTTCCTGCACATCCATTGGCATTGGTGATTCCAGTATTAGAGCTGTGTGCCCAGCAAGGCCTTGTGTGCAAAAGTCCCATATTAGGCTATACAGGGTAAGAGCTCGTATGCAATACCTGCAGACATGGCAGCTTTCCCAGGGGATTGACTTCACGATACTCTGGGCTTCGTGTCCCTCCTTTAGCTATGTTCACCAGCTTTTCCTCTACTTTGATGTTGTTCAGCCTGCCAGGCATGCAATCCTTGTTAGCTTTCATGCATGCTGTACAGGCTGCAAGCTGCATGACTCAAGCTACCTGCAAAAGATCACGCATGCTCTCGATGGCTGAGACATCATGTCAAGATACAGAGTCGTCATGTTGGTTTTAAGCTTGAGCTTAAGCTTATGTGTGCAGACGACGATGGGTCTGAAAAAATATGCGCGGGTCTGTTTGTCGCGGATGACAGATGAAGCAAGTGCAGCATGCGTCACTCAAACGGCAACTTGTGTAAAACGCATGTAGCACAGCACTGGACAATGACGTAGAGTCAACGTCTCGTTTACAGCAGATAC
>JAABUH010004192.1_pt1 | contig 11805 bp, 13 predicted proteins | sample 5559121 | NCBI WGS metagenome assembly JAABUH01 (sample SAMN10711871, study PRJNA513364) | rock metagenome | isolation source: Antarctica rocks | place: Antarctica: Victoria Land, Battleship Promontory nord | collected 2015-12-28 | reverse complement strand
AGCACTCAGACAGGTGGAGACCCGCAGGAACTGCCAGTCACATATCGTGAAGCTGCAAGACAAACGTAGGATCATGTGCGATTCGTCGGCTTTGCTGAGCCGGCTATAGTTGGTGCGACCGTATGAAGTGTCTCCAAGTGTAAAGCTTGGGTCTAACGATAGACTTCAGACAAGCAGACTCTGTGACACGCTCACTTTAGCGACACTGCTCCAGTTCCATGCCGTGCAAGTCTACTGTGCAGATGGTAAGACAATCGCAACGGTACTGATTTGCCCTTCCGAGATCACGCACCGTGCTCAGCATGCTGAGTGAGAACCGTCATTGCCAGTTACCAGCGTCTTGCATCAGTTATCGTCAAAATAATTTGAGTTGTTGCATGCCTGCATCATGCTTTCTGGTGCGAAATCAAATTTCCTTGACAGATTGGACAATGAATTCACATCACAGAATGTTTCTTGCAAATGATTAACTGGTAGTCTACTTTAAGGATCAACCGGTAGGACCCTTTGCAGTGTACATGTGGCCTGCAGTGCACATCATTGCAGTGCACATCATTGCAGTGCACATGTGGCCTGCAGTGTGTATCCTGCACAGGCCCTGTTGGACTCCAGTACCAGCATATCAGCTTTGTCCATAATAACATTGTCATAGTGAACACACACACACATAGTGACAGTCTTTAGTCATTGTGATTAAGCGTTACGCCGTACTTTACGCAGTACTTTGAATTGAAAGCCTTGATCTCGTGCTGTCTTTTGAACATGATGCGGTAGCGCTTGGCAGAGCGGTGCACAGAGGCTGTGTGACAAGCTGACTGTCTCTTGCACTTCGGCAAGTGTGCTTGCTCGCTGACGAACCGCTCACGAGCTTGACGTCGTGGTTACGCGTGGGAAAGTAGTCTTTCCGTTCGGCCTTAGGTTCGGTTGTGGTACCGCAGAGTGTCCATAGCAGAAGTGTGTGTTTGTGTGTCTGGATCTTGCATGCTTCCGAGCGTTCCTGTGTAGTCTTGGGTGGCAGTTTTCACGGAACGTGTCTTGTTTCCCTTGCAAGATGGTGCTACAAATCAAAAAGGTGAGAGCGCTGTCTCTGTAAGGAGTAAATTTGAAAGCATGTAAGCATAAGCAATGATGAACAGCACTGACGCGCAGCTGCTCAACATGCTTGTACTAAGTAGAATTTTTACACCAAGTGTATTTGCAGTGTGGTCCTTGTCTTGTCTGCTGCAGCACAACATATACATTAATTACTTGCACAGTGTGTGCACCATCTTTTTCAGCATTGCGTGCCTATGTCTTTGCTCACTGCATGTGCGTGCACTTATAAGCCAGCTGTCAGGTGCGTCATTTGAATTATACCTGTGCAAACTGTTCACCTCTGCCTTGTTTCTGTGCAGAGCACTCTTCAGCAACAACCTATAGCAAGCTGTATCTAGGAGTATGCCAGGACAGACATCAACAGCCAAGAAGGCAGCAAGGGGCACACAGAGACCTGCCAAGACCCCCACAGCAGAGGATGGCCCCAGGCCTGGCACTGCTCCAAGGACAGTCAGGCCACGTCAGCTGCATGTGAATGACAAGGTGCAACAGCAGCATGCATGTGGGTTGCATTCAGAAACATGCACTTATGCCCAGCCTCACATGAAAGACAGGTTGTGCAAGTAGCATATGTCATACATGCAGAGTTGACAGTGTGTCAAGAAGAATTTGTCCAAGCAGCACGTATATGCACACAGTGCCTTTCCAAATACTATGAAACCATTTTGCATCTTAGCGGTCTCTAATTGTTGGTACTCAACTGCATCTGAGTATAGATTGGTCTGAAGCCAGCTACATGCTATCATGTGACCCTTAGCACACACACATTCTGGCCCCCAAACATACCCCAGTACTGCAGATGCGCGTTGTAGTCGGCACTGATGACCCAGACATAGCTGGCATAGATGGCGGAGCCTTCCTGGAATATCTGCAGCGGCAGGAAGAAGAAGCACAGCAGGGAGCAAACTCAGTCAGACTGTCGGCCCTACAGCCTAGGGTCGCAGTAATAGGCCACACATTCAAGCCAATTCCTGCTAGCCTGGAGGCTCCTGAGCTCGGTGTCTTGGGCAAGCCTCTGCCTGCTGTCAGACAAGAGGCAGCCAGTGCTATTGCGACGCCATCATACACCAACATTCAGAGCAGCTCGGTCCAAGGTAGCAGTTTGTGTCCATTTTTGTTCTGCTCTGTTCCATTCTGTTCCTTTCTGCTGGGACTCAATAGATGTTGCACATACATTGCAATGTGCGTGGCGTTGTGAGAGTACCTTTTGAGCATTGCATGCACACCCCTGGTTATTGTGCTCATGCATCAAGCTGTCAGCAGAGATGTTTGACAAGACAGACGCATATCTTGGCAATACAGGACCCTGCTTTGTCACCTGTATGAAGCACACTCATGACAGCTCAGTTTGCACTCTCACATGGCTTGTTCATGCAGTACCAACTTTGGTCTTGTGCCTGTTTGTCTTGACTGTCACATAGTGACATGAGACAGCCCCACATTGGCAGCTCAAAATTGATTTGCACACGTCAGTAGACCTTTAAGCCACTTTTATGACACTTTTAGCATCCATGCACTGCTGCATGCTCTGTTCATGCCCAGAAAAGTGTCAAATGATGTACCAGGCTGTCAAGCAGACAGCACACGTGTGAGCAAACTTGGTACTGTGCAGAAAATTCACTTGGTGGCAAGTCTGCATACATTAGGTATGTGGTCCCCACACCTGACGATGAGGAGGCGACTGTTGAGTATGATCTGGACGAAGAAGACGAAGACTGGCTGCAGCATCACTGCCAGGTCAGTCATGCATCTACACTGTCACAAAATGTGCATTGCCTGAAGCATGACATTGGTCAAGTGAGCTGTACTCCTGCACACCTTGACTTGCAAGGCTCAGTAACTCACACGAAGCTGACCACTGGTCTGACTTGGCATCACAACTGCATTGCTTTATGCCTGATATTAGCAGTGTCTGATCTTGCATGAGGTGACAGCCTCTCGACATGTCTCATTAAAGTATCTGGCCGGAAACACCATGGTTAGGTCACATGAAGACAATGCTGCATGTGCCTGCTTTGCAAGCCTCCTTCAGTAACTGTCATATTGTTGAATCACAATCTGACAGTCACTTATGCTCCATAATGCATACTCCACAAGTGCAATACAACAATGAAATATGTTCCATGTTGGAGTGCTGTGAACTTGTCTTACAGGGTAAGCAGAAGATGTCAGAAGATGAGATGGAGCAGTTGATGGACGCACTGGAGAAGATGCACCACACTGAGCTGCAGAAGCATCCGGAGCGCTGGGCCAACCTCATTGGCTCACCCTTGCCTGCCAAGTAGGCAGTCAAACTCTGCCTATCATCTGCCGGTTGTGTGCCTATTGTTTGCTTACTGTCTGCCTATCGTCTGCTTACTGTCTGCCTGTCGCCTGCCTGCATGTCTGCAATGCTTCATACAGCACAAGCCTAGCAGCAATGGATCTTTCCCAATGCTGAGCAAGCAAGGGGCATCCGCATGCTGCCATGCACCTGCAAAGGCATCATCCAGGCGGTGGATGTTTGGGCTGATTAGTAAGCAAGCAGCGTCTGCATGCACATTTAAGAGCATCATCAAGGCAGTCATGACAGTCTGACCCCAGCAGGACTTGCAGTTACCTCTGCAGATAGCACACGCAATATCGCACCCCCGTTGTGCAACTGCTGCAGGGATGGCAAGGGAAAAGGGAAGGCCAGCAGTGACGGTCTGCAGCTGCCTGATGTGGACACAGTCCTCCCCCTTCAGACAGCCCTTCAGGGTCTCAGCAGCCAGCCTGCAGCAGCCGTCAAGGCGGTGTATCTGCACTGGTGCCATAAGAGGCAGTACTCTGAGAGGCCGCTTCTGCAGCGCTTGTGGTACGAGCCGCCCTGGCACAGGCTGACAGTTGCAGGTATGTCTGCGTAGAAAAAGAAAGAGAGTAGAGTAGAGCAGAATGGAGTAGAGCAGAGTAGAGTGCTCCCCTCAAACAGTGGCTTGAGAACTTTGAGCGCCTCTTCAAGGCCTTCTGCTGACCCAGGAGTCTGTGGCATGTCTGCTTACAATGAATACTGCGCTGCAGCTATGACCATTTGCGCTGTCAACATCGACACAACATGTCAACACACTAAGCTAGCAGCACGATACAGTGCAGCTGCTGTGCCATGGCATGCTGCATGGTTGCAGTCCTGTTGGCATCTCACATTGCTGTGGCAAGGACTGCTGCAGACCTGACAGTTGTGAGCCACCACAACATATGGTTTGCATTTCGTTTGCAATGTAGCGCATGCATTTAGAACAGTGACTTCCAAGGTGCAGTAACCTTGTCACCATTTACGCTTCAGCTCGCTTGTCAATATATGCACAGTGTCTGATGGAGTTGCTGGTTGATAATTAGCTCTGTGGTGTTCACTGCTTGAAGCAATCTGACAGTGCCCTGATGCTATATGTAGGTAGCAAGGGCAATTTGACAACGCCCTGATGCTGTGTACAGGCAGCAAGGGCAATTTCCACAATGCCCTGATGCCGTGTGCAGGCAGCAAGGGCAATTTTGACAGCGCCCTGGTGCTGTGTGCAGGCAGCAAGGGCAAAGCCAAGACTGAAGGTGAGTCTGAAGATGATGTGCCCTTCATGGCTCAAGAAGAACGCCGGCCTGTGCACAGAGCACGCAAAACCATGCAGCTGCAGGATGTGGATTCCAAGCTGCGTGACATGAGGTATGCCCTTTTTCCTTTGGGCTGTGGCTTTCTGTTTTAGCTCTGAGCTGCTGCCTTAGGAGGCTCCCTTTACTATTGTTAGAAGGCATAGAATTCTTTCCCCTTTTTTCCATGAGGTATGCTCAAAGATGTCCTGATACTGCACGCAGTCCTGCTTTTGTCAGCACGTGCTTTTCTGCACGGCTTGAAGCAGTAACAACACATTAGCATCTGGCCACATCAGTCCCATGGTCAGCAGCTAGCCACTGCTTGCCCACCAGCCAGGGCACCGTTCATCTTGTTTCAGATGTGCCATCACACAAGCCCTTGCACCTCATACAGGGAGCTACTCAGGACTGTATGTACTTGACCCTAGGGGGAAAAGCCACATGGCCGATGAACAAAATGAACGAGCATTTGCGTTATAGGGATGACCTGGAGCAAGTGCGTATCTTGGCCGACCAGTGCCGCCGCCGCGAGAAGCTCAGGAAGCGTGCCCTGGCCTCCTGGCAGCAGAACATGCATGTCTTGCTTCAGCAGGCAGTCAGTCTCGATCAGCGGCTCCTCGCTTCCTCTTCACCCAGCACTTCTGCCAAGCAAGTTTCACCCTGGAAGCCTGTGAAGCCACTCTTCATCAAGGCACAGTCTGGCAGTAAGCATGGCCACAGCAAGGGGAGCAGCAGCAAGCAGGCGAAGCAGCTAGCAGCAGAGATTGCGGACGCCAGTGAGAATGCACAAGCAAAGCTTGCACACGATATGGCGCTGTCGCTGCAGCTGACTCGTGGTGTGGCTGACGAGGCAGCTAAGCTGCATCATGTGAAGATCATCAGGGCATGTCCTGGACAGCCCAGATCAAGCAATGGTGCTGTTGGGCCATCAGAGGAGGCTGTGCCAAGTGGAGAGGTGTGTGCTTCCAACTGTTTGCTTGAGTCAGTAGTATGTTTGTCTGTCAGTGTGTATCTCCTAAAGTGCTTTGAGATGAGGTCTAACAGCAACTCATTGATCTGTTTGCTGTGACTGTTAGGCGGGTTTCAATGATGTTGACAAGAAGCCATGCATTGCCTAGTTGCATGTGCTCGTGTATCTCTCTGAAAAGCCTATCTGCATTGCAAACTGCGTAAGCTGGTGCCATACGCAGCAGATAATGAGCTTCACATCAATCAATAGCCAGCAAGTCTGTTGCGCGCACATGCCTTCCAGGCAGTCTGAAACATGTACTGCTCTTGGTTGTACAAAGCATTGCGTCTCTGAGCAGGAGGAGCTGTTGAGCCTGCTTTCCAACTTATCTGCAGAAACTTGGCGCAGCAGCCGCTAATGGTCCTTCCTCTGCGTCCTGCAGGGCCACAGCCTCACACAGCAGCAATCGAGCCCTGTCACAGGGGCACATGACATTGCTGCTGAAGCATGTGAAGACCCCAAGTTTAGCGACCTTGGAACCCACCCAAGCAGCAAAAGTCCACGAAGGCTCACACGATCCATGCAAGCTGAAGGTCTGCTCAGTGTGCCCTCCCCCAGCGCAGTCAGCAGCAGCTGTGTCACTCTGAAGCCTGCAAATACAGACACACATCCCGGCATCAGCCCTTGTAAAGTCACTAGGTCTGCACAGTCCAGAGGCACGGATAGTGATGCTGCGCCCAACAGCCGTTCTCAAGCCCAACCTGTCCGTGAAGTGCACAGTGATCGGTCACAGCAGGCAGCTGTATCTCAGAGTCCTGTGCTTCAGAGGGTGACAAGGCCCAAGCAGGGACAAGTTGGCACAAGCATTGATCACCCCCTTGAAGCAGCAGGGCTGACCCCTGCGGGTCCCTCAGACAACGGCACCCTTCCTGTCTCTTTGTCTCCTTCACTCCTGTCCTTGCCACGGACCACCAGATCTGGCAAATCGTGCGTGAGTCAAGGTCCAGTCAGCTCTGCCAGTCAGAATCCAGTCAGCTCTGCTGCTGTATCACCTCGCACTCAGCATCCAGTCAGTCCAGCGCAGACACCTGACAAGCACTCACACATCAGCCAGCTCAGAGTTTCCACCAGATTGGCGCCAAAGGATGTTGCAGTCACGCCTGTGCTTGCTGAGGGCTCCACGCAGGAAGGGCAGGCTGGGACAAGCCCTAGGCAGACACGCAGTCAGAGGGCTGTTGCAAGCAAGGCTCAGCCCAGCTCATCAGCTCAAGGTGAGCTGCACCCAAACATGTGATGCTGTCTTGACGTCTTTTTGGCATTTGAATCATGACTCACTGTTCGCGATGGTGATGTTGTGCAGAGTTGTCAGCTGCCAAACCCTTCAGTCCAGTATAGTCATAGCTCTTTCCAGTGAAGTTAAGATGTTGTTTATGTTGCAGAAGACGCTGAAGAAGCTGACGATGACTCACAGCCTGCTGCGCCAGAAGCTGAGCAGGCACCTGTCAGCTCTCCTGTCATCACATCTGCTGCAAAGGCCCCTCAAGTGCTGAGGGCCTCTCAGCACAGCAGCCAGAAGAAGAGGATCAGGGCTGCCAGCACAGGCAAAGCTGTCAGATTCAGCAACAGCAGTCCTGAGCCCTTGCACATAGACAAGCCTACCAGTGCCAAGAAACAATCTGACCGTGTTGTCAGTGCATCTGACCCCTCAACAGCCGAGGCAGATGCACCAAACCCATGCAGCTTTCAAGACGGTGCTGTGAATGTGAGCCTGATAAGATCTACAAGATCTGGCCGGCTGCTAGGCGTGATATCTTCTGAGTCTGTCATTTCCTCAGCAGCGCCTGAATCCACTCATGCACATCCTGACAGCCACATACCACAGGCACTGCTCAACAAGCCACAGGTTCTGTCTGCAGCTCAGTGTGAGTCTGGTGATGAGGCATCCAATAGTACCAGGACCACCCGGTCTGGTCGCTTAATTGCTGCCAAACCAGGACCCCCTCTTCAACCAAACAGTATTAGCCAAACTGCCCATGAATCTGCCGACACAGCAGCAGCTTCTGAGCCAGGTGCTGTGCAGCCTGAGTCCACATCAGCTGAAGCACGAGCTGTTCCAGCAGCTGCTGCTGGTGGCTCATCGAGTCAGCCCTGGGACCGACCCCCGCTGGGTGTGGGGCTGTCTCTGGGCGTGCCTGAAGAGGCACGGTGGGCAGATCAAGGGAGACCCAGCACAGATCATCCCCGGCATAAGACCAAAAGTGCCAGCATGATGAGAAGGTATTGCATGACATTTATCTGAAAACTGTTGTCACACGGTTTGGAGACTTGGACCACAGGCTTGGAGGATGAGTCCCTGCATGTGGTTGTGTCATCAGTGTGTAGTGAGAAGGTGTTCTTGTCATATGGTGTCAGCACCAGAGGCTTGGAAGTTTAGTCATTGGGTGTGGTTGCACTTTTCGGTGCATGATCAGGATTGCACTCTTCACTGTCGTCACCAGAAATTTAAGTTTTTGTCAATAATTAGTCACAGGCAGAGCAGTCACAGGCAGAGCAAAGCAGGCAAATAGTAGCAAAAAGCTTGTCCAAGAAAAGTGGATGGTTTGTATAATAATGTTGTGGAATGGCAACAATGGAAGCGTGTACATTCAAGGTGACATTTAATGCTCTTGGGATCAGCTTGTGATCATTATCAGTGCATATCATTTCTTCACCGACTGCATTCGTGACACATGTTTTGATCCTTATACATGAATAATTTGCCGCATGTGGCCTTACAGGACTCTGAGTCCACCCCTCAGCTCACCAAGACCCTTACCCCCTCAGCCCCCCAAGTCACCCCCATCTAATCACCCTCAGGCCCTCTCTGGCCCCTCTCAGCCTTGTACTCAGTTTCTAAGCCAGCTTCCTGCCAGCCATTCACAGAGCATCAGAGTCACTGTCGACCGCGGCTGTGACCCTATTGTCTTCTCAGATGACTCAGGATCTGACAGAGAACCTGAAGAAGCAGGTGGTGCTGCAGCAGGAACGAAGTGCAAGCGGCCAGTTGCAAGGTACACATTGAGCGTGATCTCATTAGCTTTGTCATTAGAAGCTTGTCCAAAGTTTGGGGATCACTTCTGTACCGCAGCTAGTTTAGTCCATGTTCTAACATATGGTGGAGCTTTTGCTCATGGTGTCAGCAACCTGTGTCATGGTCTTTGGGCAATTCATTGTCATCACCAGCTGAACAAATGTTTGTTATGGTTGCAGCAAGTACATGCATATGCTGCTGAGCATATCACAAACCATAGCTGAGGATCTTGTGCTTCTGGCATGTAGGCAAGAGCCTGCAAGGAAGGCACAGAAGCATGTCGTGAGTGCAACACCCGGTGAAGTCACTCGGCGAGTCACAAGGCATGCTGCCAACCAGTCTGCAGGTGCTGCTCAGCATGTCCATGCGTCCACCACACTAGTAGACAGCACACGCCCTTCCATCAGTGCAGTAGACACTACACGTCCGTCCACCAGGGGGCTGCTGGCCTCAACCCATGCCTCACCCATTGCCACTGCCCACACGCACACACAATCAATGGCAGACATCAGCACATCAGCAGCAGGTCACGTGCTGTCTGCTGACCGACCACTCACCAGGGCTTTGAGAGCCGCTGGGGCTGTGACTACACCAGCTGCTGCAGCAGCCCCCAAGGCAGCCATTGGGGCAGCTACGATATCAGCCAGCAAGCCTCCTTTGCCGCCCACAGCGGCAAAGGCACTCACTGCCCACAAGGCAGCACAGAAGGGGAAGTCTGCTGGCCCAGTCGCAGCTTCAAAAGGAGGCTCTGCTCACAATCCTCTCCCAAGGGGTGAGTCAGCAACGCCTCACATGGCTACAGCAAAGAAGCAGAGCAGCACCACACCCGATAGATCTGCAGTCGCTGCTGAAACTGCAGATGCAGCTGCTGTCTTGGCAATGGGGGTGGACCCTGACAGGCCTGTGACCCGCCGGTCTGCAGCGCAGCAAGTCGCAACCCCCAGCACAGCTGCTGCTGGTGCTAGTGCTGCTGCTGCTGCTGATGGGACATCACTACCCAGGACATGCAACCGCAGTAGGAACAGCTGCAAAAATTTGGTATCATCTTCTGCCCAAGATGAAGGCAGACTGCAGCCAATGCCAAGTGGGGAGGCGGCAGCAAGGACACAGGCGCCGCCTGCAAAGAGGAAGAGGGGGCATGATGAGGTAGCTTCCATGGAGCTTGCAGCTCCAGGTGAGATCTGCCTCTCACAGTGTGCTGTAACACAGCATCATAAACCATGACACCCTGCGGCAAACTGTTTGCCTGCTCAATTCAATAGCCTTGAGTCACTCTGCTGCACCTAGTGTGCTACACCCAGAGCATGCTCAGCATGCATAGCAGGATGCTGCCCACAGTGTTTGCCCCTCCTATTGTGCAAATGCTGACATGACTGACTTGAATGACACCAATTCCAGCGGATCTGCTTACTTGAAAAGTGCTCCAGGCACCCTACTCAAGGTACCAAGACTGTGTATGGCTCGCAGGGAATGGACGTGCTGCACCTTCAGGCCAAGCAGCCGGTAACGCTGTGTCAGCTAGCAGACCAAAGCACCAAGGCGCCACAACAACCGCCTCCTCAGCTAGATATGCTGCCAACAGGATTGCCAAGAGCTTAGTCGCCGACGCCAGGTCAGCAAGCAGACAGGGCAGTGTTGCAGTTGCCCCAGCCAAGAAGCCCAGACTCCCTACACACCCATCTGGCCCTGCTGCTAGACCCCAGCTGCATGCGGATCCAACCCCAAGCGACGGCAAATCCTCTGTGGCAGCAGTTTTGCCTGCAGCTTCACCTGCAGCTGCAGCAGCTGCTCTGGAGCAGGCCGCTGCCTCAGGGAAAGTCGGCTGCCCCAAGTGTCGGTATGCCAAGTATGGGTGCAAGAAGTGCCGTAACGCATATGTCAAGAAGACAGGAGTGCTCATTCCTGTTGACAGAAGCGTCCAGGCTGCTGCCTTTGCTCTTCTTCAGCCTGCATCAGGGTCCAGTCAAGGGCCAAAATCTGGTCAACCAGTAACAAAGGTTAGTCAGCCACCATCAGCATCTGCCGCAGCAAGCCAGGTGACGGGCACAGGCATAGATCGGTCTGGTAAAGTCCAATCAGCCGCTCAGCTAAAACCTGCTAAGCGACAATCCCCTGTTTCAGAGATTGATCAGCAGCAAGTCGCAAAGAAGCAGAGGCGTGCTCCTGATAAGCCCATGGCAAAGCAGGCTGCCAGTTCAAACCAGGCAAGTGGTGGGACAGCTCCTGTCACTCAGGATGCCAAATCAGGCAAGCCAGCCACAGCTGTTTTGCCAGCTTCTTCTTCAGCTCCAGGCTCAAGACTGACTGGCAGTGTGAAGAAGAGCGGCACAGCAGCTCAGCCACATGCCTCTGAGGTGTCAGCCAGGCTTGCCAAGCGAGTACGTCCGGCCAGCAGCCCTGCCCCACCTCAGGGCAGTACTGACCCAGGTGACCCAGCAGCAAAGCGCAGCAGGTTGTCTGAGAGTGTGACTGCAGCTGATGCTGCTGCTGATGCCACTGCTCCTAGCGCAGTACAGGCAAAGCCCAGCAGAGCATCCCAACCCAATGCTGCTGATGCTGCTGCCAATCGCTCTGACAAAGGCAAGGCAAAGGCTGTGGGTGTCAAAAACAGCAGTGCTACTGCTCTACACAGACTCAAGCCTAGCTCAGTATCCAAGCCCTCTGCTGCTGCTGCTGCTACAGAAGCCCAGAAGCACAGAGGCAGCAGTAGTGGTGCCCCTCAGCCCAGCAGGTCCTCAGGAGCAGTCAGGAGGCCAGTCAGACTTGCACCTGCAGGGCCAAATCCCAGCAGCAGTAAGCAGCAGGATATGGTCAAGGGCAGCACAGCAGCTGTTCCAAGCGCAGGCCAGCTAGGCAAAGCAGTCAGTGCACCCAGATCTGCTGCAGGCAGGCGGAAATCTGATGTCAAAGCTGTGCAACTGCAACAGGATGCAGCCCAAGGCGCTGTTATTGCAATGCCCAAACAGGCTGCTGCGAAGGGCCCCAAAGCCACAGCTCCTAAACAGGCCGCTGGCAAGGGCCCTGCCCCTGCTGCGCTCAAACCGGTCATGGGTGCTCAGTCACGTTCAGTGCCTTTGCCTAAACAAGCTTC
>JAABUH010004190.1_pt1 | contig 11807 bp, 9 predicted proteins | sample 5559121 | NCBI WGS metagenome assembly JAABUH01 (sample SAMN10711871, study PRJNA513364) | rock metagenome | isolation source: Antarctica rocks | place: Antarctica: Victoria Land, Battleship Promontory nord | collected 2015-12-28 | reverse complement strand
TCCTCAGTATACCGGCCCCCGACTTTTTGAGAAGATACGTTAAAGAGTGATTAGAAATGGCAATCTCTAACCAATTCCTAACCATGCTTTAACCTGAGCTTAACCCTGGCGTGCCATGATGAGTGTGGGGCAAGGCCCGGCATGAGTCCGGGCCAAGAGACCCCATCGGAACACGACAGAAGGAAGTGGGACACATGGGCATGACAACGAAGCGCACGCTGCTGGCTCTGGGACTGGGTCTGGCCTTGACGGGTGGGGCGGCGACGGCCGCGCACGCCAGCACACATGTCACCGCGCGTCCTGCCGCGGTCACCGCCGACCTGGTAGGAGGCGCGACTGGGGCGCAGACGGCGGAGGCTCCTGACGCGGGCGAGACGGCCTCATCCGCGGCCGACCCGGCGGGTGGCCCGAACGACCAGTCCGGCGCCCAGGACACCACCGGGGTGGACACGGCCGAGGCGCCCGGCGCGGGCGAAGCGGCCTCGTCTGCGGCCGACCCGGCGGGCGGTCCAAACGACCAGTCCGGCCAATAGACCGCCGATTGGTCGATATACTCGGCTGATGACGCCAACCACTAGTTTTCCTCTCACCGCGCGGGTCGGGGCATACCCCGACCCGCGCGGTGATGTGCGCGCGGGGAGACCGGCCATGACCAGCGATAGCGCGGTGGTTAACGGGTAGTGGTGGCGTAAGCGCCAGGCCCATCCCCGGTTCGTCCCCCTGCGATCAAGGTGGTCGCACGGCGACCTCTATCATGCGCGGTTCCACCGCGCGGCCGGATCAGCCGGGTTCCGGCGTGGCCTAGAGGCGCTCCAGAGACAAGGCTCAGCGAAGTCGCGACACGGCTTGACAGGGTGAGCCCTCGATGAGCAGCACACGGCCATGGCCGTTCGACCTAAGTAGGTCGGTGGTCAAAGTTCGTAGGATTGGATATGCTGGTGGGTATGTACCGTATTACCTTGACTGGCGAACAACGCCAAGAACTGCGGGCGCGCACCCACCAAGCAGGGCTCGCGCCGAGCACCCGCGACCGCCTGGAGATGGTGCGCCTCTCCGACGCGGGCTGGAGCGTGCCCCGGATCGCGCGCCACCTCGGCCAGCACGAGCAGACCGTGCGCGCCTGGGTCAAAGCCTTCCTCGCCGGGAGACTCCGTAATTGACGTTTGTAGCACGCATAGACCCATACCCGTGTCGTGTGCCGCCAGCCAATCAAGCACGTTTTTTAGGGTCCGCCAAGCCTTCTGGCACCCACATCGACTCCATTGACACGTCCCACTTGCAGACCTAATGGGTTCTGCAAACGTCAATTACGGAGTCTCCTCGCCGGCGGGTTCGCCGCCCTGCCGAACAAGCCGCGCGGCGGCAAGCAGTCGGCTCTGACCACGTCCATGCTGGAGGGTGTGCGGGCCGAGGTGGCGCGCGGCACGCGCACGTGGACCGCCGCCCAACTCGCCGAGTGGGTGGACACGCGCCACGGCGTCCGCCTGAGCGCCGACCGCCTGCGCCGCCATTTGCGGCGGGCCAAGATCTCCTGGCAGCGCACCAGCCGCACCCTGCGGCACAAACAAGACCCCGCCGAGGTCGCGGAGCGCCACGCCCTGCTCGCTGGCCTCGAAAAAAAGGGGACGTCGGGCTGATTGATCTGTGCCATCTGGACGAAGCCGGCTTCGCCCTCACCTTGCCGACCACCTACAGTTGGTTCCCCCAAGGCCAGCGGCTGCGCGTGCCTTATCACGCTCCGCAAGGGCGACGGGTGAACGCTATCGGCACCTACTTTACGCATGGCCCCGACGCCGGCCGCCTGGACTACCGCAGTTGGGCGGTGCTGCCCAAGAGTCGCGCCCGCAAGCCGCGCACGACGCCCGCAGAGCGGGCGGCCGCGCACGGGCTGACGGTGGAGGAGGTAGGCCCCATCGACACAGAACGCCTGGTAGCCTTCCTCTGGCAGATGGCGGGCCGCCCGGCCGATGCCGCGTCTGACTGGCAGCGCGTGCGCCCCTTGGTCATCGCCCTGGACAACTACTCTGTGCATACCAGCCAGACCGTCGTCGCGGCACAACCCCTGTTGGCCGCGGCCAACGTCGAACTGGTCTATCTGGCGCGGTATTGTCCCGAGCAATCGGGGATTGAGCCCATCTGGAATGATGTCAAAGCGCATCACATCCCCATCCGCAGCTTTGCGCAGGTGGCCGACCTCAAACACGCCGTCGATGGCGCCCTCGCCCACAAAGCCCAACTCCTTCAGCACGCCCATGGCAAACCTACGAACCTCCAACGCCTGGCTGCTTAGTGTTCAGAAGCTATGACGTCGTCGTGGCGCCAATCGTGACCACCGCCCTCGGCGCGCCGCGTCAACGCCGCGCCTACCCTGGGTCCATGTCGCACCCGACAACGAGGGGCATGGGCCCAACTCGGACACCGACCGACCGCGCCAATGTGGTGAGCGCGACGCTGTCCGCGCCGCCCTCGACCGGCTGCCGCCGTTCCAGCGCGCCTGCCTGCCGTTGCGCGCACAGGACGGACTCGCCATCGACGAAACCGCACACGTCCTGCGCCTGTCGCCAGGGAACGCCCGGATGACCCTTACCCACGCCAAGGAGCAGGTCAGCGGAGTCGCGGCCGTTTCCGACCATGATGTCTGGGCCGTCGAGGGGGCGTCTATGCTCGCCCACTGGGACGGGCGGCGCTGGCGTACCATGCGTGCCGCCAGCGGAGCCAGCGTAACCGCCATTGCGGCGACACCGACCGGCGGGCTGTGGGCGGTGGGTGCCTCTACAGGGCAGCCACTGGCCGCGCACTGGATCGGCGGCCGCTGGCGACAGGTCGCGACCCCGGCGGTCGACCTGCCCCTCTCGGGCGAGGCCGCGATCCCACCCGCGCCGGACGTTCTCCACGCCATCGCTGCTGTGTCCGCGCCGGACATCTGGGCGGTCGGGCAGGACAACGGCACGAGCAACGGGCAGGGCCCGGTGCATGCGATCACCACGCACTGGAATGGCACCTGCTGGCGGGCGGTCCCGAGTGCGAGCAGTGGGCAGGGCATCGACGGCGCCAATGCCGTGGCCGCCGTCTCGTCGCACGATGTGTGGGCGGTCGGCTACAGCGAAGGCGGGGCGGATGCGTCCTTCGGCGAGCAGTGGGACGGCACACGCTGGCGGCTGGTCTCAGGGTTGGAGCGAGATAGCACCGTCGCGGGACTGGCGGCTGTGTCGGCGACCGACCTCTGGGCCGTGGGCACGTCCTCCGCCGCCAACGGTCCGGGCAAAATCGCGCACTGGGACGGCCGGCGCTGGCGCAGTGTCCCCGGCCCCACCGGAGCGGCCGGTCGGTTCCTCGACGGTGTAGCCGCGCTCTCGCGCCGTGACGTTTGGGCGGTCGGCACTGTCTACGGGAACGGCAACGGTGCCCTGATCGAGCACTGGGACGGTCGGCGCTGGCGGGATGTCCCGACGCCGCACCAAGCCGCCCGGCGCGGGAGCATGTTCAGTGCGATAGCCGCCGTGTCGCCACACGACCTAGGGCGGTGGGACAGCGCGCCAACAATGCGCCTTTGATCGAGCACGGTGACGGCCGGCGCTGGGTCGTGGTGGCGTCTCCGCGTATCGCCAACGCGGCCAACGGGCTGACCGCGGTCGCGGCTGTGTCGGCCCACGACGTGTGGGCCGTCGGTGACGTCATCGAGCACTGGGATGGGAAGCACTGGCAGCTCGTTCCCGCCCCGCCCGTGTTCGACCTGCTCACCGGCGTCGTCGCGGTCTCGCCGCGCAATGTCTGGGCCGTCGGCGCCGCCGACAACGTCGGCGACATGCTGCAAGTCATCCTGCACTGGGACGGCGCCCGCTGGCGCCACGTCGCCGCCAGCTAGGCTCGTAGTCGGCTTATGTGGCAAGCATAATTTTGCCACATACGGGCTTCTGGTGGCCGTAGGTTGTAAGCCTATAAGACGTTCAATGAGCCCCAGTCGGCAGGTCACCCGTGCCTGGGACCGTCGACACGACGGAGCGCGACGGCAGATCCAGGTGTGTGAGAGCGATACCAGGGCCAACCAGGACGACGCGCCGCACCGCTAGGGGGACGACATAGACGAGCACGCGCTGGACAGCGACGCGCGGCGGGATGGGATACCACGCCGGCGACAGGTGGTACAACGTGGCCATCGCCACCGCTGGGTCGACAAACGCGCGTGTGTGCAGAAGCGGGCAGGAGGACGGCCGCGTCTCGGTCCCCTGAGGGTCCGGGGCGTCTCGTTCCGTGGGGCGACGCGACAATCTGTCACGCCCACCGATCGTGACGGGGATCCAACAGGGCCAGCGATAGGTCGTGGAGTTGGTGGCATCGGTGAGCATGAAATTGTCGCGATGGACGCCGCGCTGCCGACGTGACGACAGGTTACGCACCCAGACCCGCACGACCGCATACGCGCAGGATACGTCCCGTCCACCGGCTGACACGCACACATCATCGCTGGCCGGATAGAGCGTGTCCACCACCGAGCGGGGCCGCGCGATACCCAGGACGCGGTAGGCGATGTTTCCGTCGACCACCATCCGTCCCGCCACAACCACGCGCGTCAGTGACGCGACGTGGCGCGGCGCGCTCAGCACACCGACCGTGACCAGACCGCCGTAGACCAGGAGACCACCCAGAGTCGCCGCCGCAAGCGGCCCCACGCCTGAGCCTCCGTGCGTGTCGTTGGATGCTCCCGGTGCTCCCCTCGCGTCCCGCGCCACCGCGGACGCGGCGGCCGAGGATAACGCCCGTGTGGTCATGCGGTCACGGCCCGCGCTGCCATCACCTGCGACCGGCTGTCCCAGGCGACGCCGTTCGCCTGGAGCCGCGCCACGCACGGAGGCAGGCCCCTCTCTCGGCGCGGCCGACTGAGGCATCGGGGCCGAGTCCCGGAAGAGGCGCAGGAGCGCCGCCCCGCTTCCCAAGAACAACACCAGCAGCGCGACGGCGAGGGTGATGACCATACCGGGAGACCACCATGGATACATATGCGGGTGCAGCCACCAGATGGCATAGGCATTGAAGCTCGCGCGGTCGCGCAGGGCGTCGATGTCGGTCAGGCAAAGTGTAGCTTGATGGTAGACCGGGAAGACGCACGACTCATTCGCGCTGCCCAGATGCACGGAGGCGGTGTGCCGCACGAGCGGAGCGTGGTCGACGTATAGCCGCGCGTTGTCGGCGACCCCCCGCAATGAGAGCAGCAGCGGTGACTGCTCCGGCGTCCAGAAGTAGTTCAGGTTGAACCCCCAGGAATAGTGGTCGACCTGGTTGGGGTAGGTGGCGAACACATCGTGGAACGAGCGCCAATAGCTGACCGTCACGGCGGAGAACTGCACGAGCAGCGAGGCCGTCAGCACGCCGACCAGCACGCCGACCAGCGGGAGGCGGTAGGCCCGCCACCGCCCGAACACCTCGCCCAGCGGCAAGATCAGGTACGGCAGCGTGGCGTAGAGGTAGCGCGGCCCCCACGCCGGGTCGCCGTGCCAGTAGTTCACGTTGCTATAGAACAGCAGGTAGCCACCGCAGGTGAGCGCGCATAGGGTCGCTGGTAGGGGGCAGCGCCGCCAGAACGGGCGCGCGGCCAGGACGAGCAGCAGCACGGCGGGCGTGTACCACAGCAGCCCCTTGCCTGGGCTGATGAGCAGGTCGGGCAGTCCCAGCCACGGCGGGAAGCCGAGCGAGTGGTCGGGCTTCGTCGGCGGGTTGGTGAGCAGAGGCGAGCCGAAGCGCACGGCGTCGTACACGGCATTGACCACGACGGCGGGGAGCGCGCCCAGGCCGAAGAGCGCGAGGTCGCGTCCGAGCGGGCGCCGCCACGCGCGTGGCCACCGTCGTCGGTGGAGCAGCAGCAGGTACATCGCGAGGAGAGGCAGAGCAATCACGCCGGCCACGCGCGTGACGAAGACGAGCCCTGCCGCGAGTCCCATCACCACCAGCCATCGCCGTCCCTCTCGTGATTGTCGATGCCCGACCGCGGACGTGGCCGTGTAACGCAAGGCGGCGTAGGCGGCGGCGAGGAGGAAGAGACTCTCCATCGTGTGCTCGAGATTCGACTGGACGTCAGGCCAGAGCGCGGTCCCGAAGGCGAGCAGCGCCGCGAGGGCGAGCGCGACGCGGCGGCGATAGGCCAGCAGGCGCGCCGTGGCGTAGAACAGCACGGCGAGGAGCGCGCCCAGGATGGGACCGAGCAGCTTACAAGTTAGCAAGACGATGGGCGGGGCGACCGCGGCGGCGCAGTCGGTGTGAGCGAGGCCGGCCAGACGACGCCCCAGCAGGTACAGCGGGATCATCGCCGTGGTCTGTCCCAACGTGTATTGGGCGTACGTACGGCCGTGCAGGCCGGGGCCACTGCGGTTGTCGACCTGGTAGGGCGTGATGGCGAAGCTGTTGTGCTCGACGATGGAGCACGTCACCTGATAGCGGATGTACCAATCGCCGTTGTGCGCGGGCTGATCGACGGTGAACGAAAAGAGATACCCCGCGAGCACGCAGACGAACAGTAGCAGCCCCATGAGCCGCTCGCGCATCGTCGCTATGCGCCACGGTTGCAGGGCATCGACCGTCGGTCCATCGCGCACATCGTGTCGTCGCCGCATTAGACCTATCCTATGCCATCTTTCATCGACGATAGACACTGACCGCCGGCTGATCGCGCGCGATCGGGGGAGCGCCGAGAGCACAGTCACGACGCGGGGGTGACGGCCATCGTGCATGGCGTCGCGACGCCGCCCACATGCTCCGCTGTCGTGGACGTGGCGCAGGCAGGTGAGGTTGACGACGGCGACGGCGGCGACGACGCCGCCGTCGCCGCCGTCGCCGGCCACAGCGCAATGCGGGCACGCGTTGTTCTGGTGGAGCATTGACGGAACACGATGAACCTAACTCTTTATGTGTGTTGGACGGTGTACCTACACCTTGTCCTTCCAGAAGGCGCCGTCCTGAAAGGCGGGGATGAATGGGATCGCCATCAGGCGACGGGCCGCGACAAGTGGTGTGAGCCCCGTCACCCCGTGGTAGGCTGCTGGTGTCCGGTGTCGTCTGATCTTGCGAGAACCAAGTGGGTCGTGAACGCGGCTGAAACTAGACGGGCGCCAATCCGTGGTGTTGGCCGTGGGGCCGACGGCACGGGCAGACGAGCGCCAGGAAATCGGCGCGTCCCCTCATCCTTGACCGGCCGCCCCTAACGCCCGGATGTGTACCCGTCCCGTGGGACCTGGTCCGGCGCGGTGGGATGCGGACGCCGCGCGTGCCGGTACACGAAGACCGCGACCAGCCCCACGACCACGACGGCGATCAGCACATCGAATTTACGCAAGGCGCCGCCAACATCCCGCCAGTGCTGGCCCAACGCGTAGCCCGCGTAGGCGAGTAGTAAGCACCACAGGAACGAGCCCAGGAACGTGTAGATGATGAACCGGCCAACGTCCATACGCGCGATACCCGCCGGGAGTGAGATGAAGGTGCGTACGATGGGCATGAGCCGCGTGGCGAAGATGGCGGGGGCGCCGTAACGGGCGAAGAAACGGTCGGCGCGCGCGGCGTCGTGGGGCGAGATCAGCACGTAGCGCCCGTAGCGCAGCAGCAAGGACCGGCCGCCGCTGGCCCCGATCCCGTACGCGACCAATGATCCCAGAACGCACCCCAGCGCCCCCGCCAAGGCAACCCCCCAGAGGTTGAAGCGGCCCTGGACGGCCAGGAAGCCCGCCAGGGGCATGATCAACTCGCTCGGTAGGGGGATGCAGCAACTCTCGATGGCCATCGCCACCACGATGCCCCCATAGCCGAGCGCCGTAAACAAGTGTAGGATGAATTGAGCGATAGTCTGTTCCATCGTGTCTGTCGTCTCTCTCTTTCGGTCACACGGACTAGTGGTCCGGCGCGCGCGTCAACCACGACGCGACGGGGCGCAAGCGGGCGCCATGCGCGCCCGGCCTGGGCATTAGATTGATGGATCGTGATGTGCGACCGGCCACCGGCTGGTCGCGGACGCGCGCCACCGCGGCGGGAGCAGCGGCCGGTTCCACGCCGCCGGCAGTGGGAGCGCCGACGCCACGAGGGCGGTCGCGCCGACGATGCCCACGGCGCCGAGCACGTCGATGGTGTGGTGTGCGCCGATGCCCAGGCGTCCGGCCATCACTAATAACGTCCCGACAGCGAAAGCGGCCAGCGCGCGGCGGTCGATCCACCACAGGGTGGCCGTGAGGAACGCCGCGAGCAGCGTATGGTCGGACGGGAAGCCGTTGTCGCGTGCGACAGGGATGAGCGGACGTACATGCTCCACCAGGTAGGGTCGTGGATCGATGATGACGCCCGTAAGGATCTTGGAGGCCACGTAGGCCAGGACGCCCAGCGCGGCCAGCCGGACCACGGTCCGCACCGTGAGCCACGCGCGGTGCCGCGCGACGACGACGAGCCACGCGGCAACCATGATGTAGACGACGGCCGCGGCGCAGACGATGAGGGCGTCGCGCGCCACGACATGCTGAGAAGCCAACGTTTGCAGCCCTTGCTGCACCGTGTCGTGCATATGCTATCCTTTCGCTTCCAACTCGACGAGATGTGCTGTGCGGGCCGCCCTATGCCCTATGTGGGCCTGTCGTCGCGGCGTGTCGCGCGGCTGCTCCCCGTCAAGCGGGCCCGGTAGGGCGCGCTCCGCCTCCTCCGTCAGGCGTTTCTCGTTGCGGCGCAGGACCACGACGCCGGCGAGCAGGAGCGCCGCTCCCAGCATGGTACCGCCGATGCCAATAGGCCCGCTCACGCGATGCACGTTATCGCCGAGCGCGTAGCCCCCCAGCCCGAAGACCGTCGCCCACACGACGCCACCGGCCGCGTTGTAGGCCAGGAAGCGGCGCCAGGGCAGCCGGTAGGTCCCGGCCAGGAAGGCGGCCCAGATGCGCAACACCGCGATGAAGCGCCCGAAGAAGACGACCTTGCCGCCGTGCTTCATGAACAGGTACTGCCCTAGCTTGAGCTTGCGCTCGTCCAGCCGCACCAGATGGCCGTAGCGGCGCAGCAGACGATAGCCGCCCTCGCGTCCAGCCAGGTAGCCCACGTTGTCGCCCAGGATGGCGCCGGCGGCGGCCACCGCGATGACCAGCGGGAGTTGTAGGTGGTGCGTCGTACCGGCGTAGATCGCGGCGGCGAGCAGCATGGTCTCGCCTGGGAAGGGGATACCGATGCTCTCGACGGCCACGAAGAGCAGCACGACCCAATAGCCGTAGGTCGCCAGCAGATGTGTCAGGTTATGCCCCGTGACCCGATGCGCCAGAGCGCCGACGGCCTGCACGGAGACGTCTAGGTCGAACGTCGCGAGTTGCGGGACAACCTCCTGCAGGACGACGACGGCCGCGATCAGCCCGACGACACCCAACGCACTGCCCAGGTAGCGCCGGCGTTTCCGCCCCAACCGTCCCCCGATGCCCATCATTCTTTCATACCCTTCAATCCGGCCGCCAGCCGCACATATATGGCGTCCATGACGCACGCCGCAGTGGTTGGCGCCGTTCGCGCCTACTTATGTATCGTACGGTGGCCACATGAAGCCGCTATTAAGGGTGGATGAGAGATTTTTAATCGACCTCCGAGCGGCTGCTATCCAGGTCGTGACAGTCCCCTCGCCTGACGAAGGGAGTGTCACGACGTAGACCGGCTGTCTATCTATCCTACAGGCCGCGTAGCTCCTGGGCGACGGGCAGCCGGCGCAGGCGCGCCATCGCCACGGCGGCGCCGAGAGCGATACCCACCGCCGCCAGGACCAGCAGCAGGACGAGCGCGCCCCATGGCGCGAGCGGACCGGCCGGCGGCGGGTCGAAGATGCCGGTCAGGATGGTGACGAGCATGCTTCCCAACACCGCGCCGACCACCGCCCCCGCCACCAGCGCCAATGCGGCTACCAGGAGGGCTTCCGAGGCTACGAAGGCGCCCATCTGGCGTCCGCTCGCGCCGATGGCGCGCAGGGCGGCGAACTCACCGCGCCGCTCGGCCAACCCCGCCAGCAGGGCGATCAGGACGCCGGCGGTCAGGATGGCGATGGTATAGGCCAGCTCGATTGTGGTCAACCCGTGTAGGTTGAGCGCTGTGAGCGAGGTGGACAGGCCGGCGGCGACGGTGTCGATCGTCTGCGTCGTCACCGCCGGCCCGCCCGCGAGGGTAGCCTGAATGCCGTGGTTGGCGGCCACGGCGTCGCCCGTGGCGCGCGCCAGGAAGAAATCGATGTGCGGGTCGCCGGTGGCGGCGACTAGCGTGGATTGGTTGACGACTAGGAAGGCGTCCTTGGGCGCCGTGGCGAACTCGGAGGCGACGCCGACGACGTGAAAGGGCGTGGTCACGTAGGCCTGCCGCGGCGTGTTGTACAGGCGCAGCCGCACCAGGTCGCCGGGCGCGATGCTGAAGTCGCGCGCCATCTCGTCGGAGATGATGATGCCGTCGGGCGTGGCGGCGAGCCGGTCCATGGCCTGCCGCGCCGTGAGTCCCTGGAAGAAGCTGTTGGACAGGAACGACGCGTGGCGGAAGCTGGACACCTCGACGCCGAAGATGTCCTGGATCTCCGTCCCCACGTAGGCCACGGTCGTCTTGAACGGCGTCACCGCGGCGACACCGGGCGCGGTGGCCAGGCGCGCCGCGAAGGCGGCCGTCTGGGGCGCGTGTGATCCCGGCGTCACCTTGACGTCGGAGCCCAGGGTGAGTTGGGCGTCGACACGCTGCTGCGCGTCGTAGGTGTGCGCGAAGATGGCGAGGCTGATCCCGAACGAGAGCGCCAACGCCGCCAGCGCCCCCGCACGGCCCAGCGCCGCGGCCCGCCGCGCGACGGCGCGCCCCGCCACGTCGCCAGCCGGCCCGAACAGCCGGCCCAGCAGGCCGGCCGGTCCGCCGCGCCGGCGCAGTAGGGCGGTCCCCGCGCGCAGGATGAGCCCGACCGCGCCGAGCCAGAACAGCAACGGCGCCAGGAACGTGTAGAGTGAGAGCGAGAGCGCCGTATTGCCCTCGCCGGTCAGGACGGGGTGGAAGCCGTTGACCTGCGTGATTTGGTACACGACGCCCGCTCCGATCAGGGCCAGTACGTCGAGGTAGAGCCGGCGCCACAGCGGCGGGCGCTCACGCTGGCCGGCGCGGCGCTCGACCGCGACCTCGCGCGCGAGCATCGCGCGCAGCGGTAGGTAGGTTGTGGCGGCGGAGAGGACCAGCGCGCCCAGGACGGCGAGCGCGGCCGATTGCAGGACCAGCCCCGTCACTTGTGGCGTAAGCAGCGACGACCCGGCCGCCCACAGCGCCACGAGCCAGCCCAGGGCCAGGCCCAGGACGGACCCGCCCAGGGCCAGAAGCGCGCTGGAAAGCGCGGCGAGCGTCAGGATCTCGCGCGGACCCAACCCGCGCGCCCGCAGCAGCGCGAACTCACGGCGCTGGGCCAGGGCCAGCGCCGCGGCCGCCTCGCGCGTGAGATACGCGGCCACGGCGACGCCGGGGAGCGCCAGGAAGATCACGAGCACCGTGGCCCAGGTGATGTCGCCCTTGAGCGTGTCGAGGGCGGTCCCCACGTTGTTGACCACCTGGAGTTGGCCGGGGAAGGCTTTCTCGATGTCGCGGCGCAGCGCCAGGGTGCGCGCCTGCGCGGCGGCGGGGTCGTCCGGGAGCGCGGCGCGGTTGAGGGCGATGTGAACCTGCTCGACCAGGGCGGAACCGGCCTGCTGCACCGCGCCGCCCGCGGCGGTGGAGGCGGACGCCGGCGCGCCGGCCAACCGCGCGCGCAGCGTGCGCGCGAAGGTCGCGTACTCCATGATCACAACGTCGACGGGGGGCTT
>JAABUH010004188.1_pt1 | contig 11812 bp, 7 predicted proteins | sample 5559121 | NCBI WGS metagenome assembly JAABUH01 (sample SAMN10711871, study PRJNA513364) | rock metagenome | isolation source: Antarctica rocks | place: Antarctica: Victoria Land, Battleship Promontory nord | collected 2015-12-28 | reverse complement strand
CAGCTGCCGGTCGCCAGCTTCTCCGGCGACTTCGGCGACCTCGGCACCACTCCCGGTCACTCCCACGGAACCTACTCTGCTACCGGACAGATCACCGCGCCCATTCTTCAGATCGCCCGGAACCGCGGCGAAAGAGACGTTGCCGATGCGCAGTTCGAAGTCGCGCGCGCCCGGCTCTCAGACCAGGTCCAACAGGTCAACCAGGACGTGCGCGACAGCCTGCTCGATATCCAGGCCGCCTCCCAGCTGGTCGAGACCACCCGCTCCAACGTCGATCTGGCCCGCGAAGAACTCTCCGAAGCTCAGCAGCGTTTCCGCGCCGGCGTCTCCGATAACCTGCCCGTCTCGCAGGCGCAGGCGCAGACCGAGCAGGCCAACAACCAGTACATCAGCGCGCTCTACCAGCACAATGTCGCGAAGCTCTCTTTGGCCCGCGCTCTCGGTGTCGCGCAGACGAACTACAACGATTATCTAGGAGGTAAATAGCCTTGGCAGATCAGGATCAAACACGCCAGCAGCGCGAGGGCGGACACGAAGGCGACGGCCATAACCAGGCCCAGACCGCCCAGATCGCCGGGACCGTCCAGATCAAGCCCCAGGTTGGCGGCGCGCAGAACACGGACAATAAAGCGAGCGGCGGCGACAGGGAAGGCCGTGATAAAAGCGAGGCCGACAACGCCCAGGATGCCGGCAAGAAGTCACGCCGCAAGTTCGTCATTATCGCCGTGGTCTTCCTCCTCGTCATCATCGGCGCGCTCTTCTTCTGGCACTCCACCTACTCCGAGGGCACCGACGATGCGCAGGTCGATGGCGATCTCTACCAGGTAAGCTCCCGCGTCTCCGGCCAGGTCGTCAAGGTCTATGTGGACGACAACCAAAAGGTGGAGGCAGGCCAGGTCATCGCTGAGATCGACCCGAAGGACTATCTCGTCGCCCTCGAGCAGGCCCAGGCCAACCTCGCGAGCTCCCAGGCCTCCCTCTCCCAGGCCACCGCCGGCGTTCCCATCACCAGCATCACTACCCGCACCTCCATCAGCACCACCGGCTCCGACATCGCCACCGCCAACGCCACCGTCGCCCAGTCTCAGAGGCAGGTCCAGGCCGCCGAGGCCAGGGTCGCCCAGGCCCGCGCCAACGCGGTGAAGGCGCAGCTCGACGTCAATCGCTATACCCCCCTCGTCCAGAAAGACGTGATCTCGCAGCAGCAGTACGACGCCGCCGTCGCTCAGGCCGCCGCATCCAGCGCCGGCGTTCTCGAGGCAGAGTCCACCGTCATCGCCCAGCAGGAGGCAGTCCGCGCCGCGCAGCAGCGGCTCATCCAGGCCCGCGACCAGGCCTCCGAGGCGTCCAAAAACGGTCCTCAGCAGATCCGTGTGCAACAGTCGCGCGCCCTGGCCGCCGAGGCCGATGTCAAACAAGCTCAGGCCAAGGTTGATCAGGCCCGCCTCAATCTCTCCTACTGCAAGATCACCTCTCCGGTCGCCGGCATCATCAATAAGAAAAATGTTCAGGTCGGCGCAAACCTCTCCATCGGCCAGGACCTTCTCACCGTAGTCCCGCTCACCAATCTCTGGGTCACCGCCAACTTCAAGGAGACCCAGCTCAACAGGATGAAACCCGGCCAAGATGTTGCGCTCAAGGTCGACGCCCTCGGCGGCCGTAAGTTCTCAGGCAAGATCACCCAGGCGCTACCGGCTCCAAGCTGTCCCTCTTCCCGCCAGAGAACGCCACCGGAAACTACGTCAAGGTCGTGCAGCGAATCCCGGTCCGAATCGACTTCACCAACCTCCAGCAGGAGAATGGCGATTTTGCCCTTCGGCCCGGCTTCTCGGTCAGCCCCAGCGTCGCCGTCAAGTAAACCGCAACCTCCTCCACCCAGGCCCGGACTAAATGTTCGGGCTCTTCGCGTCTCGGCGACGTCTTCTCCTCTCGATGACATGCAGCCTGCCCATCCCGCAACTCTCTCCGCTCAGCACGCTCATCGCATTTCCCGCACCTTCGGAGTTCCTCGCTCATCTACATCGGTATACCCTGAGTGCCAGCCATGCCCATAGCCCTCGCCTTCTTCGTCCAGTACGCCTACGCGATCCTTTTCCTGTGGGTTCTCGGCGAGCAGCTCGGCATCCCTATCCCCTCCATTCCTTTGCTGCTCACCGCCGGCACCCTCTCCGCCACCCACCGCATCCACGCCTCCTTTGCCCTCGCCGCCGTTCTCGCCGCCTGCATCCTCGCCGACAGCCTCTGGTATACGCTCGGCCGCCGCTACGGAAACCGCGTCCTCAAGCTGCTCTGCCGCCTCTCACTCGAAGCCTCCACCTGCGTCGCCAAGACCGAGATCTACTTCACTCGCCGCGGCCCCGTCACCCTGCTCTTCGCCAAGTTCGTCCCCGGCCTCTCCACCGTCGCCGCTCCCATAGCCGGCCAGACCGGTATGCCTTACTCCCGCTTCCTCTTATGGGATCTCGCCGGCTCCATCCTCTGGGCCGAGGCCTACCTCCTCGCCGGCCGCTTCTTCGGCGACCTCGCCCAACGCTCCACCCGCTTCTTCCACTACCTCTCCCACTTCGCGCTCGCCATCTTCGTGCTCCTGGTCCTCGGCTTCATGGCCTACCGCGTCTGGAAGAACCGGCGTTTCCTGATCGATCTGCGCGCTTCCCGCATCGAGCCCGAAGAGCTCATGCAGATGCTCTCCGCCGCCGCCGAGCAGGGCAACATCGCGCCGTTCATCGTCGATCTCCGCCACCCGCTCGACTACCTGCCCGATCCCCGCGTCCTCCCCGGAGCTCTGCGCATCGGTCCAAAGGAGGCCGCCGCCCATGCCAGCGATCTTCCCCGCGACCGTGACGTCATCCTCTACTGCACCTGTCCCTCCGAGGAGACCAGCGCCAAGGTCGCCCAGCAGCTCCTCAAGCTAGGCGTCCACCGCGTTCGCCCCCTCCGAGGAGGCTTCGAGGTTTGGCGCGATCTCGGCTATCCTCTCGAAGACTACGTCGCCCCCACGCAGGTCACCGCCCTGCTCTCCTCCGCCACCGCCTGACCGCGTCCACCGCCACCAACGCAGCCGTCTCCGCCCCTCACCCTCCCATCCTGAAGTTCACCGTAATCGTCGTCTCCACCTCCGTCGCCGTCCCATTCAGCCGGTACGGCACATACCGAGCCGCCTGGACAGCATCGAGCGCCGCGCCCGCCAGCATCGCCGGCCCACTCACCACGTGCGCCCGTTCAATCCGCCCCTGCGGCGAGATAACCGCTTCCACCACCACCGCGCCCTCCACATGCGCCGCCCGCGCAATCTGCGGATACACCGGACGGATGGGCGCCATCAGCATCCCCGCGCCTACGCCCGACGACACCCGCACCGGCCCCCTCGCCTCCGCCCGCGCGCCACTCACCGCGACCCCTGCCCGCGCCGCGGGTCCAGCCTCCGCGACCTCCGCCGGCAATCCATCTCCCATGCCCTCCATCCCGCCCGTCGCGCTCATCGCCGGAGGATCCCCAGCGGAGATCCCATGCGGAATCAGTGCCGGCATGGTCATCGCGCGCGGCCCGCTCGCCATCACTGCGGAGACCTGCACAGCGGAACTCGCCGCCTCCACATGCTTCACCTTCACCTCTTGCAGCTTGGCGGCTCGCAAAGGCACGTAAGCTCGCGGAGCCGCCAACGAAAACACCATCCGCTCCGGATGCAGCATCGGAAACACGATCAGCAACGCCGCCGCGCATCCCTGCAGCACGATCGACCCAGCCCACGTCCACCGCGACTCGGCAGACACACGACCTACCTGCGAAACCACCAGACTCTGCTCGAACATAAGGCACCATTCCAGCTTCTGAAATTGGGTGCGCACTGAGCGAGAATGCGTTCCGTGCAATGTTAGACACCGCCGCCCCCCGCATGTTCCCGGGAAAGTTCCCGGCAAGGTCTCCCGCAGAGATTTCCCGCGGAAATCGGCAGAGATCCCAAATCCCGGCCAACAGGATTCCGTGCAAACCGCCCTCTCCTGAGCGATCATGTCCCATGCCCGTGCAGACCGTTCCCGTCGTCGCTCCCAACCGCGTCCTCTCCATCGATGTCCTTCGCGGCATCACCATCGCCTTCATGATCCTCGTCAACGACCCAGGCGACGGCACCCACACCTACACGCAGCTCGAGCACGCCAGGTGGAACGGCGTTACCCTCACCGACCTGGTCTTCCCGACCTTCCTTTTCCTCGTTGGCACGTCCATCATCCTCTCGCTCTCCACCCGCATCGCCCGCGGCGACTCGCGCTCTAAGCTCGCCCTCAACATCGTTCGCCGCTCCGCCATCATCCTCTTCCTCGACCTATTCCTCACCGCCATGCCCTACTTCCACCTCACGACGCTCCGAATCTATGGCGTCCTGACCCGCATCGCCCTCTGCTACCTGGTCGTCGGGCTCCTCTGCCTGGTCACGCGCCGCGTCGCCACGCTGCTCGCCATCTCCGCCCTTCTCCTCCTCGGCTACTGGGCTCTCATGCGCTTCGTCCCGGTCCCCGGCTTCGGCGTTCCCACCCACGACATACCTCTCCTTGATCCCGACCGCAACCTGACCGCATGGCTCGACCGCGGCGTCAACGACCTGCTCCAGCGCACCCTCCACACCGGCCGCCTCTACCAGACCACCCGCGACCCCGAAGGCCTCCTCTCCACCCTGCCCGCCATCGCCACCACCATCTTCGGGTCCCTCACCGCCCTTTGGCTCCGCCGGACGACGACCAGCTCGGAGCCGGCAGCTTTGCCGCGGATCACTCCCCCAAACGCCGTCAGCTCGACCGAAGCCGAAGACGCAGTGGAGAGACCCCTCTCTTACGCTAAGCAAGCCACACCCTTTCCAGCCTCCTCCCCACTTACCCATCACCCCGCTGGCGCCACCCAGACCCAGTTCCAGACCCTCCGCGGCCTCCTCCTAGCCGCTGTCGCATGCCTCATCGCCGGCCGCCTCTGGAACATCAGTTTTCCCATCAACAAGAACCTCTGGACCAGCTCCTACGTCCTCTTCGCCGCCGGCTGTTCTCTCCTGGGTCTGGCGCTCTGCTATTGGCTGGTCGACATCCTCCGCCTGCAGCACCGCTCCCATCTCGGCCGCGCCGCCCTTTGGCCTTGGCTGGTCTTCGGCTCCAATGCCATCACCGCATATGCCATGTCCAACGTCTTCGTCAAACTCTTCGCCCTCATCAAGGTCCACGACTCCTGGAACCCCGACCCCACCAGGACCATCACCGCCTGGGGCTGGATCTACCGGCATCTCTTCTCCCGCGGTGTCTCGACGGACAACAGCTCCCTCGCCTTCGCCCTTGCCTTCGTCGCCCTCTGCTTTCTCCCTAACCTCCTCCTCTGGCGCAAACGCATCTTTCTCAAAGTCTGATCCCGAATCTCAAGCCGCCCTCGTCGCTCCCACGGGTTTCCGTCACACCCGCGCCGTGGCGCAATCAGGAGGCTCCAGCAGCTACACTGGAGAGGGATCAAGATGTACCTCGCATGGCTGCCGCAAACGGAAGTACGGATCTAACTCTCATCCTGGAAGACTTTGCGTGAATTGTGCCGGGTGGGGGTAATCCTCCTCATACAGCCAGCCCCAAAGGAGCAGGGAAGTGCCCTACAAAGACCTCAGGGAATGGATCGCCCGCATCGAGAGATCAGGTGACCTCCGCCGCATCAAGCAGCCCGTCTCCCCGTACCTCGAGATGGCCGAGATCGCCGACCGCACCGCCAAGCTTCGCCGCAACGGCGAGCCCTGGGGCGGCCCCGCGCTGCTCTTCGAAGACGTCATCGGCCACCCCGGCGCCCGCGTCCTCATGAACCAGTTCGGCTCCGAAGCCCGCATGAAGCTCGCACTCGACACCGACTCCCTTGACGCCATCGCAGACCGCATCCGCGTCCTCATCAAGCCTGAAACCCCCACCGGCCTACTCGACAAACTTAAGCTCCTCCCTAAACTCGCCGAGATCGGCAGCTTCTTCCCCAAACTCATCGACCGCAGCGAGGCCGCCTGCAAAGAGGTCATCCTCAAGGGCGACCGGATCGACCTCTCCAGGCTCCCCGTCCTCACGACCTGGCCCGGCGACGGCGGCCCCTTCATCACCCTTCCCTGCGTCCTCACCCGCGACCCCAGATCAGGCAAGCGCAACCTCGGCATGTACAGGATGCAGGTCTACGACCGCAACACCACCGGCATGCACTGGCAGCGCCAAAAGGTCGCCGCCGAGCAGATGCGCGACCGCCTTCGCGCCACCGCGGCAAGCACCGCCGAAGCCGTGGACCTCATGGCCCAAACCGCCGGCGGCACCACCGCCCAGCACGGGAGCGCCCCAAACCCGGGTGCCCCACCCTTTGCGCAGCAAAGGGTGGGTTCTTCCTCCGCTGCAGCCCGAGGACAAACACCCTTCCCAGAGCCCCTAGGCTCCATACCCCAAACCACCATCTCCAAAATCACAAACTCCCGCCTCGAGGTCGCCGTCGCCATCGGTGCCGACCCCGCCACCACCTTCTCCGCCATCGTCCCCGCCCCACCCGAGGTGGAGGAGTACCTCATCGCGGGCTTCCTCCGCGGCAAACCCGTCGAGCTCGTCAAGGCCGAAACCGTCGACCTCGAAGTTCCCGCCCACGCCGAGTACATCCTCGAGGGCTACGTCGACCTCGCCGAGCTCCGCTCCGAAGGTCCCTTCGGCGACCACACCGGCTTCTACACCATGCCCGAGGACTACCCCGTCTTCCACCTCACCGCCATCACCCACCGCAAAAACCCCATCTACGCCGCCACGGTTGTCGGCAAGCCGCCCATGGAAGACGCCTGGATGGGCAAGGCCGTCGAGCGCATCTTTCTCCCGCTCATGCAGCTCACCCTGCCCGAGATCGTCGACGTCTGCCTCCCCCCAGAGGCCGTCTTCCACAATCTCATGATCGTCGCCATACGCAAGTCCTACGCCGGCCACGCCCGCAAGATCATGAACGGCATCTGGGCCATGGGACAAGCCATGTTCACCAAATGCATCATCGTCGTCGATGAAGATTGCAACCCCCACGACCTCGCCGAGGTCACCCTTCGCACCGCCAACAACATTGACCCCGAGCGCGACATCCAGTTCACCCTCGGTCCCGTCGACTCCCTCGACCACGCCAGCCGCCTGCCCAACTTCGGCAGCAAGATGGGCATCGACGCCACCCGCAAATGGCCCGCCGAAGGCTTCACCCGCCCCTGGCCTCCCATGCTCGCCATGCCCCATGAGGTCAAATTGCGTGTCGACGCAATCTGGAACAAGCTCCACATCGAATAACGGGCAGTCTTATCTCGTCCCTTGTCATTCCTTCCTGTACAAGGAAATATCTTCCCCGCCCAACCATCCCGAAAGCGTGGATGACTCCGCACACCCCATTGAGAACAAAGCCTCTCCCCACTGTGCAAGCTTTGGCACGCAGAGTGCAACAGATTGCACCAGATACCCTTAGGCAGCTCACACATACCCGCTCCCGACCCGGAGGGCACGACGGCTTGGCCCGTCTGCAGAGTGGTACCTCTGCGGGTCAGAGTGGGACCTCCGCGGGTCAGTCTGCCGTACCCAAGTGTTGGGGTCGTGCCTGTCAATCCATCATCTGTTGCCTTCTCTGCTTTCACGCCTCGTCATCCGTGCCTCGTCTCATTCCGCCGGCGCGCTTGCACTAAACTCGGTCCACCCCACGAACTCGCCGGAAGCTCGGCACTCTGCCCTATTCAGGGTATGTCTCACCCGTCGGCGACTCGGTAAGGTGGAGTCGCGGCGCACTTCCGGCAGCAAGCAGTGCCCTCGCTTTGAGAAGCCATGGTCTGGTTCCGTCTGTATCTTCGCCCCAACCCCGACCCTGCAGGTTCGCAGGCCTTCCCCTCACGGCTGATATCAAGATTGCCCCATTTGTCGTTCAACAGCTCGTTCCGAAGGACCCGATCATGAAGTTTGTCCTGGCGCTGCTCCTGCTCGCCGCGCCGCTCGTCGCACAAACGTCTTCCGAACAGAAGATTGTCTTCAAAGTAGCCGTCACCGTCGTCCAGACCGGGGCCGCTGCACCCATTCCGGCCCCTCCACCCTCTCCCCCAACCACCACTGCGCCCCCCGGATCGTATAGCTGCAATGACATCGTCGTTGGCGCGGCTCAGTCCTCCATGCGCGCAGGTGGGCACGGAACCCTGCAGTTCTATGCGACCGCGAACGGGCAGCTCGTCTCCGGTGGAAACTGGGGTGTCGGCCCCAGCTTCGCCTTCGGCGGAATCGATGGCAACGGCCTGTACATGGCGCCCGACGAACTCCCCTCGCCTGCAACGTCCACCATCTACTACTTCCTGCCAGGATGCACCCGGCAGACGAACATCGCGCTGCTCAACTATGCCCCGCAGATCGCCAGCTTCGAACCTGCGGTCCTGTGGCAGCTCAACACGGTGGTTACCATTCACGGGTCGAACTTCCTTCCCGGCGCCACTCTTACGATCAATGGCCAGCCCACGCCGGTCACCTTTCTCGATAAGTTCAGACTGTCCGTCAACCTGAACCTGCCCTCCGCTGTCAGCCAGCCCCTCAACCTCGTCGTCACCAACCCTGACCCCGGTTCGGCCAGCGCGGCCCTCTCCCTCCCGACAAACTTCCCCACCTTCACCAGCGTCACGCCGTCCACCTTCGTCGGCGGCGTCAATGCGCTCACACTCGCCGGCACCGGCATCACCGACTACTCTCGATTCACCTTCGATGGCAAGCCGCTCTATCCCACCCGTGCCGCGAACGGCACCTACACTGCCAGCATCTTCGTCGCTCCCTGGCGCACCGGCTCCATCCAGGTCGCGGTCAACTCGATTGATGGTGCGCCCGCCAGCTCCACCCAGACGATCCCCATCCAGAGCACGACCATACCCTTTGACCTCGCCGCCCGCTTCTCCACGCAGGCAGCCTTCGGTCCTCGGATAGATATTGTTCAGCACATCCAGCAGGTCGGGCTGCAGGCCTTTGTAGCGGAGCAGCTGGCCCAACCTCCCGTCACCTACACGCAGCCCGGCTACTTCTCCGCCCGGTCGCAGTACATGCGTGCCGCCGCGTACGGAAACTCGCTTCTCCGCCTACGCGTCGCCACGGCTCTCGGCAGCTTCATTGTCAACGTCGCAGACAACAACGACTACGCCTCCTACTCTCACTGGGAGGGCATTCTCGAGAACGGAGCCTTCGGCAGCTACCGCGACCTCCTCACCAACATCACCGCCGACCCGCGCATGGGCAACTACCTTAACCTCGCCGGCGACAACGCCTCGTCCAATCCGAACCTGCACCCCAATCAGAACTACGCCCGTGAGCTCATGCAGCTCTTCACTCTCGGTTCCTTCCTTCTGAACCAGGATGGCTCCCTCCAACTCACCGCCGCCGGTCAGCCGATCCCCACCTATGACCAGAACACGCTCCTCGACCTCACCCGCGCGCTCACCGGCTGGAACTACGCGGCTCCTGTGGACCCAAGCTTCACCAGTCAGGGCATCGATTACTCCCAGCCCCTGATCCCGCGCGATGATCTCCACGATCACGGAGCGAAGACGCTCTTCGGCTCCATCCATCTCCCCGCCGGGCAGGACATCGTAGCCGACCGCGCCCAGGCTCTGGATACCATCTTCAATCATCCCAACCTGCCACCCTTCGTCTCGCGGATCCTGATCCAGCACCTCGTCAAGAGCAATCCGTCGCCGGCTTACATCCAGCGCATCGGCAATGTCTTCAAAGACAATGGCCGCGGCGTCCGAGGCGATATGGCCGCCGTCGTTTCCGCCATCCTGCTCGATCCTGAAGCTCGCGTCGGCGACAGCAGGCCCTCCCCGGACGATGGCTTCCTTCAGGATCCAGTTCTCTTCCAGGCCTTCGCCATCAACGCTCTCCAGCAGGACTATCCCGACAACCAACCCACCTTCACCCCAGGTCAGATCGGACAGCCGTTCTGGTACGCGCCCAGCGTCAACGGCTTCTACTCCCCGGCTGCACTCATCCCCGGCACGTCCATCCTCAGTCCCGAGTTCTCCCTCTGGAACAACCTCTCGCTCGTTCATCGGAGCCAGCTCCTCTACGGCATCATCAGCGGTTCGGTCAACGGCTTCGGCAACGACTATATAAACCGGTCCTGGCTCTTTCAGAACTTCAAAAATGTTCCCGACCTCGTCGATGCTCTCGACCACCTCCTGTATCACGGCACTATGCCGCCCGCGACAAAGTCCTCGATTGTCGACTACTGCGCTTCGCTCGATCCCGCCAACCCGCGCCAGCAGTTCCTCTCGGCCACCTTCCTCGCCCTCAACAGCGACTCCTTCAACGTCACCCACTAAAGGATTCCCCGTGATCACCCGTCGCAACTTCCTGAACTTCGGCGCACGTGCCGGTCTCGCCTCTGCCACCGCTCCCCTCTGGCTCAATCTCACCGCCTCACGGGCCTTCGCCCAGGTCTCCGGCTCCTATAAAGCCATCGTCCTAGTCACCCTTCCTGGCGGCAATGACGGCAACAACACGGTCATTCCGCTCGATTCGGATCTCTACGCCCAGTACCGTTCGCTCCGTCCCTCGATTGCAATAGACGGGAGCCAGTGCCACGTCCTCAACTCCTCTACCGGCGCTCCCACTCTCGGCCTCCACCCCTCGCTTGCCAATGTCGCCGCGCTCTATAACCAGGGCACGGCGGCTATTGTCGCCAACGTCGGTCCGCTCCAGGCGCCCGCCACCAAGCAGCAGATCCAGGCCAATCCCGATCTCGTCCCCGCCAGCCTCCTCTCTCATCCCATGGGCATCGCGCAGTGGGAGAGCGCCAGCGCCTCCGGTTCGCCCTCCACCGGTTGGGGCGGACGCATGGCCGATCTGCTGACCGCCCAGTCCGGCACGCTCCCACCTCTGCTCGACGCCGGGCCAGCCAGCATCTTCACCGTCGGCCGCACCGTGCAGGCCGTCGCCCTCCAGGCAAACACCGGCACCTTTGTCGCCCTTCCGGCCGGCCTCGACGACGCCGTCCTCGCCATCGCGAAGATCGACGCGAGCTCCGCCAACCAGATCGTCGCCCAGGCCGCGCAACTCCGCGTCGCGGCCACCAAGGAGCAGGTCATTCTCGCGCAGGCCCAATCCTCCGGCGCTACCCTCCGAACCCCCTTTCCCCCATCCAGGTTCGGCAACGCCCTGAAGGCAATCGCCCAGGTCATCAACGGACGATCCGTAACCGGGGCCTCGCGACAGATCTTCTATTGCAACCAGGGAAGTTACGATTTCCATAACGCCCAGCTCGACCCCCACCGCGACAACCTCGTCGAGCTCGACCAGGCTCTCGCCGCGTTCATGCAGGCCATGGCCGAGATGGGGCTCTCCAACGAGGTCCTCCTCTGCACCCACTCCGACTTCAGCCGAACGATGCAGGCGAACGCAACCGGCGGCACCGACCACGCCTGGGGCAACCACCAGATCCTTCTCGGAGGCGGCATCAGGGGCGGACGGATCTACGGCACCATGCCCACCCTGGAGCTGGGCGGCCCCTCCGACTACACCTCCCAGGGCATCTGGATCCCGACCACCTCCGTCACCCAGATGACGGCCGGCATAGGCTCCTGGATGGGTCTCAACTCCACCCAGCTCTCCTCCGTCTTCCCCGACCTGGCTAACTTCCCCGGAGGTGGCCTCACCCTCACCTAGATCCCGTTCCGCTCCCTCTGCGCTCATCGCGGGGCGAGTCACCACCCCGGCCTCTCCCCCGCGGAGACCTCTCGCCTGCCAATCCAGAACCGAGCACCGCGAATCGTCCCCCCTGCGAACCATCTATACTG
>JAABUH010004187.1_pt1 | contig 11813 bp, 13 predicted proteins | sample 5559121 | NCBI WGS metagenome assembly JAABUH01 (sample SAMN10711871, study PRJNA513364) | rock metagenome | isolation source: Antarctica rocks | place: Antarctica: Victoria Land, Battleship Promontory nord | collected 2015-12-28 | reverse complement strand
GCGGCCAAGAGGAGGAAGGGGAAGGGAAGTAAGGGATGGTTCCATAAGGACTCGATTTCGGCGTATTTCGTGAGCCACTTCGTGCACCATGTATGGCGGCGGCGGGTGGCCTAGAAGGGACGAACGGCGTATGTAGTCAACCAGGGAGCCCTCCTCGTCATTGGTGAGAGCTTGTTGATGGTTATGGGCTTCAGAATAGGACGTAGTGATCCCTCGTAGGCGATATGACAGGGTTGAAGGATGGACGCCAAAATCTTCGGCAATCTTGCGCAGGCTTGAGCGGTCTTCTGCAGGGATGTGTTGCTGGGCTTGGTAGCTAGCTAGTGCTAGCTCAAGTGGACTCTCAGGCTGCTGTATGACGAGTAATGCGGATTTGATGGGGAATACAGAGACAACACGATAGAGGGAAAAGGGACGCGCATGCGTTCAATAAGTGGGTGTGTTCAATGAGTAAGGGATTGACGTTATCTTAAGGTCCCTCTTCCCCCTGGCGCGTTCATGTCTCATGAACATATAGTTTCAACTGCCTCTCGAGATCATCTTGTTCCCTTCATAATCTTGCATCGCCTGCCTCGTCAGTAGTATCTTGTTCAACGCATATCGTACTTAAGCGGATGGACCAGCGGAAAACTCCACAAAGATATCTTTGCTTCAGGTCGATAGCTCTCGACTTTGCCGTCCTTTGGCAACCTTTGCAACAGAGCAGAAACGGACCTCACACCCTATTTCATATATCATCCGCTCATTTTGACTCTTTAACCGACCATGATGCCGCTGCTCTCGTCCCCTAATCTACCTCTGACACCCCTGACCTCCGAACCCTCAGCATCCGACCATCGCTCCAACCAGTCCGCGCAATCAAACGTCTTCGATCTCTCAAGCTCCCCGACCTTACCCTCCGCCCCCCTCCGCCGCCGAAGCGCATCAACCCGTGCGAGTCGACTTGACCCACCCGCGACCGCCTCCTCCTCACTTCAGCGATCCGGTTCCCTTCGCTCCGCCCAGCTCCCTTCCCCCTTATCAGATTTCCAATCAGATAACGTTTTAAACGCGCACAGCGCACCTCCATACCACTCACCTCCGACCATCCCTGTCTGGGGGCCGGTAAGTCATGCCAGTCCGCCTCCTTCGGCTTTAGCTCTGGAGACCTCGGGTTTGGGACGCATTGAGAAGAGGCAGAGTAGGGGGGAAGCCGGTTCGCCTGTCTGGGGGCCTGTCGGTGGTCATAATCCGTTTGCAGCGCCGGGGTTACAAGATTGGACGAGGGAGACTTGGGGCAGCAGGAAGATTGCTCTGATCTCGGGCATTACGGGGCAGGGTGGGTCGATCGCCCATCTTTGATGGAATCAGCTGATCGTTCTGATGCAGATGGATCTTACCTGACCGAATGTTTGTGTTACGGAGACTTACCTGATGTAGAGCTGATCCTCCTCAGTACTCCTCGCAAAAGGCTATGCGGTCCACGGTATAATCCGCCGTTCATCTTCATTCAACACATCCCGACTCCATCACCTGTACACCGATATTCATGACCCTAGTCCCGGGATGATCCTACACTACGGGGATCTGACGGACTCGACGAATCTCGTCTATATCATCTCGCAGGTTCAGTGGGATTGTCCAGTCGCAAATCTGACCAAGGGAAACTGATGAAAGTTTAGACCGAGCGAGATATATAACCTTGGTGCGCAGAGTCATGTCAAGGTGTCTTTCGAAATGGCGGAGTACACTGTGCGTCATAGCTGTCTTGAACCAAGTCGTGTCGCTTATCTAAGCAGGGAGATGTAGATGGCTTGGGAACACTGAGACTTCTTGACGCAGTTCGGACATGCGGTCGTAAGTCTCCCTGTACCGTTTTTCGTTTCTCGCGCTGACAGGAAGCAGTTGAAAAGCTTGTCAAATTTTACCAGGTCAGCAGATAGATATCATTCGATTTGCATCTCAATTTATTCTGGCCAGGCCTCGACCTCCGAGCTCTACGGCCAAGTTCGGGAATCACCTCAGAATGAGTTGACTCCTTTCTATCCTCGAAGTCCGTATGGCGTGGCAAAGCTGTACGCGTACTGGATTGTCGTTAACTACCGGTGTGTCCGCAACCCATTCTCCGAGGAGGATGTTGCTGAGGGAAGGCATCAGGGAAGCATACGGGATGTTTGCCTGCAAGTACGTATTCTATCTTCAGACGAACAGCTGTGAGCTCATCTGGATCTCAGCGGAATCCTCTTCAACCACGAGTCACCCAGGCGAGGACGGACATTCGCCACCCGGAAGATCACACGGGCGGTAGCGGAGATCAGTCTCGGACGGCAGGATTGCCTTTACATGGGAAACCTCGATGCCAAGCGAGATTGGGGGCATGGTGACTTACACCGATCCGCCGCTAGTGCTTGGACTGACTTTTTACAGCGAGAGATTACGTCGAAGGAATGTGGCGCGTCATGCATCAGTGAGTCTACCCCCTTCCAATGGGGCAAGACTGATACAAAATAGCTACGAGGCAGACGATTTCGTCCTAGCCAGGTATGCCTTTCTGATTCGTGGCCCGCGGAAGACTGACGAGACACCGATAGCAATGAGACACACTCGGTCCGGGAGTTCATTGAGAAATCATTCGACGTCGTTGACATACATCTCCGATGGAAGGGAAGTGGAGTAGAGGAGACTGGGCTTTGCTTGGACACGGGACGGGTGTTGGTCAGGTCAGCTCGTCTTGCCTGCGAGATCGTTTCTTGACATGCTGATCGCATGTAACAGGGTCGATTCGAAATACTTCCGGTGAGCACGATTCAACGGTTTGAGATGAGTGCGGCGTTGATTAGGTGATATATGTAGACCTGCGGAGGTAGAAGAGCTATTTGGTGATTGTCGGAAGGCTGAGAAGAAGCTGGGTTGGAAGAGGACAGTTGGATTTGACGAGCTGATACGGGAGATGGTGAGTCGGCTTGGTCCAGAGAAGATCTTGGGAAGCTGATTAGGTGGGCGCGTGCGCAGGTTTTATCGGATCTGGCCTCGGCGAAGTATCTGGTTGAGGATCATAATTGACCGGAGCGGAGGGGGTGGGCGAGTCGTACAAGGGCTCGAAGGCTTGTATCGCGAGTTTTGTGGGACGATCTTCTACGCATCATATTGGTATACTTGACATATAATCTGGATGAGATCAGCGTTTGAAGGCAAGCTGCGCATTGTGACACTTTGTATATTCAAGCATAGCTACTAGAGCAGGGTCAAAGGGGTGTTCCCCAAAGGCGACGCCTCACGGTTGCCCGCCGCATTCGTGCAACAGCTTGAACCAGGATAGAATCAAGCGGGAGGTCCAATCGAATGGAGGCTAGTCAGAAGCTATCGTGAAACATCATACATATGCTACTCATGACTTCTCTACCTGAACATCACGCCGCCATAGCCGCCTGTTGTGGTGCCGAGGCACTTGCTCCCTGCTTCGACCGATCAGCTCTAGTGACATTTCGAGAGATCGCTCGAACTCACCGAAGCCATCGCCAACCTCTTCTCCCTCTTCATCTGATAATCCTTGATCGCTGACTTGATCGCATCCTCAGCGAGTAACGAGCAGTGCACTACAATCGCCGGCCTCGTCAGTAACGTATTGCTATGAAAGAAAGCGGATGGAGGGGGAGCGCACATTTGACAGGAGGTAGACACAACTCCTTTGCGATCTCCGTATTCTTGATCGCCCCCGCTTGATCCAGATGTATCCCCTTCACCCTCTCGGTCATGTATGACGACGAAGCGATGGCGGATCCACAACCGAATGTCTTGAACTTGACGTCTGAGATGACGCCTAGTTTCTCCAATCAGTTTGGAAGATCTGGTAAGGGGAAAGAAACGGTGAACGGACCGTTGTCATCGACTCGGATCTGAAGCTTCATCACGCTGCGTCCTTGATCAGTATCTAGTGAAGGGTGAAAAGGAAAGCGCTCTGACGTACTCGCCGCATGCTGGTGCTCCGACGAGACCAGTCCCGACATCTTGATCGAGCTTGTTCATATTCCCGACCTACATACACGGTATCAGCAAAGATCTACCTGCTTGCGCCAGCTTGCCCCCCTTGCAGGAACAACTCGAAGTTAATGTCTGGTACCGAGAGGAGTTGATAGAAGCAGATCATGATCGATTACGAACATTTCGAGGGTTCTCATAATGGTCAATGACCTTCTCATGATATCCTCTCGCCTGGACGGAAGACTGAGCAAGGATGGGTCGAGCAATCCCTCGTGCGACAACTGGTCTGGAGAAAGAGAGTGAGGCGAGTGCCGAGGTCGAGCGGATTGCGTTTCGGATCATTGTGGTAGAAAGTTGTAATGGTTGACTTGTGCCAAGTGATGGAGAAAGATCGAGTGATACCCCGGTGACGAAATGGGAAGTGGCGAAAAGGAGCGCTCAGTACGAGTACCACTCAAATGAGGCAATTCATGATGTGGCGGTTCTTCTTCTCGGCCGACGGTGGTGATTTCGATACGAGTAGTTCTGGTCTATTCTAAAGCTCGTGTTATACGCAGTCCCTCCATCACCGCCTATAATGCTGATTCATACGTTGTCATCACACAGCTCAACGCTATGTATCCGTCTCATCGTCGCCTAAAAGCGTTCTTTGAAGCGCTCCGACCCACCTCCCTTCGTCTACTCCTCCCTCCTCTCCCATCTCCAACAACTTCCTCCTCCTCCTGACCTTTTTCCATCCCCGCTCCGAATCTTTCGATCTTCCGATCCTTCCTCCTCGTCCCTCCAGAATGCTCGTCCCTCTCGTCCCTATCACCTCGAGATTTCGTTTGCGGGATGAAGGACATCTCCATTCCCCCGTCTGCTGATCGCCGTGTGGCGAGGACGCCATCTGCCTCGCTTACTTCGGAGCGTCTGCCTTTGCCGGGGCGAGAATGAAGCCGGGAGCCGAATGTGTCCTGGCGTGGTTGAGGTTTATCGGGATTGGAACCCACGACCAGACGGGGTGCTGAACGGCTTGGTCCGGCTCGAGGAAGGATGGGATTGGACCGCTTGTCAGGCGCAACGGTTCGAGGATCATACTGCCGTAGATCTACGTCATCTCAGCTCAGCTCCCTTGTCAATCCTCTGAAGGTCGACTGACTGCCATCCTCGCTGTCATCGCTATCCTCCCCTTCTTCCTCAGGATCGCTCTCATTCTCCCCAATCCCAGAAGATGACCGATCACTCTCCTCATCCTCGTCCTGCACAGCAGTCTTCCGCTTGGCCTGAGACCCATCAGTGCCGTTCCAGTGCAGCCACAGCATTGTCTGTCTCAAAGCAGCACCGATCCTCACATTATTATTTGCCGTCGCAGGGTTGAGCAGCGCAAACTCCCTACTCTCCTCATCCACCTCAAAGTCAGGATTCTCAAATACCTCCTTAAACCTCTCATCCTCCATCACCCCTCCATCCGCCTTATCTTTCTTCTCGTTACGCCGTAATCTCTCAGCGAGCGCTTTGTTGACCTTTGGTTGATCTTTCCTTGCACGTATACGAGATTCGGCTTTTGCTGCGAGACGATCGGAGACGACGCGATCTCGGTACTCGGCGTAGGATTGGGGGTTGGCGATGAGTCGAGCGGTGGTGTAGAGCTTCAAGGAGAGGAAGTAGCCGTGCATGTAGGGATTCAAGGCGGGTGTGCCAATGAGATGGGTCAGGCCGAGGCTGGAAATACGGGATCAGCTGAAGCAGCCCGGCTAGGTGGGGACTTACGTGTCGAGCTCAGATTTGTCGACAAACTTAAAGTCAGTGTAGGCACCCTTACCGTTCCCAGATTGGTCGTCCGCCACCTCCTCGGTGACAGAGTCGAGGAAGCTTGCCCATCTGGGTGCAGGGCCGATCTCGGGAATGTAATATGAGGACAGAGGAGCTGATTCACAAGCTACAAATAGCAGGCCTGAGTGAGGGACGGGATGGAGGTGGACGAGAGGGGATGGTGGGTGGAGAGACAGGTGGTTCGTCAACGGCTGAGCGATGGAAGCGATTAGCCGACCCAATGAATCCGCCAAAACCACTCACATCGGCCTTGCCCCAGACTTTGATGACCTTGCTGTCCGCGCTGATCACTCGTCCTGAATCCTCCTGAGCACCACCACCTCGAAGCCAATCGACCACCTTGATCGGTTCCCCATATCCCTGATCCTTCACTGCGAAAGGTGTAGGGCTTCGCAGGTCATACAGCAGCGTGTGTCCAGATGATGTACCGACAGCTAGCGAGAGACCGTCTGTAGGGTGGGATGCAAGGGAGGTCACGGAGAATTTCGGAAGAGGTTGAGCGATGATGGAGGATGTATCGTATGATGAGACCGGAAGTAGTGTCGAGGCGGGAAGGCCAAGCCGTGTGAGAGCGCTCCGTGATCTTGGATCCCAGAACTCCACAAGACCTCCACCATCTAACCCGAAGCTCCACAATCCATGTCGGGAGTTCACGTCGATCGCGTTGACCCCTTCGACGTCGTCAAGCCCATCACCAACCGGTAAAGGCGCCATATATCGACCTTCTTCCAGGTTGAAGCGGTAAACCTCCGAGCCGGTACATGCGACCAACACATCGGCTGAAGGGGGATGATACGCTAATGATCGTCCATATGTCGGTAGACGAAGAGTGTGGTGAAGACCCGATTGTGTATGTAGGACGAGAGAGCGATCCCGTTGCAGATGAAGCGTTTTGGTCCAGTCCGACGACAGGATCTACCGTTCAATTAGACTTCAGCTTCATCACCCACCTTCCCTGTTTGCGAAAGATTTACCCACCACAAAATCGACATTCTCCGCATCGGTGACTCTCTCAAACTTCACGCTCAACATATCAAGATCCCAAACCTTCATCATGGGCTTATAAGCTCCAGTACCGATCGCATGGTGACCATCTGGTGTTGTCCGGATCTTGATGGCTGATTCTGGGAAGGCGAAGTCCTGGATGAGCTCGAGTTGACCTAGTTGATGTTGTGTTCGGATTCGTTTGCGGTGGTTTGAAGGGCGGGGCTTGATGGTTAGCCAGGACGGTAGAGAGGAGGAGGAGGTAGAGGAAGGGCCGTTGACTGTGTAGACCTTGGGGAATGTGGTGGCGGTCATGGCGAGTCGAGGGCGATCAGGTCATAAGGATGTACTGTATCCGGATAATCCTACTCGGAGGCTTTCAGTAGTCGTACCAGCGACGATGAGGTGTTGACGAAGGCCTATGCCCGTGAGGAAAAGCAATACAATAAGGCAAGAACACATGTACCTGTCGTTACCCCGCGCAAACATTTTGGGAGGAATCCGGTAAACTATTACGAGATATTTCCCCGCACGGAATCTGCCGAGTATCATGCCGTCCGACCTTGACCTTCTCGATATTACAGCACAGACTTCGCAGTAAGCAGCACAAACAGCCCTTAGCAGCCAATATGTCCTCTCGTCTACCGATTGGTCTTGGAGCCCGAGCCCTGTGTCACCGTCCCGTACGGAAGCCTTGCATCCATATTCAGTTCATCACGACCAATGCCCGATCAACCGGAAGCTCATCGAGGTCGATTCCTTGGCCCGTCCAACCTTCAACTGTCGGATGTTCGGTGAGATCAAGCACTCTTTCTCTCCTCCCTCGATCGTTTCGCTCCGATCCTGGTCCATCATCACTACAATTCCTCCGCCGAGCTTTCACCACATCCCGCTCAACCTCCATTCGACAGACCTACTTCCGGAGATCTTCTGGTGGAGAAGGACCGAACAATTCCTTTTGGCGAAGATGGAAGATATACATTGATGAGCTTCCGCCAATCGCGATTGTGCGTATCCTTCTTTCCAGACCATCATCGCGATGTGGAGGTATACTGACTGCCGTCCAGATCTACGGGTTGATAGGCGTCAATGTCGGCATTTTCTTACTATGGCAATTCGCCTACGAATCCTACGTCAGTCCACTTATCGATTCGGATGAAACCCGAACTGACAGGACTTCAGAATCGTTTTCGCGATCCGAGCTTGCTCAACTTTATGCTGAAGAACTTTGTCCTGAGCGAAAGAAACGTGATGGATGGACGAATGTGAGACTGTCTCGGTCGCTCTCCATTACTAAGCCTGACGAAGTGTTTGGATAGATGGACGCTTGTGACCAGTGCTTTCTCACATTCAGCTGGCAACCACATCTTCGTCAACTGCCTCGGGCTGTATTTCATTGCCCCAGCTGCAGCAGGGTAAGCTATCCTACTTCAACCAAGCGCCACCCTTCTCGCTCATCGCAGATTGACTGTTCCAGCCTTATCGGTTCCGCCGGTTTCCTCGGACTCTACTTCACCGGTGAGTAGCAAGTCAACCCTCGGAAGCTCGTAGCTCATGGTGAGATCGGGTCAGGCGGTATCGTATCCGCCCTCACCTCGCTCATGTTTCATCGCGTCCGCGGCGATCGATGGCCTGGTAGCGAAGGCGCATCAGGAGCGATATACTCCACACTCTGTATGTCTTCCCTACGCGTTCTCACAAGCAGGACTGAATGTACTCAGCATTCTGGGGCGCGATGTTCCCGAACTCGAAGATCCTCTTGTTCTTCTTCATCCCCATGCCAGTCTGGGCATTCATCGGTGGCGTCTTTGCTGTGAGTCCGATCGGACTGAACGAGTTGACAAGGTAGTATGATTTGTTTGGGGTCTTTACGCCTCACTCCAGGATAGACTCGGCGGGACATGTTGGGGGATTGTTGGCGGGGTTTCTGGTGGCCTATAATCTCAGGAAAGGGAGGTTCAGCGGGTTTGGTCGGAGGTATTGAGTCGGAGTGGGGAATGCTCGAGCACAAGGTCTTATCCGGATCTTATCCCGTTGACGGGTTGTTCCAAAAGGCAGAGCCATGTGATCTTCGCAAGCGACCCCCGGCTATTGGTGCCCAATGTCTTGCTACTTCTCCTTCAAGCGCTGGGCATGTGATACGTAGGGGCCCAGGATGGCGTTTCCCCAGGTCTTCGATTCAATTAGGACTGACTGTAAGGGACACGTGAAGCTATATACTGAAGGAGGGTTCAGGATGGTGGGTTGCTAGTCTGAGAGACTTCTCCGCTGCAGTAGAGAATGACAAAGAGGATACTGATACCATGAAAAGCCATGGAGGATACCTCTCAGCCAAGCACCTGAACCCCGCGGCTCAATCTTCGCCATATCTGCTTTGCTTTGAGGAGTGACATAGAGCCTGTCCCTGGGTGACGAGATCAGAATCACCTTTTAAACTTCCTTGATCCGTATTGAAACATTATGTACAGTAAGAAGCTTATGTACAGGTTTGGTGCGTTCCCACTTCGTAAGGTGATTTGGGCGAACGGGATCCGTGAACCCTCCAAACGCCTCAATAGCGTAAGGGACACAAATGATGGTGGTGGAGCGATACAGTCAGCACAAAAGTTCCTACGGGTGAAGGCAAGAGAAGACCCGGTTTGCAGCAGAGTATTCTGTTTGATTCGTCAAAACGTGCCAAGATGGTAGCAAGCATATCGAATCAGGATGTATAGCCGTTCGATGCTCCTCTTGTACGGTGTGGTATTTTGTCGTCAACATGGTTACGATACATTACTCGTACGAAAATTCTATGACCACATGTCCGTAAGCTATTGCCGGCATCGCTCCCGAGCCCCCGTTCCGGGTTGGTTGCCTTGGCACGCCAGGTGAAACCGCCCAAACAACACAGCGCTCGGCTCTGGCTCGGTCTCCTCGCAATGTACAATCCAAATACATTCAACCGAATCCCTTTACGCATCGACACCTACTCGTCGAGCGGTCAGCATGCCAACTATACGTGTACCCTTCCTAGCACCTTCCACACCTGTCTTACCACTATCCACACCTAGTCTCAACTCTCCCAATCGGGTCCGGTCGACGTCAAGGAGATTGAGTTATAATATCAAATCCCGAGCCAATCATTATTCCCTACCTTTATCCCTTGGAACAATATGTGCGGTGTTATTCTTCGTCATCCACTATACGAGATCGCCGGGACATGGCGATGGGGTACATCTACATGATCGGTCGTCGGCACAAGCTCCGATAGCGATGATTTCCAACGGGATCTCATTCCTCACTTCAAACGAAGAGGAACTCATAGCCGAGGACGATTTGTTTTACGATAAATATACCGAATTAGAAGCTGAACCACTCACCGATGAGGAGGTAGCAGCTAAAGCGGAGATTGATGCGCGTCGATTGGACGTTCAGAGGCTGGATGGGGAGCATGCTTTGAGAGCTTTGATTTGGTGGTTGGCTGAAGGAGGGGTCATACCCGACGGATGGGAAGTGCCGAGTAAAGGTTATTTGAGAAAGATTGGAAGGAGAGGGATGGAGAGGTTACTCGAGGGGATTGAGAAGGGTAAGGAAGAGGCGATCTTTGAGGATGGTTGGGCGGAGTTCGCAAAGACCATGTATAGGGTGGTGGTTTTCTCAAAGGTAAGCGAGATTGGCGGATGTCTACGATGATTTCGCTGACTTGGGTAGACATACTGCCTGTACTCGAAACGAGCCAAAGCTGTCCTCAACGACTACCACCTCTCCCCCGCACCGTTCGTTATCGAGCTAGACCTGCGATGTGAGTTCCTCTCCTTTGTCCCAATTCCGGTTCTGCCTCGATGTCTCCTCGACGTCGCTGACCCCTCCCAGCTGACTTCAGCGCGATCCAAACCCTCCTCCACAGACTCACAGGCCACCGTACCGTCCCCAATGTCATCCTCGACTTCTCCTCTATCGGCGGATCAGACGAGACAACCCTCCTCCACGCTGAAGGCGGATTACGGCGACGATTCGAGGAGATGGAGGTCCTCCCCGGACCACGGAGACGAAGACTTACGCCGAAGCTCCAGGCTGTTGAACCTCCCCATGTCGCGGTTCCATATAACGGGGATGCTCCGGACTTTCACACTGCGGACACCGAGCTCGAAATCCGTGAACCGGTACCTGAGCTCGATCAACCTGGACCTCTCGACCACGCAGAGGTCAAGCGTGCCGCTGCGGATCTTCACGAGGAAGTCGATGTACTGGTGGAAGAGGCGGAACTAGACGCCTTGATCGACGAAATGATTCGCGCTGAGGAAGAGGGTAGCACCGCTGAAGAGGACATCGCTCTCGTGGAACAAAACCCAGACCCAATCATCGTATCGGATGCGGAGCGCCCTCGACAGCAGGCTGACCCGGTTGTCGCACGGAAACCTGTCGCACTTTAACCCGACGAGCCAGTTGTTGAACGAGATTGTACCCCTCCCGTGTTCCGCCGCGACGCCGCTCCACCTGTACTTCCCCGCACCGAACCCCCTCCGACAACGTCCCGCTCGTGCAGTCGCTCCCGTCCTCCTCCCCGAACCTGAAGTGCCCATATGGGAAGAGCCTCCTACACCGAAAGCACCCCGCTTTGCCCAAGCGCCCAATCCTAGACAGGTCAAACCGAACCGAATGATGTTGCGGCGTTAGCTGCTGCAGCCAAGATACATTGGGTTGGATCGTAGATGGATCGGGTTATCTTTGGGCATTGTTTGGGCTTTGTACGTTCGGAATAAGGGTCATCTGTACATATCTTGGGTGTTGGAAGGGCTATGTACCATTACGCAGGTCATCACGCAGGGTGTATCGCATACATGCATGGGTTGTTCACGCAGTTCTGAAGCGGTTACCAATGACGCCTCCGTGGTTTCGCGACTCATAGAGCAATGTGTCACAGGGGACTAGGCGAAGGGTCTGGCATGGCTGGGTACTGTACAATACACAAGTCTAATGCATGATGTATGAAAGCGGATAGAGAAGAAAGGTATAGAGACGTCGCGAAGTAACCAGTTTCGCGAGCAGATCTCCGTAATCCCGTAGAAACCCTG
>JAABUH010004186.1_pt1 | contig 11814 bp, 10 predicted proteins | sample 5559121 | NCBI WGS metagenome assembly JAABUH01 (sample SAMN10711871, study PRJNA513364) | rock metagenome | isolation source: Antarctica rocks | place: Antarctica: Victoria Land, Battleship Promontory nord | collected 2015-12-28 | reverse complement strand
GCGACGTCGTCAGCTGCGCGTAGCGCTGCGTGATGAAGTGCACCGCGGCGTCCGGGCTCCAGTTGGCCGCGTTGAAGCCCTTGATGCTCTGCAGCTGCAGGTCCAGCATCGCCTGCGCACGACGTGGGGCACTCAGGGCGGGCCACCTGGGGGGCCACCACGCAGGCGCGCCGCAGCTCGCGCTCGCGCCCGGGCTCAGCAGGCGGTCGGGCGGCCGCGCTCGGGGGTCGCTGGGCCGGGCTCCCGGAGGCGGCCGGCCAGCTATAGGGGCCGGCGCGCCTTGAAGCGCGGCCAGAGCAGGAGGTTGATGCGGTCCAGGTAGTCGTCCAGGCAGGGGACGCGCCGCTTGGCCATCAGCAGCTGGTGGTGGTAGTTGACGCGGATCATGAGCAGCAGGCCCACCAGGTCGTACGTCTCCTGCGCGGCGCGGCCCGGGTGAGCGCGCGCGCGCAGCGCCTCCGCACTTTCGTCAGGCTCGGCAAACCCGGGCACCTGCAGCGTGGCCGCCAGCGACGACTCCACCACCGCCAGCGTGGCCGCAAACAGCTCGTGGAAGATGGCGTCGTCCTGGAAGAAGCTGCAGCAGAACAGGTACTCGCTGGTCGCGGTGTCCATGAGCAGCTTGTTGACGCTGCGGAAGGCCGTCTGCGCGGCCGCGCAGCGCTCTGTCACCGCGCGCGCCGGCCGCCGGCGCGCGGAGAGGAGTGGCATGCAGGGAGCAGCGCCGCGCCGTGCCCGCCCCGGCCCGCACCTCCACGTGCGCGCGCCCGCCCTCGGCCTCGACGACGTGCGGAATGAGCGGCGCTTGGTCCAGGTGGTGCAGGATCGCGCCCCGCTCGCCCAGCGCAAAGGCGTCGCGCCGCGCGGCCGGCACGCCGCCGCCGGCGCGCGCAAACAGGTTGGCCACCACGCCGCCGACGCCGGCGGCGGCGGCCTCGCCGATCACATCCGCGGGGCCGGCCACGTCGTGCTGCGCGGCCACGCGTGGCGCGCTCAGCCGGGCGCGCCTGCAGGCAAACGGCGCGAGGCAGCCCTGGCGCGCAGCGCGGCGAGGAGGGTGCCCCCGAGGGTGCGGGCGCGGGCGCGCCTGCAGGCGCTCCAGCGCGGCCAGGTATGCGCGGAAGTGCGAGGAGAGCACGCGCGACATCGTGTCCACGTACGCGGCGCGCACCTCACCGAACACCTCCTGGCCGTGCCGGTGCAGGAAGCCGACCAGGTGCCGCTGCTTCAGCAGCACGTTCTGCTGCAGGATTTGGATGTTGGTCTTCGGCTTGCGGAGCGCGAAGATCCTGCACCGGGGCACACGCGAGGCGTCGGCGCCGGCGGGCAGTCCGCACTGGCGGGCAGGCGGCCCAGGCAAACGCGTCTGCCAGCGCCCCGGCGCCGCGCCGCGCGCCTGGCCATCAGCAGCTCGCGGGCCTTGGCGACGGCCTTGGCGCGCAGCCGCTCCAGCTCGGGCGCCACGTCCCGGAACGCGGCCGACTCCTGCGCGGTCTCGCTGCGCGCCGCAAACTCCAGCTTGCCCTGGAGCGCCTCCAGGTGCTCCTGCGCGCGCGCGCCGCGCGCGGCGTCGCTGCGCCGCCCCATTACGCCCCCAGCACGCGCGCCGGCCGCGCGCCGCGCCGGGGCGCGCGCCTGGAACGCGGCGTCGGACTTGGGCTGCAGGATGCCGTCGATCAGCGGCGCCGGCAGCGCCAGGCTGTCCAGGAAGGCGCCCAGCTGCAGCTCGGCCGCCTTGCGGTTGCGCAGGCGCACGCTCATGCTCTGGCTCTGCTCCTGGAGCGCGCGGATCTCCGTGCTGATGTTGCCCAGGTCGCTCTGAAACTTGCCCAGCATCTCCTCCATGGTGCCCAGGATGGTGTCGCAGCTGCTGATCTGCGCGCGCAGCTGAGAGCTGGACGGGCCCTCCGCCCGCGGCGGGGCAGCAGGCGGGCAGCGTCCGCTGGGCGCGCCGCTGAAAGCCAACCGGGCGCACCTGCTCGTGCAGCAGCACCAGGTTCTCCGACTCCGCCAGGTAGTCCTCGATGGACTCCAGCTCTGCCTGCCGCAGCCGCTTCTCGTACTGCCGCCCGTACTCCTTGGGGTCGCAGCCCAGGTCCAGCACCGCACGTAGAACTTCGTGATCGGCATAAAGCTCCAGCTGGCCCTCCACGCCTGCGCGCGTCGCGCCTGTGAGCGCCACTGCGGGCGGCGCTGCGAGCTCCACCAGGGCCGGGCGACCCCCGGCACGTTGCACGCACCCTTGAGCGAAACGTCGGTGGTCGTGATGTCCAGGTCGCCCAGCGAGAGCGCAGGGCTTGCTGCCTCGCCCCCCCGCGGCCACTGTTCCTGATGCACTGCCATCGTCCCACGCCTGCAAGCGGGCGCGACTGCCCGGCCTCACAGCATCGGCCTGGTCTCACGCTCTCAACTGAACCACCACATCACGGCTGCCTGCTTGCTTGATTGTTCACGGCTCACTGCGCAACACACACTGGCAAGCAGAGAGCGCTATTGCCTCAGCTGCAGCTGTCTTATGTCTAGGGTCTGGGCGTTTTGCTTGCACACTGTTTGTGCACTCCCGCAATGACTTCAACACTGACGACGTGATCTTGAGCAAGTAATATTGAAGGTCTTCCTCCTACACCGCTCTGCTCGGTTCAGACCTTGCGCTCAGGCGCAGGCTGGCGTGTCGTGCTGCAAGAAGCGCTGTATGGCGTTCTCATGCTACTAGGGCCGCACGTCGGCCTTTCCTAAGGCCGGCTATGGAGGGCCTTTCACTCACCGGGCCACCTGCCCCGCCATGCAGCGGGTTTGCAGGCTCAAGTGCCTATGTGTATTGTGCGTAGAGGGAGAGGGAGGCCTCAGAATGAATAGGCCCAGTGAATGAGTAGGTGGCTACTGGGAGCTTTTGTTTTAAACATCTTGCTGCTCTGCCTCCTCACGCGCCTGCACATCCGCACAGCCGGCCGCGCAGCCGAAGCACAGCCTGCAGCCAGCAGCCATGGAGACCAGGTACGGCACACCACGCCCCGGGCCGAGAGCGGGGCCACGGCCGGAGAGCTGCGCTCGCACCGGGCGCGGGGCCGGCCGGGGCACCGCGGCAGGGCGGAGCCAGCGCAGGGGAACCTGCCCCGCCTGCGGAAAGCCGCCAGCCAGAGCAGCGCACACAGGGCCGGGCGACAGGGCGGGCTCGGGCACGGCGGCCCCGCGCTCAAAGACGCAGCAATAGTCGTCTTCTGCTTCAACAGGTGAGCGCTGCAGTCAGCCTGCCACAGCTCTTGCCCGGCATGCACAGCGGGGCTCGCAACCAGGTCTGGTGTGCTGCAGGGCTGCATACTTGGAGCGCACGCTGACGTCGTTGGCGGCCCTGGTCGGCCTGGAGACCATGCGCGTGTACGTCTCGCAGGACGGAGCGGCGCTCGACGTGGCAGCGGTGGCGCGGCGCTTTGGCGCTGGTCGTCTGGGGCCTCCAGCCACGCGGGGTTACGAGCTGTGGCAGCACCCGCGCTCGCGGCGCCTAGGCCTGCAGCAGGTGCGTGCTCAGCCGCTCGCTTTGTCCGCCCGCGTGAGGCTGGTGTCCGCGCGGCTTTGCTGCAGCAGCGGCTGAGCCGTACCTGTGCACGCAGCCGGGGCATGCGTATGTCGCGCAGCACTACCAGTGGGTCCTCGACCGGGTGTTCACGGAGCGTGGACACAGCCACGCAATCGTCCTAGAGGACGGTGGGCGCCCCAGCACAGTTGCATGTCGCGCTGCGGCGCAGCGGGGCAGCGACCAATGCTGCCCGTGTCACACCCGCGGCCGTAGCAAGACGTGGCCTGCTGTCCCATGCAGACATGGAGTTCAGCCCAGACTTCATTGCTTACTTTCAGGCACGCCCAGGCCATCCCTGCAACGCACACTGCTGGGCACCGTACCGGCCTGAACGTGGTGCCTGCGCACAGGCTACCGCCCCGCTGCTGGAAGCAGACCCGACCCTGTGGTGCGTGGTGCAGCCTGAGCTCGGCTGTAAAGATAGTTGTGCAAGCGCAAGCAAGAACTCACGGGGCTGCATGACAGGTGCGTGTCCTCCTTCAACGACCACGGCCTCACCTCCTTCCAGTGGTCGCCCAGCCGGCTGGTACAGATGCGCGCTGGCCCCGCCTCGCTGCAGCCCTGGCAGGCGACAGCCCCGCACCGCAACGCCGCGCCCCGTGGCGGGGCCAGATGCGCACCTCCTACTTCCCCGGCCTGGGCTGGATGCTGCGCCGGGAGCTGTGGCTCGAGCTGGCGCCGCACTTCCCGGAGCAGGCCTGGGACCACTGGATGCGGCTCAACTCCACGGCGCGAGGCACGCGAGCCGTGCGGCGTGCCGGGCGCCTGGGCAGCCCTGCGGCTGGCTGTCATGCGGGCCTGTGCCGCCGCAGGCCGCGAGTGCGTGGTGCCCGAGGTCAGCCGCAACCGGAACTTTGGGGAGAGCGGCGCCAACATGAACGTCCAGGCCTTCCGCAGGTACTTCAGCCACATGGGCTTTGCGCGGGTGCGGGGCTCTGGTCTCGCAGCAGGTCTGCGCAACATGGCACACGTGCCCTGCGACAGTCGGCGCAGGCATGCAGCCCCTGCGCGGCCGCAGGCGCCTGCGGCGGACTTTGGCGACCTGTCCTACCTGCTCCTGCCCGCGTACGAGGCCGGCCAGCGGCGCCTGGTGAAGGACGCCGTGTTGTGGCAGCGCCCGCTCCAGAGCCTGCGCGCCGAGCGCGGCCAGGCGCGGGCCCGCCCGCGCCCGCACACAGCGCCTCCTGCGCGGCCCGCCCCCGCTGACCAGGCCCGCTCCCCGCAGGTGTACCTGGTGCCGTACGCCGCCGAGCACTATGCGCTGACGGTCAAGCCGCTGCGCATCTGGCCGTTCCCGCGCGCGCACCACCGGCACCTCGCGCGGCTGCCCTGGCGCAACGCGACGCTGCTGCTGGCCGACCGGCGGTTCTGCCCGTTCCTGCCGCCGGCCCTGCGGCTGCTGCCCAGCGCGGGCCTGCAGCCGGTCGCCGGCCGGCGCGCGGCGGACTGCACGTCGACCTGCGCGTGAGCACGGGGCCCGCCCTGCTGCGGCCCCTTGCTGGTGCAGGCGGCGTGCGCCCTGCGGCACCGCGCGAGCGGCCTGCGTGCGCGCAGGGCGCTCGGCCGGGTGTGCCGCCCGCAGGACTTCTGGTTCATCAACACGTGCGAGGTGCTGCGGCAGCACTTTCCGTGCGAGAAGGGGTGCACGGTGGAGCTGGGCAGCGACGTGCCCGCGTATGTGCGCCAGCAGGGCCTGCCGACCAGCCAGGCATGCCTGGTGACGCAGCAGCAGCCCCAGTGCTGGGGCGAGCATGCGGCCACATCGCGGCTGTGTGCGTGCTCCAGGGCCTGAGGCACGGCCGGCGGCTAGGCCGTGCCAGATTTTGTGTGACACAATACCTCCAGCCTCAACACCTCCTGCCCGTGTGTTTGCATGCCGGAGAACATTATTGAGAGGATCAGTCAGTGACTGCAGTATAGGGCAACGAATGTATGTGCACCTGCCATGGGGGAAGGCTGGGGCCTGCACAGCTATGCCTCCGCCAGGGCAACCACTCCTGGTGAAGCTCACAGCGCGCTTGCCCGAGTGCAGACTGGCGCATCGCTCGCCTTTCACACATGCAGAGCAGGCTGGGAGTGCTGGCTGGACCTCTTTGATATGGACCAATGGTGCATCATGCAGCCCCAGAGTTTGAAAGTGCAATGCGAGCCCTATTTCGCTGAGGATTTAATAGGGGCCGAAATTATCTCCAGGAGAGAGTTTCACCTCCAAGTGAGCCTGGCCACTGCTCGCTGCTGTACGCTCTCCTCCGACACTTTGTGAGCAGTGACAAGGGCTGGCTACAATGGCCTTTGCGGTCTCCTCCTGCCTCTTTACGCCCCGGCCGTGCTCCTCGTTCCAGCCTAGACGCGCACAGGGCGGCTGCCCGCGGCGCAGGAGCTTGGCAGTGCGCGCAAGCACAGGTAGGGCGGCTTGTGTGCATCTTGGATTCCTGCGCGCCTGCTCCGGCGCCCTGCATGCAAGCACTGTTTGTGTCTTCTCTGTTCACCTGGCGTACCTCAACCCGGCTGGGGCCGAGCAGAGCCAGACACCAAGACGCTGGAGACGATGCGGAAGTTCTCAGAGCAGTATGCCAGGAGGTGAGCGCGGGGAACGTGCCCCTGACAAGAACTGCTCAGCAGCAACGCAGGTGGCAAGATGCAGGTCTGAGATGTGTTGTGCATGCGTGGTACACCGCAGGACGGGGACCTACTTTTGCGTGGACAAGTCCGTCACGGCAGTTGTCATCAAGGTGCGGCATACGATGCCGGCCAGTTCCAGCTGTATGTTCCTTTGTAGCCAGCTACCTGCAACCGCGGCGCGTGGTGTGCAGGGCCTGGCTGAACACAAGGACGAGCTGGGCGCTCCTCTGTGCCCGTGCCGGCACTACGACGACAAGCGGCTTGAGGCTGAGCAGGGCTTCTGGAACTGCCCCTGCGTACCCATGCGAGAGCGCAAGGTGTGCAGCTTGCTGCCCCCCGCCTGGGTCGCATACGAGTGGCGGCCACCTGCTTGCAAACCGGCAATGGGCAAGTTTGTGGCCGCCGCGTGCAGGAGTGCCACTGCATGCTGTTCTTGACAGAAGACAATGACTTCCGGGGTGAGGACAACAAGATTGCCCTGGAGGAGGTTGTGGAGGCCACCAAGGGCTTGAGCGGCGTGCAAGGCTGAGGGGCTGCCTCGTCAGCCGAGCTGCTCGCCGCACCGTTGCCCCGGGGCTGCCAATGGACTCTGGGGCAGGTGCATGTGCATGTGACAGCTGCTGGAAGGCCAGGTGCATGGACCATGCAGCCAGGAACCTGCTCACCATGCCTGCTCGCCCCTGGACTGAGTGCGAAAGGCGGGTCTGTGTGTCTTGTTTGTGTCCCGTCCAGTTGTGCACTAGTGCGCCGTCGAGCGGGCTGTGGCTGCGCACGAAGGAAGGCTTTGACGAGGCGCTGATCAGCTCTCTTTGTCAAGCTTTACAGAGAGACCTGCAGCACACAGGCGAGCCATGCGAGGTTATAACCTCGCATGGTTAACCATCAACGTTGATAAAGGCGCCATGACATCAGCTGCTGGTTAAATGATGTTCGTCACCCGGACACTCTCTCTAATCTTCAGGCCTGCATATGTTGCACGCTACGGCTGAGCGCAGATGATGTGCAGATACGCACACTGCAGCCTGGGAGCGTGTCATGCTGTGGCTGTCAGTCTGCCCTGCAAGCCAGCGCGCAACGGATGAGATGTTCGACCCATCAGAGAGGCCGTGGGAGGTCCCGAGCCATGCAGCTTTCACCGCGCAAGGCACACCCCCGGCCGCGGCGCCTGTCGGCGCAATGTGCGGCGTGCGTTGATCTTGTTCTGTTGATGGCTGACAAAGTGCGCTGCGCTGTGCCAGGCGTGCATGCTGACTTCCAAGCGCAGAGCCACCTGCTGATGCCGTACTACCAGCAGCCAATCAGCGGGCCGAGTGCGTGCACGCTGTAAAGCAGTGTGAATCTCTGCCATAGCATGCTTTGAGCTGTTGCACTGCCTGAGCGCGGTCGTGCCGGCGCCTGCTGATATGCCTGTGCGCAGGTATGGCGAGCCTGGTTCCCATCAACGCTCCACCCGCCGCCTTTGGTCCGCTGCACACCTCAGCGCAGCCGTATGCCTTCTGCAACAGCGCAGGCACGCCGGCACACACACAAGCCGCGCACTCGCCACTGCTCCGCCAGCTGCGCAGGCTGACCAGGTGATGGCCCCCTCAGGAGACTTGCTCGCGAGGATGGAGGGCCTGCGGCTCAACCCGATGGCCAAGCCTTTCGAGCTCATGCCGCAAGAGAGGGACAAGGGATGCGGCAGGGACAGGCACGCAGGCCACAGCGTCGGCTACAGCAGCGGCAGGGTGCGCCTCTGCTATGCTAGTGCAAAGTGCCACGCACCACGGTCTGAGCAGATTGCCCCTGATGGTGTGCTATTGTGGTCGCCAGGAGTGCTATGCAAGCCATGCCTACGGCAGCCGTGGTGCCTGTGGACCCAGTGCCGAAGAGCAGTTCGGCGGCAGCCGCGCACGAAGCGCGGCAGGCGCGCGCAACGCGCAGCCGGGCCGCAGCCGCGCCTTGAACCGCAGGACGATCAACCAGAAGCAGATGGAGGAGAACGTGCGGCGCACGGTCTACATCTGCGACATCGACCAGCAGGCACGCCAGCCCAAGGGAGCACAGGATCATCGCATGTCAGCTGCTCCCCCGGCTGTCACGACATGCACATGCTCCGCATGAGGCCACCGCTGGCAGCGCAGGTGACAGAGGAGCAGCTGGCGGCGGCTTTCCAGGAGTGCGGCCAGGTCGTGGACTGCCGCGTGTGCGGCGACCCCAACTCCGCCATGCGCTTTGCATTCATCGAGTTCTACAGCGAGGACGGCGTGCACAAGGCGAGCCGGCCGAGATGGCGCTGGCTGACCTATTGTGTCATCGAAGTGGGACTGGAAACTGCGTCTGCTCGCCAGACGGCATGCTCACAGAGGGCGCTGCGAGCAGGCCATCGCGACCATGAACGGGGCCATGGTCGGCGCATACCCGCTGCGCGTGCTGCCATCCAAGACTGCCATCGTGCCGGTGAACAACCAGTTCCTGCCCCGCACGCCCGAGGAGCGCGAACTGTGCGGGCGCACGGTGTACGTGGCCAACATCGATAAGAAGGTGGACAAGCAGCACGTGCTGGCGTTCTTTGAGAAGCAGTGCGGTGCGCCCTCGGCGTGTGGCGCGCGCTGCTCTCACCCGCTGGGCCGCCTGCCTCGGCGCGGGCCGGCATCGCTGCCGTCGCGCTTGCTGCACCGCCGTGACAAGCGCATGCACTGGTGACGCTGCGCTGCCTGGCCAGGCCCCGTGTCGCGCATCCGGCTCCTGGGCGACCACCACCACCAGACGCGCATCGCCTTTGTCGAGTTCCAGGAGGCCAAGCATGCCAAGGAGGCGCTGGACTGCAGCGGCGCACTGCTCGGTGCGGACTGCCTTCGCTGCGCGTGCTTGCATCCGGCGCCAAGCGCGCTGGCACACTGATTCATATCGACGCGGGCTGGCAGGATCGCTGCCCATCCGCGTGTCCCCATCCAAAGCGCCTGTGCGCGACGACCCGCCTCCGCGCTGAGATGCACACAGAGTCGCTGTCGTGATCTTGAAGCCACTCCCTGCTGTAGTTCTGACCGCCCTGCGCGGCATCAGCAGCCAGCCCCGCGCCACAGTTTTGAAGCTTGCGCGCTCATCCCGGTATTCTGCATGGACTTGTGTGATGCTACAACGCATGATGCCGCGAACCCATGTATGGCGAACCCATGTATGGCGTGCATGAGTCCCAGTAGTATTTGCCTTGTGGGAAGTGCTAGTGGGACTGCAAGAGGACAAGCCGCTGCTGCTCTGTACATGTTTTATGCTTTACCCACGCGCTGTATAGGCTAGGGTAGGATAGAGCGTAGCGCAGGTCATGCTTACTAGTCCACAGGCCCTGGTGCTGCTAGCGGCAGCCATGGGTCCAGACAGGCACGCAGAGGAGCGCAGAGCACTGAGCATTAGCAGCCAAGCAACTACTCGCCTGTAATCTGGTGTGCAAGCAGCAGCATGCCGGCCCTCTGCAACCTGCCTAGATACCGGGCCTGGCTCCTCACAAGCAAAGGCTCTCAGCTGTACTGAGCACACGTGGCAGGACCCCCTGCAACCGCCCAGTGACCGGCCCCGGGCAACAGGCAGCCTCCCACTGCCAGGCTTCGGGGCTGGCCTCGCATGCGATGCAGCTCAGCGGCTGGAGCGTCCGCACGCTGCGCAGCCAAGGACTCATCTTACATTGACCGCCTCCCACGAATACATTGGACAGCATCAGACTCGTCACATGCAGTGCGGAAACAGGCGCGCCAGTTTGTCACAAACGCCTCCCTCCATGTGCAGCGCTCCCTCGGATCAGGTGGCCTCTCAGCCACAGGGATGTCGAGCTGCGCGCTTGCCTGCGCGTGACGGCCGATCACGCTTCCTGTGTCCTGCGAAGCATGCGGCACACACAGCCGGAAGGGCGCGCGCCTCGAGTACAAAGCCGCGCATGACACCCTTCAGCACTCCGTCGCTCGGTGCAGCGGTCTGAAGCTCCACGCCTCCGCCTCTCGCGTCTGCCTCGGCGAGCACAATCACTGCAATCAGGCAGAAGGGAGAGGCGCGGCGGCGGCGGCTGCAGGCCGGAAGCAGGCGGCGCACCCGCCACGACGAACAGGTTGGTGACCAGGCCCTCCAGCAGGCGGCCGGACGCGTCGCAGAGCAGGCCCTCGGCCGGGCCGCCGCGGCTGCCGGCCGACAGCGCGCGCTCCAGCGGCGCGCGCTCCAGCGCCCAGTGCGAGTCCTTGGCTGCGGGCAGGCGCCGCGCCGGCCCGACGACGAGCGCCCGCGCGGGGCCGGCGCTGGCGTGGCAGTGCGGCTTCCCGTAGACGTACACGTCCGCGGGCACCTCGTCCGGCCCGCGCGCCCGCCTGGCACGCCAGAAGCGCCGTCAGAGCGGGGCTCCAAGGCCCGGTTGCCACGCAGGCGCGAGCGCGTGCGCGTGCCCGGCGCCCTCACAGACGAGCACGACGAGGACGACGCCGCCGGCGCCGCCGCCGCACGCGCCCGCGGCCGCGCGCAGCGAGGGCAGCACGTGGCCGCCCAGCAGGCGCGGCAGCTCGGCCGCGCGGCCAGCCCGGCACCACCTCTGGAAGGCCGGCAGCGGCTGGGAGGCGTCGGCGCTCAGCAGCTGCAGCGACTCGGCCAGCCGCGCGCAGTGGCGGTCCCACCCGGGCACCTGCTGGCTGCGGGGCGCCCGGCGTCGGCGGCGCGCACACGGGGGCTCTGCTGCAAGCGGGCGCCGCGGGCCGCACCCCGCCGCCAGGCAGCGCGAGCGCCGCCGTGTATGCGCCCCGCGGCGCCTCCCGCAGCAGCTCCGCCGCGCTCGCAGGCGCCTCGGGCTGCCGGCGCCCGTTCACGACCAGCACGGCCATGGCCGCCGACTCCCGTGGGCGTCAAAGCAGACACCGCCCTGCAGCGCAGCGCTCCCTGCTAAAGTCCCTGCACGAGCTCCGTCCCTGGGTGGGGGCCAACCTGCCTGAAATGCATGATGAATATCACCCGTATATCAGCCAAGTGCGGCTATTACTGAGAGCATGAATGAATTACAGCAACTTTGGCAGGCACGTGCACGGTGGCCGTGGCCCAGAACCCTCGCGAGGTCACATGGGCTGACGCAGCATGCTCCTTCCTTCACCTCGCTCAAACAGACACAAAATAGCTAAAAGACCACTGTCTCAGACGGGCGAAGCGCGCACCATGGCCGCCGCGCAGCGCATGCAGGTGCTCGCGGGGCACCTGGCGGCCGGGGCGCGGGCGGACGGCGGGTCTGGCGTGCAGGCGCAGGGCGCGCGGGCGCGGGCCGCGCTGCCGCGCTTCGACACCACCGTTATGGAGCAGTATGTGGACGACCTGGCAGACCTCAAGGAGGAGGTGTACGAGCTCTTCCGCCGGCGCCCGGACTTGCTGCCGCCCATCATCGAGGACCTGACCAAAGGCGCGTCGCCGGCGCTCCGCCTGGTTGGACGCGAAACGCGCCGGGCGGGCCGCTAACCCGGCGTGCGCGCGCTGTGGCAGAGCAGCACCGGGAGCTCGTGCGCAAGTGCCTGCTGGCCGTCCTGGAGGCCGGCTACAGCCCGCTGCGCTTCTACACGAGCAGCATGAAGAAGTACTTCTACCTGGGCGAGCTGCTGGCGCTGGTCGACCTGTCGCTGGCG
>JAABUH010004185.1_pt1 | contig 11821 bp, 16 predicted proteins | sample 5559121 | NCBI WGS metagenome assembly JAABUH01 (sample SAMN10711871, study PRJNA513364) | rock metagenome | isolation source: Antarctica rocks | place: Antarctica: Victoria Land, Battleship Promontory nord | collected 2015-12-28 | reverse complement strand
CCTTACAGAGCCTGGAACGTGGTGAGACATAGGGGAGGCTTGAAGGCGTTCTTTGCCATGGCATTCTTTGCCATTGGCGTTCTTAGTCATGCTTGCAAAGATCCCCTGCGTCCAAGCAGCACGGACAGGCGATAGATATAAATCATTTATCATGAATGCGCAGCCGCCGCCGCTGCGCCCCGCTGCCAGCGGGCGCGCCTGCGCGGTGGAGTCGCGCTCGCGCAGCGTGACCGTGCCGTCCTCCAGCGTCCGCCCGTCGACGGTGAGCCCGAACGGGACGCCCAGCTCGTCGGTGCGCGCGTACCGCCGCCCGATGCTCACGCCTGCGCGCCGGGCCCGCCGTCAGCAGCCCGCCCGAGCCTACATGCATCCAGCTGCCGCTCCCCTTCGCGTACAAGGCTCCCTGTAGCGCGCCCGCACGGGCTGCACGGCAAGGCTACACACCGGTCGTCCCTCGACCAAGCGCTGCAAAGGCCCACTGTCGATGCTCCCGGGGAGCGTGCCACAAGGGCACGCGTCCGCATGTCCCCCCTGACGCCGCTCCGCCCCGCCCATGCCAATAGCATGGCCGGGAGCGGACTGACGTCATGCACGCCGCTGCTGAGATGGGTGCAGCGACGGCCGGACCACGCTGGGTCGCCCGGCCGCGCCCGCCGTAGGCCAGCGCTCGCAAGTCTTAGACTGCTCAATCTTTTTTCTTGAAACAAGACAGACGGCAGAATTGGCACATGGGCAAAGCGGCCCCGCGGCGCGCCGGTCGTGTCCACCACGTTGGCGAGGCCAGCGGCGGTGAGCGCGGCCGACAGCGCGCGCGCGGCGTCCGCCAGCCCGTCCTTATTCACCAGCGGGAACACCGACGCCTGCGCACGGCGCGCGGCTCGCGGCTGGGCAGCGCCGACCGCTGCTGTACTGTGTTGTGCTTGAAGATAAAGATACTGTTCCTTAGCAGCATGAACCCGTCACTCATGCAGAACAGCCCGAGTGCATGTCAGCATACCCATGGTTCGGGGTGGGCAGTCAGAATCCAGGATTAGGTCGGTGAGTACATCCGCCTTGGGCAGAGGGCGGCACACCTTGATAGGCGCAATGAGCGGTTCCAGGCCAAACACGGCGCGCTTCTCGTCGCCCTCGCGCGTGTAGTAGCAGTGCTCCAGCAGGCAGTAGATGATGCGCCCGATGCCGAACGAGGGCTCGATCACGGAGGGCGTGAAGCTCCTGCGCGCTCCGGACACCCAGGGCCCTCAGCCAGCCAAGCTCGCATTGGCCTAATGCCACAGGCGGCAAGGGCATCAGAGGAGTGGCCAGGCCTCTGGAAAACCCTCCCACACGCCGCCGTCGCTGCCAGCCGCTCGCAAGCCCCGTGCTCAGCTCCCGCTCAGGCTGCTGGCGGCGGTGCGGCGCGGGGCGCGCGCCGGCCCGAGACGCGCTTCTGCGCGCGGCTGATGTCCACCATGGCAGGCGTGACCTCGAACGCCTGCCCCTCCGCGCCCGTCACCTTCCCGGGCCCGCCCGCCGCCAGCTGCGCCTGCAGGCACGCCGCGTCCTCCTCGCCCAGCGCCTCCAGCGCGTCCTGCCGCGCGCCGCGCGGCCCCGTCTGCGGCCGTCCAACGCACACTCCCACAGCCCCAGCGTGTTTCAAGTTGCGATCTCACGTGCTCCAGCACTGTGAGGCAGTGCTCTCATACGGTGCTGTGCGAACTCCCGCCACCGCACGCACGCCGCTGCACGTCACGCGGCAGTCGCATGCCGTTCACCCCGCCGGCAGACCAGCCGCGTCCGCGCTTTCCCGCGCACCCCGGCGGCCCCAGCGCAATAGCTTTCGCGCAATCGGGCTTGCGGCGCGCACCTGGACCGCGCGCGCGTCGCGCTTGAACGTTTTGCCGATGAGCTGCTTATTGGGCGCGACCACGGTGACGTCCACCGTGCGCGCCTCCGGGAATTTCTCAAACGCGGTCAGGTCCTCGCCGCTCTTGGCCGAGTGCGCCTGCGCGCCCCGGCAGCACCGTCTCGCGGCGGCAGGCGCCTTTCGTGCAGAGCGCCATCCAGCCCTGCGCTGGCACGCGCTGGCGCGGGGCGCGGGCGGCGATGCGAGGCGCAGCAGGCGCCGCGTGCGATGCGCTTGGGCAACCGTGAAGTGCATCGCACACGCCCTCCTGTCTCCTAGCAGCCTAGCAAGTCTCCGGCGGGCTCGCGGGCGGGCGTGAAGCCCTGCGCAGACGCTTCAAACACACGCGCTGCACCGCACTCCCGCGCGCACGCCAGCGGCGCCCCCGCTTCTGCGCCTCAGACGCTCGGGCGCGCTCCGGGCGCGAAGGCGTGGGCGGGGCGGGCGCGCGCCCGCAGGTCGTACGCGGAGCGGTCCGCCAGGCCCGCGCACTCGATCCAGCCATAACTGCACTCCACCTCGGCGTCCCAGCAGTCCTCCGCGTAGTGCGCCATCTCGTGCGTCAGGTGCTGCCGGAAGCGCAACCGCGCCGGGCGCACGCCCGCGCGCACCATGAACAGGTACGTGCGGCCGATGAAGTACGCGAGCGTCTGCGGGGGGGGCGGGGGGGGCGCGCGTGATCCGTGAAGGCCGCTGCAGTGCATGACATCAGATGTCCCTTGGCCCCACACACCGCGCTACTGCGAAGGTCGTACACATGCATGCGCAAGCTGAACCATGCCAGCTGTGACCATGATAAGCCTTGAACGAAGGCACGCTTGCGCTGCCTGCATGCGCGGCTCAGGAACCGCAACTCACTGCGCCGGCCATGCTCGATGCCTCGGGTGCAGGCCCTGGGGCGCCGGCGCAAGCCCAGGGCGCTCAGGAAGCACCCGCGAGGCAGGCCCGGCCGCTGCGCCCTACCCTACCCTACCCGGGCGGCACCTGGTTGGCGATGATGCCCTTCTCGACGGCTTCGCCCAGCGGCATGGGCTGCGGCAGCTTCTCCGCGCCCATCTGCAGCTGCCGACTGAACAGCAGCGGCGCCACGTCCGCCACCGCTGCAAACTTTGGGTGGCTCTGCGCGCGGCACGCACCAGGTTGAGCGGCGCAGCTACAGCGCGAACATCCTTCGTCTGCGGACTCTCATTTTGGCTCACATGTGTGACCCTGTCCGGAGCGGCAACCCCGGGTCTCAGGCAGGCGGGGCGGCCAGACTGGCAGCGGCACGCGCCCCGTGCCATGCAGACCGCGGCACCCATGTGTGTGCCCAGCCCAGGGCCACGGCCGCGCGCCTTGTCATTGGGATTGCAAAAATGCTCGATCTCGGCCTGCGTGAACTCGCGCACGCGCAGCAGGCCCGCGCGCGGCGCGATCTCGTTGCGGTACGACTGCCCGATCTGCGCGGCCGCGAACGGCAGCTTGCTGCCGTTGTAGTACAGCAGGTCCCTGCGCGCCCGGCGGCCGGGTGCGCGTCAGCATTAGGGCAGGGTCAGGCTATACCCGACACGGCGTCAAGCTACACCCTATACGGCAAACAGGTGCGCGTCAGCGCGAAGCCCCCCCTCCCGCGGCCGCACAGGCCCCGCACAGGGCACCCCCGCCAAGTGAAGCAGGAGACTGGCGGCGCCCCACCCCCGCCCAAGCTGCGCCAGGCCGCCTGCACCAGTGCGGCACACGGGAGCTCGTCGCGCGGCCGGGGCGGGGCACGGGGGGCGGACGCGGGGCGCGCTTGAAGTTGACGAAGATGCCCTGCGCGGTCTCCGGGCGCAGGAAGCCGACCTGGTCGCCCTTGGGCCCGATGCTGGTGCGGAACATGAGGTTGAAGGGGAAGGGGTCGCTGAGCGCGTTGCCGGTGTCGGGCGCGCGCACGCCGTGCCGCCGCAGCGCGGCGCCCAGCGCGCCCGCGTCCAGCTCCTCCACCGTCGCCAGCTCCGTGCGCAGCGCCTGAGTGTCGGGGAAGGGTCATCGTCTAAGCACGGGGTAGGTTCAGGGTCATCACTAGCATGGAGCGGCCGAAGCGTGGCCCGCTCCGCGCGACCTGCCGACTGCCATGCCGGTCAGGAGCGGCCTCCTCAAGGCCAGGCGGCCGCCGCGCGCTGCGCCTCGGCGCTACGGCTGCAGCGCCTGTCCGCGCGCCGCAGCGGCTTGCGCCCGCTGCGCGCGTCCGCCGCATGTGAGCGCGCCGCGCGGACACAGCGCAGGCCCGTGCGCGCGTGTCGCCGGCGGGTGGCGCGTCTGCTGGGTGGCGGCGCCTCCGCGGCCGCATGGCCCGATGCGATCGCACCCACCTCATCACAGCCCTCTTCCGGGTGAGATTCCCGCTAGACCTGCTGCGAGCGCGCTAGCATCCAGCATGACATGCGGGCTGCGGGGGCAGGGCCCGCGGGGCCCCACCTCGCGCTCGTCGGCGGACGGCGGCGCGGCTGCGTCCGCCAGGCGCGCCTCCAGCGCGGCCTCCAGCAGGTGGTCCGCGCGGTGGCAGTCGTGCGTGAGCGCGTCGGTGACCATGAAGTCGGTGAAGCGCTCCACGTGGCCGCTCGCGCGCAGCACCACCTCCGGCGTCACCGACGGGCACTCGACCTGCGGCCGCGCTCGTGCGCAGCACGCTTTGGAGCAGTTTGGGATTTCAATACTCTTCGTGTGTGTGACGTGAATGCATGTGTAGATCCTGGCGCTCCCTCTGCCTCGCGCCACGCGCGCCCTGCCCGCTCAGGCCTTTGCCACGCTCGCTGCCTCGCTTGCTGCCTCGGGGCTTGGGAGACTCTGCCCTGTTCGTCGCCTCGCGCGGCTTGGGTTCCCGTAGTATCCTAACATAGCTTTGCGGCTGCATGCTGTCTGGCTGGACTGAAGGTCTGCGACAGACAGGCGTGTCCTCTGTGCAGGCCCGTAAGCCCCCGCCGCATGCATGCAGCATGCACGCGGCTGCGCTGCGCATGGCGCGGCAGCCATTCCGATCGGGCAGGTTGGCGCGCAGGGCCAAGCTGTGCATGGCATGCTGCCCATAGCATGCTGCATAGCATGGTGCTCTGCATGCATGCTGCCCGCGGGGCCGGCGGCCGCGCGCCTCGAGCATGTTCTCCTCCAGGATGAAGTGCTTGCGCCACAGCGCGGTCAGGTTCTGCTTCACGGCGCAGCCGGGCGGGCCGTAGTCGTAGAAGCCCGCCACGGAGCCGTAGATTTTGAAGCTGGGCACGTAGAACATGCGCCGCTGCAGCGTCTCGGCCTGCGCTCGCCGTGCACACACCGCTGTGGGTGCCCGGCATTCGCGCTTGCCGGCCCATGGCGCAGCGAGCAGAAGATGCCGCGTGGACGGGCCAAGAGAACGAGCAGCTCACCATCGCTGCGCGGAAGGCCTCCTTGCTCTGTCCCGCAGCTTTGCCGGCGACGTCGGCATAGGCCTGCAAGTGCGGACGGCGCCATCTTAGCAGCGAGTCACTGCCCAGCCTTCCTGCGCAGTGACACGCGGGTATGGGCGCTCCGGATGTCGAGGACAGCGAGCCCCACCTCTTGTTTGGCCTGAGCGGCCAGCTTCAGGTTCTTCAGCCTGGCGATAGCCGCATCGACCTCTGCCTGCGCCGCCACAGACCGCCTTCCACACCAGCACGCTCATCATGTGCAGCCTTCCGTTCATCGAACACGTAATGTAGTGAGTGCAGAGGGCAATGCCACGCCTTGTCGGCCTTGCCGTCCTTGGCCAGCGCCTTGAGCGAGCGCACGGTATCGCCCTGCTTTGTGGCCGCCGCCTGTGCAGCATCCAGCTGCGCCTTCAGGTCTCCGTTATTGGTGGTCGCAGCCATCTTGATGCTGCTGATACGCGCGCAGCAAGGCTCGATATCTCCGTTGCTCCCGCGCCCGGCTGAAGCTTGTCAGACCCTCCTGACCCTGTTTCTCTGGCAGATGGCGAGTGCGTAGAGGCAGGCCTGCCTGTGCGTTCTACTCCTGGTGATTGCGTGAAAGATACCGCACAGGTCGCAGGCTCGCACAGCGCCTGCGTGCGTATAGGCGAACAAGCATTTGCTGGCAAGAGGCCTGCTTTGCGCTGCACAAGAGTCCTGCAGCTGCAGCTGGACTCACAGGCAGGCCGCGCACTTGTAAGCGGAACCTGCGCAGCGCGCCAGGACTTCAGCTCGCGCACCCTCGCAATAATCTAGCACGCGGCCGGGCGGGCGCGCAATGCTGGCGCTCGGGGCCAGCGCGCCGCACAGCGCGGCCCCCATGCTGGCCGCAGGCGCCGCGCACTCGCCCGCCGGCGCCTCCCTGCTGCAGCCTCTGTGCAGCACCAACCAGCGGGTGCGCCTCACCCGCAGGCCTGTCTGCGCCGAGCACGTCGCTAGACGTCCAGCCATGCTCACCGAACAAAGCGTGGCGTGCAGGCGCAGGACCCAATCGTCGCGCTGCTGGCCAGCGACTCCGCCTTTGCCAACGCCGTCAACGCCAAGCAGCTGGATGCGGCAGCCGCAATAGCCGTTCAGCTCGTCAAGGTGTGCCTGTTGGCCTGTTCTTGGCGGTTGGCGCCTGCCGTGACCCGAGCGCAACACGTGCGTGACGCACGCGGTGGGGCGCGCAGACGCACGTCACGGCGGTGGCGCAGCTGACCCGCGCGGCGCGGCCGGACGCGTCCAGCGCGACGACGGCCTACCGCGCCGGGGAGGCCGCGGCGGCGGAGCCCTGCGGCGCGGCCGCGCCGGCAGACGGCCCGCTTGCCGTGGGCGACAAGTGCGCCCGGCTTGGCCGCTGGCGGGGCGTGCTTGGGTTTGCTGCACGTCGTGGTAGTCACAGGCGTCACCAATATGGGGCACTTGAGAATCAACAAAGGTACGGAATGTCAGTATAGTTTAGGTGAAGAGGGGCCATATGCACATGCAGCACCAGCTGCAAGAGGGACCTCCACAACACTTACTGCTTTGACCAGGCTGTGCGCGACTAGCCTAGACAGCCTGAGAGCATCTGAAAGCTGTCGCATGCGCTGGCCTCACGTTGCTTCCTGGCGTGGACTCATGTGAGCGCGCCGCGCGTGGCCGCCAGGGTGGTCGTGACGGCCGGTGCGGCAAAGGCGCGCGGGCGCGGCGCAGCGGCCGCGCCGGCGGTCGGCCGTGGCGCCCGCGTGGTCACTCTCGACGGCCACGGCTGGGCGGTCGTGCAGGCGGCCGGCACCGGCGAGCGGCTGCGCCTGCAGCAGCGCTTCCTGGCGCGCGCGCAGGCCAGCGCCGGCGCCGCCGGCGACGGCATCGCCGGCGACGGCGCCGGTGGCTGCGTCAACACTGGCGCCGACGTCGGCGGCCGCGGCTCGCCGACGAGCTGCACGGCCGCGCTGGCGCCGGCACCGACAGTGCCTGCGGGTGCGCAAGGGCTTGCACGACTTGCTTGCGACACAGTATGTGAGGGCCGTCAGCAGAGCATCCGTGGCGTGCGCGGAGTGTAGGTACACCCTCTGCACGAATTGTAGGTGAACTCTCTGCAGGGATCAGCGGTTTTGGTGCTTGTGTTGAATTGATCGCATGTATGTGCGAGGGCGTGACAGCCACCCTTATGCGATATGTGCTGCGGTTCCCTGCAGCTGCAATGCCGGTAGCTCTGCAATAGTCAGTGCACGCCTGTACATGTGTGTGTGCCATCATGGCTGTGGACATGACCTCTGGGCAGACAAGTGCAGGAGTATGGCGCGCATGCCGAGGCCGGGCTAGCTGCGTGTGGCAAAGGCTCAAGGGCAGGTGTCGGTCATGAAGGGTGCAAATGTGGAAACTGCCCGCTTTCCGGGATCACTTGGCCGAGTTGGTCTAAGGCGATAGCTTAAGGCGCTATTCCGAAAGGGCGTGAGTTCGAATCTCACAGTGGTCAGTCTTTGATTTTATTTTGTCAGGCGGTGTGGGGTGTACCCCACACCTTTATTTTGGGTTGCAGGGCATTGATAGCTTGCCATGTCATGCTGCTGCTCTCTTGCACTGGGCAGATGGGCATGTGATCAGTGCTCTTTGCAAATTTAGCATGCTGTACTTTGAGCACTTCGGCCGCATTGCCTGCGCCTCGTTTCGCTCCGCTCTTTGGCATAGCTGTTGGAAGCCTTTGCTGTCGTTTGGCACTGCCGTACACATTGCTGCTGCTGAGCCAGCGCCACACCAGCAGCGGGTTTACAGCGCCGCTGCGCGGCCCAGGCGCGGAGCCTGTCGGCAGCCCGCGCGCGCGCAAGCGCGCGCGGCCGGGCGTGGACACGGCGGAGCAGCGCGTCGCGCTGGACCGCCTGAAGGCGCAGATGGTCAGCCTGGAGGAGGTGTGGCCGCCGTGCTCCTGCAGGCCCCTGTGCGACAGCTCTCTGTTGTGCAACCAACGTTTAGTATGGACCGAAGATGCGAGTGGAAAGTGGTCGCGGATATGGTAGGGGCCTGTTGATACACTGCAAGCACTTGGATCCGCGCGAAGAGCGCAAGTTTGAGCGTCACCCATGCGGAGCAAGGCCTGCAGGAGCCTGTGCGGCCGCCCTGCAGCCCGGCGCGGCCGGCCGTGACACGCGTGGCGCGGCCAGGTAATACCCTGGGGCGCGGTGCGCGCGTGCTGGCGCACGCGGCGGCCGGCCTGGCGGCGCGCGCTGCGGCAGCGCTGCGACGGCGTCCCCGGCGCCGCTCTGCGCATGCAGGCGCGCCCAGGCCGTTATCCACAGTCGCCGCAGCGCGGTTGCTTTTTGCCTCTGCTAAAGGAGGGGTCACACCCCCGATTGTTGCATCGGTTTTGGGCGTGAATCGCAAGTGCGCTGCTGTCTGTGCCCTTGCCTTGTCCATGGCTGAGGGTGTTATACCCTACATTCCCTTTTGCCGAGGCAAGCCATGCTGCTGCAAGGTGCGCTGCAGCGCTGCCTTGCCGCGGAGGCATGCTGCTTGGTCCGCTTAGCCCTGTGTGCAGTCTCTGTGGAGCGCTGCAGCCTGAACCCCCGCTCCCTGTGCACCGCGGCAGGAGCTGCGCCAGGCGCTGGCCACCGACGGCGCGGCCACGCTGGCGGGCGGCGCAGCCTGGGACGCGGCCGCCAATGCCTGTGCGGCGGGCGCGCCAGGCGCTGGCCTGGACCGCCTGCTCCAGCTGTGGGCAGACCTGCGGCAGGCGCGCCGTGCTCCGCATGTAAAGCGTTAGGGTGTGAGTGGCTGGGTAAGCGTAATGTTAGTGGCAGGGCCCGGCGACGTGCCGGCAGATACAGTAGCCGTGCAGAACGCATCGCGTGCAGCGCTGGGCGGGTCGGTGCCGTCGGGTGTTGTGTCAGATGCTCGAGCGAGCAGTGTGGCTCAGGCGGGCGCTGCGCTGGTCAGGGTGCGTGTGCTTATGTGCGAGGCGAGTGTTAAAAGCTAGGTGCAGGGTCATGGCGACCGCAAGTCGCCCAGCTTGGCCTATGTGTTTGGAGTGGGACCATGCTCAAGATGCCACGCCACAGCTCGTGTGCACAGCCGGTGCTCAGCGCGCTGCCTGCGGCAGGGCATCCACACGTGGCTGGAGGGCGTGTCGCTGTCGGCCTCGCCGGCCGGGACGGCCGAGGAGGACGCCGGCATCGACGCCGCCCCGGCGCCCGCCGACCCGCCGCCGGCCGGCCGCCACGCGTGCGCGTTCACGGCCGACGAGCCGGCCTGCGCGCTCGCGGGCACGCCCTTTGAGAGCTGGCCGGCCGGCAGCGCGGACGGCTGGGCGTCCGACGCCGAGTTTGCCAGCGACGACTTTGACAGCGGCGCCGAGACCGAGCGCGAGGAGGGCAGCGACGTCACCGTCATGTGCGACTCTGACTAGCCCGCTCACACCTGGTGTGGCAAGGGCTGCCTCTTGGGGCAGCCGGCTGCCATGCTGCGCAGCCGCCTGCGGCGATGCGCTAAAAACAACTGCGCCAAGCAGATGCCGGCGGGACTTTGTGACACCAGCATCACATCAGCTGTGACAAGACAAAACATATACAGCTTTGCAGGCTGCTGTCCCCCCTGCTGGCTGGTTGGGGACCGGAAGAAAGCTGCAGCTGTACTGAGCAAAACGACATCACACACAGCGGGTTGTGCAAGCCAACTGGTGTTGACACGAGCACCTGCAAGGAAGGTCGACGTGCCTGTCATTTTAGCCTACGAGGAGGTCACCAGCAGGCCGCAGGCATGCTGGCTGATTCATGCTTTTGCGTGGGAAGCATGCTTGGCTCATGATTCGATCAAGTTCATTATTGCTTGCTACGCTGAGTTTAAGCATGCAGGACGCTATTCGGGCCATTTGCCTGATGGCTTCCACGCTTTGCTACCTGGTCTTGTATTTAATGTATGGTAGCAAGGGCCTGCGCATGTTATGTGTGAGCAGAAGGTCTGCTTTCCAGAGGCGTGTACGACTGCCGCTTGCAGCTTGCATGAGGCTGTATTGTGCTTGCAGTGTGTTACATGCGCATGTTGTATGGAAGACGGCACAAGCTGTAAGTGTTGAGGGTGGAGACTGTATCTCCACTGCTAGCAGCGCTGCCCTGGGCTTAGCACTTGAATATCAACTGTCCTATTAGGGTGCCATTCAGTCACTGCATGGGACCGCCCTCTCTTGCGCACAAAGACTTTACACTGTTGTTTGTGAGGATCTGAGGCTGCAGCATCTGAATGAGCACCATGCCAACGTGCTCGGCCTGACAGACGAGCATCACGACCGCAATGTGCCGCTGCTAGACGCCGATGGAGACACCCTTTGACATACGCGACTTTGTGCGGCAGTGCCAGATACCCGAGGAGCAGGAGGTGCTGCTCGCGGCCCTGCCGGGTGCGCCATCACTGCCACACTGCCTCCTCTTGCCCAGGACAGCCCTTTCTTGTCGTTGTCGGTGACACGCTGCGCTGTGCTGCAGTCACTGGCGCGCCCCCAGCCTGGCCGGAGGTCCCCCAGTGCTCAGGCAAGCTTTAAGGAAAAGTGCCGTTCACAATGCTACACGCAACCGTGGTTTCGGCTGGTCTGTGCTTTCCGTGTGTCACGCAGTGACCGCAGAGCGTCCGTTGCAGGCTGGCGCGTGCTCAGGCGTGCCTCCACCCCAGTGCCGCAAAGCTCGGACCCCGCGCCGCTGGACGCAGCACCTGTGTCCCGCCAGCTGCGCTTCTCGCCAGACCAGGCGCACGCACGCTCGGCCCTCCCCACCGCTGCGGGCCCGAGCGGCGCGCCTGCAGCCGCTTCGCCTGACGGGGCGCTGCCGCGCCTGGCAGCCGGGCAGCCCGCCGAACAGGCTGAGCCCGTCAGCGCGGCCGCAGCCGCGTCGCTGGGTGGCGCGGCGGCGTCCCCCGCCGCTGAGCAGCCCACCGGCGAGGACGACCGGCGCTGGGTCGACAGAGATGCTGCTGGCGACGCCGACGATGCGGACGGCGGGCAGGAGCAGCCACGGGAAGACGCGGCAGCGGGCGCTCCGGCCTCCGAAGCCCCGAGCGCGGCCGCCAGCCCGGACCTCAGCAGCCCGCCGCCCGTCGCGGCCTCGCCGGCGCCCGTGTCGCGGCTGGACTTTGGCGCGGGGCCTGCGTCCCAGGCTGCCGCGCCCGCCTCGTGCGCCCCGCGCTCGTTCGCGGATACTGCGCTCTGAGCCGCTCGCGTTCACCCGGCCTGATTACTCCTGAACGCAGCCAGTGCGGACAGTGCACGCCACGGGTTGCGGCTTGCCTTTGCTGTACTCTGCGCTGGGTGCAAGGCGTGGCAAGGAAGTGCGGGCATGAAGCGAGCCAGTCTTGAGGGGTGGTTATAAAAAGTGCTTGGCTCACTGCGCGCAGGCTGCCGCGCGGTCTGCCGGCGCTGCTGACGCAGGCGTTTGACGCCGACTGGGTGGCCCCCAGCCTGGGCGCCGGGTCGCAGCTGGATGACGGCGGCGTCTTCGACGTCACGCAGACGCCCTGGGCGGGTCCGAGCGCGTACACGCCGCCGCCCGCGCGT
>JAABUH010004181.1_pt1 | contig 11829 bp, 11 predicted proteins | sample 5559121 | NCBI WGS metagenome assembly JAABUH01 (sample SAMN10711871, study PRJNA513364) | rock metagenome | isolation source: Antarctica rocks | place: Antarctica: Victoria Land, Battleship Promontory nord | collected 2015-12-28 | reverse complement strand
CGGCCCGCGAGCCTGCGAGCGCGCCTGGGGTGCAGCAGCCAGCGCCCGACGCGGTCCGGCGCAAAGCGCACGGCGTACGTGCCGTTGCCGTTGCACGCCACGGCCGCGGCCGTCACCTCGCTGCCAGGGGGCCCCGCCAGCTCCACCACGACGTCCTCGCCGCCGGCGGTGCGCGCGTTGCCGAAGCGGTCCGCCGTGTGCAGGCACAGGCGCACGGGCTCGCCCACTGTGAGGGGCGCGGCGCCGAAGCCCTCGCCGTCCAGGCTGCACCTGCGGCGGTGCAGGGGCAGGCTGTCGGGGGTGCTGCGCGCGCTGCATGCGGGGTGGGGCCGCCAGCGCCCCTGATCACCCTGGACGGTGGCCTTGGGCCGTAAGCATGATGGGGTGGAGCTTACTATCTGTCAGCCAATGAAAGAATGGGGGGCGTCAGGTCGGCACACAGCGCTGAGGCCTCTCGAGCAAAGGCAGCCTTCACAGGCACCTTGCCGCGTCGCTCGCGCCGGGCGCCACGTGCAGCACGCGCGGCCAGCCCGCCAGCGCGACGTCGCCCAGCCGCGCATGCACGACGTAGCTCCCGGCGGCCGTCAGCAGCGCTGTGAACGCTCCCGCGCCGCCCGGCCGCCGCGCAAACGGCAGCTGCGTTTGCCCCGGCCCCAGGACCTCCACGGCAAAGCCCTGGCCGGAGCCCTCGCCGGGCGCGGCGGCCGCATTGCCGTACGCGTCCGCGGCGGCCACGCTGACGGCGACCTCGGCGCCGGCGGGGAGGGTTGGGACTGGGTTTGCGCCGGGCTCAAGCGGCCTCTCCTCGCCGCCGTCCAGCACGGCGAGCGACGCGCGGCAGGCGGCCGCGGCGGCCGGCCCGGGGCCGACGTCTATGTCGAACGGGCTGCCGGCCAGCGCCTCGCCAGTGGTCGAGCATGCGACCGCCAGCGCGTGGCGCCCGGCGACCGTGGCCTGGTACCTGTGCCGCGTGCAGGCAGTGTCGTGATGCTGACGGCCGGCCAGGGACGCTGCGGCAGCGTCAGCGGATCGGCACCATGGCGAGGTCCCTATTAATGTCTGGGTGGGTAAGAACAGCTGCAAGACTGCGCAACAGGTGTTGCAGCCCTGTGTGTGGCTCTTCACCCCCCCAGCCTAACAATGAAGCGTGTTTGCCTTGGGCAGCGCTCTAGAGGGGCCGCTGCCACTGCTTCATGGGGCGGGGCAGAGCGAGCGCATGTCGGGGCGTCCCTTGCGAGGCGAGCGCAGAGCCAGCGCGGGCGCCCACCGGACTTCAAAGCTCCCGTCGCCGGCCTCAACCACCTGAGTCACGAGAGCGCCCGGGCCCTCTCCGCTGGCCACCACGGGCGCCGCCCCCGTCACCTGCAAGCATCAGCAGCGCGCTCAGCAAGGGTCGCTGTGCAACCCCTTGCACACAGGAGTCAGGGGCACAGCATCTGCAGATCTCAGGCTCCTGCGCAAAGCCACATGCGAGCTGTTCCCGATATGCAGGAAGCCATTGAGTAACTTCATGTGCACTTGCACGTAAGTTAGAGTGTCACGCAAATCACAATCAGCCACCTGCAGGCCAGCAACATCAAATCAGTGCTGCAGGACAGACGTGCATGCTGCTCCATGTGCAGAATCACTCAACAGGTGGGCGACGTCATGCCTCACAGTGGCTCCACATGCTTTGCAGCATGGCACGCGCTGGCCCAATGAAGCACGTTTCCTCGCGCAGCGCACCTCGCAGACGCGGTTGCCGAAGCGGTCCGCCCGCCAGGCGCGCAGGGCGCCCCACGCTCCCGCGAACAATGGCGCGGGTGCGCCCTCCACGCGGGAGCGCGGCAGGCACGTCGGGGCCGGGCGACAGACCCCGGTGCATGTCACTCGGCTGTCCTCCCGGCCAGCGATCATGACGGCGACCTGCGTGGGGCGCGCGAGGAGAGAGTTTCTGGCCGCATGGCAGCCCTCCTCTGTTGTGTGTGCCGCTGACAGCCACCTGTGTGGGGCGCGCGAGGACAGAGACTCCGGCCGCATGTGAGCCCTCCACTTCTGCGGGTGCCGCTGTGGTGGCGCGCCCAGGCGACCTGCATGCGCATGTCACGCAGAGCCCCTTGCGTCGCGGCGCCGCCTGTGTGAGTGAACGCGTTGACAGCCCGCGGTGCGCACCGGTACACACGCCGAGCGTGTTCGAGCCCGGGGCAGGCCGGGCGTGCAGGGTCAGCCTGCTCTGCATGCTGCGCGCTCAGATCCTACCCTAGCCCTACCCTACAATAACTGCCAGCACGCCGCGTGCCTCAAAATCGCAGGCCTGCTTCAGGCTGCAGACGACCTCGTAGCTGCCGTCGCCGCGGTCGGCCACCTCCGCGCGCCGCGCGCCCGCGGCCGCGGCCGCGGGCGCGCTGTCGGCGCCGTTGGCGCCGCCGGCAACGGCCGGCGCAAATACAAGCAGAGTGGCCGCCAGCGCCGCGCCGCCGCTGTGCAGCGGGTTGCCGTGCGCGTCCAGCGCCGCCAGTGCTACCGCCGCGTGCTCGCCTGCCGCGCGCGGGGCGCGTTTGCACTTCTCCCAGCGTGCACTGCGCGGGGTGCCATCAGGACACCTGCTGACTTATGCCGCAAGATTAACAGCCTCCAGCTCCCACAAGCGCACAGCGCCGCCTTGGCTGTGCCACGCACCCGCTGTCGTGCGCAGCTGGCCGCGGCTTGCCAGCGCCAGCGCGTGCAGCGGTCCTGGCAGCACCGGCAGCGTGGCGGGCCGGCCGAGCGGGGCGCCGTTGACGGCCGCCGCCACCGTGGCCAGGCCCGCGCGCGTCAGGCAGACCGTGGCCGCGTACGTGCCGTCCTTGCGGTCCTGCCGGCCGCAATGAAGAGTGTGCTGCGTGGCTCATGTGGCGCGTATGCGGCCACCAGCTGCATGGCTGCCGGGTTGACAGTGGCAGCGCTGACACTCCGGGGCCGGGCCTACATGCTGTTGTGCACTGGCACCATGTAACGTTCATCCTTGCGATGCTGCCGGCCAGGGCGTGCACGTGCGCACAGACGCCACAGGATGTAGGCATGCTCCAACGCGCACAGGCGGCCATAGTGTGAAGGCGGGCGCGCCTCGACGGGCACCGCCGCGGCACCCTCGGCCGCGCTGTCGACGGTCACGACAACCTCGTCGCCGCCGCCAACCGCGGCATTGCCGTGCGTGTCCGCAACCATGATGCACAGCGCCATCGGCGCCCCGGCCACCAGGCTTGCGGGAAGGCCGCGCAGCGTCGACGTGCGCGCGCAGCCGGCCGCGGGCGCCACGGCAAGCTGTGCAGCATGGGGTTCTCAGGGTTGCACCAGGCTTGCGGGCAGCCCGCACACCGCCACGGCGCGCATGCACCCGGCTGCAGCAAGCATGCGAGTGCTTGATCACAGACCTGAGAGCCGAGCCTCACGGCTGTGGCCCGCCAGGTGCCAGGGGCGTGGGCCACAGACGCTGCCTTCCTGCCTCTGCAGCGCAAGCTGCGAGCGGAGCATCGCAGGGCGCGGCCGGGCCGCTGCGCGAGGCCTCGCGCCTGCCACGGGGAGCCGCGGACGGAGGCGCCAGCGCAGGTGACAGCCAGCGTCGCCGGCCCGGCCGCGTTCGCCTGGAAGCGTGCGCAGAGCTCCGCGCAGGCGGCCGCGCCGGGCGCCCCCGCCAGGGCCAGGGCCAGCGGCTCGGGGTCGGCGCCCGCCGGCGCCAGGGTTGCCTGAAACCCGCGCGCGCCCAGCGCCGCCGCGCCGGCCAGCAACACGGGGTTGCCGAAGCGGTCAAGTGCGCGCACCATGAAGCCCGCCTGGCGCGCGCGGCGCGCTGGCGGCATGGGCGCGACTCGCGCGCGCATCAGACCCCATTTGACAGGTGTGCAACTTCGAGCAGGGGTGCAGGCGTGTGCCACCGGCCGGCGGCGCGCCTGCTGGCCCGCGGTAACGGCCGCGGGCGCGAGCGCGACGGCGGACGTGGCGGCGCACACAGCGGCCGGCGCGACCGCCGCCGTGAAGGGGCTGCCGGCGATGTTGCGCCCGCCATGCTGCACGGCCACGACGTACACACCCGCGGCGGTCGCGCTGAAGGCGGCGCGGTACTCGCCCGTGCCCAGGTCCTCCACCAGCCCTGCGCGCATGTTGGGTGAAGCGGAGCAATGAATATTCCAGGGTTAGGGTACAGGGAACGTTGTGAGTGCGCTGTGGGCGCGGGGAGGCTGCATGCAGCTGGGCCGCCCCTGGGTGAGCATGCATGTGGTGCTGCTTCGTTGCAGCGCCATGCATATTGCTGGGTGCGGCCGCCGCTGATCTTTATTCATCAGATGGATGCTGAAGGGCTGACGGCATGCGTCGGGCTAGTAGTCGGCCCCGCACCCGCAGTGGCCGGCTGCGCGTCGCCGGCGCGCTGCCAGGCGATGGAGAACACGTCGCCGCCCAGCGACTTGCACACGCCCGCCGCGTCCCGCGCCACGATGATGAGCTCGACGGCCGCCCCTGCGCGCGCGCGCGAGCTGCGTCAGGCACTCCTCGCCTGCCTGCGGACGCGGCCTGCCGCCGGGCCGCTCAAGCGGCGCGTGATTGCTGGTGCGCAGCACATACGAGAACAGGCGTTGCAGGCATTCGTTGCGGCGGGGGGTCGCCTCGGGCAGTGACTGAGATCACGCGATGATTGGCGTGTGACAGCGCATTTGCCGACCTCTGTTGCAGTTCTGCAAACATAGGCAAGCTGCATGCTCTGCGCGCAAAAGCGCAGGCAAGCGAGCGGCTCACCCGCCACCGCGCTGATCTCGCGCGGCGCGCCCTTAACGGCGCACAGTGGCGCATGCGGCTCCGCAATGGACGCCACAACGGTCGCCGGCGAGCCGCGCGCGTGCACGCCGGCGACAGTCGCACTGATGGTGTATGCGCCCGGCGCGCTTGTGTTGTAGCAATATGCGGCCGCACCGCCCTCCGGGGGCCCCGCGCGTACCTGGGGCCTCGTGGGCCCCTCCACTACGACCTGCGCGACAGCACAGGCGGCGCTCAGATCCGGGCAGAGCGCGCTCGTTGGGGCGTCCGGCCGGCCGCCCTCTCAGCAGCGCGCCGGCGCGCCGGCGGCGCCCTCGCAGGGCCTGCAGCGCTGCGCGACCGGCACAGATCAGGACCCCATGGCGGACGCCAGCAAGGCAGGCTGCGCTTCCTGCAGCCACATGCTTTGGTTGACGACAGTCTGCGAAAGCAATGCCAGACCTCCAGCGCATTGCAGATTTGGCCAGGCCAAGACTGGCTGCTCGAGCAGCACGCTCTGTGTCAGGCGAAGAAGGGGGCTGGTATCCAGGAGCCGCATGGCGACCGGCACCAGCCGCGGCCGATTATACAGGGATACATAGGGACACAATCCTTTCATGGGGAGGACGCCGCCGCGGTGCGACGCACGGGCGCGCCTGGATGCCAGCGGCCTTAGGCCGCGCGGGCGGCGCGACCGCATTGCCGAACGCGTCGGCGAGCTCGAGGAACAGGCGCATGTCGCGCCCGAGCGCGACGGCGGACAGCCCCGGCCCAAATAGGCGACAGGCCGGCGCGGCGACCGGTCCGGGCGCCGCTTGCGCGACGAATGGGCTGCCGGCGACCTGGTGCCCGCCCGCCATGACGAACACGGAGTGCGTGCCCGCGACTGTCACGGTGTACGTCGCCTGCACGCGCGCGTGGGGCGCACGCTGGTGAGCTCCGCGCCAGGCGCCAGGGGGCGCGCGCCGGGCGCCGGCCGCCGCCGCGGCGCGCCGCCCCGTGTGCGAGCCCACCTGGCAAGGGCGCTCGCATGCAGCGGCGCGACAGCTGGGGTAGCATGCATATGCGCCCGGCGCGCCTGGGGCTGCTGCCCGCGCCTAGTCCACGCACGCTGTGGCCGGCACGCCAGCCGGGTGCTCGTTGGAGGATGCTTGGCCCTCTTCATGCAGGGAGGCCCGCCGCGCCTGGCAGGTGCGCGGGACAACGCCCTCCATGCGCGGGGCAGCCGGCACCGGTGCGTGTCCCCGCCAGAGGGTGTTGCTGGGTGTGCGCGGGGGCCCCAGCGCGCGCCTGGTAGACGCCGCGCCCGAGGTCCTCCACGCGCGCGGCGACCGGCGCGGCGCCGCCATCGTCCTGGCACGCGACGCTGACAACAAAGGCGTCGCTGCCGCGGCGCGCGTTGCCAAACGCGTCGGCCGCGCGGATGGCGAACGCGGCTGGCGCGCCGGCGACCGCGGCCGCCAGGCCAGTACCCTCGCAGGCGCAGCGCGCCGGCGCCAGCGGCCCGGGCGTCACCGCGCACGGCACGGCGCAGCCGCCCACCATGCCGGCGTCCAGCTGCGCCATGCAGCGGAGCCTTGGCATGGGGCCTGGAGGACCGCATTCGCTGACCAGGGTCCGATGAGCAAATAGCTGCGGCGCGAGATGCGCAGCTATGGACACTGATGCTGGCTGGGAGGATGTGGGCGCGGTGTGGGCGCCAAGGGACGTTCCTGAGGGCGGACTGCCTCACGCGCAGCAGAGGCCGGGCGGCTTGCGCACCGTGACAGTGATCTGGTAGTCGCCGGCGACCTCCGTGGACCAGGACACCTTGTATGTCCTGCGTGAGGCCCGACCCATCAGACCCATCAGATGAGCACCATGCATGCCATCAAGCAGCCATGAGGCATGATGCCGGAGCAGCCTCAAATACCACCGTTGCGCGCGTGGTGTAGGGGTGGGATGTGGACGCTTCAGGAGAGGGTTGCGGCGCGCCCATCTAGGTTGTCGTCGACAGTGGCAGCCGGCGCGGGCGAGGCAGGGCCGCTGATGTCGACCTCAAAGGCGTCGCCGCCCTGTAGCCGCGCGTTGCCCTTGCAGTCCACCGCTGCGGCGCGCCATGTGGTATTGTCAGCCATGTTTGCTACACAGGCCATGCAACGTGATGCATGTTTGCCGGCATGCTTTACGCAGAGCCACGATATTCGGGCCGCACTGGGAAACAGAGCGCATCAAGTACTGCACTCACAAGTACCGGACAGTGCAGGCGCTGCCTCGTACATCCTTGCAAGGCCACACACGGTGTTGCCTGCAGGGACTCGTGCGGCGTTTGATGCAGCACAACGTGTCGGGCAGATGGTCACACGTCATTCTTTGCGGCTGCATCGTGTCCAGTCCACTGTCGGTATGTGCAGTGCAGGCCTGCGCGGGCGCGTACCCTGGATGCCAAAGGCGGTGGGCTCGCCCGCGACTGCGTGCGTGAGCCCGACGCCGAACAGCTTGCACGCGCCCGCCGCCGTCTCGTCGCACCCGACCGTCAGCGGGAAGGGGCTGCCGGCCAGCGGCCGCCCGTCCAACGCCACCTCCAGCTGGTACAGGCCTGGCCGGCGCGCAGCCTGAGTGCGAGCTGCGAAAAGGGGGGTAGGGTCAAGGCCCTGGCCCTAACCCTATCAGGCAAATACTTTTCTTCACGTGCTGCGGGAGCTGGTCAGGCTATGTTTGGTAAGCCTGCAGCCGTGCGTGCTGGCCCTTGCCAGAAGGCGGGGCAGGCGCCGACCGCCGCAGGCCGCTGTTCTACAGGCCACCAGCCCGCGCCATCGCGTCACCGGCAGTGCTGGAGGGGATTCCTGACCAGGTGCTCGGCACAGGCGCCACCCGCGCGCTACTGCAACCCTGCGCCGCTGCAACCCTGCGCGCTGCTACAACCCCGCGCTGCACCCGCAATGCGCGGCGTGAAGGAGAGCTCGTGCAGCCCGTCCTCGACCAGCGCGCGCGCGTCCGCGGCGAACAGCGCCGCGCCCGAGCCGTCGGCAAGCGTGGCTGTCAGCCTGCGCAGCGGCCGTGCTTGTAGCAGGATGCGGCTTCGCCTACCATACAAGCACGCTGCGGTAATGCACAGTGCGCCGGGCGGCGCTGACGATAAAAGGCCGGCCAGCAAGTGTGCACACGACTCAGTAAGCTGCAAATGCGGCCGGACATGCAACCTGTGCCTGTGCAGCTGTCTCAGCGCGCATGCAACCAAGCAGGGCTTTGTCAGACCTTTTAAGTTATGGAATGTCCCTGCAGCACAGAGCGCCTGCCAGCGCAGGGCCCTCGCACTTGGAGTCGCCAGCGAAGCGGCCGCCAAACTGGTCGAGCACCTCCACGGCCGCCGCAAAGCGCTCGCCGACAAACGCGCTGCCCGCGGCCGCCAGCCGCACGCGGCTCAGCGCCTCGCTCGCGCGCGGCGGCGCGCACTGCGCCGGGAAGGTGCCGAGCGATGCCGCGCCGACGGCCAGCGCGATCCTGTACACGCCCGACATCGGCGCCGTGTACGCCACCTCCACGGCACCGTCGCGCCGCTCGCGCACCTCCGCGCGGGCGGCTGCGGCGCCCTTAATTGACACCCGCAGGTCTGTCGCCTGCACAGGCGGGCGGCCGCTGGTCAGCAGGGGCGGCCGGTGCGAGCGCGGGCTCGCTGACCATCGGTGTGCAGGCTGCCGCAACGATAAATCCCTGCTGCGTATGTGCAGCTCAGGTTGAGATGAGCACAGTGCCCCAACACTGGGGCTCTCCTTCGTGGCACATGTTAGCTCGCGTGCCAAACATGCAGTGTGGCTCCATCCCCATCCTCACTCCTAGCTTCACAAGGACTGCGGGCAACAAGACGCAAAATCCCAAGCCCTCCTCTGCTGTTGTGCCGTCAACCGCCGGCGCTGCACGGCATGCCGTGCTCTGGGAGCGGCCTGCGTGCTGGAGGGGCGCGCCTTCAGGCGTGCGCCCGTGGTGCTGCATACGCTGAAGTGCGTGGGTACCCCAGGCGCGCACAGTGCCAGCCCCGGCCCACTGACCTGATACGCAGGCTGCGCCTGCAAGCCAGCGCGCTTGCTGGCGTCCTCAACGGGCTTAATGGTGGACGGCCTGCGGCCTAGCGCCTGCATGGCCGCAGTGCGGCCACGAGCGTCCACCTGGGACTCGCTCCGCTGCTCTGCTGGCAGCGCTTGCTCTCACCTAGTGCAGTTGCGCTTTCCAGCGCATCATGCAGCCCACGCTTGGGGCTGTGTGTTTGCGCCTGATGCGCCTATTGGTATCCCTGTCCCGCTGGCCTACCAATTGGCTCAGCGGTGCACTCAAGAATCTATAGCACTGGAGCGCTCGGACAGCTTGTCCTTTTTCGAAATCAACCATTTTTAATGCATCCCAGTCCATAAGCACACAGTGTCACGTATGCGAATGCGTTCTGCTTAGAAGTGCGCACAACGCCGTGACACAGCCAGGACGTGCGCAAAGGCGCATCCACTGCTTGGGACACGCTTCGGGACACGCTTGAGCGAGGAAGCACGCCGCAGCACTTGAGGAGCACTGCACGTGCACCGCGCTGTATCCCGGTTCTCGGGGACGCTCAGCAGCGCTGTGCAGGCCGGTAAAGACAGGGACTGTGAAGCGCCGCCTGACCTTGAAAACGGGGCATCAGCCCAACCGCCAGCCTCTGTCAGCAAGAGCGTGCCACCAGCAGCAGCCAGCCTGCGCAAACGACTGCGGCTGGGCGGGAGACGCCTGGCCTCCAGATGCGCGCCTGCCCTCAGGAAGTGCAAAGCGGCTTTTGGGGCTGAGGTGCCCAGCCTCCGGAGTCCGCAGGCACCGCCGCAGAGCCGAGCAGCCCCGAGAGGGAGCAGCGCAGCGTGCTGCACCCGGCTGCCTGTTGCACGGACTCAGTGATGGCCGCGAGCGCGGGGCAGCGGCCGCCGGCAGCGGCGCGTGGCGGCAGCGCCAAGGAGTCCTGGCGCGCGACCAGCCTGCGCAGCACGTTCGGACCGCAGTGCCTGGCGCAGCTGGCCACGGGGCCGTCCTGCGGCTTTGGCAGCTCGCTGCGCGAGGCCAACGCCCGGGCGCGCGCCCGCGCCTGTCGCACGTCGCTGCACATTTGCCACGACCCCGTTCAGCACAGGCCGTGCTGCGCGGCGCACTGATGGCAGACAGTGCGCGGCAGACATACGTATCGCCGGAGGCGGACCGCGCGCTGTGCCGCGCCCAGGGCGGGAACAACTCGCAGGGCGCCATCTATCGCACGCAGGCACGCGCAGCTCGTGCAGCCAGAGCGCGTCGCCGGCCGCGCCGCCTGAGCCGCGCGCGGGCGCAGGCGCGGACGTGGGCGGCTTCTTCGGCAACCCGGACGAGGAGCTGCTGGTGCGCTGGTACCAGGCGGGCGCCTTCTACCCCTTCTTTCGCGGTCACGCGCACCTAGACACGCGCCGCCGCGAGCCCTGGCTGTTTGGCGAGGCGCGACGCCCGCCCGCCCGGCCCCGCCCGGCCTGTAAGAAAGTCGGCGGCCGAGTGCGCGCGCTTGAGCGCGCAGGACGCCACGCGGCGCATCCGCGCCGCCATCCGCACGCGCTACGCGCTGCTGCCGTACCTGTACACGCTGTTCCACGCCGCGCACGCGGAGGGCCTGCCCATCATGCGGCCGCTCGCGTTCGAGTTCCCGGGCGAGGGCTGGGCGCTGGGCGTCGACGACGCATTCCTGCTGGGCCCGGCCCTGCTGGTCGCGCCCGTGCTGGAGCCCGGCGCGGCCGAGCGCCGGCTGCGCCTGCCGGCGCCGGGGCCCTGGTACAGCGCGGCGAGCGGCGAGGCCGCGCCGCCGGGCAAGCGCGCGCTGGCGGTCGGCATGGACGACGTGCCGGCTTTCCTGCGCGGCGGCTGCATCCTGCCGCTCAAGGCGCGCGCCAGCGCCGCCGCGCCGTGTGCGGGGTCGCAGTGCGCGCGCTCCAGAGCGCGCCGTTGGTGCGCTTGGTGCGGTGCGCTGAGGCGGCTCCCGCGCGCGCTGCGCAGGAGCGCGCGCGGCGGAGCACGGCGGCGATGGCGCCCGACCCGCTGACGCTGGTGGTGGCGCTGGACGCGGCCGGGCGCGCGGCCGGCGAGCTGTACGACGACGACGGGCGCTCGTTCGCGTTCCGCCGCGGCGTGTGCCTGCACCGCGCATTCGCCTTCGCGGACGGCGTGCTGAGCAGCCGCGCCGCGCCGGGCGGCGCCTGCCGCATGGCCAGCGACGTGACGATTGAGCGCCTGGTGGTGCTGGGCTTGCGCGCGGACCGGGCGTGGCGCGCGGCGCGCGACGGCGCGCCGCTGGACGCCGCCGCGGGCCCGCTGTGGCTGCGCGCGGGGCTGCCCGCGGCGGCGCTCGTCGTGCGCAAGCCTGGGCTGCCCCTAGCCGGCGACTGGGCAGTCAGCTTCATGGCGGGCGGCGCGGTCGCCTGAGGCGCGCACGGCGGCGCGCGGCGCGGCGGTGCTGGGTCATAGATGCGCTTGTACACAGCTATGGCCAGTGCGGGGTGTTTTGGTCGCTGCATGCACGGCGGTCCAGTTCGGTGGTTTCAGGTTTGTTTGGGCAGCCAGGTCGCTGGGTGACAGGGGACAGGCAGATGGCCGCGTCTCGTTTGTGGAGCCAGGCAAGTGCTGCAACATAAAGCTGAACACGATTCGGCCGCTCAACAAGCGCGCTCGTTCCTTCAGCACGACAGCACAGATAGCCATGCTGCGGCATGCGGCAGGCCCATGTCGGCTCCCCACAAACAGCAGGCGCAGCCGCCGACGCCGAGACCAGCGCGCGCGCGCCGCAGCCGCCGCCGCACGCGCGCGCGCGCGCATCAGTCGTACACGGCCGGCTGGATGACGTCGTCCACCTTGAGCACCATCTTGCAGACCTGGGTCGCCAGCAGCAGCTGCTGCTTCTTGCCCGACAGCGTCTCAAACACGTTCTGGCGCTTCATGTCGTTGGTGCCGACGTCGTTGCAGTCGATGCCGAGGTGCGGGTCGCCCTCGGCCAGCTGCCGCGCCTTGACCTCGGTCAGGCTCTCGATCGGCGGCAGGCCCGCGTTCTCGGCCAGCGCGAGCGGGATGCAGTCCAGC
>JAABUH010004180.1_pt1 | contig 11829 bp, 10 predicted proteins | sample 5559121 | NCBI WGS metagenome assembly JAABUH01 (sample SAMN10711871, study PRJNA513364) | rock metagenome | isolation source: Antarctica rocks | place: Antarctica: Victoria Land, Battleship Promontory nord | collected 2015-12-28 | reverse complement strand
CTCGGGGCCTACTCCTTCGACCGCTACCGCTCGGTGTCCCAGGAAGGACGCCGGGCGCCGGTGGCCGAGCTGGTCCTGGTCACTGCCCTGGCCAAGGACAAGGCCGTGAAGGCTGCGGTCGCCCGCGCGCTCGTGGTGGCCAAGGCCGTTCACCTGGTCCGCGACCTGGTGAACACCCCGCCATCGGACCTGCACCCGCTTGAGTTTGCCGAGCTGGCCCGGAAGACGTGCAGCGCAGTCGGGCTCGACGTCGAGGTGCTCGACGAGAAGGCGCTGCAGAAGGGCGCGTACGGCGGGATCCTCGGGGTCGGCCAGGGCTCGGCGAACCCACCGCGGCTGGTGCACATCTCCTACCGCGGCGGCAGGCGTGCCGACCGCAAGGTCGCGCTCGTCGGCAAGGGCATCACCTTCGACTCGGGCGGCATCTCCCTCAAGCCGCCCGCCGGCATGGAGGAGATGAAGATGGACATGGGTGGGGCGGCAGCGGTCATCGCGACCATGGCCGCGGTCGCCGAGCTCGCCCTGCCCGTCCACGTCGAGGCCTGGGTCCCGATGGCGGAGAACATGCCCAGCGGTACGGCGATCCGGCCCTCCGACGTGCTGACCATGCGCGGGGGCAAGCGGGTCGAGGTCAACAACACCGACGCCGAGGGCCGCCTGATCCTGGCCGACGCGATCTCCCGGGCCTGCGACGACGCCCCGGACGTGCTGCTGGACGTCGCGACCCTCACTGGGGCGCAGCTCGTGGCGCTCGGGGCCCGCACCGCTGCCGTGATGAGCAACGACGACGACCTGCGCACACAGGTCGTCGCCGCCGCCGACCGGGCCGGTGAGGCGATGTGGGGCATGCCGCTGCCCGCCGAGCTGCGCAAGGGCCTGGACTCCGAGGTCGCCGACCTCGTCAACACCGGCCCGCGCGAGGGCGGCATGCTCACCGCCGGACTGTTCCTCAAGGAGTTCGTCCGCGACGAGGTGCGCTGGGCGCACCTGGACGTCGCCGGCCCGGCGTACAACTCCGGTGAGGCCTACGGCTACACCCCGCACGGCGGCACCGGTGTGGCCGTGCGCACCTTCCTGCAGCTGCTGGAGGAACTGGCCTGACGCCGCTGGGCGGATGCACGTGACACACCTGACGCCGCTGGGCGCCGGCACCTGACACCGCCCCTTGATCATCAGAAGCTTCGATGCGCAAAGAGGCGCCCGGAGCGCCCGACGAGCATCAGTTCTTCTGTTGATCAACGGGGCCGCGGCGGGCAGCCGCGCCCGGCGGGCCGCTCAGTTGCGGGGTTCGCCGGCCGCCTTGCGCCGGGCGGTCCACTCGCGCATGCGGGGCGGGTAGCCCGTCGCCGCCACGTCGTACACGGGCAGGCCGAGGCGCGTGCCGAAGGCGAAGGCGGCCTTGAGCATCGGCACCCGACGGCGCGTCCACTCGCCGTCACCGGCGACCAGCACCAGCGTCATCGCCGTCGTCGTGGTGGCCGGCTCGACGAAGCCCTCCACCCCCCGGCGGCTCGACGCGAACGCCTCGAGGTGGTCCACGTCGGCATCGTCGGCACCCCGCGTCGTACCCGGGCGAGCGCGCCGTCTGAAGCGGTCCCGCAGTGCCACGTCCCACCCCTCCGCTCCCGCGCCGGGGAATGCGGCGGGGCCGTTCGTCACCTGTACAGCCTGAGTGGAAGGATGCCCTAGGAACGCCCCTGAAGGGCACGACCTGCGAAGGAGCAGCCGCTGTGAGCGACCCGAGCCAGCCCGTCGACCTGGTCATCCTTGGTGGCGGCAGCGGAGGCTATGCCGCCGCGCTGCGGGCGGCGGAGCTCGGCATGACCGTGGTCATGGTCGAGCAGGACAAGGTCGGCGGCACCTGCCTGCACCGGGGCTGCATCCCGACCAAGGCCCTGCTGCACTCGGCCGAGACCGTCGACATCATCAAGGAGTCGGCTCAGTTCGGCGTCAACGCGAGCTTCGAGTCCGTGGACATGGCCGCGGTCAACGCCTACAAGAGCAAGGTCGTCGAGGGCCTGTTCAAGGGTCTGACCGGCCTGGTCAAGAGCCGGAAGATCGAGGTCGTACAGGGTCACGGCCGGCTGGTCTCCCCCACCGCCGTCGAGGTCGACGGGCGCACGATCGAGGCCGGCCACGTCCTGCTGGCGACCGGTTCCTACGCGCGCTCGATCCCCGGCCTGGAGATCGACCATGACACGGTCGTCACCAGCGACGATGTGCTGAGCTTCGAGCAGATCCCCCGGTCGGTCGTGATCCTGGGCGCGGGCGCGATCGGCTGCGAGTTCGCGAGCGTGTGGTCGAGCTTCGGCGCCGAGGTGACGATCGTGGAGGCGCTCCCGCACCTGGTGCCGCTGGAGGAGGAGAGCAGCTCCAAGCTGCTCGAGCGGGCGTTTCGCAAGCGCGGCATCAAGACCGAGCTGGGCGCGCGGTTCGAGCGGGTCGAGCACACCGCCGACGGCCTCGTCGTGCACCTGGAGGGCGGCAAGACCGTCGAGGCGGGGCTGCTGCTCGTCGCCATCGGCCGGGGCCCGGTGTCGGCCGACCTGGGCTACGAGCAGATCGGCGTCGAGATGGAGCGCGGCTTCGTCAAGGTCGACGCCTACTGCCAGACCAGCATCCCCACCATCAGCGCGGTCGGGGACCTGATCCCGACCCTGCAGCTGGCGCACGTCGGTTTCGGCGAGGGGATCCTGGTCGCGGAACGGCTGGCCGGGCTCCCGGTGACGCCCATCGATTACGACGGCGTGCCGCGGGTCACCTACAGCCACCCCGAGGTCGCCTCGGTCGGCCTGACCAGCAAGGTCGCCTCCGACCGCGGGTACGACGTGGTCGAGGCGACGTACGACCTCGCCGGCAACGGCAAGGCGCGCATCCTCGGTACCGCAGGTGCGGTCAAGGTCGTCGCCGCCAAGGACGGCCCCGTCCTCGGGGTCCATATGGTCGGCGAGCGCGTCGGCGAGCTCATCGCCGAGGCGCAGCTGATCACCAACTGGGAGGCCCTGCCGGCCGAGGTGGCCCAGCTCATCCACCCCCACCCCACGATGTCCGAGGCCGTCGGCGAGGCGCACCTGGCGCTGGCTGGCAAGCCCCTCCACAGCCACTCCTAGGAGCTCTCGCACCATGGCCGTCTCCGTCACCATGCCCGCCCTCGGTGAGAGCGTCACCGAAGGCACCGTCACCCGCTGGCTGAAGAAGGAGGGCGAGCGGGTCGAGGTGGACGAGCCGCTGCTGGAGGTCTCCACCGACAAGGTCGACACCGAGATCCCCTCGCCGTACACCGGTGTCGTGACGTCCATCAAGGTGCAGGAGGACGAGACCGTCGAGGTCGGTGTCGAGCTCGCCGTCATCTCCGACAGCGCCGACAGCGGTGACAGCGGTACGCCGGACGGTGCCCCCGCTGAGCCGGCCGCTGCTGCTCCCGCTGAGCCGGCGCCCGATGGGGCGGCTGACCAGGCTCCGGCGGCCGAGCCCGAGGCGGCTCAGGCGCCCGCGCCGGAGCCCGCACCCACGCCGGAGCCCGCACCCGCACCCGCACCGGAGCCCGCACCCGCACCCACCGCACCCGCACCCACCGCCGAACCCAGCTCCGCACCGGATCCGGCGCCCACGGCGGCCGCCCCTCCCACCGCTGCACCCTCCCCCGCGTCCGCACTGCCTCCGCCCGGCGCTGCCAGCCCCACGCCGGCGCCGGTCAACGGCTCCGGCAGCGAGGGGGCGTACGTCACGCCGCTGGTCCGCAAGCTCGCCGCCGAGCACGGCGTCGACCTGTCGAGCCTGCAGGGGACCGGCGTCGGCGGCCGGATCCGCAAGCAGGACGTGCTCGACGCCGCCGACCAGGGTCAGGGCAAGGCGCCCTCCCCGGCTTCGCCCCCCGCCGCCGACGCTGCCGCACCGACCACGGACTCGCCGGACACCAACTCCCGCGGGGCTAGTTCCCCTGCGCCAGACTCCCCGGCAGCAGCCTCTGCGTCCGCAGGCGGAGGGGCGGCCCCCCGTCCGCAGATTCCGGTTGCTGCCGGTGCCACGAGCGCACCCGCTGCGGCCTTCGCCGACCAGGCCGTGGCCGCTGCGCCGACCACGACAGTACGGGGCCGCACCGAGCCGCTGAGCCGGCTACGCAAGGTCATCGGCAGCCGCATGGTCGAGTCCCTGCAGACGAGCGCGCAGCTCACCACGGTCCTCGAGGCCGACGTCACCCGGATCTCCCGGCTGCGCGAGGCGGCCAAGGCCGACTTCCAGTCCCGCGAGGGCGTCAAGCTCACCTTCCTGCCGTTCTTCACGTTGGCGGCAGTGGAGGCCCTCAAGGCGCACCCGATGGTCAACTCGAGCATCGACGCCGACGCAGCCACGGTGACCTATCACGAGGCGGTGCACCTCGGTGTCGCGGTGGACACCGACCGCGGCCTGCTCGTACCCGTCATCCACGGCGCCGGCGACCTCAACCTCGGCGGCCTGGCGCGCAAGACGGCCGACCTCGCGGAGCGCACCCGGACCAACCGGGTCACGCCCGACGAGCTCGGCGGTGGCACGTTCACCGTCACCAACACCGGCTCGCGCGGCGCGCTGTTCGACACGCCGATCATCAACCAGCCGCAGGTCGCCATCCTCGGCACCGGCGCGGTCGTCAAGCGGCCCGTCGTGGTGAGCGACCCGACGCTCGGCGAGGTCATCGCGGTGCGCTCGATGGTCTATCTGGCGCTGACGTACGACCACCGCATCGTGGACGGCGCCGACGCTGCCCGCTTCCTCGTCACGGTGAAGAACCGGCTCGAGGAGGGCGACTTCACCGCCGAGCTCGGCCTGTAGCAGCCGCCCACCGCCGTACGCCGGGGCGAAGTCCGGCTTGGATCTTCTGATCCTGCAACTGCTGCGCGACGCGCCCGGCGTGTCGCGCAGCATCAGCACATCCAGTCGATCACGACTGCTCTTGCCGTGCCGCCGCGAGCAGCGGACCCGCCAGCCACCGATCGATCTGTCCCTGGTCCCGCAGCCGGACGACCTGCAGGGCCGGTCGCGCCCGAGCGAGCGCGGCCACCCGCGCCCCGCTCGCGGCGTGGGTGCGCCAGGCCCAGCGCACGATGTGATCGCGCTCGGTGACGACGGTCCACAGGGCGGGCTCGACGTTGTCGTGCCAGAGCAGCTCGCGCTGCAGGCGGCGACGCAAAACCGCTCGACATCGGCTAGGAAGCTCACTCGGGGCACCCAGCCCGGACCGTGGAACAGGCCGTCGATCTCGGTGTGCGGGACCTCGAGCACGTTCGCGATTCGCCTGGCCAAGGTCGTCTTTCCCGACCCGGCGGTACCTGCCACGAGCACCCGTCGGGGCCGGCGACGCAACGGATCCGCCGCCTCGAGCCAGGGCACCCGGCCAGGCTACGGGCAGGTTCCGCGCGGCGTGGCGGCGTGCGAAGACGCTGCCTCCAGCTTGCCGCGTCCGTGTCAGGATCGACCGGTGATCGGTCGCCTGCACCACGTGGTCCTGGACTGCCCGAATCCGTACGCCCTAGCGATGTTCTACTCCGAGCTCGTCGGTCTGCCGATGACCTCCCGGTCGGCCGACTGGGTCGTCATCGCGAAAGACGACGCCACCTCGGGCCTGGCCTTCCAGCTCGCACCGGGACACCAGCCGTCCCGGTGGCCCGATCCCGATCACCCCCAGCAGTTCCACCTGGACGTGATGGTCGACGACGTCACCGCCGCGGGAAGGCGGGTCCTGGAGCTGGGAGCACGGCCGTTGTCCACGGCTGCCGAGCTGTGCACCGTCTACGCCGACCCGGCCGGCCACCCCTTTTGCCTGATCCCCCGGCCCTGCTGGGCACCGCCGGTCAACCCGGCTTGACAGCGCTGCCGCCCGCCCGGTGCTCACCCGACCGCACTGCGGTCCCACCCGAGCGCGCTGCCAGGTCTTGGCCCCCGATGGGCACCTGGTCCTCCCCGACCGTGGGCGTCGTCTTCACCACACCGATGCGGTGGTCGTAGATGTCGCGCAGCAGCACCTGGATCATGCCGGCCACCGGAATGGCCACGAGCGCGCCCAGGATGCCGGCCAGCTCGGCCCCGACCAGGATGCTCACCAGCACAGCGAGCGGGTTGATCTTGACAGTGCGGGACAGGATGAGCGGCTGCAGCAGGTGGTTCTCCAGCTGCTGGTAGATCAGGAAGAAGACCACCACGACGATGCCCGCCGGCACCGAGTGCAGGAAGGCAACGGCGACCGCGACGATCGCGCCCACGGTGGCGCCGATCAGCGGGACGAGATCGGCGATGGCGACGAAGACCGCGATGACGCCGGCGAAGGGGACCCCCAGGGCCAGCAGGGTGATGAACGTCAGGAGGCCGCAGATCACCGAGATCAGCAGGTTGCCGGCGACGTAGCCCGTGACGGCCCGGGCGCAGTCGCGCCCCACCCGCTCGACCCGCTCACGACGCGGCGCAGCCAGTCCGGCGAGGCCGCCGGCCAGCAGCTTCGGCCCCTCCAGCAGCATGAGGAACGTCAGCACGGTGATGCTGGCGATCCCCGCGAGGGTGCTCGCGATCGCGCCGAGTACGTGCGCGGCCCCACCGCCGAGCCCGGACACCCCTTGGCGCAGCTTGGCTTCGTTGCGGGCAACGAGCTGGTCGAGGTTGTAGCGCTGGATCAACTCGCCCACCGGCCCCTGCCCCTGCCGCGCTTGCCTCACGTACCCGGGCAGGGCGGTGAAGAAGTCGCCACCCTGGGAGATGACGGGCGCGACGAGCAGTGCGATCATCCCTGCCAGCAGCAGGCCGGAGACCACGAAGACACCCAGGATGGCGACTGACCGCGGGGCCTTCGTGCGTCGCTCGACCATCCCGACGAGCGGCCAGAGCGCCGTGGTCAGGAAGACCGACACCAGCAGCCAGATCAGCACGCGCTCCACGCGCAGGACGACGAGGACCGCGACAGCGGCCGCCAGCACCATGGCGATGGTGGCGGCGATGGCCCGGACGGGCACGGGCGTACAGGGTGAGTCGACGCGGTTCATGACCGGGGTCTCCCCGTACGCAGCGCTGTCGCACCTCCGGGGAAGCACAGCGCAGCAAGCGTGCTCGCGTCACCAGCGCAACAGCATGATCGCGGGCCGGGTGCGCGGCCCTGCGGTCACCTGCCACGCTGGGAGCCGTCGGTCAGGTCCTCGCCGACCTGCTGATGTGCCGCTCGGTCGCCGTGCAAGCCGGGCTCCATGGACGTGCGCTCGCCTCGTCCTGCGTCGCAGGGGATACGTCATCGGCGATCACGCTGCCCAGGCAGCCGGCGACGCATGGCCGGCGACACCTGGCCGGCGGGCGGCATGCGGTCCGCTGCGCGAGGATGCGGGGATGAAGATCGCAGTCACCGGCGCATCCGGGCTCATCGGCACGCCCCTGGTCACCGCGCTGCGCAGCATCGGTCACGAGGTGGTGCGGTTCGTGCGCGGTACGGCGGCGGCGGCCGACGAGCGCACCTGGGATCCATCGAGCCGGCACCTGGACCCGAGCGCGGTCGCCGACCTCGACGCCGTGGTGCACCTGGCCGGGGCAGGCGTTGCCGACCACCGGTGGACCACGCAGTGGAAACAGACCGTGCTGGACAGCCGGGTGGACGGCACCACGGCCATGGCCGGTGCGGTGGCCGCCGCCGGTGGCCCGCAGGTCATGCTGTCCGCCAGCGCCATCGGCTGGTACGGCGACACAGGCGACACGGTCACGGACGAGGACGGACCCTCCGGCGAGGGCTTCCTGGCCGACGTGTGCCGGCGGTGGGAGGCGGCCACCGCACCGGCCGAGCAGGCCGGCGTACGCGTCGCGCACCTGCGCACCGGAATCGTGCTGGCCGGCGGCGGGGGCGCCTTGAAGCAGCTGCTGCCGATCTTCAAGGCCGGGCTGGGGGCGCCGCTGGGCAGCGGCCGCCAGTGGCTCAGCTGGATCTCCCTGCAGGACGAGGTCGCGGCGATCGTGCACTCCCTGACCGCCGAGGTCCACGGCCCGGTCAACCTTGTCGGGCCGGCCCCGGTCACCAACCGGGAGTTCACGAAAGTGCTGGGCTCGGTCCTGCACCGCCCGACGCTGCCCGTCCCCGTGCCCGGCCTGGTCCTCACGGCCGCTCTGGGCGGCTTCGCCAAGGAGGGCGTGCTCGTCGGGCAGCGCCTGGTCCCCGCGGTGCTCGAGCGCACGGGCTTCGGCTTCGCACACCGGGATCTCGCCGCCGCTCTGCACGCGAACCTGTAGGGGCTCAGGCCCGGAGGCCGATCTGCTCCACGCGCCAACCCACCGGCGTACGGCGCAGCCTCATGAGCTCGGCGCGCGGGGCGGTGGGTGCCTGTCGCAGCACCACGGCCCCCTGCTCGTCGAGAAGCACGCCGGCCTGCAGGGACTCGACGACCCGCAGCCGGGCGGTCGTCGCGGTCACCTGGACCGGCTGCACCGACAGGATGCGGTGCCGCACCCCCTGCGCCGTACGACGTCGGGCTGCCAGCTCCATGAGCTGGCCTCGGTCGGTCCGCAGGGGCGCGCAGCCGGGAAGGTAGACGTCGGCCAGGGCCGAGGCATCCGCTGTGGCATACGCACGCTCCCAGGCCAGGTCCAGCCCGGCCAGCACGGGCGCCCAGTTCGGCGTGCCTGGGGTCCTTGCCCGGGGCCTCGGCGCGCCGGGCGCCCCGGGCTGGGGACCCGCACCCGTCGCGGCCCCCGGCGACCCGGTCTTCGCGGCCCCAGGCGACCCGGTCTTCGCGGCCCCTGGCGACCCGGTCCCGGCCGCCGCGCCCGAGTCCAGCGCCGCGCCCGAGTCCGCCGCCGCGCCCGAGTCCAGCGCCGCGCCGGAGTCGGCCGCCACGGCGGCGCGGAGCGTGGTCGCCGCCGACCGCGCGGTCCCGCTGCCCCACGCCCAGCCGACGAGCGCGACCACGGCGAGCACCGCCGCGGCCGCCGCCGCGGTCAGTACCCGGGAGCGGGAAGCGCCCCTGTACAGGGCAGAGCGGGACACCGCGCCGAACAGTCCCGGACGGGCCGCGTGCGACCGACGACGCCGCAGGGTCACCGCCGGCGCGCTCGGTATGGCGCCGGCCGGGAAGGTGACCGGCCGCGCCGGACAGGCCTGCAGGAGCAGCGCCGAGAGCTCAGCGGCCTCCGGGCGGGCTGCCGCGTCGAAGACCAGCGCGGCGTCCACGGCTCTGACCAGGGGGACCGGGACCGTCGGTGCCGACAGCGCCAGGCTGGCCCCGGGGACGGGGGCCGCGCCGGCCAGGAGCACGTGACACAGAGCGCCGAGCGCCCACGCGTCCGCCGCGGACCCGAGCACGCCGGTGGGGTCCAGGCCCAGGGCACGCTCGCGCAGGTGGCCGGCCCCGAGCTCGTCGAGCAGCGGCATCCCGTCGGCCGTCAACAGCACCGACCTCAGACCCACGTGCCCGTGCACGAGACCGGCCGCGTGCGCCGCACCGAGGGCTTGCGCCACCGGCGCGACGACGGTGACCACCTCCCCGGGGTCCAGCCGACCGCGCCGCGCCAGCAGCGCGGCCAGCGAGCCGCCTGGCGCGTGGTCGAGCACCAGCACGTCACCGTGCACCGACCGCAGGCGCACCAGGTGCACGCCGGGCAGGGTGCGCACCACGGCGGCCTGCCGGCGCAGCTCCTGAAGCTCCTCGCGCTCCGCCTCGGGCAGCCGGCGCAGCGCCACGACCTCGCCCGAGGAGCGCGCCCGCGCCCGCCAGACCTCCCCCACCGCGCCGAAACCGATCAGCTCGAGCGCCTCGTACCCCGAAGGCTCCCAGCCGCTGTCCATCCCCGAACGCTGCCAGACTGCACGCCCGGCTGCTGCAGTTGTCCACAGGTAGGGTCGTCGCCGTGCCCGATGTCGTGGTCCTCGGGGCCGGGCTCGCCGGGCTGGCCTGCACGCGGCACCTGAGTGCCGCCGGTGTCGACGTCGTCCTGCACGAGGCTGCAGACACCGTCGGGGGCCGGGTCCGCACCGACGTCGTCGACACTCTGCTGCTCGACCGCGGCTTCCAGGTCCACAACACCGGCTACCCCGAGGCGCAGCGCGTCCTGGACCACGAGGCGCTCGACCTGCAGCCCTTCGCCGCCGGCGCCCTGGTCCGCTACGGCGACCGGCTGCACCGCGTGGGCGATCCGCGCCGGGTCCCGACCTGGGCGCTGTCCACGACCCTGGCGCCGATTGGCTCCCTGCAGGACAAGCTGCTCGTGGCGGTCTCGGCCGTCCGCGCCGGGCTCGGCTCCGCCGACCGGCTGATCGAGGCCCCCGAGACCACGACGTACGACGCACTGCGCGCCCGCGGCTTCTCCGACGCCGTGATCGACCGGTTCCTGCGGCCCTTACTGTCCGGGGTTTTCCTGGAGGACCAGCTCAGCACCAGCAGCCGGTTCTTCGACCTGGTCTGGCGCTCCTTCGTGCGCGGGACCCAGTGCGTCCCGTCGGCCGGGATGGGGGCGATGCCGCAGCAGCTCGCGGACAGCCTGCCGGCGGGCGTGCTGCAGCTGTCCAGCCCCGTCCAGGAGCTGCCCACAGCCCGCGCGGTCGTCGTCGCGACCGACCCGATCAGCGCCGGGCGCCTGCTGCCCGAGCTGGACGTCCCGGACATGAACGGCGTGGTCACGCACTACCACCTCGCGCCCGAGCCGCCGGTTGCCGAGGCCGCCATCGTGCTCGACGGCGAGAGGTCCGGCCCGGTTGCCAACACCGTCGTCATGACCAACGCCGCCCCGTCGTACGCCACGGGCCGGGTCCTGGTCAGCAGCTCGGTGGTGAGCGGCGACGCCGACGAGCCGGTGGTCCGGGCGCACCTGGCCCGGCTCTACGGCGTCGACACCCACGGCTGGGAGCACGTAGCGCGGTACGACGTGACCGCCGGCCTGCCGTCCCAGGTGCCGCCGATGGGCCGGTTCCGCAAGTCTGTCCGGGTACGCGACGGCGTGTTCGTCTGCGGGGACCACCGCGACTCCGGCTCGATCCAGGGCGCGCTCGTCTCCGGGCGCCGCGCCGCCACCGCCGTCCTGCAGGAGCTGCGCGCATGACCCACCGCTGGATCGTCGCCACGTCGATGGGCTTCCGCCCGGGCAACCGCACCTGGCTCGAGCCGGGGCCGGTCTTCGACCTGATGCTGGATCTCGCCGGCCGACCCGCGCGGCCCCGGCTGTGCTTCCTCGGCACCGCGGGTGGCGACCAGATGCACCGCCGGCAGCAGGTGCGTGAGGCCTTCCAGGGCAGCCAGGTCGAGGTCACCGACCTGGCGCTGTTCGGCATGCCCAACGTCGAGGACATCGCCGCGCACCTGCTCGCCCAGGACCTCGTGTGGGTGGACGGCGGCAGTGTCGCCGGGCTGCTGGCCCTGTGGGAGCTGCACGGCGTGGGTGCGGCGATGCGCGCCGCGTGGGAGGCCGGCGTCGTGCTTGGCGGGATCAGCGCCGGCTCCCTCTGCTGGCACGTCGGTGGCCCGACCGACTCCTTCGGGCCCGAGCTGCGGCCGATCACCAACGGTCTCGCGCTGCTGCCGTACGGCAACGGCGTGCACTACGACAGCGAGCCGCAGCGCCGGCCCCTGCTGCACCGCCTCGTCGCGGACGGCACGCTGCCCACGTCCTACGCCACCGATGACGGCGTCGGCCTGGTGTACGACGGGACCGAGCTCGTCGAGGCCGTCACCGACCGGCCCGGCGCGGGCGCCTACCGGGTCGAGCGCTCCACCGACGGCACCGCGGTCGAGACCCGCATCGAGCCGCGCCTGCTGCCCTGAGGCCGCCGTACAGTGCGGTCGTGGAGATCCGCCGCCTGGGGCACGTGCCGTACGACCAGGCCTGGGCGCTGCAGCAGCA
>JAABUH010004179.1_pt1 | contig 11831 bp, 14 predicted proteins | sample 5559121 | NCBI WGS metagenome assembly JAABUH01 (sample SAMN10711871, study PRJNA513364) | rock metagenome | isolation source: Antarctica rocks | place: Antarctica: Victoria Land, Battleship Promontory nord | collected 2015-12-28 | reverse complement strand
TGGCACGCGATGATGCGCACCCCGCGGCCCTCTCGCTTGACCTGCCGGTTGTGCTCCCGGAGCCAGGCCTTGACCGCGTTGCTGATGTGCCAGGACGACACCCAAAGGGTACCCGCCCACACCACCAACAGGGCTCGCTTGCCCCGCGCCGCCAACCGGTCGCAACAGTCGGCCAGGAACGGGGTGGTGATGGCACTGATGGGACGGCCATCCACAAAGCGCAGCATGAGGTCCTCAGGATCACTGCCCGAGGGTCGCAGAAGCAAGCCGTAACAGGCCAGCGCTTTAGGATCAGGATCGTCTTTAGCGACCGACTGTTCGATCAACCGCGTGGGCTGGTCCGTCCAGGTATGGAGCGACGGCTGACGCACCCGGGTCCACCAGACCTCATCCCCAAAGCCGAGGACCCAGTCAGGATGCCGCGCTGCCAGCCGGATCAGTCGATCGCGTCGCCTTTTTTTCGTGCGTACGCCGGGTCGGGGCTCGTGATCCAGTGTTTGGCTCGCTTCCACGAACTCCCCAACCGCTTGATTGCCATGCGGATGGTCTCGTCGCTGACCCGGTGTGCGGTCAGTCCTTGGCGGCCACTCTCCTCGGCCAGGAGTTCGAGGGTCCAGAGGCTGGTCGGATGGCCGAAGTCGCGGGGACTGTGATGGACCAGCGCCTGCAACCGCTCCAGCCCCGCCTCGTCGAAACTGACATGGATGGTGTGGTTGCGACGGGACCGCTCCTGCAACGCGTCCAGGCCGCGCTCGTTGAAGGCGCGGATCGTGTTGCGCACGGTCTGGGAGGCGCAGCCCAGGTGCTCGGCGATGGTCGGTGGCCGTTCGCCGCGGGCGCTGGCCAGCAGGATCTGGCTGCGGCGGAGGGTGAAGGCATCGGTCGAGCGCACGCCTGCCTTCAGGACATCGCGCTCGTCGTCCGTGAGTGGACGCACGTACAGAGGTGGTTTCATCCTCCATCATCACACATCATGCCTCATGGGATTACACTAGCCAGTCCAGAAAGGGCGATCGAGCGACTCATCGCGTCACCTCTCTCTCTCGTGACACCGGAGTGACCTGCTTTCCTCTTACCTCGCTGCGCTCGGTCCCAAGCTGTACCAGGCCCTGCTCACACCCAGGATGTGGGCACCACCCATGAACCGATAGGTCGGAATGAGATACAGGGCACCATCGCCTCGAGAGGAGAGAATGGATACGACCTGTGTCTGGTGAAGGGTGCCAACGCCGTCCGCCCGTGTACGTGGTGAGATGCCCTCCACCGCGAGCGGTAGCGTGCCTCGGCGAACTTCCTTCCAGGCTGCCGTGATCGGACGTGCTCCGATCATGCCCTGCTGCACGATGGGAGGCCAGACCCATGCTTCGATGACGCTCCCATTCGGCGTGACCCATAGCGTCGCTGCAGCCGTGGCAGTCACGCCAACCCGAGGCCAGCCGAAAACAATTGCACGCACTTTCGGCCTGTTCGGGACCTGACTGAAGAATCGCAGCGGCATGTGATGGCCGGGCCAGCCGAGACGAGTGAGCCATGTTCGTGCGATTGCAACCGCCCGGGTTTGATTCACGGGATGCCTGGCACGCGACAACAGGAAATTGCGCCGGTCGTGGTAGATCAATTCTCCCGTGCGAGTGGAGAGCGCCAGGCTATGAAGAGGGCGGTGCGCTGGGCCGCCGCCGTCCACCGCTACCAGCCAGGTGGTGGCGCCGGTCATTACCTGTCTGACGAAGGAGGAGATATGGAGAAGGCGGCGGCAACGGACGACTACACCGGACGGGATCGCGAGTCGGTACGCAGGCAAGCTGGACAGTTCATGCGGGAGAAAGGGCGCGGTGAGATGCAAGTGCCCGGCGTACGGGATACCGGACGTGGGATGGACCAGGCTCACCGTGGGAAGGAACCGGTGCAGCGCTGCTGGCACTGGCGGAAAGCTGAAGACGAGATCTGCCTGTCGGGGATAGGGAGGGGCAAATGCAGAGGTTCGAGTGTGAGATCCATGGAGCCGCCCGACCAGCATGACAACCAGGAGTGCGGCGGTGGCAAGGGCCGATATGCCGATCCAGCGCCGCCACGGTGTCTCCCTTGGCTGGGGGATGGGACGCGCGCGTCGCTGGCGCAGCAATTGTGTAGGGAGCTCACGTGCGAAGGTGGGGTGGGGGGCGAGTTCCTGACCATCCACCAGGTGGGCGCGCAGTTGAGCAGCAAAGACTGGACGGAGCTCCGCTTCGGCCTGCTCCTGCTCCCCCATGCGCGGCCCGTACAGCGCTAACTGGCGCTCCAGGTCATCGTCGGAGTGGGGCAGGCGACGCAGATCCCGTCGGTACTCAGACATCGACGGCTGTCTCCTCCATCAGTCGCACCTGCAAGGTCGCCAGGGCGCGCCTCAATAACTGTTTGATTGCTCCTTCACTCCTCCCCATACGCGATGCTACTTCCGCGAAGGACTGGTCCTCGTAAAACCGCAAGTGCACGACCTGTTGTTGATCGGGTGGAAGCGCTTCAACGTGGCCGCGCAACCAGTACGTCTGTTCCCATTGGTGGAGCCAGTTGGTCGTCTGGTGGAGTTCGAGCAGGCGAGTGTGCTCAGCGCGATTGCCGGCGCGCCGGCTGCGATCCGTTGCCGCGTTGGCCGCGATGCGGAGCAGCCACGCAGACAAGGGAAGGCCCCGATCATCATAGCGACCAATGGCGTCCAACGCTCGCTCGAAGGTGTGCGCCGTCAGGTCTTCGGCTTCTTCTAGCGAGGCGCTGTGCAGGCGACAGAAGGCATAGACGCGAGGAAGATAGTAATCATAGATCTCGCCGAAGGCAGCCCGGTCGTGGCGTGCCCGCGCGATGACGTCCGGTGAGACCTGGCTCCGCCGCTCGGCCCCCTGCTGCACGTCCATGGATCGCTCCCCCGCCTCAACCGTGTGTGAATCACTCCAAGAATTGGAGTCACCCATACCTTTTTTATGTTGCGGTACGTTTACCTTCTTTGTAACCATAGTGCGCTAGGAGAAGAAGGGAAATCATGCTTGTTGTAGCGACCCATCAGCGTTGCGACGCTGATGCGTTTGGCTCTTTCGATGTGCGCGCATTCCGGTGACGTGGTCGAGCGGTTTCGGGCGCAGGTCCACCAGAGAGGGAGTGAGGAACGACTATGGCACGTCCAGTTGATGTGAACCAGGCAGGTCAAGAACCATCGGTCATCAAGGAAGACCGATCGCTTGGCGAACTCTTCTCCCAGCTCTCGCAAGAGACGACCACGCTGGTGCATCAGGAAGTCGAGCTTGCCAAGACCGAGTTGACCCACAAGGCTGCCCGCCTCGGCAAAGACGTTGGCTTTCTCGTCGCAGGCGGAGCTGTGGGCTATGCAGGGCTCCTGGCCCTCATCGCAACCATCGTCCTTGCTCTCGGCCAGGCAGGTATGCCGTGGTGGCTGTCGGCGCTGGTGGTGAGCCTGATCGTGGCCGGCATCGGAGGGGCCCTCGTGTGGAAAGGCCTCAACAATCTCAAGCGCGAGCGCATAACCCCAGAGGAGACGATAGAGACGCTCAAGGAGGATGCAGCATGGGCAAAAGAGCAGACGAAATAGGCGGATCCGATCCGCTGGATGCGAGAAGTCCGGCGGCCCTCCCCATCGAACCGGAGGAAACGCTGTCTGGCGCTCCCGAGGTCCAAGGGGCATACGACCCGGTCATGGCATCCGGCGGGCTGACCTCGACCGGACCGCCAGACCTGGACGGAGATGCACGCGCAGAGACCGAGCCGCAGGCAGCTTCGGCTGAGAAGGAGGAGATTGTGATTGCCCGAGCCGAAATCGAAGAGACGCGCGAGCAGATGGGCGAGACCATCGACGCCATCCAGGAGAAGCTAAGCCCTGAGCATCTCAAGGAACAGGCGGCAGAGAGCGTGAAGCAGGCAGCCGTGGATCGGGCTATCGGACTGTGGGGTACCGTCCGCCGTATGGGTACTGACACCACCAGCAAGGTGCCCAGTGCCGCCAGGGTGGCGGGCACCAAGGCGGCGCAGACGGCACAGCAGAAGCCCATCCCGATGGCCGCCGTCACGACCAGCCTGATAGCGCTGGTGGTCGGTGCGCGAATGGTACGCGCCAGGAGACAGCGTCCTACAGCATCACCTCCGTCGAATTCTGCCGCAACAGGTCCGGCGCTGAGCCAGGCGCAGCAGGCTGTGGGACGGGTCGCAGCGCAGGTACAGGGGACGGCTGCACGACTCGCCAGTCAGGCGCAGGATCGGATGACCCAGCGCACGAATCCTGCCACAGCAAGCCAGGCGCAGCAGGCTATGGGACAGGTCGCAGCGCAGGTGCAGGGGGCGGCTGCACGACTTATCAGTCGGGCGCGGGATCGGCTGACCCAGCGCAACAGCGAACGCCGTACTCAAGGTGGGACGACGGCTCCATCGACGCCGCCGGGGCTGCTCGCCACCAATCTCACCGTGATCGACCTCATCGCTGGCATCGGCGTGGCCGTTGCACTTGCGATTCTCCGACGGAGGCGAGGAGCAAACGGATGACGTGACGGAGAGCGTGAAACATGGGCCAAGAACCAGGGACGCAGACGGAAATAGGAGGTTTACATGAACACGGGAACGCAATCACCTGATCAGTTGTTTGGCTGCGAGGTGACAGACTCCAACGGGAACAAGATCGGCAAGGTCGACAGTGTCTGGGTAGACGATGCCACCAACGCCCTCGAGTTCATCGGGGTCAAGATCGGCATGCTAATGGGCAAGACCCACATCATTCCGGTCACCCAGGGGCAGACGGACGGCGGCACGATCCGCGTGCCCTACGCCGAGAGCCAGATCAAAGACGCCCCGAGCTTTAGCGGCGATGACGAGTTAAGCCCCGCTGATGAAGACGGGATCTATAGCTACTACGGTGTGGACCGCTCGACCGGACAGAGCCCCTCTGGGCTCCCCGCAGGCGAGCAGACCGGCAGATATACAACGACCGACACGAATGCTCGCGACTACCAGACGACCGACACAAATACCCGCGACTATCAGTCCACTGATACGAATACCCGCGACTATGATACGTCGAGAACCGGCGAGCGCGGCATGAAGCTTTCCGAGGAACAGCTGCAGGTCGGGAAGCGTCAGGTCGAATCCGGCCGAGTGCGCCTGCGCAAGGTGGTTCACACCGAACGGCAGGAAGTACCGGTCGAGTTGCGCCGCGAGAACGTTCAGGTGGAGAGGACGGCAGCGACCGGCACCGATGTGCCGGATACTGCCTTCCAGGAGCAGGAGATCGACGTTCCTCTGACGCGCGAGGAGCCGGTCGTCGACAAGCAGGCCCGCGTGACGGGCGAGGTCCAGCTCAACAAGACAACGGAGACGGAGACACGAACCGTCGGCGGCGAGGTCCGAAGCGAGGACGTCGACGTTGTCGACGACACAGATGTTCGCGGCAAGGGCAAGGGCAAGCGGAAGAACCGCTAGTTGTCAACAAACGTGTAGCTCGGTCTTGGGAGAGAGAGTCGGCTGGTTCTCTCTCCCGGGGTGCAAAGGAGCAGGACTGTGAAACGACTCTTTCTGACCACAGCGATAGTACTGCCGGCGGGCCTGCTCATCGCCACCAGGCTTCGACAAAGAGCAGGACAGGAGGGAACCATGACCCGCACTGATCTCGTCATCGCGTGGCTGGATAACGCCTATGCGATGGAGACCGGACTCGTGCATACGCTGCAGGGTCACGCCAAAGACGCTCAGGATTTCCCACAACTCCAGGCCAGGATCCAGCAGCATGTGGAGGAGACCCGGCGACACGCTGACCTGGTCCGGGCGTGCGTCCTCCGCCTGGGCGGCAGCACGTCCGGGCTCAAGAGCGGCATGGCGACCGCGGTTGGCAAGGCGCAGGGTGTTGCCATGCGGCCAGCGCAGGACAAGGTCGTGAAGAACGCGCTGGCCGACTCCTCGGCGGAGCAGATGGAGATCTCCTCATACCAGGCGCTGATCGCAGCAGCGCAAGGCCTTGGCGACCAGGAGACGGTAGCGATGTGCCAGCAGATCCTCCAGGATGAGGAGGGAATGGCCCGCTTCCTCGACCAGCAGCTGCCAAATGTCGTAAGCCAGACCATGAGCGCCATGCCGGCCGCGGCCTCGTAATCGTGGTGGGATCGAGCAGGTCCGCCGCATTGGAGAAAGAAGACCACCATGGCTAAAGAGGTCAACAAGCCACGGACTCTCCACAGCGCCGACTCGGTCCGGGCCGACCAACAGCAACGACTCATCAGCCGCTACGGTGGTTTTGACTGGATCGCCACCTTCCTCGGCTTCGCGGTCGCGATCTTTTTCGGCGTGGTCTTCCTCGGGATCGTGGGCGCGATCGTGGGGGCGGTGGGTTTCCAGTTGCATGCGCCCGTGCCCAAAATCGGCAGCTCGGTGACGGGGACGACGCAGACTCTGGGCATCGGCGCGCTGGCCGGCTCACTCATCGCCACCTTCCTGGCCTACCTCTTCGGTGGCTACGCCGCCGGCCGACTGGCCCGCTTCGAAGGTGTGAAGAACGGCATCGGTGTCGTCCTGTGGACCATTGTGATCGGCATTATTCTCGCCATTCTGGGCGCCATTCTGGGCAACAAGTTCGATGTTGCCAAGCAACTGCACCTCCATATCGACACCGCCACGCTCACCACCACCGGCCTGATCTCGCTGGTCGTCACGCTGATCGTCATGCTGCTGGCAGCCATGCTAGGTGGCTCACTAGGCGAGCGCTATCATCGAGGTATCGACCGCGAGGCAGGAGTACGGTGATGATGGAGGACTACGACGGTACAGAGGTGGCCGACGCTGCCGGAGAGCGCATCGGTAGCGTGGAGCGCAGCTACGTCGACGATCAGGGCAAGGTACAGTTCATTGAGGTGAAGCTGCGAGGATTGCGAGCCAAGCATCGCCTCGTCCCCATGGATATCATTGATCGGACGGACAATGCCCTCACGGTACCGTTCGCCAAGGGTGTGATTGAGGAGTCGCCCGACGCTTCCTCTGCGCGGGACACGCTCGAGGAGGATACCCTCGATCAAATTCAGGCCTACTACGAGGGACAGCGTCGGGGACTTAGTCCTGCCGACGCCGGAGGTGTTGCGATCCCCGTCAGCGAGTCGAAGACGGATACCGCCTCCTCGACATCCTCGGGACAGGAGGAGGGCATTGGCGACAGGATGAGAGGCACTGTCGAGCAAGTCCGCGAGAAGCTTCCCGGCAGCGGCGGTGAAGGCGGGCAATCGCCGGCAGCCGAGAGCCCGCAGGGGCAGGATCGCTTTCAGGTGCGCGATATGGGCGACGTGATCGAGGTGCCGATCGTGGAGGAGGAGATCGTCAAGCGTCCCGTCGTCAAGGAGGTGCTGCGCATTCGCAAGTCTTCAACCTCGGAACGGCAGACCGTGCAGGGTGAGGTGCGCAAGGAAGACGTCGAGGTCGACGAGGAAGGGGACGTGCGGCAGTAGCTCGGGGGCACAAAGGGCGAGGGAGACATGGGCGATGAGTCGTTCGCCCCATCTTGCCCGTCACGAGACACATCTGGGAGGCAGGTCCCAACCACACTCGGTGCAGACGTGGCACAACCTCCCAGCGACATCAACAGCGAGCTCGAAGTGTCACGTGATGTGGTGTGCGGCTCGTTCCTTCAGCGCCTGGTACCTGCGGTGGGGAGACGATACGGGAGAAGGGATGGATTATGAGCATGGGGATCATCTTCAAAAAGCTCAGTAAAGACAATATCGGAGTTCTGGCCTCCATTGTTGCCTGGAATGTGCTCACCTCCCTGGTGCCCATCCTCGTCGGCCTGATTGCCATCAGCGGATTCGTCCTGCGCAATAACCCCACTGCGCAGCAGTCCGTCATCACCCATCTCGGCCAGGCGCTGCAGGGTGTCCTGAGTCAGACAGACCTCAAGAACCTGGTCAGTGCCATGACGCAGCACACCGGACTACTCGGCATCATCGGCTTCGCCGGTGTGCTCTGGGGAGGGGCCAGCGTCGGGGGGGCCATTTCCACGGTCTTTCAGGCGATCTTCGAGGTCAAGGGTCGGAACTTCTTTGTAGAGAAGCTGATCGACATCGGCATGATCTTCGTCTTCACGGTGCTCCTGGTAATCATCGTCCTGGGCACGACGGCGGGAGCGCTGGTGAAGCGGCTCTTCACCAGCTTCGCGCTCTCGGGGATTACGACGTTCGTCATTGGGACGGCGATCAGCCTAATGGCCGCCCTTTTGCTGTTCGCCAGCATCTACGCTGTATTCCCCAACGTCGAGACACGTTTTACGTTCGGGCGAGTGTGGAAGGGCGCTCTGATCGCAGCAGTGCTCTTCGAGATCCTCACCTACATCTTTCCGCTGTACGCTCGCTTCGCCCACTTCAGTAGCCACGGGGCTCTACTCGGGGCGATCGCGCTGCTGATGGCATGGATCTACTTCTTCTCGATCACGATGCTGATCGGAGCCGAGGTAGTCGCTATTGGCGCGATTCGTGAGGCGGAATCGAAGGGAGAAGAGGTTGGGCCTGAACCGGAGGAGTCGGTTCCACAACACACCGTGCTGCGGGATCGGCAGGAACATGAGTAGATGGACGTAGTTTCGTGGCGACGCCTGCAGGCACAGTACCAGCAACACCTCCATGATCGTCGGAGGGAACGCTTACTCTTCTCCTCGCTCGGCTTCTTCTCGGCCTTTGGCGTCGCTCGGGGCCTGGCACACGCGGTTCGAAACAAGGTTGGGCCGTTTCGCAACGTGTCGAGCGGCAGCACCCATATACACCATTCGTTCTGGGGGATCTTCTCACTCCTGGCGATGGGCTACGCCTGGTTACTCGAGATCGGCACGGGAAGTAAGGGCTCTCGACATGGGATGCGCGCACTGGCGTTTCTGTACGGGGCAGGAGCTGCTCTGACACTGGACCAGTATGCGCTCTGGCTCAAGCTGCAGAATGACTACAAGCTTCGAGAGGACGATTACTGGCAGGGCGGGGGGCGCAAGAGCATCTACGCTGTGCTGTTGTTCGGCTCGTTGTTGCTCTTGAGTACGGAAGCCTCTCCGTGGCTACGCGGTCTCTTGGGAGACACGAACAACGATGGGGTGGATGAGGATGGATGATATCAGACCGCACTGCGTCGCCGGCAGCTACAGTGCAGTTAACGCTGCAGGGAAGGCGATTATGGCAATTGCAACGCGAGTTGTCAACTTCGAGCACCACGACGATCCGAACACGGGGTCGCGGCGTTTCGTCCTCACGATCGATCTGCCAGGCGTGACGGTGGCTGGACTCCTGTCACTCCTGGCAGTCCGTTTCCTCCGCCACGTCCGGGAACGGCCGTAAGGAACACCCACTGATGACAAGCGGACTCAACGCATGGCTGGTGACGATGGCGGCCGTGGCTACCACCGCCCCCCGTACGGCCTCCCCGACCGGTCGTCCTGGCCAGTCAGGTGTCGTGTCTACAGCGCACGACGCGCGCCTGCCGGCACTTCTCGTCCGGCAGCGTTCGAGTTAGAAAGGGCGGCGCGAGTGAATGGGAGCCCCACAAGCCAACCACGTGTCACGCTGGACCGGATCGAGGCCTGCGAGGGCACAGACACTGTCAGCGGAGCGCTGAAGGCGCCGCTCATCACGATCTACGGGCGAGATCGACGTGGCGGGCCCCTCGCCTTGTCTGTTCGGCGGTCTGATTTTGAGGTCATGGTGCGGTGGCATCGGGTGCAGGGAATGCGGTCGGACATGGCCAGATGCGCAGTTGCTCTCAGCGTCTTGCGGACCTGGGATAGCTCCCTGGCGCGCCGGCACAACATCCACTAGGCCAGTTGCAGCACGGGTAGGCACTTCGCTCAGCGCCGTCAATCGCACGTACTGATTGCCACTGATTCTCAAAATACCACCGTTCACTCAGGACTCGGCGCGCCTGAAGGCGTTAGCAGCGCTTCGAGTCTTGCGACTCTCGCGCGTGATCAAACAGGATAGGCTCCCGGCATCATTACTGGAGCAAGGCACTCGGGCGGCACTACTTCGTGGATCGTTTCCGGCGCTGCGGCATCGTTCACGACCTCAATGCCCTAGTACGCGCCTCGACGCCTGACTGCCTAACCGATGTTCTCCCGCGCCAAGTCACGGGAAAGTCACGATAGCGCCTGTATCGGAACCGTCTGCGAATGATGGCTCTCCGCTCCTTAAGAAGTCACCCTAAAGTCGCGGTAACGTCACAGCAGAGACACGTGAAAGTCACTGCCGCTCTAGAAACTGAAGGCAACCCACCACTCAGAGGTTGCCATGCAGCTCCGCTGTCTCATCTCCCTGATCCGCACACCCGCTATTCTCCGGCCCAACTGTCGCACCGGCATTGTCGTTGTCTTCGGCACCGTTCTGCTGGGGCTGTCACTCCTCGCGGTCTGTCCCGCCCGCGCCGCTGATCGTCCCGTCCCCAAACCTACCCCCACGGTCACCGTCACACCGGAGCCCACTAGCACACCAGTTCCACACGGCTCAAGTGGCTCCGGCGGCCCCCTCGGTTTCCTCAATCCGACTCACTGGCTGCCTGATCCCAAGACCTGGGCAGCCGACATTTTCTCGCAGGTGCTCATCACCTTCCTCCGGAGCATCGCCGGCGGGCTGCACTCACTGGTCAAGGGGGTGATGGGCAGCGATCTCAATTTCATCACCCGCACGCCTCCCGCCGGTTCCTACAACAGCCCTACCGTCCATACCCTGTGGGGCGTGGTGCGTGGCATCGCCGACGCCGCTCTGGTGCTGGTCGCCCTCTTTGCCGGCTTCAACGTCATGGCTCGGGAGCACCTGGGCTCCCCCTATCACGAAGCCATGGAGGTGATTCCACGCCTCATCCTGGGGGCGCTGCTGGTCAACACCAGCCTCTCCTGGGGGCAGCTGGCCATCGACCTGAATAACGCGCTTTGCCAGGCGCTGGGTCAGACCAGCCTTCCCGCCTGGCAGCACGCCGACTCGGTCACGCAGGCGCTGGTCAACGTCATCGCCACCCTGATCTATCTGGTAACCAGCCTACTGCTGGTGATCCAGATGCTGATGCGGCTGGCACTCCTCGATGTCCTGCTTATTACAGCTCCCCTTGGCCTGCTCTGCTGGGTTCTGCCTCAGACCAACAGCTGGGCTCGGCTCTGGTCGACCACCTTCTTTTCCGTGGTCTTCGTCCAGTTTGTCCAGGTCGTGGCCCTCAAGCTGGGCGCGTCATTGATGACCGACCTGACCCCCACCACGGCGGACGCCGGCCTGCTCTCCGTCTTCCTGGGGATCGCCGTGCTGGCCCTGACCCTCAAGATCCCCATCCTGATGCGACACCGCGCCGGCGACGGTTTCGGCTTCGTCCGCTACATCGCCTACCAGCAGGCCTCTCGCGCCATCAACCACCGGGGCGGTGGCGGCGGGACCAAGGGAGGCGAGTGATGCCACTCCTGGTCGCGCTGGCCCTCTCCGGGCTGGGTCGGGATGCCCTCAAGGTCGCCGGTGGTCTCGGTCTGGCCTGCCTGATCTCGCTTGCCTTCGCTGTGAGCAGCCTCACCCCTTTCACCGGTGTCGCCGCGCCGGGTCAGGCGGTGGTCGGCGCCCATCTCGACGAGATCCCGCCGGGTCAGCTGGCGGTGATGCGGCAGGCGTCGACCATCTGCGGCCTTCCCTGGCAGATTCTCGCCGCCGTCGCCAGGGTCGAGTCCGACTTTGGGCGGAACATGGCGACTAGCTCGGCCGGCGCCATTGGCTATGGCCAGTTCGAGCCGGGCACCTGGACCACCTACGGCCATGGCGGAAACCCGTATGACTACCACGACACCCTTCCGGCCATGGCGCGCTATCTCTGTGCCAGCG
>JAABUH010004173.1_pt1 | contig 11843 bp, 13 predicted proteins | sample 5559121 | NCBI WGS metagenome assembly JAABUH01 (sample SAMN10711871, study PRJNA513364) | rock metagenome | isolation source: Antarctica rocks | place: Antarctica: Victoria Land, Battleship Promontory nord | collected 2015-12-28 | reverse complement strand
CGCGCCATTCGAGTGGAGGTCGTTCTTGAGCATCCTGAGAAGCTTGAGCATCCTGAGAAGAAAGTTCCATGCTGTCTTTTACCCAAGATGAACACGAAACATTTAGAACTTTATGTAAACATCAGTAGGTTCAGAAGGAACTCGACGCTGAGGCGCGTTCCCCGGACGGTTGGCTTTCCGGCCAGGACGTTGGGGTTTGAGGTGATACGGGCAAGCAAGCTTCGGTCAGTCATGGTTGTTCTCCTATTGGGTCGGCTCCCTAATGCGCCCGCATCAGGAAGAAAAGGACGTAGTAGTAGGCCAGGGGGGCGGAGAAGAGGAGGCTGTCAATGCGGTCCAGGATGCCGCCGTGGCCGGGGAGGACGGTGCCGAAGTCTTTGACGCCTAGGTCGCGCTTCAAGGCGGACTCGCACAAGTCGCCGATCTGGCCGAAGACGGCGCACATGGCGGCCAAGCCGAGGGCATGGACGAGGGGCAGGTGCAGCCACAGGCCCAGGCCCGCGCCGGTCAGGAGGGAGGTTAGGACGCCGCCGATCGAGCCTTCCCAGGTCTTGCCGGGGCTGATGTTCGGGGCCAGCTTGTGCCGCCCCAGCGCCTTGCCGACGAAGAGAGCGCCCGTATCACTCATAAAGGTGCAGGCGGAAACGAAGATGACCAGCCACTCGCCCGGCGTCGTGTTCGCGAAGGGCGGGACGAGAAGCGGCATATTCTCGCCGTTCGGGCGGATCATGCCCGGCTGCATCCCGTGCAGGAGGGTGAGGTAGGAGAGCAGCCATCCCGCGTAGACCGCTCCGATGAGCGTCGTACCGATAGTGACAATGGGCTTGGGGCGGCGCTTGCCCAGCTCGGCGAGCAGGGTGCCGATGACCAGCACGAGCAGCAAGGCGGGCAGATAGGGGGCGAATCGCTGGCCGTAGTACGTCCAGGCAGCGAGTTGGAAGCCAATGCAGGCGAGCAGACCCAGCGCGTCGGTCGGCTCGCCGCCCTGTTTTCGGACGGCGTTGTAGAACTCTTTCACCCCGATGACAGAGAGGATGGCAATGAACAGGGCGAACGGCAGGCCATTGTAAGCAAAAATCAACGAGATATAGAGGGCAGCCAGGGCCACGCCCACGATGATGCGAATCAGCATGGAGCGCTCGCTCAGGAAGTGGCGCGGGCGAGGCGGCAGCGGGTCAGCCATGAGGTCCTGCGGAGCGCGTTCGGGCGTAGGTGTAATCATCGTGGTTGTCTATGTCGTAGGCCAGACCCGGCGCGATCCCTTCGATGACTTGGACGGGGCCGCCGAGGATGTCTTCGGCGCGGGCGACGATGTCCCGCAGGCGCAACGTTTTCGTGGCGAACTGCCAGAGCAGGCGCGGCCCGAGCAGGCCCGCCATGCGCCACTGCTCCTTACGCGCCCCGAACATCCGCCGGAACAAGGCGTCGTGGCGCGCGAACAGGTCCGGGTGGACCAGGAACAGGCCGCTCAACGTCACCGGCCCGGCGTCCGCCAGCCGGACGAACTCAGACGGCGGCGCGTCCGGGAAGGCGGCGTTGTAATCGTCCGCTTTGACAAGACCAACGGCGACTTCGGCTTCGGGCTTGCAGGCCGCGAGGAAGTCGCAGACGCTTTCGGGCGTAATGAGCGGTAAGTCGGACGCGCAGACTAGGGCGGCCCGGCCCGGCGTCGCCTCCCTCAGCCCCGCATGGATGTTGTCCGTCCCGCTCTCGCCCGCCGTCAGCCACAGGTCCACATCACGGATGACGGACGAGACCGCCGGGGGCGCGACGCCGATGATGCGCTCAATGCCCCCGCAGGCCCGCAGGGTGTCTACGATGTGCTGCATGACCGGCGTGTTCGCCGATCCCAGGGGGGCCAGCGGGCGGTAAGGCGAACCAATGGCCTGGGCGTAAGCCGCGTCAATGATCCCCCCGGCGGGAATGACGACATCCCAGGTCATGGGGCAGGCACCAAAAACGGCAGCGCGCCCGGCAACAGCGTGATTCGAGCCGGAGTCGTCCCGCAGACCTCCCCATCAATCAGCAGCGGCTGTGGCGGGTCGGCGTCTACGGAGATCGTCCGAGCGCGCAGCATCGTCACAGATGGATGGCCGACATGCTTGCCGGAAAACACTTGCGTGAGCTGGTACAGCAGGGTTGGCTTAGAGACGGTCTCGACCAGGCAGATGTCCAGGCAGCCGTCGTCCACCAGCGCGCCGGGCGCGATCTTCATGCCGCCGCCCGTTGTTTCGGCATTGGCGAACGAGACAAACATTGCCTCGACGTTGCGCGGCGGCTCGTCGTCCAGCGTCAAAGTCAAGGCGAACGGCTTAAACGTCCGCAGCGTCAGGATCGCCCCCCAGACGTAGGCCAGCGGGCCGGAGAGGTGCCGGATGCCTTCGTTGACAGTCTGCGCGGTCCGCGCATCGTAGCCCGTCCCGGTCAGGACTAGAAAGTGGCGCGGGCCGTCCGTACTGTTTCCCTCGATGACCCCGATGTCAATGTACTTGATGACGCCCGCCGTGATCGCCCGGCAGGCGACTTCCAGGCTCCCGTATAGCCCCACGGACCGCGCGAAATCATTGCCGGTCCCAAAAGGGATCAGGCCGACTATCGCCCCCGTCCCCAGCACGCCGTTGGCGACCTCGTGCAGCGTCCCGTCCCCACCGACCGCGACGACGAGGGGAACGCCGCGTTGCGCCGCCTCGCGGGCGAGAGCGGTGGCATCGCCGCGCTTCTGAGTGTAGTGCCACAGCCAGTTCTCGGCTTTGGCACCGAGCAGGCGGCGGATTTCGGGAGCCTGCTTGCCGGCCTTCCCACGTCCCGCCGTCGGGTTGATGATGAGAACCGCATCGGGGACTGTAGGCATCAGGGCGTCCTCCTGCGGCATTATAACACAATCTCCCTTTGCGATACAAGCCATGCCGGAGAAGGAATTCCGGGCGGCGGGGCCGAATATCTTCTCCGGCCTTGAAAGGCCGGGCTACTCTCAGTGAAAGCCCCTCCGGGGCTGAAATGCCGGTGCCACAGGGAGAACAACGATGATCCGAAAAGCCTTTGTCTTGTCCGTGGACCCCGACTCGCGGGAAGAATACGAGCGGCGGCACAGCCCCATCTGGCCGGAACTGGCCCAAACGCTCACCAGCCACGGCGTTCACAACTACTCGATTTTCCTGCACCCCGAAACGTACCAACTATTCGGCTATGTGGAGGTGGAGAGCGAAGAACGCTGGGACGCCATCGCCCGCACGGAAGTCTGCCGGCGCTGGTGGGTGCACATGAAAGACATCATGCCGTCGAACCCCGACAACAGCCCGGTCAGCCGCGAGTTGTCGGAAGTGTTCCATCTGGATTAGAGTTGGACCCAGCCTGAAGGCCGGGTCTACTCGGATGGGCCGGCCCTTTGGGGCCGAACAGCCTCGTTTCTTCCGCCTCGTCTCAGGGGCCATATTCGACACCATGCCCGTACCCAGCACTATTCCGGCACAGGAGCCGGACCAGGCCACATCAGCGCCGCCCACGCCACGGCGCGGGGCGACGCCGCGCGCCGTTCTTCTCGGCGTCCTGCTGCTGCCGGTCAATGCGTACTGGGTCGTCTGCATGGAGATCATTCGGTACTCGGCCCACCCGACTACGCTGTCGCTGTTCTTTAACTGCGTCTTTCTGCTGGTCGTCCTGACCCTGCTGAACAGCCTTGTCGCCCGCATCTCCCCGCGCCTTGCACTCTGCCAGGGGGAACTGCTGCTGATTTACGCCATGCTGGGGATCGGCACGGCCATGTGTGGGCATGACCTGCTGCAAATTCTGCCGCCCATGATGGCCTGGCCAGTCTATCAGTCAAGCAAAGCCAACCACTGGGACCAGCTTTTCGCGGGGGCATACCCAAAGTGGCTGACGCTGACCGACTACGGCGCGGCGCGCGACTTTTTCCTCGGCAACTCCACCCTCTATACGAGTTCGCACCTGCGTGCCTGGGCCGTACCCGCCCTGACCTGGTGCGCCTTCTTGTTGATTCTCCTGTTCGTGCTGCAATGCGTCAATGCTATCCTGCGGAAGCACTGGACGGACTCGGAGCGCCTGACGTATCCCCTGGTTCGCCTCCCCCTGGAGATCACTGCCCAGGCGCCGGGCGGGCCGGGCGGGACGCCGCTGACGCGCCAAAAGGTCTTCTGGATCGGGTTCGTTCTGGCGGCCGTAGTGGACACGGTCAACGCGCTCAACTATTACTACCCCGCCATTCCGTCCATCCTGACTCCGGGGAATGGGCAAAGCTTTCTGGACCTGCACCAGTTCGTCACGGCCCGACCCTGGGCCGCTGTCGGATGGACGCCCCTCTCGTTTTATCCCTTCGTCATCGGGCTGGGGATGCTGATGCCGATGGACTTCCTGTTTTCCATCTGGTTCTTTTATCTCTTTTGGAAGCTGCAATCCGTCGTTGTGGTTGGCTTCGCGATGGACGCCGACCCGCGAATGCCCTACGCCAACTACCAATCGGGCGGGGCCTACTTCCTGTTCTGCGTTTCAAGCGTCTGGCTGGCGCGCAGCTTTTTGAAGCAGGCAGGGCGCCGCGCTCTGGGGCTGCCGAGCACGATAGACGACCGCGACGAGCCGCTGCGCTACCGGACGGCCTTTGGGGGCATTGTCGGCGGGCTGGTGCTGCTGGTCGGATTCTCCGTCTATCTGGGCCTGTCCCCGTGGCTGGCCGTGCTGTTCTTTTTGATCTACCTTGCGCTGGCTCTGGCGATCACGCGGATGCGGGCCGAGCTGGGGACGCCGATCCACGACCTGCACAACACGGGGCCGGACGTCCTGCTACCCGATCTTTTGGGGGCGCGCAGCCTCAGCCATCAGGATATGGGCGTTTTCAGCCTGTTTTTTTTCTTCAACCGCGCGTATCGGTGCCAGCCGATGCCGATCGGGTTGGAGGCGTTCAAGATGGCCGCCGTCACGGGGCGGGGGGGCGAGAGGGGGCGCGAGATGCGAGGCTGGTTCTGGGCAATACTCTTGGCGGGCGGCCTGGGCGCCCTTTGTGCCTTCTGGGCCATGCTGCACCTGACCTACCAGTTCGGCGCGCTCGCCAAAGCCGACCATGGGGCGGTGACAGCCTTTGGCAGCGAGTCCTGGAACCGGCTGACGGGCTGGCTCCAGCAGCCCAAACCCGCCAACGGGTCGGTCGCGGGTGCGCTCGTCGTCGGCTTCCTGTTTGCGGCGTTTTTGCAGGCGATGCGCGTTCGCTTCTTTTGGTGGCCGTTCCATCCCTTAGCTTACGCTGTCTCGTCATCGTTCGAGATCAACCTGGTTTGGATGCCGCTGCTGATCGCCTGGGTGGTGAAAGCCCTGATGCTTCGCTACGGCGGCGTGCGGACCTTCCAGTCCTCCCTGCCCTTCTTCTACGGCCTGATTTTGGGGCAGTTCGTCGAGGGCAGCCTGCTGAACATCTGGGGCATCACGACAGGCACCCCGACGTATCAATTCTGGCAGTGAAGACAAAGGGATATCAACGCCGCCCATGCAGAATCGAGAGCAGTACGGCCTGACCGCCGTGGTAGGCTTCGTGGGTAAGGACGTGGTGGAGGAGCCAGCGCCGGGTGAATTCGGTGTCCTCCCTGAACCGGACAAGGGCGGGGTCGTTCCAGGTCGAGACGATCTGCCGCGTGCGGGCGCGGATTTCGTCGTGCTGGGCGAGGAACCAGGAGAGTGGCTGGGCTGGCGGCCGGGGCCACGACAGATCGTATTGCTGCGTCTCTTGGGACAAAAGCCGTGCCAGTTCTTCCTCGGAGCGGGACTGGCCCGCCCCGATCTGGTGCAGCCAGTGAGCTTCGACATCGGCGATGTGCAGGATGATGGCGCCGATGCTGTGACCGCCGGGGAACGGCTGCCAGACGACCATTTCGTCGGAGACGGCACTTAGCTCTTCGCGCCAATCAGTCGTCCCATCGTCCAGCATCGCCAGCAGAAGACCGATCTGTATGTCGGCGCCGGGAACCGGCGGGACATCAATGCGCTTTGTCACCCCTGATCCTCCTCGGCATCTACTAATCCTTCTTCCGTGCCGACTTTGTGGATGTAGACGGGGACGTAGCCCCACGTCCGGTAGAAACGAAGGGCTAATTCGGCCTCGTCAAAGTCCGAATCCACGATGTTGCCCCCGTAGACGGCGACGTATTGGCCGTAGAACTGGTCAATCTGCACCTGGGGCATCTGGTTGAACGCGGTCACTTCCTTCCAGAAGGGTGCTTCTTCCAACGTGGCGCGGCGGCGGGCCATTTCCAGGTAGGCGTCTAGGGCGCGGGCGCGGGACGGGTCTGATAACTCCGAAGATGATTCCAAAGCGGACGGATGGTTGTCATCGGCAGTTGACGACATGGGTACTACCTCCGCCCCAGTATAACAAAAGGCGGCTTACCTGTCAAGCGGCGGAAAATAGAGAGAACCCGGCACTTCCAGTGCCGGGTTCTTCTCTCTACAGATTACAACCCGCTTGCAAACGCCGTCGCTTCGTCCTTGTAGGTGTTGAAGGGGTTCTTGAGTTCCAGATGCAGGCGCTTGTTGATGTAGATCAGGTCCCAATCAATGACATAGTCCCGCGAGTTGTTGGACAGCAGCTTGTCAATGACGACCCCGCGCCCTTTGGCCCGCGTGTTTGTCGGCGGCGTCATGGTCGCCTCGAAGATGCGGCGGTCAGTCGTCGCGCGCTCGATCTGACCGGCCTGCTCCAAGCCGTAGTACAGGCTGGTTTCGGGGTTGACGTTGTGGTACTCCAAATCCAGCGAGTGCAGAATGTCATCGCCCCATTTTACCGCGCCGCCCTCGGACTCCATGAAGTCCTCCATCATCTTGCGCTTGGCGACCCAGTCCAGCTTGTCGGCCAGCAGGTAGGGGTCTTTTTCCAGAGCGTCCAGGCACTTCTCCCACTCGCCCAGGACGTAATCCGTCTGCTCGTCGCGGCCCGTGTAGCGCTCCTGCGCGGCGGCGAGATACAGCCGCTGCAAGTCCACGGCCTTGATGCTGTCGCCGCCCTTGCGCCGGACCATCCACTTCCAGGACTGGTCGCGCGAGACGCTTTTCAGGGCTTCCAGCGGGTCACGCAACTCGACATCTTGCAGCAGGACGCCGTCTTCAATCAAGTCCAGGACGATGCTGGTCGTGCCGATCTTCATCAGGGTCGCGTACTCGCTCATGTTGCACTCGCCGAACAGGATGTGCAGGCGGTGCAGGTTGGAGTAATTGTAGTACGAGTCCCATTTGGGGTTGATGATGGCCCGGTTGAACCGAACGCGGGAGGAGATTGTCTTGACGATGTGGTCCGCGCGCTGCGAGAGCTGGAAGTCAACCGTTGGGTCCACCTCGACGCCGTAGAAGTTGCCGACCCACTGGTAGTCCACCTCGTAGTCCGAGATGGTCATGATGTTGTTCTTTAGGCTTTTATAGTTCAGCCGGTGCCCGCCGACGCGCCCGACGCCCGCGAAGATCTGGCGGGTCACTAGGAACGGCAGCAGGTAGGAGAGGGCTTCCAGAAAAAAGCGGTCGTCAATAGCGACCAAAAAGTTCTCGTGGCAGCCGAATGTGTGCCCGCCGAAGTGGTCCACCGAATTCGAATGGAACGAAACTTTGTCCTGCAAGTCCAGTTCGCGCAGGAGCCGCTGCAAGATCACGCGCCCGGCCTTGTCGTAGGCGACGGCATCGGCGAAGTCCGTGCATTCAGGCGTGGCGTACTCCATGTGCGAGCCGACAGCGTCAATGTAGAGCCGCCCGCCGGACCGCAGAAACCCACCGCAGCGAGCTGGCTCGAAGGCATAATCACGCGCGTGCAGATCAATCAGGCCCAGCTTGTCCTTGTAGAAGGCGTGGTCCTTGACCTGCTCGACAATCATCTCCGCCGTGCCGACGGAGTCGTCGTTGACCAGGCAGCCGAACTCTGTTTCAATGCCGAAGATGCGTTTGTCCATAGCTTTGCCTTGCTGCGAAGCGGCCCCTCCCCCGGCCCCTGCCCCATCAGAATGAGAGAGGGGAGGCAGAAGGAGGAACAGCCGCCATCTTTTTCTTTCGTCCCTCTTCCGCTTGCGGGGGCAGGGGTCGGCGCTGCGCGCCGGGGGTGGGGGCCGCCTACCGATACCGGGCGACTGTCTCCGTCAGCTCATTCTCCGCCAACAGCCGGAAGCGGCTTTCGCGGGTCGTGTTGCGCTCCAGGAGGCCCGCCTCCACCGTCCAGCCTTTGCCCAGATGCTCCATGATGAACGACGAGACATCCTGCGGCCCTTCCCCCTCGGTCGAATAGTCCGCGTCGGCGCGGTCTTCGGCTTCCAGGTGCTTCATGCCGACGCCCCAAGCGTACAGCGCGGCGCGCAGGGCGGCGTCCAGACTCGGCGTGCCGGTCTCGGTCTCCGATTTCAGATGCTCGCGCATCCGGTCCTCGGCATAGGCCGTCCCGGCGACGACGGCCATGCCGGGCGTGGACGAAAACTCGCCGTCATAAGACAGCGTCATCAGGAAGTCGCGCTCCGGCGTCTTGCCGAGTTCCGCGAAGATGCCCTTGATGACGATGGGCTGTGCGAAAGGGTCGCCGTAGATGCGCTTGATTGCCGGGGAAAGCTGGAAGCTGACCAATCGCTGCACACCGACATCGTCTGGGGAGCGATTAAACCCCTCCTGATGGGCGGCATCAATCGCCCCGCGCCGAATCTGCTCCACGTCACTCTGGTTGCCGATGGCACAGAACATCAGCTTGTCATAGATTTCGTAGACCTTGCGCTGCGTCTGCCGTGCGGACAGCAGCAGCAGGCCGCCGTCATAGGTCAGCGCGACGACGGGGCTGCCATCTTTCAGGCGGTCTTCGATGTATTCGTTCCGCTGCTGGATACTCTCGTTCCAGTCATAAGGGCTATAGGAAGGCAAACCAATTCTCCATTCGAGTACCGGCACTGGAAGTGCCGGTCTACTCAAAGTGAAAGTGCCTCCGGCACTGAGGATGAGGCCATGATGGGCCACTCTTTAGTCGCGTAGCGACTTTCACTGGGAGTAGCCCGGCACTTCCAGTGCCGGGATTAAAGCGCCAATGTCAGGTAATTCTTTGCTTACGACCGCCCCAGTGCGGCCTTGATCTCGGCATCGGTGAAGTCGCGGATGCCGTCGGCGGTGATGTACTTGGCGGCAGGCAGGAACTTGGCCGAGCCGCCCGTGGCCGTGTCCAGGTCGGCGGCGATGTCGAGCAGGGTCAGCGTCTCGCACAGAGCCGTCTCGCGGTCCATCTCGCGGAAGGGGCCTTTGGTCTTCAAGATATACTCGAACGCGCCCTTGATCGGGGCCGAGCCGCTGCCCGCCGCGCCGTATTCCGCCGTCTCGAACTGGCCGCCCAGCACGTCGTAAAAGTAGATGCGTCCCCCGTTCGTTTCCCGATCAAAAGTAGACAGGACGGGGATGAACGCGCCGATCCCTTGCAGGGCAGCGGGAACATTGTTGGCGATGACGCGCGACAGTTCCATCAGCTTGCCCTCCTGGGACATGGGCTGAAGCTGGGAGCGCTCGAAATACTTGAAGGCGTGGCGCAGGTAGCGGACAACCTCGACGCTTTTGGCGAATGACCCGGAGATCGAGATCAGCGTGTAGTCGTCTAGGGCCAGCACCTTTTCGGCCTGGTCGTACATGACGGTGTAGCCCGCCGTCGCACGGCGGTCGGCGACGTTGATCAGGCCGTCTTTATACTTGACGGCGATGACCGTGGTGCCGTGCGTGTCCACGTCCCGCGCACCCGGCACGTTGGGGACAGGAGTCGGCATGGGCAGACGGTCATGGTTAAAACTTTTTTCGGCGAACAGGTCGGCGAAGCCGCCCGCGCCCTCGTGGGAAAAACTCAGCATGGGTGTCAACTTCACAATCAACGAAGTAAGGGCGGGGAGACCCCGCCCCTACGGAAGCATCGCGGCCTTACTGGCCGCTGCGCTGGCGGTAGCGGCGGGCCTGGTCCGGGTCCACACGCTTCATGCGCTTGAGCAGGTCACTGCGGTCGGGCCGCTGGACGTCGGGCTTGCTGGGGCCGGTCTCGTCGCCTTCCTTGCGGAGCGGGTCGGCGGGTCCGGCGGGCCGCGTGGCGCGGTCTTCATCGGTCATGGGCATTGTTCGTTCCTCCCTCAATAGTCGTTAGGTATGGCATCAGGCGGATTCGACGGCAGGGGCCGGGAATCCTCTAGGCAACGCTTTCCCGCGTTCGCGATCATTTGCCGCGCTGGCGGAAACGGCGTATCAAATCTTCCAGTGTGTCGGCAGCCTCTAAGTCCGCCATCGCCTGCGCGACGGATTCGGGCGTCAGGTAGTCGTCCAGGTCCACCATCCAGGACTCTTGCTCAGTACGCAGGACCACTCTGTTCCAGCCGAGGACGCCAATCGAGTCGGCCAACTTGTCTACTAGGTAACCCCGGAGGGCAGCGCGGGTGTTGGCAGGCGGCTGGGTCATGGCGGCCGCGACCGTCGCGTCGTCCGTCAGGCGCACCATCTCGCCAGCCTGCTCCAGCGCATAGTACAGGCCCTCGTCGGGGTCCACGTTGCTGTAGGCCAGGTCAAAGGATGGCAGGGTTTCGTCGTCCCAGCCGATGCCCTCGGATTCGACATAATCGGCCAGCAGGCCGCGTTTGGCGACCCAGTCCAGCCGGTTACCCAAAGACAGCGGGTCGGATTCGAGACCGTCCAGCGTTCGCTCCCACTCGCGCAGGGTCCAATCCGTATCGGCTCCCCGGCCCGACAGCTTTTCTTTGGCGGCGGCGAGATAGACACGCTGGATGTCTACGGCCCCGATGGTTCCCGTCTCGGCCTCGACCAGCCACTTGTAAGACTGATCACGCGAAATGGTCTTGATCGCCTCGGTCGGCTGCTTCAGGCGCACCCAGGGCTGCCAGCCCTGCTCCAGCAGCGATGTGACCAGATAGGTCGTCCCGATCTTCAGTGCGGTCGCATACTCGGACATGTTGGCGTCGCCGCAGATCACATGCAGCCGCCGCCAGTCGCGCGGGTCGGTGTGCGGCTCATCGCGCGTGTTCACCAGGGGCCGCCGGTGCAGCGTATCCACAGATGCCTCTTCCGTGAAGAAGTCGGCCCGCTGCGAGAGCTGATACAAGCCCGCGTCACCGCGCGGCTCGATCCCCAATTTGCCCGCGCCCGTGTAGATGATCCGGGTCGCGAAGAACGGCAACAGGCCCGACAAGAGCTGCGCGAACGGCGTTTCGCGCGGGATCAAGTAGTTCTCATGGGTTCCATAGGACGACCCATGAAAGTCCGTGTTGTTCTTGAAGATGTGAACTTGGCCCGCGCCCGGCTGCTCTGTCCGCGCTCGCGCGGCGGCCAGCACGATCCGCTCTCCGGCCTTGTCGTGGACGACCAGGTCCAGAAGCGACGCGCATTCCGGCGTCGAGTATTCCGGGTGACCGTGGTCATTGTAGAACCGCGCTCCGTTCACCAGCACCCGGTCTGCGCGCTCCTCCTCGACGGGCAGCGGCTTATAATCCGGCGCGTCCAATTTGGCGTCTTCGGGATCAACATTCAGCTTGTCCACATGAAAGCCGCGCATATCATTGCGCGGGTCTTCGCCCTTGTAGTACCAGGGGCAGGCGACCTTGCCCACATACGCCCGCACCACGGCGCGCGCCTCGGCGATCAGATCGCCCGCGCCCTTGCCCTCGACGGCGATTCCATATTCTGTTTCGGTGCCAAATAACGGCAAAAGTCAGTTTCCTCGGTCTACAGAACCCACCCCGGCTCGTTCCTCGCCACCCCTCCCGAGACGGGAGGGGCAAGAGATTTAGGTACAGAGCCGCTTACCCTCGCTAGCTGGAACTCCTCCCCTTCCCGTTTCGGGAGGGGTGGCGAGGAAC
>JAABUH010004172.1_pt1 | contig 11843 bp, 13 predicted proteins | sample 5559121 | NCBI WGS metagenome assembly JAABUH01 (sample SAMN10711871, study PRJNA513364) | rock metagenome | isolation source: Antarctica rocks | place: Antarctica: Victoria Land, Battleship Promontory nord | collected 2015-12-28 | reverse complement strand
ACCTGACCCGCCGGGATGAGAAGACACCATGTTGCTACCTGATGGCCTGACGATGCTGCCTGAGGAACGGAGGACGCAGATCCTTCTGCTTCTCAACGAGCGGGACGTCGTGCGCCCACCCGACCTGGCGCAGAGGCTCGACGTATCCCTTGAGACGATCCGACGTGACTTCGTTGCTCTCGAGCGGGCAGGAGCGATCCGCCGCATGTATGGTGGCGCGACGCTAGCACGCGGAATCTCCCGACCGACCGAACCGACGCGTTCCGAGCGCGCTCGCCTAGAAAGTGCAGCAAAAGAACAAATCGCTGGCGTCGTCGCATCTCTCGTCTCCGACAGAGACACACTCTTTCTCGACGTCGGAACGACGGTTGAAGCCGCCGCCCACAACCTTTCGGGAAACTTCCGTGGGCGCATCATCACAAACAACATCTCCGTAGTCACCACGCTCGTGGACCGTCCGCAGGTCGACTTGCACCTGCTCGGCGGTCGGGTACGTCACGACGAAATCAGTTGCTCAGGGCCCGACACGGAGTCACTTCTCGGGCAGTTCTATGCGGACAAGGCTTTCGTAGGCTCGGGCGGCGTCCATCCCACCGCGGGGCTGACTGACTACCATGTCGGCGAGATCGCCGTACGTCATCGGATGATCGCCAACGCGACTCAGGTTTACGTCCTCGCCGACGCCAGCAAGATCGGGCATGTCGCGTTGCGCCGGGTCTGTGACCTCGACAAGGTGTCTGCCGTCATCACAGACGAGGACGCAGACCCTAAGCAGGTGTCGATGCTGCGCGATGCCGGTGTCACCGTCCTCCAAGGTCCCGTCACCGGCGGCGACGCTGAGGCTTCCGACTGGGATGCCGGCGAACACTGACGGTGACTGCACGCTGATCGGGCGGGCCACGCACTACCGCCCACACACGACGGCCGGTGCACGGACCGGCGGCGGCCCAGGGCCGTCCTCCGCCAACGGGCAAGCTCTGTCGGTGACCGAACGGAAGGCAGTACTGGCCCCGATCAACACCACCCCGGCTAATGCCGATCTGTCGATCGGCCAGATCTGGGCCCCATGAGAGCTGGATGCCGAAATCACGGCCGCGTTAAAGCAGCATCGGCGTGCTATGCGATCATCCCCCCACAGACCGGAGAAGTTTGGCTGGCCACGGTACGACGGAAAGCCCACGCGCTGGCAGCGCATCCTCGAACCGCACCGTCGCGCACGACATCAAGGGCAACCGGTGCACGGCGCCATCTGTGCGCCGCCGACAGCGGCATCAACATGATCCACGGCGACCGCCCTCCCAGCGCAAGCCGCCGATAATACCCATTACAGGCGGTCTGCAAGGGGCTCGGTGAGAGAGCGCGGCGTCGGTGGGGGAGTGGTGTTGCTACTCAGTTGCTCTCGGCCGAGTGGGTGGAGCGGGTGTGCCGGTACTGAAGGGCCCAGTCGCGGGTTGTCCACCACTCGTTGCCGATCTTGCCTCCGCGTAGTGCGCCCGCGTGCAGCTGGCGGGTGATCCAGGACCGTTCTCGCCCGATGGTCTGCGCCGCCGCACGGACGGTGATCATCGGCTGCCCGGCATCGTCGATCGGCTCGGTCAGCCGCAATAGCGGTCCGGGGAGGAAGCCAGTTCGCGGAGGATCGCGACGGCGTCGGTGAAGCTGTACCGGTCGTGGAGGGTGTCGAGGATGTTGGTGACGGTGCGTGGCGGCCCCTGGCGCCCGCTTCTCGACGCGATGGTCTCCACAGCCCGTAGGGCTGCCTGCGGGTCGACCGCAACGGTGTGGTGCGCGAAGTCTGCGGGTGACTGCAGGTCGATGCTCACCGGGACCCGGTCGCGGGGGAAGTCTTTGAGGTTGTGGGTGACGATGACCCCGGCGCCGGCAACAACGGCAGCGGCCACGACGTGCTCGTCATCGGGATCAGGTAGGCCGTAACTGCCCTCGAGAGCTTCCCAGCCCGTGGCCTCTGCATCATCGAACGCGGTACGCATCATGGTGACGAGGCGGTCGGCTCGGGCACGCGCCTCGCGGGAGCGTATGCCGTGCCGCTGGCTCAGCTTGTTCGCTTCGTGGTAGGCGAGTTCGTCGAGGATGGCCGAGCTCCAGGTGGGCCGGTAGAGGCCCTCGACGGCGAAGGACAGCAAGGCGTCCCGTTGCAGGCTGGGCCAGAGCACGCAGGTGTCCAGCAGCGCGGCAAACACCCGAGCAGTGTGTCAGGTGTTCGTCGCGGACCGTCTGCGGCGCTCGGCGATCACCCGGCGGGCGCCCCGCAGGTCGTCCAGAACGGTGCCGAGGTTGTCCTCGTCGGCCAGGTCGATCGAAGTCGCCTCGAGGACGGCGTACTGCGCCGCCCGGCGCCGCTGGCGGTATGCCAGCACGTCATGGAGCAGTAGTCGGCGATGGGTGCCGACCCGCTCGAAGGGGATACCGCCGTCGTGGAGGATCTTCACGACGGTGGGGCGGGTCACCCCGAGGAGGTCGGCGGCTTGCTGGGTGGTCAGCGTCATCGACTGTGGGGCGACGGTGACGGCGAGCCCGTGGGCCAACGCGTCGACGACCTGGTGCAGGACCCGGTGGATCTCCTCGGGGATCTCGACCTGGTCACCCGGTGCGGCACCGGCAAGGAAGTAGCGCGGGGCGATCGCTGACCTGCCGGCTGCTTCATGGGCAGCCAGGAAGTCGTGGACGTGGGCCAGCCCACCGGCGTTGTCGGCGGAGGGCAGGTACGTTTCTGGGTCTCTGCGGACTACTGCGGTACTCACGGGACACCTCCTACTCGCAACAAATGTAGCCGCTTTCGGGCCTTGCGTCTAGAGCGCAAGCAGGAAGGACGGCAAGTGGTTGCGGAGGCCACGCCTATTACGTCATATGACGAAGTGAAGGTCGCCAAATCCAAATCTCGTTACAGCCAGGACTCTTGCCCGACAAACGAGCCCATGGTTGCCGACCGCCGCACACGTGTGTCAGCACGCTGGCCATGCGCCAGGTCAACGGGCAGCGGACAGCCGACGCAGCAGCGGCGTGTCCCTGCTCGAGTTAGTCGTCGGCAGGAAGTCGTCTGACCTCCTGCGGTGCGACCACTATCTTGGACAACGCACAGACAGCTTGAGCAAGGACAAGCAGTGACGGCATAGCCGCAGTTTCGCACTCCCCCGGGCCTTCTTAGTGCGCCGATAATCACGATTATCGGCGCACTAAGCCTCCGCGCTCCACATGACGCCCGTGCACCAAGTGGCAGGAGCAAGTTCGTACAACTGACCCGGACAAACTCGTTACTCGGGTTCCGCAATGGTGGCTCGCAGACGGCGGCCGGCGCGGTCCATGTGTGCTGTCATCGCGGCGCGGGTGCCGTCGGCGTCCTGTTTTTCGATGGCTTCCAGGATCGCCACGTGCATGGCCAGCGACGTCTTGGTCTCTTTCGCCGCGCTGATGACGCGTGTGGCCCACACGCGCAGTAGGGACTGCACGCTCAAGACCTGGGCGATCAGCCAGCTCGAAGCGCTCGGCTACCCCGTCTGGCACCCTGCAACCCCTCACCAACACCGCATAACCACACGCACTGCCACGCCAGACCCACTACCCACCGGCGGGTCACCACCACCTGTGCTCACCCAGGCCGTGGTCACCTCATTTTCGTAGGAGGAGCCCAGCCCGCAACCTGAGGGGCTCCCGGTGTGGTGATGACCGCGACGGTGGAAGAGGAGTTGAGCGGGCTCGGGTTCCGTCGGCTGCGCTGTTGCGGTTCTCCGGTCCTTCATATCGTCGGCGGGCGAGTCGTCGTTGCGGCCGAGCTGAATGCCGGCGCTCTCGCCCGGCGGCTACGGACGGCCTTGGGTGAGATCTACGGCTATCTCTCCGACGGCCATTTGCTCACACCTCGGGAGGATTGCGCACCCGAGCCCGCTACCTGGTGCGGGTGGTCACCGCCGGGCCGTTGCCGCGGCCGCACGGGCGAACCGGGCCCTGCACATCCTCGGGGACCGCGCCCCGGACCACCTGGCGGCGGCCGGCGCCCTGCGATGCACCACCGGCACGCCACGCTGCAGGAGCTGGGCCGCCTCGCTGATCCATCGCTGAGCAAGGACACCGTCGCGGGTCGCCTTCACCGGCTGGTGGTGCCGAAGGACATGCATGGCGTCACGCCAGGCAGGTAAGTGGTTTGCCGCCGTTATAGGTAACCATGTCTTCGATAGCGGATCGTATGTTGATCTTCGCACCAGGCTCGGCTCCGTCTAGTTCGGCGTAGGCGCGGTGGAGGTTGCCGACGATCCGTTCGGTGTCGCTGAGCTCGGCGAAGCGGCCGAGGTCGGCTTCTTGAGCTGCTTGGAGGGGGGTGAGGCCAGCGGCTTTGCTGTTGCGTGCGAGGTCGGATACGAACTGGAGGTAGCCGAGCACATCATCGATTACGGCTGGGCCCGTGGTTGGTCCGTGGCCGGGGACGATGGTTTCGGCTTTGAATTGTTTGAGCGATGCCACCGCTTTGAGGGCTCCTGCGATCGAGCCGGCCAGCAGAAATGGTGTGCCGCCATTGAACAGGAGGTCGCCCGCGAACAGGACGGATCGCTCTGGAATCCAGATGATGCTGTCATTGGTGGAGTGGGCCGGGGTTCCGATGTAGGAGACCTCGCAGCGCAGGTCGTCGACGTAGACCTTGACCGTGTCTGTGTAGGTGAGAAACGGCGGAGCGATTTCGATGTGACCCCATTCGGGGCCGTCCCAGGCGCCGCTGGCGGCGACTGGGGCGGTTGCGGGCGGCCCTTCGGCGAGGATCTCCTCACGGCACCGTTCGTGCGCGACGATCGTCGCGGTATCGAAGAGGTAGTTGCCATGCGTATGGTCGCCGTGATGATGGGTGTTGATCAATGTCTGCACCGGCCGGTCGGTGATGTTGTGGATGGCGGCTTGAAACGCCCGGCTGCGGGCTTCGGTGGCGCAGGTGTCTATTGCGACGACCCGGGTGCTGCCCACCAGAAATCCGGTGTTGTTGATCCACCATGAGCCGTCGGGCTGGATGTAGGCGAACACGTCGGGACTGACTTCTTCGACGGTGGGTGGGCCGAGTCGTGCCTGGTGGTCAAGTGTGGCGCTCAATTGGTTCTCCTGTTCCGGCGTGGTTAGGCCGACCAACCTTCGAGGGCGGCGATTCGACTGAATACCTCCAGCGTGTCAACGCGTTCGAGGGTGGGATCGAGTTCGTAGTACACGGCGAGGACGTTTTGCGCGAGGCGTCCGCGTTCGTCCAGTGCGGCGAAGCGGCCCAGGTTGATGTCGCGCATGGCGTCCTCGGCGCTCATCCCTGCGTCGTGGCGGGCGGTCGCCTCAGTCTCGACGAACTGCAGGTAGTCCATGACGCCTTGTACGCCCGACTTGTCGGTGACGGGGCCGTGACCGGGCACGATGGTGTCGGCGTCGAGGTCGAGCATGAACTGGCACGCGCTAACCCAGTTCGACACCGGGCCGGCCCAGCTGATCGGCGTTCCGCCGATGAACAGCAGGTCCCCGGCGTAGAGGGTCTTCGTGGCGGGGACGTACACGATGCTGTCGCCGGCGGTGTGCGCGGGCCCGAGGTTGTAGATGTGGGCCGGCGTGCCTCCGATATCGAGGGTCAGTTCACGGTCGAAGGTGCGGGTCGGGAGCGTCGGGTGGATGTCGGAGAAGTCGAACGGTTCGAAGATGTGGTTGGCGAATCGTCCGACGGCTCCGGGCTGCGTGCGGAGCCCGGTCAGTAGCTGTGGGCCGTTGGCGGCCATCTCTTCGGCGGTGGCCGCGGAGGTGATGATTTCCGCGTCGCGGATGAGTTCGTTGCCGAACCAGTGGTCCCCGTTGGCGTGGGTGTTGACGAGCGTGCGGATCGGTGCCCGGTCGGTGACCGGGCGTAGCCCGTCGAGCATGTCGCGGGTCATCGCCAGGTCGAACAGTGTGTCGACGAGCAGTGATTCGCCGTCGCCGGTGATGAGGCCGGCGTTGCTCCAGCCCCAGGTTCCGTCCGGGACGAGCCATGCGTGGCAGGTGTCGTTGAGGCGGTGCAGGCCCTTGGTGTAGGGAATGGTGGGCGTGCTCATGTGGTGATCAACTCCTCTTGGTCGGGCTGCGGCGGATGGCGGGGTCAGGGAGCGAGTGGGACTGCTGCGGTCTCCGGATTTCCCGGCGTCTGCTGCCCTGGCAGCGTTTTCGCGGCCTGCGGGTTTCGACCGGCGAGCCCGACGAGAGCGAAGGCGAGCGACACGACCGCGAGGAATATCCAGCCGGTGTTGAAGCTCGTGTGGGGCACGAGGTGACCGAAGATGATGGGAATGAAGAAACCGCCGACGGCCGCCAATGTGAGCATCAATCCGGCTGCCACGCCGATGTATTCATGCGGGATGTGGCACACGCGGTCGGGAACGGAGGACCAGGCGGCGAACCCGAAGATCAGGAAGAAGCCGATTCCGATCCCGAGGAACCACAGGCCTACGGTGGGCGCGACCGGGATGAGCGCGAGCAATACCGCCACCGCGATCAGCGAGCCGACGATGAAGGCACGCAGGTTGTTGCTGCGATCGGCCCAGTAGCCGCCCAGCACGCTGCCCGGGATCCCGGCCAGTGCGATCAACGCGGCCATCAGTCCGCCCAGGGACGGATCGAAATGCCGGTCGAGTATGGCGTATTCGGTGAACAGCTGTGAGGTGGTGAAGTAGGCGCCATAGCCGCCAAGCAGGGCGATCCCGTAGATCCACAGTTCACGACTGGCGACCGATGCCTTGAAGCCTGCACGGTCGAAGCGCACCCCGCCGAGGTTTTCCGCGTGTGCCGGGGTCCGGAAGAACGCGACGGTCAGACCAGCGACCACCAGCTCGAAGACGCCGGCAAGAACGAGCGAAGTGTGCCAGCTGGTGGCGCGCTGCAGGTAGATCCACACGTAGAGGGCGAATGCGGCGCCGGCGCTGAAGGCGGCCCCACCGGCGATGCCGAGCGCGAGGGTCAGTTCGGTGCCTTGGAACCAGACGATCACGGCGGCGAACCCGACAGCGATGAGGACGGAGCCGCCGATGCCGCTGACGACTCGAAAGATTTCCAGCTCGGTGAAGTTGTAGGACAGCCCGGACATGATGCCCGCGACGCCTTGCACCACCAGGCCGATCACGAGGGTCTTTTTCATGCCGATCTTTGCGGCAAGCATCCCACCGGGGATGTGAGCGAGTCCGTAGCCGACGATGAATAGCGAGATCAGGTAGGACAGGGGGCCGAGCCCGACCTTGAACTCTGCCCCGACGAGTGGGAAGGCGGCGGCGATATCGAACCAGTTCAGCGTGAGGGCGAGGAAGCCCAGGCTGATGATGGTGAGCATGCCCCATCGGGTTGCGCCCGATGCGGAGGTGCTGCTGGCAGGAATCATGGGATCTCCTTGGAGGTTCAGACGTTGTCTGATGGCAACACAGCGGGTGCGGTCGCCGAAGCAGTAGCGCTGGGGGGTGGGCCGTCGGTGCGCAGGGCTTGCTTGCGGATCTTGCCGACGCTGGTCCGCGGGAGCGCATCGGTGAACACAAACTTGCTGGGTACCTTGAACTTCGCCAGGCGTGCCCGGCACCAGGCGAACAGGTCGCCCTCGCTGATGGTGACCGGTTCGTTGCCGACGACGTAGACGAGGATCGCCTCGTCACGTATCGAATCGGGGATGCCTACAGCAGCACACTCGAAGACCTCGGGGTGCTCGTTGACCACGCGTTCGATCTCGCTGGCCGCGACGTTCTCCCCGCCGCGTTTGATCATGTCTTTGGCTCGGTCGACGAAGTAGAAGAACCCTTCCTGATCGACATGGGCCAGGTCGCCGGTATGCAACCAGCCATCGTGAAAGGTCTCGGCGGTCGCCGTGGGATGGTTGAGATATCCCGCCGCGACTGTCACACCCGGTTCGCCGCGGATGAGCAGTTCACCCGGTGTGCCGATCGGGACGCACTGCCCAACCGCATCGGTGACCCGCACCTGGACTCCGGGCAGCGCCTGCCCGATGCTGTTCCAGCGCCGCAGCGCGGTGTCCGGATTCATGGTGGGCGGCAGCACCGTTTCGGTCATGCCGTAGAGCTAAAGCAGCCGGGTGCCGAACCGCTCTTCGAAACTTGCGGCCTGCGCGACGGTCAGGTTCTGCGCGAACAGCACGGCACGCAGCTGTCCACGGTGTTCACCGTGCTGCGGCGGGCTGGCGAGGATCATCCGGATCGGGGCCGCGAACAGACTCGCCAGCGTCGCATGGTGCCGGACCGCCTGGTCACCCCATCGCGATGCGGAGAACTTCGGGGCCAGCGCGATGGACGCTCCCGTGACGATGGCCGACATCGTGCAGTAATACTGGGCGTTCGCATGAAACAGCGGCAGCACGATCAGCCACCGGTCCTCGGCGGTGACCTCCAGATGAGAGGCCACCGCCTGTCCGACCTGCACATAGTTCGCGTGGGTGACCAGCACACCCTTGGGCCGGCTGGTGGTTCCTGAGGTGTATAGAATCGCAGCGGTCTCAGCGGCGGTCGCGCCGACGTCAGGGCACACACTGGCCGCGGCGGTACGGGTGCGTGTCGAGAGCGTGTCCTGCCCGGCGCCCTCGATCGCCATGACCCGCACGGCCCGATCCGACGCTGCGGCGGCAGCTCGGACGGTGTCGAGCAGCGCGCTTTGCGTCAGGCTCAGAACTGGTGCCGCATCGTCGAGGACGTGCACGACCTCATCGACGGTGGACAGCGGGTTGGTGGGCACCATCACCGCCCCGATCAAACCGGCCGCGAACCAGAGGTCGTAGAACTCCAAGCAGTTGCCCAGATGCAGATGGACCCGATCACCCGACCCGACACCAACTTCGGACAGGACGGTGGCGGTCCGTCGCACCCGGTCGAGTTCTTCGGCGTAGGTAACGGTGCGCAGAGCACCGGCGGAGTCCTCCACGGTCGCGAAGACCCGGTCGGGCTCAATGGCGTGGGCCGCGAGCAAGCCGACCGGCGTTCCGGCGGCGAGCGGGCGGCTCGCCCGCGCAGAGATGGGGCTCATTGTTCGTGCCGGACGTGAATTGGGGGTGAGCCGTGGTAGCTCGCGACGCCGGCGCCGGGCGGTGCCGTTTCCTTGGTGCCGACCGGATTCCGCAGGACTCCGACGCCGGATGCTTCCAGCTCGACAACATCCCCCGGCTGAATCCACCGGTCCAATTCCAGCCCGCAGCCGCCGCCGACCGTGCCCAGGCCGAGGAACTCACCCGGATAGATGGGTTCATGCAGGGACGCCCACGCCAGGACCTCGGCGAAGGAGAACTGCCGGTTCTTGGTGGTGCCCGAGGCCCATTCCTCACCGTTGACCTTGGCGCTCATGGCGATCGACCACTCGTCGACCTCGTCCATGGTCAGTACGCAGGGCCCCATCGAGGTGCAGAAGTCCTTACCCTTCGACGGTCCGATCGTCATGCTCATCTCGAACATTTGGATGTCGCGGGCGCTGACGTCGTTGAAGATCGTGACGCCCGCGATCAAGCCCGAGGCCTGTTCGGGGGTCAGGTCCCGTCCCCCGCCCGAAGTGAAGAAGCCAAGCTCGAGCTCGAAGTCGAGCTGGTCGGTGTAGGAGGGCCACAGCAGCGGCGCGTCGGGGCCGATGACGGTCTCGACGTTGCACTTGTAGCAGATCGGCATCGCCGAAAAGGCTGGCGGCACATCAAGTCCTGAACCCGCCGCATGCTCGGTGTAGGTCAGGTAGTCCCGAATCCTCCGCGGCCGAGGGACCGGGGCCAACAGTTGCACATCGGCTACCGGAAGCGCCGACGGAGGACCGTCGGACGTGCGCAGCTCGTCGCCACGATCGCGGTATTCCTCGACCAGCTCAACGGCCCGCAACGCGGCCGCCCGCCCCCGGTCACCGCTCTCGAAGAAAGCCACCATCTCCGTCGGAACATTCCCGACGTTCTCCTGGCCACCGCTGAGCTTCGCGTGCGCAGCGAGCGCCGCCTGCGGGTCCACGACGAGATCGCCGTGCAAGACCCCGAAGCGAGCCGCTTCGGCACCATGAGTGAACGTCACCAGACGCATCGGACAACCTCTCCCGTGAACTAGACTGTGATCGAAACTTGGACTCAGGTCCAGATAAGCTTGTAAGGTAGGCCACAGTGCCGTGGACGTCAATACCCGGATCTCAGTTGAGTGGGAGGAGTGATCTACTTGCCCGCGATGGCTGCGAACAGTGAAAATGCCGAGATCGGCACAGGCTCAGGGGCGGTAGCGCCGGACCGGCGAACCCGACGACGCCACGAACGCAGGAACGCCGTCTATCAGGCCGCAGTCGAGCTGTTCATCGAACGCGGCTACGACAGCACCACGATGGAAGACATCGCCGACCGCGCCGACGTCGCGCGGGCCACCGTGTTCAACCACTTCCCACGCAAGACGGCCTTCCTGGACGAGTGGAGTTCTCGCCGACGACAGCGAGCGGTACAGGCCGTCCTCGCCGAACATCTCGCAGAGCACTCCGCAAGCGAGATTCTCGGCCGATACATGAAAGAACTCGCCAAGCTCAGCATCGAGACGCGGCAAGAGACCGTCGCCCTCATGGACGCCGCGGTGCACTCCACGAACGTTCTGGGCAATCCCCAACTCGCTCACGAACTCGCCAAGTACGTCGCCAGAGGCCAGCGCCATGGTGAACTGCGGCGCTCCATCGACTCAGCCCAGGCCGGACTGCTATTAGCCACTGGCTACTTCGCCACCCTCACCCACTGGATCGGCGCGGAACCAGCGCCGTTCGACCTGGACCACGAGTTGGCGAACATGCTCGAACTCGTGCTCGGCGGCCTTCTACGAGCCGACGCCGACGCCGGTAGCCGCCGGACAGCCCCAGGCGGCCCCGGACGCACCCCTCCCTGGGCGACCGCAGTTAGCCACAGTTAGCCCGCGCGCACAGATCGTTCCTGCGCGGGGATAAGTTTGGATAGCGCAGGCTATCCAAACAACGCTGGGCGACGAGGCCGGTCTCGGAGCCTGCACGGCAGTAGCCGGTAGCCTTCGCTGCGGCGCTGCGGCGCGCGGTGACGATGACCCTGTGAGTTCTGATGGCCACTTCGGGAACATCCCACGAGCGGCAGCCCCTCCCCCATCGGGACCGCGACCGTCCTTCCAGCGCAAGCCGCCGAGATTGCCCATTATCAGCGGTATAGGAGCTAGCAGCATCGCAGCATGCGCTTCGAGCTGGTGGGAAAACCGACCGTGGACAAGCCCGATTCTCCCAGCCTTGCTGCTGCCAACGACAGGAAACCGGGCCACGAAGGCGCAATGCAGGGACTGCTCGCCCCGGCCACGACACCTGGCCCATTCCGGTTGACCGGTCGCTGCCGTGGCGACTGGGGTGGTGGTCATCTCATCCTCCTCGTTGCCAATGAGGTGTGTGATCCATCGGACTCATACCCATGACAGCCGCGAGCGCACGTCCCGGGGTTCCCGCTGGCCTTGGGTACCGTGGCTTTGTGTCCCTAGCTAGACATTTGCTTCTGAAGCTCGGTGGTTGCTGCGTCATTGCCGGAGTCCTGTTGGGGGGGTTGCTGTTTCCGACGGTCGGTGGGATCGGGCTGCTGTCCAACAAGGCCAGCGACACCGTCGCGAGTGTGTCCTCCGAGCTTGCCCAGGGGCAGGTGCCGCAGATGAGCACCATGCTCGATGCCGCGGGCAATCCGATCGCCTACCTATACGACCCGAGCGGTCGCCGCACCGTGATACCTGGGGACAAGATCTCCCAGGCCATGAAGGTGGCGATCGTCTCCATCGAGGACAAGCGGTTCTACGAGCACGGCGGCGTCGACTGGCGCGGGACCCTGCGGGCGTTCTTCACCAACTCCACATCCGGAT
>JAABUH010004167.1_pt1 | contig 11852 bp, 5 predicted proteins | sample 5559121 | NCBI WGS metagenome assembly JAABUH01 (sample SAMN10711871, study PRJNA513364) | rock metagenome | isolation source: Antarctica rocks | place: Antarctica: Victoria Land, Battleship Promontory nord | collected 2015-12-28 | reverse complement strand
GGTCAACCCAAGCTCCCCTATCACGCATGATAAAGGACATTGTCATGCGTGGAATAAACCGGGCTCCATCTTCCTTCGCAAAATATATCGCACTCGAAATGCCTTCTGCGAGATACTTCTGCAACACGCGATTGGCCGGTTTTTGAGCGGCTGAGGGTTTGTCGCGGAACTTAGGATATTAGCGACAACACGGGCGCGGGAACAGCTCCTGATTCCATGAGTCCTAATGACGCTCTTGCGGGGTTTACAAACTTTTGCTTCCGAGTCGTCGGCTCGAAGGTTGGGCGGGTGATCAACTGCATGCGGGCGCAGGGTTTCGTAACAGTCTCCTAACGGCCCGCATCGCGTCGAAACTGATCTCTCTTCAGCTGCCGGCAAGCTCCTCATCCTACGATCCCCCTATACGGGAGAAGGACAGCTGTCTCGGCTGCCCTTCTTCGTGCTCCGGTCACTGGTCAGCTGGGCAGGGAGGTTGTCAGAGAAGATGCACGCGCTGAGGCAGCCGGAGTTGTGCTCGCGCTGGCCCACCGTGACCGGCACCATGTCAGCGATCGGAAGATTGTTAACCCGCCCATGGCCGGCCCGCTGAAACCTTCGCCCCGCATGGAGTCGAGTTGCCTTGGGTAGAATGATGGACTACTTCGGCAAGCCAAATAGGACGGGCATGAAAACGAAATTGCATCTTGGGGTGAGGTTCGCACTGGCGCTTCTGCTGAGTGGCGCCACCGTAACAATGGCGCAACAGGCAAGGCCGGCAGCACACCGGTCCCCGACGAGGCCGGAGGGCCCATGTGACATCTATGCCGCTGGCGGTGATCCGTGTGTGGCCGCCCACAGTACAACGCGAGCCCTGTACGCCTCCTATACCGGGCCGCTCTACCAAATCCTTCGCAAGTCGGATGGCAAGAGCCTGGACATCGGAGTCGTTCAGCCTAGCGCCGCGGATCCAGGTGGCTATGCCAACGCGGCTGCGCAGGATGCGTTTTGCGTCAACACGTACTGCTGGATCACAACTGTGTACGACCAGAGCCCGAAGCATAACAACCTCACCCAACCACCACGCGGAGGTTTCAGCGGGCCGGCCATGGGCGGGTTTAACAACCTTCCGATCGCTGACATGGCGCCTGTTACGGTGATGGGGCACAAGGTGTACGGTGTCTTTATCGTTCCGGGCATGGGTCTTCGTCAGGATGATGCGAACGGTACCGCGGTGGACGATCAGGCCGAGGGACAGTACTGGGTCATCAATGGGCTGCACTTCAACTCCGGCTGCTGCTTTGATTACGGCAATGCCGAGATCGACAGCCGCGATGATGACAACGGCACTATGGAGACCACCTACTACGGCGACACGACGCCCTGGTATCACGGCCCCCCTCCAGGGCCTTGGGTGATGACCGACCAGGAGAACAACCTGGTCGGGTGCGTCAACGACGATGGTTCCAAGCTTTGCCCGAACCTGCCGAGCATCTCCTGGCGCTTTGTTACCGGCGTAGCAAAGGGTGAACCGCACCACTGGACCTCCATGGGCGGCAATGCACAGAACGGCGCCTTATCCGTCATGTTCAACGGCAAGCGTGTGGACGCAACCTACGACCCGATGCGAAAGCAGGGGGGCATCCTGCTGGGTAACGGCGGCGACAACAGCAACGGCTCGCAGGGCACCTTTTACGAAGGCGCTGTGACTGCCGCAGGCACCTTTCCCACGGACGAGACCGATCAGAAGGTGCAGGCCAATATTGTGGATGCCCGCTACGGCGTGTCAGGGCTCAGCCTGGCACCTGCCTCAGCCACCACTACCCCTCCCGGGCTGCAGACCTTCTCTCCGGGATCGTCACAGGACACCACGGTGACGTTTACCAACACCACGGAGACACCCGCAACCGGCGTCAAGCTGACCGTCTCCCTACCCGTCAAGCAATGGAAGGCGGTGGTTCAGGGCACTTCAGACACAACGGAGACCTTTGCTGATCCCGTGGCACCGGGAGCGAGTGTAAGCGCGACCTTCAGCATCACCTCGGGACCGGCAGCATTCAATGGCGACCTCCTTGCCAACGCTTCCTGGACGGGCGCCCGCGGCAGCAGGATGTCAGAGACAACGGCCGAAAAGGTTCGAAACGTCAGCCCGATCAAGATCAACGAGTTCCGTATCAGTGCCGGCCCTTCCAATAACTCGACCGACTCCTTCATCGAGCTGTACAATGCCGGTACCCGCGATACTGACATCTCCAACTGGACCTTGACCGAGCATCCGACGCAGCAGGCGATCTTCTCAGCGATCAAGATCCCAGACGGCACAAAGCTTGCAGTCGGCCACTTCTATCTGCTGGGTCTTTCCAACTCCGGGCTGGCCGTTCCAGCACGCGCGGGTGAGACAACCATCAAGGTCAGGAGCACGACCGGCATGTCGGTCGGCGATTCGATAGAGATCGACGCCGGGGGCAGCCTTGAGACCCGGAAGATCGCCAAGGCCGGGACGGCGACCAGTGTCCACACCACGGTGTGGCAACCCCTTCCCGATGGTCCGGTGATCACGATCCCGGTACGCTCCACCAACGTGCCCGTCGCCAGCACCGCCGGCTTCGCGGTGGGTGAAAAGATTGCGCTGGGTCGTGGAGCAACCTATCCCGCCGTCGCCCAGTCCCGGGAACAATTTGAAGTAGCCACCGTGACCGCGGTGGGTAAGCCCGGCACACAAGCGTATCTGGGTATGGACGCGCCGGCCGGGGCGACCAACGTCAAGGTGACCTCCGTGGCTGACATCACGGTCGGTGACAAGATCAGGCTGGACATCGACAGTGTTGGCCATGGCATCGAGACGGTAACAATCAGGCGGGTCGGCACCAAGGCGAACCAGACAAACCTGATGGTGGAGACGAAACCAGACGCGACCAACGTGAAGGTGCGCCGGGTGGATGGCTTTGCCGTGGGCGATACGATCACCGTGGGCACTCCTGCGAGCAAGGAAGTCATTCGTGTCACCGCTGTTGGCACCGGAGGTGCGACGGGCACTGGCATCGACGTGACGCCGGCCCTCACCAAAGCGCACGTACGCGATGAATGGGTGGTCTGCCCCGGCACGGGGCTGGATCTAGCTGCTCCGCTCAAGTTCAACCATGCCGCCAACCTGCCCTTCAGCGCCCGAGGAACAGGCATTACCTTCCAGCCGGCGACGGCCTTTGCTCATTCCAGCAACGAGCCCGTGCAGGCACTCGGCACTGGGATCACGCTGGATAGCCCGTTGAGCAAGGCACACGGCATCCATGCCGTGGTGCGTGACGCCGCAGTCACCGCCGCGGGCTACCAGGGGACTGCTGCTCCGAACCAGTGGTTCGGCGGCCCCGAACTCAGCACCAACTCGCCTCTGTTCGGCCGCATCATCAACGTGAGAGAGGGCAGCATGGTGCTGCGGGACGCCTCTGGATTTGTAGTGGACAGCTTGAACTACGGTGGCGTGGTCGACCCATGGGCCGCTGAGGGTTACCAGGCCAACACCAAGTCAGAGCGTAGCGGCTGCCGTGTCGCTGCGCCCGGTGCTGCAAACACCAGCGCGGGCCGCTTCCCTGACGGCGCCGACACCGACAGCAACTGCAACGACTTCCTGACTCAAGCCGCTGCCGTTCTGTCGGCCGCGTCTGCACCGAATGCGACCAACATCAAGGTGGCCAGTGTGGCAGACTTCTACCCCAGCCAGGCCATTATGATCGGTACCGGCTCGAACGTCGAGACCGCGACGATCGAGAAGGTCGGCACGCCTGGCGGCACAACGGTGGGCAGCGCTACCAGCGCAGGTTCAAAGGTCCTTCCCGTAGAAAACGTCTTTGGCTTCCGTGACGGCGACACCATCACGATCGATTCTGGCGACAACGCAGAGACCGCGGTCGTTGCCTCTGTCAGGCGGTTTGGTGAAACCAGCATCACGGTTGCCGCGCCGCTCACTCACGCGCATTCGGCCGGTGCACAGGTTTCCGGCTCCGGCATCACGCTCCAGGCTGCCTTGACCCGCGCGCATGCAAAGGGCGCGGAGATCACGGACAACATCCCCACGCCTGGCGCTCCCAACAAGTACAACCGGAGGCGGCCGTACAGGTAGGTGGGGCTGGGGAGAACTGGGCGAAGCTAAATTGTAACCGTTCTCAGCGCTCAATCGCGGCCTGGATGCGAGAGGAGGGGCCGGTACGCGAAGGGAGACCTACTCGGGGTTTTCGCGGGTCCGTTGCGCTGCCGATGCGGCGTGGGGATCCTGCTTGCGGCTGAGTTCGGTGGCGAGTTTGAGTTCGCGCTCGGAGTCGGACTTTTCGCCGAGGCGGGCCAGGGTGAGGCCGAGATAGTAGTGGGCGGGCGGGTAGTCGGGAGAGCTTTCGGTCGCAGCGGCGAGCTGCAGGCGGGCGGCGGCGAAGTCTTTACGGCGATAGGCCATGACGCCCATGCCGGTGAGGGCTCCGCCGTGGTGCGGGTCGCGGGCGAGGGTGCGGGCGAAGAGGGGCGTGGCGGTTTCGGGCTGGCCGGCGTCGAGGGCGATTTGGCCGAGTTGGTAATAGGACTCGGTCTGGACGGGCTGGAGGTCGACGGATCGCTGGAATTCGGCTTTGGCTTCGTCGATGCGCTGCTGCATCTGGAGGAGGTGGCCGAGGCCGAAGTGGGCGGTCGCGTCGTCGGGGTGCGTGGCGAGGTAGGCGCGCAGGTGCCGCTCGGAGTCGGCGAAGTGCTCGCGGTCGAGCTCGACGCGGGAGAGGGCGTAGAGGGTGGCCGGATCGGCGGGCTTAAGTTTGAGGGCGGCTTCGAGGGCTTCCTGCGCGATGGGCAGCTGGCGGACCTGCTCGGCCTGGATGCCGAGATCGAGCAGGAGCGTGGGGTCGTCGGGGAGGTGTTCGCGGGCGTGCTGGAGGCAGACGAAGGCGGCGTCGGGGTGGCCGGAGTTGCGGGTGTCGAGCGCGAGCCGGGTGGCGGCGGCGAGCTCGCCCTCCCGGGCCTGCGGGTCGTGGAGGTTGATGGCGAGGACGGTCTCGAAGCGGTCCATGGCCTCGGGGTAGCGGTGCTGGGTGAGGAGGAGCTGGCCGAGGGTGTTGTTGGCTGCGGGGTGATTCGGGCTGAGGCTGAGGGCGCGGTTGAGAATTTGACGTGCGGCAGCGTTGTCGCCCTGCTCCATGCGGGTGAGGGCATCTGCGGTGAGGCGGCTGGGATCGTCGGTCGAGGAGGAAGCAGCTTGCGAGACGGCGGCTGTGAACTGCGCCAGAGATGTGGGCGCTTGCGGCGTGCTGATAAAAAGAAGGCTCGATAAAGCGAGTGCGGGAGTCATGTGGGAATGAGAACGGCAGGAGCGCTCCATGTGAAGAGAGGAGCGCTCCTGCCGAAGGTACACAGCGGTTGGGATTAGAAGTTAATTCGGCCAGTGAGCTGGATAGTTCTTGGACCGACGGTCTGACTACCGATCTGGGGGATGCCGAAGGTGGAGTTCCGCGGGTCGGTGTTGGGGATGCCGAAGTTATGCCGATTGAAGGCGTCGATGGCTTCGATTTTGAGTTGGAATGACAGAGCCTCACGAATTGGAACGTTCTTGATGAGGCTGAAATCCTCGGATAGGTAGAGGGGAGAGGTGACGATCGATGTGACGCGATCGATACCGGTGCCCAACGTGAAGGGAGCGTAGGAGCAATTATTACAGCCCGGAGACACTGGGCGGAACCGAGTGTTGATATCGTTCTTGTCGATAAAGGCAGCCTGGTTGATGTCCTTCGTACCGGATACGGGAGGAGTGTTCACGGATGGATCATAGACTTTGCCGAACCAGCTTATTCCCGTGAACTGATTGGCCTTCAGCTTGTTCTGCTGATAGGCAGGGTTGAGGAGCGAGGCCGGACCGTTGGAGAAGCGGATGCAGTTCTGGTATCCAGGAATGCCGCTGGCGCAACCGAAGGACACCGGCTGACCGCTCTGGTAGCGCTGTACACCGCCGATCTGCCATCCCCCGATCGCATAGCTCAGGAGTGCGCTCTTGTTCAGGAATCTTCTTCCTTTACCGAAGGGCAGCTCATAGAGATAGTTGACGACGAACTGGTGGGGAATGTTCTGGATGGAGATTGACTTTTCCTGACGGTGATCGAAGACGTTCTGATCTTGCCGCAGGCCGTTGGGAACATTGTTCGCGAGAGCCGAGTCCGCGTCCGTGATGTTTCTCGACCAGGTGTAGGAGGCGTTGAAGCTGAGGCCGTTCGAGAAGCGGCGTTCGATAGAGGTGACGAGTGCGTGGTATGAGGAGTGGCCTACGTTCTGCAGACAGCAATCGGTAGCGATGAAGTCGTACTGAGGGAAGGGGCGCAGAGCCTGGAAGAGCTGGGCGGTGTTGGGGAACGTGGGAAATGGCTTATTGACACCGTCTACCGGACCACCGTTGGTGAAGCGATCCTGGTCGAGATGGCTTCCGAGGGAGAGGGCCGACAGCGGGATGTTGTTGATGTTTTCGAGAGCCGAGCGAAGGTTCTGAGCTTCCTGTCCGATGTAGCCGACAGTAAAGATCAGATTTTTCGCGAATTCCTGCTGTACCTGTAGGCTCCAGTTGTAGGTGACGGAGGGACGGCCCATTTTAGGGCTGATGAACTCGCCTCCGACAGCGTTGAAGTTCCCAAGAGGGGTTTTATCAAGCTGACCGGGATTGAGGTTCGGAGCGGTCGGAAATGCGAGGGGGAAGCCGCTATCGAGCTGAAATGCGGGGTCGAAGCCGTTCCTGCTGGCAATAGGAGTGCTGACGTTGTAGCCAGCAGTCATCGAGCCGCCGAAGTCGTTGTAGAGGAGCGGGCCGTAGATCAGAGCGCCTCCGCCACGGATGACGCTCTTGCCGTTGGAGCCGGGAAGCTGGTAGGCGAAGCCGAGCCGGGGTGCGATGTCCTTGTAATACGTATCGGCCCAAGCCGTGTTGCAGTGACAGCTGGCCCCGAAGACGAGCGCGCCAGGCAGATTATTCGCGGTCGGATCGGGAGCGGTGAGGCTGAGGTTCGAGGTGGAGTTGGTGGCCTCGTGCCGGGGCATATCGATGTCGTAGCGCAGGCCGATGTTGAGCGTCAGGTTCTGGCTGGCCTTGAGATCGTCCTCGAAGAAGAGGCCGAAGTATTTGGAGTTCCAGCGAGGGTTGTGAATATACGCGGTCTGGTTCGCACTGTCGGGCAGACCCAGAAGAAAGCTGGCGAAGCTGTTGCCGCTTTGCCCCTGCGGCCCGCCGCCGATCTGCGCGACATCGGTCTGGGTGCGGAGGAAGTTGAAGTTCGGAATAGGCTTCTGGATCACGGAGTACTGCTGGTAACGAAGGTCCACACCGAACTTCATGCCGTGGCGGCCCTTCTGATAGCTGATGCTGTCGTTAACGCGGGAGCCGTTGTCGATGTTATCGCCATTGCTGCCGGTACCGAGGGCACTGAAGCTATCCAAACCGTCGAAGTTGATCCTCGGGAAGGCTGTGGTGACGACGCCAGCGATTCCGGCCTGCTGTGCGTAGTTGGTGCCGCCAAGCGTCGGTGCGAAGTTCAAGCTGTTGGTGCGGTTATACCCAAGGTTGATGTGGTTCAGCAGATTGGGGGTAAAGGTATAGTCGAAGCCGGCACGGGCGTAGTGTGTCGCGAAGTCCTGGGGAACGGTTCCGCTGAAGGGAGTTGGGAAGTTATTGGCTCCTATGCGATTGTTATCGCGCGAGCTGTAGGAGGCGAAGAGCTTGGCCTTGTCCGAGATGGTCTGGTCGATGCGGATGGTCTCGGCGGTGTTGAGGACGGGGAAGCTGGTGGTCTGCGCGTAGTTGTTGAAGAAGCCGGTCTGGTTGGACGTTGCCGCCTGATTGGGACCGGGAAGAGTGGCGATGAGAGCGGATGCTGCCTTGCTGAAGCGCGACGACGGAATAACGTTGTTGGTAGCGAAGGGGAAGCGGCAGGGCAAACCTTTGGGATTGGTCGCCGAGATGTTGGTGTTGCTGGTCGCGGGGTCGAAGATCTGATTCTGCAGGACGGGCTGCCCCGGTGCACGGATTGATGACTGTTGTCGGGGCACCGAGAATAGCAGTAAAGTCTCCGTTGCGCTCGGCTGCGCTTGGAAGAGTGGAGATGGGTGTGGCGCTCAGGGTTTGCCGAAACTGTTCCCAGGAGAAGAAGAAGAAGGTGCGGTCGTGGCCGTTATAGAGATGGGGGATGCTCACGGGGCCGCCGAGGGAGCCGCCGTAGTCGTTCTTTTTGTCTACACCTGTGGCGTAGTTCTTGCGGCAGGCTACGTCGCCGGGGGCGCAGGCGGCTCGCAGGCCGGTCTCGAACCAGCCATTTGCGTTCAGAGCCTCGTTGTGGAAGATATCAAAGGCGGTGCCGTGAAAGGCGTTGGTTCCGGCCTTGGTGACGAAGCTTTCGATGCCGGCGGTGGTGCGTCCGAACTCCGGAGAGGGCGTGGACGTGGTTACCTTGAACTCCTGCAGCGCCTCTACAGAGGGCGAGGTTTCATCGAAGGAGGAGCCGTTTTCGGAGCGGGTAACGCTGGCACCGTCGAGCAAGATCTCGGCTCCGTAGCTCTGGCCGCCGGCGATCTTGCCGCGAAAGACTCCGTTGCTGTTGAGGTTGCCTCTGCCGCCGCTGCCAGCGCCGGGGCCGGTGGTTCCGGGGACGAGGAAGACGAAGTTTTCCGGCGAGCGCATGGCACTGACGCCGCCAGCGATGTTAAGGGGGAGATCGACGATCTGCCGAGCGGAGACGGTGCCTCCGATATCGGAGGATTCAGTCTCGACACGTGCACCGCTGGCGTCGACAGTGACGGTTTCCGTGACGGCGCCGGCCGCAAGAGTGATGTTCAGCGAGGAGGTGGTATTGACGAGGATCTGGACGCCGGTATTGGTGGCTGCGGAGAAGCCCGGAGCGGTCGCGGTGACGGTGTAGATGCCAATCGGCAGGGCGGTAAAGCGGTAGGCACCCGAGGAGGTAGAGACGGTCTGGTTTTTACCTCCCGTCGCCGTGTTGGTGGCGGTTACCTGCGCATTGGGAACGACAGCCCCGGTTGCATCGGCGACGCTTCCGGCGAGCTCTCCGCGGGTGGACTGAGCAAAGGAGTTCGCGGGGAAGACGAGCGAAGAGATCATCAACAGCAGACAGATGATCTTGCCTTTTTTCGGTAGCATATGCATCGGCTCTCCTAGAAGCGTTACAGGGGGGAGGTAATTTCGTGGAAGCGGTTACACCTCTTCCGGTTATTGATCGACGCTCACCACGGTATTTAATGCGAAACGAATACGTCAAGCACGGTTTTCAATCGGAGGTAGCAAAGGGAGGTCATCCCTTTGGCGTAGCCGTGCGCAGTCCTCCAGACCCCACGCTCCCCTGGCGGCCCGTCCGGGATCTCCGGAGGCGATGCATAGGTTCACTCTTTATCTGAAGAATGGGTCCCGCTGAGTTGAGCCGAGCACGCGAACTCCGTCTTTGCTTCTTCGTCCAGACCTTACCGGCGGTAGACCTGCCCGAGAAGAAAGTGGAGGGCGGGACTTCCAGGCGAGAGTTCGACCGCTCGGGAGAGGGAGCTCTGAGCCTCGGGAAGTCTGCCTTGCTGGAAGGTAGAGATGACCGAGTTGCTCGTAGATCTTTGGATCACTGGGAGAGGTGGCCGCAGCCTCCTTGAGCGGGGGTAGGGCCTCGGAGAGGCGATCGCGGTGAATCAGATCGATTGCGAGATTGAGCCTGGGCTGCTCGCTGCCGAGGTTCCCCGCGCCGGAGGAGTTCGTCTTTGGTTGAATTGCGGCACGGTATGCCTCCATGGCTTCTTCTGTGCGATTGAGGCCATCTAGGGCGAGACCGAGGTTGTTCTGGGCTTTCACACTACCAGGCGCGTGACTCAGGGTCTTCTAACTCAGGGTCTTTCTAAAGGAGTCCGCGGCCTCTCCGAAGCGCTGCTGCGTGTAATAGGCGCGGCCGAGAGCGTACCAGGCTTCGGCGTTGCGGGACTCAGAGCGACCCGCGAAGACGCTTCATCGCTTTATGTCATCGCGACCCGAGTTCTTTGTGGAGGTGCTTTCGGCAGTATTCCGTGCCTCATCGAAAGAACCTTCGTCGGAATACACGCCCACCCCGCAGGAGAAGGCTGTTGCTTCCCAAGCACGGCGTCTGCTGGAATCTTGGGGTCAATTGCCTGGGCAGGCCAATAATGACATCGATGCGCGCATTCTTCTCGATTCAGGGTAACGTGCTGCTCCAGCGCTTTCACGCTGCCGCGCATGGGCAGATAGCCAGCGAACAGTCCCAGAACGGCTCCGATCAGAAGCATTGCCACGTAGAACAGCCAGTTCGAATCGCGGACATTCTGCCGCACATGGCCGGCTGCCTGCTGGATCTCCTGGAGCGGCGCCTAAGAAGGCTGAGATTGCCGAACTGGAGGCCAGCCTCACGCAAATTTCCACGCATACTCCCATCTGACCATCAACCCCCGCGGGTAGATGGGATTTGTTCCGCAACGGCATTCAGAAACTCCATGGCATCCAGGGAAGGGAAGTGGCTGCACCGGAGCTTCTGAACCCTGCCCCTCCATACAGTGTGATAAAGGTAGTTATCGCACGCCGTTTTGCGAGCAAATCCTCTTGTTCGCCGCCTAGGAAATGTCGAGAGCGGGCCGACATGTAAGCGCAGACGCGCTCCTTCGTCCCCAAGAACCGGAGTTGTCGTGGGTATCCAGGTAGAGCTCATCTGCCTACGCCTGGAGAGGTCAGCCACAGAGGTACAGCCACGATTACAAAACAGGTATACGCGCCGCTTAGAAGAAAAGCGCACCGGTGAAATCCTGACAAAGTTCGTTGAGAGCGGTTCGGGTCGCCGGATTCAGTCAGGCGCATGAAAAGTAAGCTGGCCTTATTGCGGTCGGTCCACTTGCCGGAGGAGAGCATCTGGATCAACGCTTGGGCATCAACCGTCAACGGTTCACCCTTGGGCGCACTGGCAAGAACTTCAAGAGCTCGGGTTGCATTGTTCCGTACTGTTTCATTTGGGTCTGAGACAGCTCGAGAAAGAGCTCCTGCCTGTGCCGGTGAACGGTTGGCATAGCCGAGCAGTGTGGCCGCAGCAATCCTCTGCTCCGGATCGCGAGAGTTCTGAAGAACGTCGATCAGTTCCGGCCCGCGATCCAATGCGTAGGATTGCATGGCGAGGTTCACGGCTTTCATCTCTGGGTAGGCTGAGACTGCGTAGCCCTTCGAGTCGTCCTCTCCGTCCACACCATGCATCATGGCTTGCCGGAGCGCAGCCATGTCCTGGTCATAGAGCTTCCGGCCCTCCGGATCGAGCTGGGCATCGCCCACTGGAGCTGGATTGTTCGCGAGGGAACGAGAAGTATTCCCGGCTAATCCAACGAATATGAGAAGGCGCTGTTCATCAGCACAGCACACAATCGCAAGATCCGTGGGAGGACTCCCGATTGCGTCCCGCACAGCTTGCCGAAGCTGATTCATCGGAAGCGTAGCGAAGCTCACCATGTCGCCGGTGTGGAGCGGAAAGGCTGCACGGACCTTTCCAACATCCAGTCCTCCATAACCAAAGTAGTTGACTGGACCGACCTTGAACTGGCGATGCTCCATGTCGATGTCCTGAGCTCGGCTGAAGGCGCTAAGGAATGATGCTAGGGTCAGCAGCAAGATGCCGAATTTCATAAGCGAATGGTACCGGCAGATTACTTTTCTGAGATACGGGTTCTTGGCCGCTCTGCAACAATCTCCATTCGGAAAGCGCTGATATCTCCATCACATACATATGATAAAGGACGTTATCGTACTAAGAGCGCCCGTCCGCATTGCCGGAGCCGAAGAGATCCGATCATTCATTGACCGAAACGTATCCATGTTTCGAGTGCGAAGCTAG
>JAABUH010004165.1_pt1 | contig 11860 bp, 8 predicted proteins | sample 5559121 | NCBI WGS metagenome assembly JAABUH01 (sample SAMN10711871, study PRJNA513364) | rock metagenome | isolation source: Antarctica rocks | place: Antarctica: Victoria Land, Battleship Promontory nord | collected 2015-12-28 | reverse complement strand
GCTTCATTTGCCGGAAGAGCGTAGCCCCACCTGTAGAATCCCGGGTTGATTTCAAATGGGCTGATGGAGGCGGTGATGTTGAGAATGATCCAAGTAAGAAGGACGAACGGAATAGCCAGAAGTGGTAAGAATGCGGTCACTGTATCAAGGACAACAAAGTGTATGTGGTGCAGTAGCCAGAGGAGCATCCATGTCAAGACGAACTGATTCCCATTCACATCCCAGTTTTCGCGATAATCCCATATGTAACCTGTCATACATAGGGCTGCCACAAGGTCATATGCTAAGCTCAGTCCCAATCGAACAAGTCCGCTGACTCGAACATGCAGCTTGCTGTAAAGTTGGAGTTCATGCGAGATGCCGTTCAGGATGAGGAGAAAGAAGAATTGTTGGAGCTGCGGCATCACCATCGAAACGGTATTGTAGAATAATTTTGTGCCCTGTTCTGTTGCCATGATGTTGATGCTCGAAATTCCAATGGGATTCAAGAGGGTTTGTATGGCCGATTCGTCGTTCAAGTCGATGGCTTTCAGTGCAGAGGTGCCGTTAGCCATGTTGTACGCCAGGCGTGCTGCTGGAGCCAAGCGTTCGAAGTTTGCTTGAAAGGCTTCGTCCGAGAACGGTGGATATCGCACTTCATTCCAGACGTAGGTCATCGCTTTACTTGGGTCATAGCCTCTTGCTCCATCGCCTCCCTGGAGTGCTTTGGCTAGTCGGTCAGATGCACCCGGATTTGAGTAAATAGCAGCCCACTATTTCCCATCTTTGATAGCCTTGAGAGCAGCGTCTGGTCATGCGTATTCTTTTGTACTTCTTGATATCAATGATGGGAAGTTCGGTGGCTTTAGTTGTTGGTAAGCCTGGGTGAGCGCTTGTCCGACGACCCCACCGTCGAAGTCCAAGTACAAAATTTTGAAGCGATGGTATCTCATTGAGCTTTTCCATGATGAGCCATACAGATACGCCATGACACCTATGAAAAGGACCTGGAGCATGACAAACATAATAGCCATCACTAGGAAAAATTTCCTCTTTCTACCTTGCCAAGACGCTTCATGACGCTCCTGACGACTCAGACGATTTCTCGACTGGATACTTTGCTTCATGATGATATCAATGGCACTGAGATGGTAGGAATGGATAACTGAGAGCACAGGAAGACCATATTAGAACAAAGGGAATGATTGCAGATGCGGAGCACTATATAATGCAAGCTTCCAAATCTCACATTAATACCCCCATGAGGCAGCCCATTTCTTGATTACACTAGGTTTGGTCGATTGGCCAATGCGCTATCCGACTAAAACAGTCAGTGATCTGATACAGAGCCTGCAGTTCGGATGAGTCCCGGCGTAAGCAATTGCGGATGTGGGCAGGTGTATCGGATGTGGTCGGACTCAAATCTGCGCCGCCGATTTTCGTACCGGCATTCCCAAGATGACCGAGTCTGTCTTCGCCATCAGCAAAGGCATTTTCTTATCTTCTAGTTGACATTTCATCAGCCACGATGAGACGCCTGCGGATACGATGGGAGGTGGACTGGATGAGGTGTTGTCGGGGACAGGCGTTAGACCAGCCCATAATCCTCATACCGATCTAGACGCGATGACCTGAATAGCAGCATACAACTCGGGGAGAGCTCCCTTTTTTTTTTTATCAGCCGGATCCATGTAACAGTATTACTGAAGCTTTTGAATTCCAGCTTTGAGATGTAAGATACTTTGCATTTTCAACTCGAGATGCACAGATGCAGAGCTCATAGAGGTAGTGACTATATTGGAGCTGGGAAAGCTACCAAATAATTGGATACGCCACTATGCTGATGTACTCATGACCGTAGAAAGCCTCGTAGCGATCAAATTGGTCGGAAAATTGCTCCAACGCCTTTTCAATTATATTGGAAGATAAGAAGATATTCGAAGATGCAACAAATCACATTTAGCGAGAAGCTGTGGGTCGTGAAAGTCAGAGTCAAAGTGCGTCATGCTTCCCATTCCAGTACTTAAGATTGAGAACACCCGGAAGCATATGCTATTGTTTGCCAGTACTGTAGTGCAGATATCAGAATCTTCAGCTACCACTAATTTTCCCACTCAAGTACGGAACCCAACTGCAGGCAATAATTGTGTGACGTGGCGTGCAGTTTAAAGCGACAGACGAAAGCATTCATATCCGTGCTCCGTACGAGCATGGAGGGCTCTTAATCGGCGTGGCAATGTCGGTATTGAATCGGCGAATCAGCCCGAGGCATCGCCACCGCCGCAGAAATGCTCACGACTGCCGCCGTGTTGATTAGTCTGGCCCTCAGTGATGTACGAGCCTTTGGCTAATGTAGCTGGCAGAACCTGTCTGTCGACTGCAATTGGATATTGCCACAAGAGGGCATAGTTGGACCTTATTAGCTATTGTCGTAGACCGAGAGTGTATAATCGTCTGTGATATGTGAATTCCCAGATCCTAAGGATAGGCATATGAAATTCTGTCAAAATCAATATCTGCTTTGCCACAAGAAGGCCCACAGCTTCAAATTTGGAAAGGTTTGAAATCCCTCAGCATTGTGGCCTCGATCTCCGGCTCAATCTCATCCGTAGTCTCGATATCGTCGAGATCCACATAATGAAATATCCAGAACGAAGCAAAGACAAATATTCCACCGGCGATTCCTCCGGTAGCTAGATATATCACCGCTATCTGTGAGTTTGTTAGTGCGTTCATACGAGAACATAATCAAGAATGAGATGTTTACGTTAGACGCGGTACTCCAATTATCACCCCGAATGAGCGGTGTGCATACAAAGAGCGTCAATCCAGCGAGAAAGAAGCAGACGGAGTAAGACATAAACATTATTGGGCACTGCCAAATGAAAACCATCTTCCACCTTGGTCTCCATTGCCCAAGATGATAGCCATCATCCACGGATTCGGTATCCTGTAGAATTCGTGGTCTCACTTTCGTCAAAATGAGGGGCAGGAAACGGCGCACGTCGTTTTTCTCCGCGTACCCACCGAGGGTATTTGTGGGAGGCCTTCCTAATAATTGAAGAACAGTGGTTTGTTGTGACGCAAGTAGTATACCTAGGATTGAGAGGACAAGGCTAGAGTACCAGAATGCTGATGCGAGCCAGTAGGCGTCAGTCACAGCATTCCAGGAAAAGGAGCCGATTGTTGCGGCGGCCAAGATAGCGCTCTAAGAAGCGAGGTGAGCCCATCGCAGAGGAAAGTCTCGAATCTGAAGCTGTCGAGTGGGTAGCCAGTGAGAGGTGACTTACAGCAATGGAGATGAATTGTAATTCGGCCAATTTGCGGCTCCGCCATCGAGCTAGGTGATAAAGTACTTTTTCGTGTTTACCTGCTTGTGAGGTGTAGGCCGCGATGAGAATGACTGGTTGTAGCGTATTGAATTGAAATAGGCGGTAGTATGGCAGAGTTCCGAGATTGACTAGGATTTTGAGTACCTGGAAAGACAAATGCTGTGGTGAAGTAGTTGTGAGTTATTTCAACATCCTGATGGTAGGAAAATCAGACAAAAGAAGAGTGAGCAATGCTATTCAAAGGGGGAAGATACGGTGTGTATTTTGTAGAGGCGTCTTCTATTGTAGGATATCTTAGAGTTTCTGGGCAATCGACAAATTGGAGACACCTACCTTGAAGCCTTGTCGTATCCTTTCTGTCACAGCTTTGCTCGAAGTCCTTTCCCGCATCTGGACGTTGCGCTTGGAGGGCATCAGAAATCGGGACCGAAGAGACAAGTGAACACTAGACATTGTCTATGCAGAATTGACTGACCTCATTCCTAGCCTTTAGAGTCGACCTATTTAGCATCTCATGGGTCTTAGGCATGTGGATGGCTAGGCTGCTGGGCTGTCTTTGCCTAGCAAGTGCATTGTCCTTGCGCCTACTTTACTGCCCAAAACTAATAGCGCAAGGCGCAAGCACTGCTCTCTCAGCCTTGATAAGTCTAAAAGACTGCGACTCCGTAAAGAGCCCTGTGATAATGTGTCCGAAGACATCTCAAGCCACGAGACGACAAGATTGAAGTGCAGTTCTCCACTAGTCCTCTTAGAGGTGATAGGTGTACACACCCATTGAGGCTAGATCATACTAGCTGTGCCCTGGTTATCCGAGGTTCAGCGTCAAGCTTAATCCCGAATACTTACTTTACCTTACCTTCAAGGGTCGGTCGAACAAGTCGTGGCCAATGTGCCGACTTTTAAATCTGTTTGCTGAACGACAAAAGGCCCTGAGCATTCTCAAGAAATTCAAGGCAATCCTAGACTTCTCGAATATATCGGGTGAAAATCCGGAACAAATTATAAGCAATTGGGGGGACTCCTACTACTGTGGAATTATTGAGGTCTTTTGCCCTACCAGCAACAACTTTTCGACCGACCTTTGCCCGAGGATCTGCCTCGTCTGCATTAACAAATTTGGCAACCTTTGATCTTGGCGGGGCGGTTGGGAAGGTCCTCTTCCGTTACTCTCTCTTCAATTGAAATGATGTCATGAGGTTTCCAGTCCACGAACCGAGGCTGCTCAGATTTCTGTGTTACATTACCGATGCAGATGGTCTATGAATGACTCACGGTGTACTAATCCTTCTGATCAGAAGCGACTCACACTTGAACTCGCCTCTAAGTGTTGGAGTCTATGACAAGTCATGTTTCGCCCACCCTTCTTGGCGGTATACGATTACTCACGTCGAGGAGAACGCTAAGGCAAGGTAGCCATACAAATCGTTGCATAGGGGTGCACCACGCTTAGTCCCTCTCTCGTTGACTCTTAGGCGAATCTCTGCAGACAACAGCGCAGAATTAGACGGCCTGCAGGTCGTGCATAGCTCCAAAGCCGTACGAGTCATTACTATCCCCCAATCACCAACGTTGGCATTCTGGGAGACACTATGGCCTCGTGTATCAGCACTTACAAGGCCATGATTAGCAGATTCTACAGTGTTTTGCGCTCATAGCGTTCCAAAACTTCACCGACCTCATGTGAGCAGAGCATCATAAGGAACATCTAGCGGAATACGATTGTAGACGACTCAAACGAGGACTGACAAGTGCTCGTTCGATCAGGTTGCTCTGAGCTACATACAATACAGTAACCAGCCGAAGATGACGCCTCGCTTTCCAATTACCTCAAGTCACCGGCTTTTCATATAATACAGTAATCGTCCCAGGCAGAGAAAACGCCAACAGTTTCCAACCTTGTACACAGCAACCTAACCAAGTCACGCTAACGAGTTCCCAACAACGATGGCATCAATGGCCTTTGCCACTCTGTACAAACTCACAAGGACATCATCGCCGATCAGAACGATCAGCTTGGTACCGCCAGTACTTCTTGCAATAGTCAACTTCCCGGTCCAAATCATTCTCTCTGTAAGAATGGTGATGCCTGAGATGATCTTTGAATAGCTTACTATCGTAGACTTTTCCGAAGGGGCAGCCTCTTTCTCGGCACTTGAACTGGCACCCTGTAGCATATCTTTCCCACCGCGCAGTTGCCGAACGACGTCTCCTGTATTCAACAAGGTCGGTAGCACATCGCTGAAGAAGCTGGATGGTGTCGAGCTCGATAGCCCACTCAGCGAAAGCACGCTTGATATCCTCAAGTGTCTTGTGTCCGCTTTCTTTATTGAGCATGCTTTTTTTTGGCTCCCACTCATCGAGGTCGGTCTTTAAACCTCCCGGGTGGTTTAAGCGATAGTACGGGAATTTAGGATTACGGCTATGTTCTCGGTGAAGTTCCTTATGGACGATCTCCGGATCCGTTGCTGTATCCGCAAACTCTCTGGTCGATCTTGGGATGGTCGAGAAAAATGACTTCTTCTTGTCTTCCTTTAGCTTTCGAGCGGTACCAACACTGACCACGATGCCGATAGAGGTTTCTCCATAAAGATCCTGGATCTCCCTTATTCCTTCGCGCGTGGGATTGTTGGTATGACTGAACCCTCCATCGAAAGATACCTTTTTACCTTTAGCCGCTTGATGGTCGATTTCCAGCGGCTCGAAATAAAACAGGGCTGCTGTGGCGGCTCGAGCTACTTGCCAAATTTCGAAGTCCTGAGCTCTTTCGTAATTGATGTCAAGCAATCCCGCCTTTCTCTTTTCTCGTCTTCGGACATCATTTGTGTTCGTAGAAAAGCCAGTGCCCGTTCGAGTTTGGCCGGTGTTCACCCTGCTTTGACTCATAGTCGTTCCAGGAGTCGGTCCACGAGATTGGTCAGGTGAATTTGTTAGCTCATGGTCATATGACCGAATCAGATACGGCCGGTCTGACTTTTTGTCAGGTTCCGTTATCATTGTGGTAACGAATCTATGATGTGGTAAGCCTTAGACTTTCTAACATGATCCATGACTGGCTGATGCAAAGCCAAATTGAGACAACGCAATGCCGCCAAGGATTCGAGGACCAGGTGTCCAATTGAATCGCCCTCTAGCTAGACGAAATGAAAAGATCGGGTAAGTGGACGCTTACGTTGTGCATAAGCCTTTCCCAGAAGGAAACGCAATCCTTCTAGGCGCAATATTCCCCGGCTTCTCATTACGCCTTCTTGCGACATCTTTGAAAACCTTTTCCACTCTAGCGGCTTTGTACTTATATCTATTTCCTACGCCAAATCGAAGGGTAGAAAAGATACGGGGTTTCCCAAAAACTTCCTGCCCAAGCGTACGGTACTCGGAAATGCAATCAGGTACAGTCATTCGAAATCGTCCCAAGAGAATGGCAATGAGCCTGTAAATTTCTTAATTGAGCAAATGCGGCAGCAAACACAGTCGGAGGAGATATCTTACGCTCCAGTACTCGAACCTCCAATCTGATCGAAATAATGACATGGCAAATACCTCCGAGTACGCGGTATACTACGAATTGGGTCCTCCGAGACAGTGGAGTCCCTGGTATGGCGTTGCTCCTTGTCTGTCAGAGGGAGTTGAGAAACATTGAGGGGCAAATTTAGAGGGTAAAAGCTGTGGAGAGCCTCCTCATCGAGTTTCTCTTCTTCGAGAGCGACATATTCCATAAGCTTATCAAGAACCAAAAGGCTCCAGTAACCCCTGATGCCCCCTCCATCTACCGGTCAAGAGTTCAGTAGGCTACAGGTCTGGCTGGCAGGTTAGCTAACCTATGCTCAAAACGTTGAGTTTTAGCCACCCGTCGCTTTCACCCTCGTTGAATTTCCAGGTACCCGTACGGAAAGGACCGCGAAGAGAGATTACACCATCGTCCTCGGATATTGGACTCTGGACATGTGCCAGGGGTTCAGACATGTGGACCAAGTTCCGAGTCAAGGGGCAAAGTCAAAGACATTGGAAGCCGCCGTACCTTGGCTCATTAATAGGTGCATCCTGGCGGGAGGACTACGCAGAGCCCCACAGGGGCCTGTCACAGGAATCATGTTCGCAGCAGGCAGATCGAGCAGATGGCACCTCCTGCATGAATAAAATTGGAACATACTGGGGGCCAAACCTGAGCAGAATAGCGCCCAAGCCCCATCACATCTCTAAGCGAATCATTGGGGAGGCGCCGAGCTAAGCTGCGGGCGCCGAGGCTGTGATGGCAATTCATCGATCCCAAGCTATGCCGACAATGGCAAGCTGCAGCGCAGGCCAACAAGTATGTGATTCAGATTAGCTATTGTGTTCCTCCGTTCCATCGACAGCAAGGCTGCAAAGACCAGAGTGGTGACAGTGTCTTCAAGTGCGAGCAATGCGGCTGTTGCCTTTTGAGATACCTTACTCAAGACAGCGACCCTAGTCAATCAAGTAGCCGTTGACACGCGGTGACATCGCGTGGCGCGGGCATCCTGCAGGACACTTGTGGCTGATCCATCGAATCTGCCTCGTGTAAAGCCCAAAGCGGAAAAGGCTAGGGGAGACGAACCGAGCTGATTGATGGATCTTGATTGGGCGCTAAACCTACCAGCCTAATCGGGTACGCTAGGGGTAGCGCGTGCATACATGAGTGACACGGGACTGTTTTGCGGGTCCGTATTGTTGGTCAATGTTCCAGCCTCATGCACCACCCCTTACCGATGTTCCTTCTAAGGGTCTACGTATATGTAGCAACAATTGCCCCTCGGTACTTATTGTTCGGATGCGCTATATTATGTGATCTGAATTTGCTGAGTTACCGTTGCCATCTTTCTTTCGCCCCTCAAGTTCTCTCCACTTGGCTTCAATATATGTATCTTGTATGGCGATCAGCGACAAATCTCCAACCAGTGCTGTCAGCGCGCAGGAAGATCAATTGCCTACTGAAAACCAGCGACTCAAGAATAGACGCACAAAGAGCCCGCCCTTGAGTAGAGCCGTATTCTACGACAGCAATGAGAAGACCACACAAGTCCGAAGAGGAAAAAACATTGGTCAGTAATGCCATTTTTACTGTTCAAGCGCTAGGCTACTAATAGTGTTTTGCAATTCAGCAGACCTGGACAAATGCCAGAAAATCAAAATTCCTGCGAAGAACAGACTGGTCACCATGTTCGTCGATGCCGAGACGGAATCCAGCCCACGACCGAAAGCTCAGGGAAAGACGGGATGAGCAATGTCGTGCTTACCAGACTCCATCTTGATCGGCTTGGGCCCTACGGCCAGATCCTCCGCCGCATAGGGCTTTTGTCAACCTGCTATGTGATGAATGCACGGCCAATGAGCCATGCTTCCTCGTGAGCAGACGATCACCATGACCACGGCCAGGATGCGAAAATCAAGGGCTTCGAATGCGGATAAGTAGAGAGCCCTGTCACACTTTGTTTCGGTGCATTTTTGAAACATCTCAATTCCGTTCGTTTCCAGTGTCGGCTATACGCCCTGGCGGCAGCAATGAGTTTCTTTAATAATCGTTGAGAGTTGAGATGTATTTTTTCAATCTTTGGCGATTCATGATTTGAGGCAATTGCAAAGACGAAGAGTTTTTCTGTGTTTCAGCAGGGACACGAGGCTGAGGAGAAGGGTTGGATGAGGTGTGCGTCCGTGTCGTCGAAAGCATTTGAAATGAGGCTACTTCTTCTCCTCGGCTGTGCCGACGTAGAAAGGGCTGAGTTCATGCAGTCGGAGAGGAGGAAGATTGAATCTCGCAACAGTGGTGCGTTTATTAACAATATGACAGAATAGGAGCAGAGGCCAGAGGAGAAGCACGAGGCCACGAAATTACGAAAGTTATATATTTTTCGGAATCACGAGCAAAACATTTCGCACAAGGAAATCCATATCTGACGTCTTGTGAATAGCAAGAGGTTCTTCATTTCTTTACTGTTCTTGATTCGATTGGCTTAAAGCTCAAATTGTCACTATGGGAAAAAGCGGTCTCATAGCGCGGATTCTCACATACATCGTTTGCATCAATTCAAGTTGCAGGAAAGAAGGGAATGAGGAAATCTGAAAGCTGTGACTTCTCCAGACTATAATTCTGATCAGGGCGCCATTTGCGAAACCGCACAGCCAACTTTTCCCATCCACTAGACATGGTTGAAGTTTCGGTATCAGCGAGTGGATGTTAAGATCCGTTCATTCACAGATGGTCAGCCTTACAGTTACTTTGGTAAAGTATCTTTGATTTTTTGCTTGTGACTCACCAAAATTAATTGTGATTTCTTGACTTTCTGTTCTTTGAAGTTTCATTCATGCCAACTACTCGACCGCTCAGTCAATGAACCTCTGCTCATTTTTCCGTGGAAAATTTGCATGAATAAAAATTTAGCCTGCCAGAAGCTGACCAGTCTGAACTTTGAACCATTCTACAACTACGTCCTTCAGGCCAGTCTGAGGTCTGACATACCTTACGACTATCCTATTTCCCGCTAGGCGGCAAAGACTAGGGGTTTCACTCCTAAATTTCATTCATTTAATCCCCCGGCAAGCCCTCGAGACACACTCTTGATCCCTTAACGATCTCTTCGTGGGAGGTGACTATAGCGACCACTCCCCAACTGTACCTTGGAGGAAGGGTGCTTTTTGCCGCCAACTTAGCAGGAAAGGAGATATACCTCCGACCTGACAGCAGGTCTAATTCACTGAGGTACATCAAGCCAAACCCCAAGGAATCGGTCAATTGAAATACTATCCAAGTAGGCTCTTTTCCCTTCGCTTCCCCTCTTTAATTTACCTTGGCCAATGAATGTGTTCAGGAATGGGTTCACAAACCAGACCATCGTCGCAAACTATGGACGAGAGTCCTATGCAAGTCCTACGGGACTGGGATCGTCGCAGCAAGAATAAAAGCGACGACAGTGGCGACTCCTACCATGGACCTGTTCTAAGCTCTGATTTCTTTCGGTGTACAACAGCCCCACTCCCGTCAATGCGAGTGCAAAGCTTGCCAGTACTCCCTGGCTCAAAGATCGATCTATGGGCTTCTTGCCGTGATGAAACTCAGAAGATCGTCGAAGCAGCTGGATTAGATTGGAAGATGATTAACGTTATTGGGAGAGCAGACGTGACGAGGCCACAACCATGGGTCAGCCTTGTCGTGCTTGTGTCTTCCACCGAGAGAAAACAGGACTGGCAAGGGGTGGTCATTTCAATCCACAAGATGTTACACGCGTTGGACTGCTTAGAATTATCAGTCGAGATTCAGGCTGAGGGCCCTCACCACGAAGCACCCTCTCGCATTTACCCCATCGAGCCCACTCACGAATTGGTCAAAGTGTGGTCCACGATCCTGCGAGACCCTATCATCAGGGTACTCGATCGGGAAGACTGGCAGAGCTTGAACGCGTTCAGGTATGGAGCAAACCCATCTGCCGAGCCAGTGATTATTGTGACGACGACAGACATGTCCAGCTCACACTGGTCTGGGATTATCAAAGAGATTGAAGCAATCTGTGTTTCGCATGGTGTACCCAAGCTCAAAGCAACAGTGATAGAAGGCACCTTGACAGGCGCATTCAATGATCCTACTCCTACTCTAGGTCACCAACAGTGCGTCTACAATCCAAGGGTCAACCTAGGCCACAGCATCGGCATTAACCCCAAAGGTGGAGGTACCTTGGGCGGCTATATCAGACTCGTAGATCGCACTACAAACACGGATGAGGTAATGTGCTTGACAAACTACCATGTGATACGACCGTCAGATGAGTCCTGGCCAGCAAGTTATGACCGAGGGGGCAAGCAACCTTGGCCCAATCAGCACACAAATGCTCACAGTCCGGCCTTCGCCGACAACAGAAGCGAGATCGAGGAGCTTACGGAGTCAATCCGAAAAGAAGAATTCAACGTGCAGCAGAACGCGCATCTGAAAGCAACGATAGACGCCAATACGGCAAAAGAGTCCCAGAGACTGCTTTGGATTGCTATCACCGCGTTCAAAGCACAATAAACACAAGACTCAACGAAGTTTAGAATCTCGGGTCACAGGATCTGAACATCGGCTCGGTTGTCATAGCTTCAGGTTTCCGGACGGTCAATCAAGGCGCAAGTTCTCGAGCACTTGACTGGGCTTTATTCAAGCCTGATTCTAATCGGAGAGGCGTAAATCAAGTGAGTCTTATACCCCAACGACATATAAGAGATGACTGACTGGCTGTAGCTACCTCCCGTCGCTAAGATCCCAGACTTCTCATTCTTTGGGAGGACTCAAGCCAGTAGAATTGCCGCAGACACTGATACAATGGCTGGTGGTCGAATTTTCAAGGTAGGTCGCACAACAGGTCTAACAATCGGTCGTTGCAATGGTATCGATTCGAATGTCCGCATGGAACTACCACCCAACAGTGATCGCAAGAAGACCGATCGAAAACAGTACAGAGTTACACAGGAGCACTGCATCATCAGTGAAAAGGCAAGATCTGAGCTTGCCTATAATGCAATATACCAGTTCAGCGCCGGGGGTGACTCTGGGTCTTGGGTCTTTG
>JAABUH010004163.1_pt1 | contig 11862 bp, 13 predicted proteins | sample 5559121 | NCBI WGS metagenome assembly JAABUH01 (sample SAMN10711871, study PRJNA513364) | rock metagenome | isolation source: Antarctica rocks | place: Antarctica: Victoria Land, Battleship Promontory nord | collected 2015-12-28 | reverse complement strand
GCGGTGATCTCGCCCTGTCAACGAGCTCGCTAGACCACAGTTCGTCAGTCACAACACGCTTTTTCTGGATTCTGGCTTCACCAAGTCATCGGGAGAGCCAATAAGGTAGACAAGTCTTTACTCTACTTACGCGTAATTCAACGCGGAAAGTGGAGACGTTATTTCCGAACGAGCCCATTAGTCGACCAGCATGTTGGCCTGCGCCACGTGCCCGAACCACTGGCCGCTGTCCTTGATGATGCGGCGCTGCGTCTCAAAATCGGTGTAGGCCACGCCGAAGCGGCTACTGGTGCCCCACGCCCACTCGAAGTTGTCCAGCAGCGTCCAGCAGAAGTAGCCGCGCAGCGGTACACTCGCCTCGATCAGGCGCAGTACCACCTCGACGTGCAGGCGCAGATAGGCCTGTCGCCGCGGGTCGTGGACGCGGCCATCCTCGGCCACCACGTCGTCGTATGCGGCGCCATTCTCCGTGATAAAAAGGGTGGGGAACGCGTACTCACGATGGATCCACGAAACCAGGTCAAATAAGCCCTGCGGATAGATTTCCCAGTCTCGCACCGTCACGTTGTCGGGATCGCGTCGATGCAGGATCTGTCTGCCTGCGCCACCTGCGGGATCGTGACAAACCTGGCGCGTATAGTAATTCACACCGAGGAAGTCAAGCGGGGCCGTCATCGTCTCCAGATCACCGGGCTCGATGTGCGGCGCATCGGCGCCGTAGTAGTCCCACGCTTCCTGCGGATAGCCACGACCAACGAGCGGGTCCAAGAACCAGCGGTTGAACGTCGCAGTAAACAGACGGGTGGCCGTTTGGTCGGCCTCGCTATCCGTCGCCGGATACCCTGGGTACATGTTTAATGTGATGCCAACCTGGGCGTCGGGGCAGCCCGCACGGATCACCGGCACGGCAGCGCCATGCGACAGCAGCACGTTGTGGGCGACGTGCAACGCGAGCGCCCGATCATGCAGGCCGGGAGCGTGCTCGCCGATCTCATGACTCAGGATCGAGATACACCAGGGCTCATTGTGGGTGATCCACTGTTTGACTCGGTCGCCGAGTCGGGACACCACCACATCCGTATAGCGCACGAAGGCGTCAACGGTCGCACGGTTAGCCCATCCACCTCGGTCCTGCAATGCCTGCGGAAGATCCCAGTGATACAACGTGATAAAAGGCGTGATATGCGCCTCCAGCAGCGCATCGACCAGACGGTCATAGTAGTCGAGCCCTGCCGTGTTGATCGCTCCCGATCCATCGGGGATGATGCGCGGCCACGCGGTCGAGAAGCGGTACGCGTTCAGATTCATGGCGCGCATGAGCGCGATGTCATCTGGATAGCGGTGATACGAATCACAGGCCGGTTCGCCGATCTCGCCCGTCCGGATGTTGCCCGGCGTCGCCGCGAAGCGATCCCAGATAGATTCCCCGCGTCCATCGTCGTGGATGGCCCCTTCAATTTGAAACGATGCGGTTGCCGTGCCCCACACGAACCCGTCGGGGAATGACCTCATGAGTGTGTACCTTTCCCTCGTTATGCCCGTCGTCTGTCGTTTGTCGCACATCGTCTACCTGACGGTCATCCTTTCAATGCGCCGGCCGTCAGTCCCTGGACAAACTGGCGCTGTAACAGCAGGTAGACGATCACAATAGGGATGGTCGCCATGGTCAGGCCGGCCGTCAGCGCCGGCCAGTCGGTCGAATACTGCCCGACCGCCAGGTACAGGGCGGGTTGCAGCGTCTTCAGTTCTGGCGTCGAGAGCAGCGTCGTGGCGAACAAGAATTCGTTCCATGTGCCAACGAACTGAAAAATGGTGATCGTCGCGATGCCGGGGCTCGTCAGGGGCAAGTACACGCGCCGGAAGATGCCGAAGTCCGAGCAGCCATCGATGCGCCCGGCATCGCCTAACTCCGCGGGCAACGTTTTGAAGAACGCGCGCATCAGGAACGTCGCGAACGGCAAGGCGCCTCCCAGATAGGAGAACGCCAGTCCGGGCAGGGTGTTCAAAAGGCCAACCTGATGGAGGAAAATGAACATCGGGACCAGGATAGCCTGCCCGGGAATCATCATCGCCGCCAGGAAAGCATAGAAAATCCAGTCGCGCCCCGGGAACGATAGGCGCGCGAACGCGTAGCCCGTCAGGGTAGCGACGACGACGATGATCGCGACGGTCATCGCGGTCACGATCACCGAGTTCATGAATGCCCGAGGAAAGCTCATCGTGGTCCACATGCGCCCGTAGCCCGAGGAGTCAATCGACGATGGCAGCAGCGAACCAAAAACTTGATTCTGAGGCGTCACGGAGGTCAACAGCATCCAGAGCAACGGAAAGACGGTCACCACGGTCAACAGCAGCAAGACCGCATAGGCGCCGATACCTTGGGCGACGCGTCCCACGCGAAACGTGGTGTGCTGAGCTGCGATCGCCCTCTCCGCTCCAGCGACGAGCCCCTGATTAGGAACATTGGCCATGCGCATGCCTCCTTCTTGGTGCGATCAATACTCGACCGCCGCAGATTGACCGATGCGAATCTGTACGACGCTGATGACGGCAGACAGCACGAGAATCAATACACCAATAGCCGATGCATACCCCAGTTGTGGATTGGCGCTACCGTACGCGCCAAAGGCCGTGTAGTAGAGATAGGTGCCCAGCGTGTCGCTGGCATGAGTAGGGCCGCCGGCCGTCATGACCCAGATCTGATCGAAGGCTTTCAACCCATTGATCGTATTGAGGACCACGACCACGGTGATCACCGGCGCGAGGAGTGGGAGGGTCATATGCCGGAAACGCTGCCAGGCATTCGCACCATCGGTGGACGCCGCCTCGTAGACATCGCGCGGAATCCCCTGCAACCCGGCGAAGAAAATGAGCAAATAGAAACCTAACGACTGCCAGATCGAGACCACCATGATACTGGGCAAGACCGTGCCCGTGTCGGCCAACCATGGTTTCTCCAGACTTTGCAGTCCCAGTTTGCCGAGCACGATGTTGAGCACGCCGTTGGTAGGATCGTAAATGATCGACCACAGCAACCCGCTCACGGCGAGCGAAATGACCGTCGGCATGAAGTAGACGGTCCGAAAGAACACGCTACCCCGCACGCCTTTGAAGAGCAAGACGGCCACCAGCAAGGGAATGATGGTCTGGAAGATAACCGTGATAACGACAAATAGCACGGTGTGCCCGAACGCGTTGAGGAACAACGGATCTTGAAGGAGGTCCTGATAGTTCCCCAACCCGACCCATGTCGACGACGTCAAGCCGTTCCAGGACTGGAAGCTGAGGAGGATGGCGCTGACCATCGGGATGACCATGAACGCCAGCATGATGGCGACTGCGGGGAGCAGAAACGCTGCTGGCAACCATAACTTGCGCATCGCGCGCCGTATGCCCCTCTGCCGGGAATAGACCGCTACTGCCATGACCTTGCCCCGCCTTCTACTAGCCAGGCGCTATACATAGTGTCTACGCACGCTGCCGTTCCTAAATGGTGCTTCGTTGAACCTGGATAAGCCTTCGTGGAACCAGTTCTGACAGGCCGCCTTTGGCTCCTGCGTCGGTACGCTAAAGCGCCGTCCGCCCGGTAGTGTCGAGCGAGTTTGGTATCCGCCACCACACAAGCCGCCGGAATTAACAAAGGACCGCTACATGCGTCCACGGTGATAATGCGGCGCGTCGGACACTTTATCGCGCGTGGACATGGCGGCAGCTAGACCGCACTGGCTCAGTGGGGCCTGTTGCCGACCCCGCGGCTCCTTGCAAGATCGCGAATAACACTCGATTGAGATGCCGTGTGAGCCCCTTAATCCCCTTCCGTGAGCGTGCCCCACGAGGCGCAAAAGGGGTCTCCGCTAGCACGTTCGCGACGAACATAGAGTGTGGAAACAGGCCCCGTGGACGCATGTCGCAGACGTTGACCGTGCCGCTCCAACGCGTGCTACGCATGGTCAAAATTCTCCAGCAACTCGAGAACAAGGCCTAATTGCTCCGTGGTGTCGACATACGCATAGCGTCCCCCTGTGTAGTCGCCACGCTGGATCGAGTGAGCGCCTTTCGACTCCAGATAGGTCACCTTCTCGTCCATCCCTTTGATGCGCAACGCAATGTGATGCAGGCTGTCGCCGTGCTGCTCCACCTGGTCTTGCCATGTGCTGGGCCCACCGATCGGCTCGATCAACTCCACGTCCACCTGTCCGAGATGGAAAAAGCCGACTTAGCTTGGGCCGGCGACGGCTGTTCCTCGTACGTGGTGTGCGCGACGTCGACCGTGTCGGTCGTCGAGATGTGCGGCATCGGCAGCCCGAGGATGGAGGACCAGGCGTGCGCCTTGGTGTCAATATCACGCACGATCACATCTACCTGCACGATCGTCGTCGAACCTACTCCACTATCGGCTTCAGCCATAGCACGACTCCTCCTCATCATTCCAGCGCGGTCATGCGTGCCATCATGATGCGCCACCACTGAGTACAGACGTCAGGGGTGCTGTGACGCAGGACACTGCCAGGCCTGTCCTGATCGCGCAGTCCTCGGCAGTGTCCCTTGCCGTTTCGGGCTTGTCTGTCCTTCACAGCGCGCTAGCGTGCGATCCTACTGACCTCGGCGCCTAGTGGCGCCCCTGCCGTGCCTTCAGCACCGCTGTCTGCATCGACGCGGCCGCGGCCTGTGGCGCGAGCGCGCCGCTAAGCACGCTCTGAACGGCGTCGGAGACGGCATTCCAGCTGCCGTTGCCAAACAAAATGTGATCGGCGCCGTCGGGAAGATAGCCGATCATCTGGCGAACTTTAGGGTCGGTGATCATATTCTGAGCACTGGCCATCGACGGGAACACCTGTGTGTTCTTGATGAAGGTGTTGTATACGGACGGGCTGAATAGATAGCGCACGAATTCGAGCGCCATCGCCCGGTTGGGGCCGTGATTGTTGACGGCAACGCCCGCGCCGCTACCGTCACCGCACCAGTGCTGCGCGGTCGCACTAAAGGCGGGCACCTTGACAACAGAGTAGTTCTTGGCAAGCGCGGCTGGCGCCTGCTGCGCGATAACCGGCGGCTCCCAGGAGCCGTCAAACAGCATGGCGGCCTGCCCGCGATAGAACATCTGCTCCGCCTGTGTCTGGCTGATACCATTGACGCCCAGGGGGAAGACATTAGCCTTAGACAGCCGTTGGAGCAAAGTGAACGCCTCAATGACCGGCTTGGAGTTCCAGGTCATGCCCGTCTGCGTCAGCGCATCTAGAGCGTACACGTTGCCGCCAGCCTGCGTGATCAGCGGCAAGAAAAAGTCCGGCCCTGTATTGCGCAACTGGTTGCCCAAGGCGAGCGGCGTGTAACCCGCGCCGCGAATTTTGGGAACCATAGCGATGAGATCGTCCCAGGTCGTCGGCGGCGTCAGGTGGAGCTTGCTCATGATCGCGTTGTTGACGAAAACACCGAAGGTCTGGGCGGTCAATGGCAGTGCATACAGCTTGTTGTTGTCGAAGGTGAACTGCTTGATCGTGCTGGCGTTGAACCGCTCGATGAACGACGCCGGAAGATAGTGGTGGTAATCGACGATGAGACCGGCACGACCGAGTTGCGCTGCAAGGACGTGGGCGTGGAAGATATCCGGCAGCGCCTTCGACGCGGCCATGCTGGTGAGAGTGGTTAAGTACTGGGCATTGGCGACGTAGTCGTTCTCAACGACGACGTTAGGATGCAGCTTGGTGAAGCCGGCCAATACGTCACGGTACCATGTGCTCTGGATCGTCAGCTCGGTCTCCCAGTGCATGTAGCGCAGCGTAACCTTCGACGCCGCGTGCACAGCGGGCGTACGGCCGCTGATCGGGCTGATGCCTGCGGCAAGAGCCGCGCCGCTCAGCCCTACCTTGGCTCCTGTCGCCAACGCGTTGCGCCGGCTGATCGTGGAACGTGCCTGCTGTGCCGATGTCGGCTGATCCTGAGTGTCGATATCCTTGTCCATGTGTAACTGACCTTTCCCCACAGTGGGATGCGTACTCCGCAGGTGGCGAGTATCCGACGAACCGGTGCCCATCGTGCCTCCTCGCATAGGTGCCCTGCGTTCGGGTTTGTGCCCCGTACATAGCTCATCGAGCGTCGGTTGATCGCGCCGCTGGCTTATCATGCCGTGTCGACCCTACACTCTCCTTCCTAGTTCTTTCTTTTAGCCCTCGCGGCCATGCCCGACACGCTGACGGCCGTCTGGTCGACAAGAGGTCCGCCAGGCGGCGGCCCGCTAGATTCCCGCGTCACCAGTCTAGGCCGCACGACGATGGTTGTGCCGTCGGACTCACGACTGCCGTGCACGATAGGGTCTTCCTGGTCCTGCCCCTCGATCCTATCCAGCAAGACAGTCGCTGCCCGGCGTGCCATGTCGTCGATGGCATAGTGGATGGTCGTCAGGCCAGGGCTGGACAACGCGGCAAACGAAATATCGTCGAAGCCCACGACCGACAAGTCGTCGGGCACCCGGATGCCGCACCGTATCGCCGCGTTGAGAACGATTAAGGCCAAAAAGTCATTGTTAATGAACAGAGCGGTTGGCCGATCGGGGCGCGCCATGAGGCCACGTAGCGCGCCCTCAGCCGCTTCCACCGAGGATACGATCGCCAGTTCGTCGTCGGGCCGACGCGGCATATCATGCGCGTCTAAAAAGCGTTGATACGCCGCGCGTCGCTGCCGATCCTCCCAGGACTCGGGCACGTGGTCGACCGCCATATAACCGATCCGGCGATGCTGTAAGGCGACGAGGTGCTCCAGCGCGAGGTCCGTCCCTTGAGCGAAATCGGGCGCGATCGACCACGCCCGCGCGCCGTTCAACCTGGTGCCGATACCGGTGACGTGGCGGTGCGTCGCCATGAGTTTGTCCATCTCTTCCTGGGCCTGACGTCCGTCCACCTGGCCAAAGACGTCGCCGATCAGCATGATGCCGTCGACCCGGTCGGAATGCATGATGGTGCTGAGTTCCCGTCCTTCACTCCTACTATGGTGAGCATGGCCGAGTAGAAGGTGATAGCCGCGCGCGGCGCACGTCGAATACACCACGCCCAACAACTCAACGGCAAAGGGATGAAGCAAGTCCTTAGCGATCACACCAATGGTCCTAGTTCGGGTGGTGCGCAGGCCGCGCGCCAGGGCGTTGGGCTGATAGCGCAAGGTCATAGCCGCTTGGCGGACCAGCGTCTGTGTCGCCACGCTGATGCGGATAGCGTCCGAGTGGCCGTTCAGCACGCGCGAGACGGTCGAAACGGAGACGCCGGCCATGCGCGCCACGTCACCGATTTGCACCTTGTCGCTTCTCATGGAGATGCCACTTCCGCCCCGAGGCTATAACCGATGCAGTCAGTTGCTCAATCGTTTGAGCAACCTTCGACACTAGTGTACGCGCCACGAAAAACTTTGTCAACTGTTGCAAGGGCGCTATCGTCCACCCACGACCCACGCCGCTTCGCAATCGCGCCATTGTCATGGCTCGTCTATTCGGGATAGCGGTTCACGGTGGCGGTAAGGACGTCGTGTCGGCTTGTATAGTGGGGATGTCGGTTCCACGACGGTGGTGAGGACGTTGTGTTGGCAGCGGCAATGACCGCCCACGGTCGAGTGTTCCCCACCGTCACCGGCCGGCGCCGCGTCTGGACCGGATGATGGGGCGCTGACCACGTATGACACGCACAGACGACCGCCGCCCGGAATCGTTCCTCTCGCCTGTCGGCCCCCTCTAGTAAGGAGGAGCAGGCTATGCCCACCGGTACCCCGTCGCCCGCGCGCTATCAACTCGTCGTCGGGGTCGACATTGCCGCCCAAACCGTCACGACGGTGTGGATGACCCCTGACGCCTCGCCAGGTCGCCCGGTCACGCGGGATCAGACGTCGCAGGGGGTCGCCGCGCTGCAGGCGCGCCTGCTCACCGTCGGGTCCGCGGCCGCGGACATCCTGGTCGTGCTGGTCGTGCGAGAGGCGACGGGGTCCTCCGGGGTCTCCCTGGCGACCACGCGCGCGCACGCAGGCGTCGCCGTGGCCGTGATCAGCCCGGACCAGGCCCATACCTGTGCCACGGCCGTGCTACCGGGCAAAGACCGACGCGCTTGATGCCCGCACACGTGCCCGCCTGGTGGCGACGCGACACCCCGCGCCCTGGACGCCGCCGCCAGCCATCTCCACCGCGCTCCAGCAACGCGTGACCGAGCGCGACACCTCAGCGGGCTGCGCCAGCAGGTGCGCACCCAACGGCATGCCCTGGCCCCGTTGCCGGTCGTCATCCCGGCGGTGCGCCGGCGTCTGGAGGATGTGAGCGCGACGTTCGACGCGCAGAGCGCCGCCAGCGAGCGGGAGATCACCCAGATCCTGCCACAGGACGCCGGGTGGGCGGCGAACGCCGCCCTGAAGGTAGACGGAATGACGGACACACCCACGGTGACGCGCACGCAGTTTATCACGGGCCTGGCGGCAGCCAGTGCCGGTATGGTCGCCGCGGCCGCCCTCCCCGGGTCCGTTCTGGCCGCCGGCCGCAGCGCGGTCCCGGCGGGCGACCTCGCCATCCTCAGCTTCGCGCTGACCCTCGAGCACCTCGAATCCGCTTTCTACAATCAGGCCGTGGCCAACGTGCCTTTCGAGCAGGCCGCCGTCAGGTATCTCGCCCAGACGTTGCGGAAGGACGAGGCCACGCACGTCAGCGCCCTCACCGCCGCGATCAAGGGGGCCGGCGGTACACCGGTGGGCGCGGCGCCGTTCTACAAGTTCGGGGCCGACACCTTCAAGACGCAATCCGGCTTCCTCAAGCTGAGCTATATGCTCGAAGACACGGGCGTGGCGGCCTACCTGGGCCAGGCCGCCAACATCAAGACCCCGTCGATCCTGCTGACCGCGGCCAGCATCGTGACGGTCAAGGCGCGCCACGCCGGCGCGATCCGCTACCAGTACGGGCTGCAGCCGACGATCAGCCCGTTCGACGGCGGCTACAGCAAGGACAAGGTTCTGTCCATCGCCGGCCCCTTGATCGGGACGTAGTCGCCGACGGGACGCCCCGTGTCAGCGTCTCGCGCGACCAACGTCGGTGGACAGGGAGAAGGGGAAGGGGAAGGGGAAGGGGACATCCCTGCCTCCATAGGCAGGGGTGTCCCCTTCCCCTTCCCCCCATCACCGCCCGCGACCACCGCGTGGATCTGCGCCAGGTGGTAGACCCGCCCCGCTGCGACCCCCAGCGTGGAGGCAAGCTGCCGCACCGCCTCGGTCCCGCGGCCGTCGCGTTCCGCCCGGCCCGCCACGCGCTGTAGGGCCTCGTGCGCTAGGGCGCCGCGCGCACGCCACCGGAGCGCGTCGTCATGGACAAGATACGCCCACGCCCGCAGGATCTGATCATTGGACAGCAGCGGCGTGATGGCGATGAGCTGCCCCTCGGCCGCGGCGTCCCGGTCCAGCGCCGCGAAGATGTCGCCGAGCACCCGGTCCCAGGTCTCCTCCCCCATCGTCGCACCCCCTGCCCCTCACTATCCCCGGCCACAGGCAGGCGCTGTGTGGCCCGCCTCGCTCGTTATCTCGTCGTCGAGGGCACGCGCCACACAGGCGCGCGGGCGCGCGAGAAAAGCGAGCGTTACCCTGCCACCGCGTCGTCACCCGGGCCGACGGCCCTGGCCCCAGCCCCGACATCGGCCCCAGCCCCGACATCGGCCCCGGCGGCACACTCAGGCTCAGGCGACCCGACGGCCTGCACGTCCTTATCCTGCCACCACATCCGCGTCCCGTCGTCGAGCGTGACCTCGACCTGCCCCCAGCGGCCACCACGGGGTCGTCGATAGCCACCGAGGGTATCCACGACGATCAGTCCATCGCCCCGGGTCACGCGCCCGAGCTACCCGGCCGCGTTAGGCGAGGGGTAGCAAGCGCCTGGCGGGGCGATGGACTCGCCCTCCACGGGCGATGAGCCCTCCTGGTGGGCTCATGCGCGTCGGGGCGCGCCCGAACGAACGCGTGGGGCAGCGCCCCCGGACGGTTCGACCGCTCCCGTCTAGCGGTGCTATAGGGTGGCGCGCCGCCTCCGGCAATGGGGCGCGGCAGGCGCGAGTCGCGGCAGGCGCGCAGCGGGGAAGTGGATGATCGGCGGCCGGTCGAAGCAGTAGGCACGCCCCCGCGGACACGCCGACGACCAACCCCGCCAGGGCCAGCGTAGGGTTGCGTCAGGGTCCCGCGTCACCGCAAGAGATCGCGGCGCATCCACCCCGTGATACCGGACGGGGTCTCGACGTACGCCCAGGGGCTGCGCGCGCACGTGAGCGCGAGCGCCGTGCCCCCTGTCGCCACAGCGATGACCGGCGCGGCGAGCGTCGGCGCCGCCCGCACATTCGCCGCCGCCACCGTCACCGTCGCGTAGGGCGCGCGATACCCCGTCGTCCCCACGGTCAGGTCGACCCCCGGCGCATGCCGGCTCATCGGGTCGAGGGACGCGCCCTGCGCCGACGCCAGGAGCGGCAGCGCCGCGAGCGTGCGCCATTCCTCGGCCGTCGCGTGCGCCCACTCGAAGAAGCTCACGCCGACCGTGCCGCAGCTGCCGCGGCGAGGATCTCGGCGGCGTTAGGGCTCCCGTTGTCATCGGTGCCGCCCGGATAGAAGGTGAACATCTGGCCGAGCACCGCGACGGGCATGTCCGGCCGCGTGCGCGCGCGGACCTCGGCGACGCTCTTGCGCACGTAGGCGTAGACCTCGGCCGGCGTGTACGCGCGCGGCTGCGCGTGCCAATAGTCCATCGGCACGATGGCGTCCCAACTCAGCGCGGCGGTGGCGAACGGGAAGGCGCGGCCGGCGGCCGACTGGGGCGCGACCGTGGCGATGGCCATCGTCGCGGCCGGCCCGAGGGCGGCGCGCACGAGCTGCCCGTAGGCGTGAACGGCCTCCTCCGCCGTGTCCTCCTCGACGTCAGCGAGCACGCCGTCCGGGTGGTCGCCCGAGGGCGCGACGTAGCGCGCGGCGGCCACCGTCAGGGCCACATCGACGGGCAGGTCGCGCAGGGAGGGGTAGACCCAGGCGATGACGCGCAGGCCGGCGCGGTGGGCCAGGAGGAGCAGCGCGGCCAGGCCCCGCGCCGTAGAAGCCGCGCGACGACTCGGCGACCTCGACGTAGAGGTGCGACAGGCCGGCGGCCCGCGCCGCGGCCACGACCGCGGAAGCCGAGGCGCAGCGCAACGCGCCGTCGGTGGTCCACAGGCCGGTCCCGCGCAGGGGCGCGAGGAGGGCGGCGGGGGCGGCCGGCGCGCCCCGATCGAGCAGGACGGCATCGGCGTAGATCCAGCCGGACACGGCGCCGGAGCGGTGGTACCAGGCGCGCCCGAGGTTGTCCGTCGCCCAGGCATCTACGTCCACGGCGCTCTCGGGGGGCAGCATCGCCAGGCGTGCGGCCGAAACGGAGGGCGTCGCGCGCAGGTTGGCCGCCCACCGCAGGTGGCCATGGCCGACGAGTGAGAAAGCTGCCGCGCGCGCGACGGGCAGCGCCCGCACGCCCACGGGCGCGGCCCGGGCGCCGGCGCAGGACGCGGCGAACGCCAGGGCGATATGGATGATCCGTCGCATCTATTCCTCCTCCCACACCGTCCGGGTCATCCCCAGCGGTACGTGGCCGCAGCCCGCGGCGACCAGGGGGCAACGCGGGGCGAGAACGTCAGAGTGCCGCTATCATGGCCGCGCTCACGCCACACGATAGATGACGCCGGCCACGTCATCGGAGATCAATAGACTGCCGTCCGCGGCGGCGAGGTGCTCCAGGCCTGCTGCCGCACCTCCGACGCTGCGGCGCGCCTGGGCGGCGACGAGTTCGCGGTGCTGCTGCCCGACGCGACGGCCGACCTAACCTACGCCATCGCCGAGCGCATCAGC
>JAABUH010004162.1_pt1 | contig 11865 bp, 8 predicted proteins | sample 5559121 | NCBI WGS metagenome assembly JAABUH01 (sample SAMN10711871, study PRJNA513364) | rock metagenome | isolation source: Antarctica rocks | place: Antarctica: Victoria Land, Battleship Promontory nord | collected 2015-12-28 | reverse complement strand
TGACTTGGCTTCTGCGAAGTTAGGCTACCGTTGTCGAACTTAGCTTGAATAACTCGAGGACACGCGTGGGTGTAGCCGAGTTAAGTGCCGGTCGAGTAGTGTAGGCTAAACAGTGCAAGGGGTAGATCAAATACGGCCAGCTAGGTAACTATGTATGACTATCGTTGACTTTCAATCTTGAATCGCAGGTTCTCTCCGTATCTCGACTCATCTCTCTTATACCTTCTTCTCCTGGCCTATCTTCGGCTTGTCTTGTTTCGATAAACTCCCCGGCTCACCACTTCCCGCCGCCTTCCGCGCACCGCTCAGTCCCCGCTCAAAAAAACCAAAAAAACAATAACTCGATACATCATTGGGCTCAGGGGACTTCACCTTTAAAAGGGGAGCTCCTGTCATGAACCGCTTTGCTATTCAGCCAACTCCGCTATCTCCGATAAATCCCTGGTCGGTCTCAACTAAATCATGTTTCAACTCGGTCTAGACTTGGTCTTTGCTTGTTCTTGACTCGTCCTGTTTTCGTCCAGTTCTAGGCTTGTTCCAGACTCCGGCTCGATCCCCCCTGTGCTCTTATGCCTTGGATCGTAAGTTGAACGGCTGTTCCGTACATCTCGTATCGCGACGTATTTAACGGAGGACCTGAGCCTCTCACATATATAAGCCGATACATTTCGCATTTTGCTTTCCCCAGCTTGGGATCTTCTTCCCATGTCAATCTCGTGATTTCCATTTCACCTCTGCCTCCGCCCAGTCTCCTCCTAGTCACAACTAGCTTGTACTTCGATTTGACCTCTGAGTCTGAACTCCAGCCTCGACATTCGATAAATCCGTGCTCCGATTACTTCGACTCTGTGTGATAAGTCAGAAACGCCCGCTCTGTCTTCGACCCGCAAATGACACTACTCCAATGTAACGCTCATACGCACCCTTCCAGGGAGACAGGGACCGTCAATCCGCAATACGATTTGACATCTGGCTGAATCAGGGAGCGGGTCGAATCGAGGATAAGGGAGTGTATGTACAACATCATGGATGAAGACATAGGCAAGAGCTGAAAAGCCTGGGACGGAGAGATGATAAAGCCGGGCCGACGGGGGGATGAGGTGAAAACACCCGTGGGAAAGTGGAGGTTCACGTCCGGGTTCTCACACTTTGTTCTCTGCACCTTCTACAGTAGTTTACGCGTCCCTCATTGTCACGTCCGTTTGCGAACGAATTGACTACCTTCCAGCTTCCCATCAGATCACACCGAGAAATGGACTGAACGACACCAGTAATGTCCAACCCCAGCCCCTATCAACACGTCAGTTGGCGGCCTCGCGATATTGTGTTTTCGCCCCCAAAGAAAGTCGGAATGATCGATTTCATCCACCCTCAGCCTCGCTACATCTCGCCAATCCTGCAATCTCCTCCCCTGAATAAGGACTCTTCAAGCTCCCTACTTCTAGATGATTATATGCGAAGTTTTGAGGTTCCAGTTTACGACGATAATTGGGGCGATCTCAACGTTCGCGGTCTGCTCAACACCGGTCCACCGCCTGACGAGCCCCTCGTCCACCGTCCGGCTCGGGATCCTGACGAGGTGCTAGTTCAATCGTGGTCAATACGAATATGGGCAAGCTGTGACATTTCGGAAATGAAACTGAGACCGGTCATGGGTATGTGATTTTTCAGGCTCGTCTCACGCATCGTTACTTCGCTAATGCCGTATATGACGCAGGCTTCTGTCACGGTAACAGCCTCACCATTAAAGAAGTGCACACCTTTGTCTACCTTATGGTTTCCAGACCACATTTACCGTGGAGGATCTACCCATATCCGAGGCCAGAAAATAGCGAAGCCCTGGACTGGAGGACGATCGAAGTGATGGGCGAAGGAGACTACGTCTGGGAGAGAGCGGGTATGCGTCATGCTTTGAAGGTGGTGTCTGTCTTGCTCCCACTCACGCGCTCTTCAGGAAACAGCTTCGTTAGTTTCGTCGAATCGCCCAGATATTGGGATGTTGTGAATGGAGGCCAGCCAGTGAGGGTAAGTAGTATCCTCGTAGGGCTAGGTTGACGCTTCTTTGCAACAGACTGCATTGGCCCGTACAGGACTTCCACAAACGCGGTCGATCGGTCAAAGCAGTACCAGTGTGCGTGACAGACGGCTCACATTTAATGATACCTTCTGATCCTGGCCTATCCAGACCCGTCACTTCACCCCGAGAGACCTCATCAAGGAGAGGGATAACATGTGTTGCAAACTCTGCGATCTCCCATTCGTCAAAGAGCGTGTTGAAATCTCATTCAACGTGGGGCACGTGTTCCCACATGCTTCTCTACCCGATGTACTTTTATTTCTTCAGGTGGATGACCATCGGACGTGCTGATAGGTCCTCATTCAGGCTCACAATATCCTGCATCTGTTCGACCCAGACGCGTATATTTCACAAAGGCTTTTGGCGCCACCAAAGCGAATTCTCAAAGCTGGCGAACCAGACCGTCAGTCCGTCGAGTTGGCTGCATTGAACACGTGCTCATGATGAGCAGTCTATAATTCTCAAGAGCATTTTCTCAGAAACCTCCTCCTCCCCTATCTTACAGATCATCCGAGTAACTTATTCCTCACTTGCTCCATCTGCGAGACATCGCTCGACAAGCTCCGCTTAGCGATCAACCCGTTCGGTTCCGAACCTCGGCGGTTGAGCGGAGTTCCGCGACCACCCAATCTCCGCGCCGAAAATGCCACGGCGTTCGACCGGATCAACCGCGGAGGCGTAGCGGTGGACTTGAGGTACGATCCGAACAACCAGCCGAACATTACGCCGCATCCAAGTGAGGCCTTGTTCGCCATGCACCTTGTGGTATTTCTGTCCTTTCGGTGCAGGGTGGCCACCCCAATTGTGGTTGCCCCACCGGAATCCCTCGAGACGGGCTCTGTGGCCCTCTCGGAACAGATACTGACGGGAGGATACGGAGCAGATGCCGACGACGCCCTTCCGGGTCGGGGTCGTATGGAGGACTCCGGTGGAGATGGAGAACACGGGGAGGATGGAGGACGAGGGGAAAGGCAGGGAGCACACGAGGGAGCTCGGCCAACCGAGAATGTAGATCATGGCGGGGACACGTCCTTCGATACTAATCGCGCGTCCACTACCCTCATTGGCTCCGGGTCGCCATACCCACATTCTTCGCAGAAAGTCCACCGCACATACCCTCATCGCAAAGCGGCTCTTACCGATATCCTTGAAGGGGTCGACAAGGATGACGGGAGAATAGATAGATGGGTACGATCAGTATCGGAGGTCGCAAGCGAGCACTTCGAGGCTTAAACTCCGTCTTCAGCAAACTATTGGTGTGCTTCCTTCTTTTCGGGTTAGCTTTTCTTTTTCTTCTTTCAGATAGGTATGGATGCGCCGATTATGTCCCCGAGAATGCGCTCTACAAACTAAAACTACTCATCGGATCCATTGCCTACTGATCCCGCGGGAGCTGACAATTTCTAACCCGTTCTCAGCTCTTCGCCCAGATGCGGAGCAGAACTCCTCTGAACCGACTTGCCGTATTCGCAACATGTTTGGGCAAAGTGCGAAGTAAGCGCTTGACTACCGGAGCTCTGTCGGCCCCCGCAAGGCGAGCAAGTCGGAGTTCGCCATGGGAAAGATCGACCTTCGTACTGCTTGTCTCGTCCCTCTGGTTTCCGCGTAAGAGGAGCAATATCGGCGTGTGAGAGGACTCCTACGGCACCTGATACCCTACCCTATCGTGATTTGTGGTGGTAGTATGCTGACGGGGCGGCTGGTCCGGAACATCGATATATTTACGATGGGTGGTGTTGTGACCGAAAACAGCAACTCGCACACAAACGGGCGTTGGTGGACGCACGTTTCAGCCGAGGCACGTTGAATCGTGATTCATGATCTTAATCGCTTACAAGCGTCTGCATTTCATTTCTATGCTCAGTCCCCTCCATAACCCCCCTCAATCCATCGGCAGGGTCTTGCCCAAGTCCGCACTTTCCCTCCCAAGCTCAATGACTCTGAGACCGTCCCTTGCCAGCTCGGGCTTGATCGCCACCGGCGCCTCGCCCCGGATCGCCTTGACGACGTCCTCGTAGTAGTCGACGTAGGACCCCTTCAAGCTGGGGAACTTTCCGCAGTACATCTCACTGTCTCCTGCCCACCCGGTAACCTTCATCTGGTCCTTGTGGAACTGCTTGTTACTAGTGAGGGTGCCGTGGATCTCGGGGGACTCCTCGCCGTAGCTGGGATCGGCGGGGGTCATCCCCTTGCCGGTCTGACTCTCCTGCGGGTCCTCTCCGTACTTGATGTAGGTGCCGTCGTAACCCCTGACGAAAAACTTGAGCGGCTGGGGCGCCTTGTTGATGACAGTCGTCTTGACAGTCACGACGAGGTTCTCCTGCTCGCCAGAGTACTGCAGGATCAGGGTGAAGGTGTCGTCCTCTTTGGACTTGATGCCTCGGAGGGCGCGGTAGAAGCCGGTGACGGAAGCTGGGCGTCCGAAGAGCGCCAAGGCTTGGTCCACTTCGGGTTGTCAGCTCCCGAGTCGATCTGTTCCAACACCCACGCGTATGGCACCCAATCCCAAACATCATCCCCCCACCGGGACTGTGCTCCGTTGACTTGTTACCCATCGCCCAGGACGGAGCGTCGACGTCGTAGTGGATCTCGCACTCGGTGATTTGACCGAGGGGTTTGTCAGGGTGATTGACGATGTGAGCGAGGGTGCGGAAGTCGGAGTCGTAGCGGCGGTCTGAGCAGAGCGGGTTAGGGAGATGATTCAGCGGGAGGGAGAGAGCAGTAGAAGCGGACTGACTCTGGAAGACGGTGAGGACCTTGCCGGACTTTTTCTGGGCGGCGAGGCATCGGTCGGCCTCTGCCGAGCTGAGGGTGAAGCACTTTTCCACGACCACTGCGAGCGTAGGTCTGGGTGAGCTCTCTCCGTCACCCGAGACCTCATGCTCGCTCACCATGCTTGCCGGCGTCGAGAGCAGCGACCGTCAAATCCGCATGACTGTCATGCCCCGTCGCGACCACCACCAGCTCGATCTCCTTGTCTGCCATAAAGTCCTCGGTCGTCTGGTACCACTTGGCATCGGGGAAGTCCTCCAAGCAGTGGCTGCTCTCCTTCCCACGCTGGTGAGACTTTGAGTTGCGCTGCAAGAAGGCGTGGACGGTCATACGGCGATTGGCGAGGACGAAAGGGAGGTGGAAGGTTCGGGTGGAGTAGCCGTAGCCGCAGAAGCCGACCTTGATGGGGGGAAGGCTATCCGTCATGGTAGGTGAAATTTTGGTGGTCGTGCGGGTGCTTTATGACGATGTGACTGTTTGGTGCCAGGTTCAGCTCACAAGGATAGTCAGCACGGTCCAGCTCCATTCACATGAGAGAAGCAACAGTCGACGATTTCTCGAGTGCTACTAAATAGAATGTTCGACTATTGGCTGAATATCGCAACCATGTAATGCTTCGTGCCGAATGGCCAGATGTCCTTGTTTCCCTTCATTGCTGGTGACCGACGTATTTGACCGAGCAATTAACCATTTTTGCCGAGACGAGGGCGGTTTCCCCCCCCCCCGGTAGGAGTAGGACCCCTGCCGGCGAGATCGGCGCGAGATGGACCGGTTCAAGAGCCCCATCGTCATCGGGCTCCCAGAGCGGTGATCCAAGAAGAACCCAATCTTTGGGTTTCCCCTCGCACTTCCCCCAAGAATAGCTGGAGTCTCCGTGGTCCCCCTCCCGTAACCCCTTCTGCTTTCTCAAATTTCCCGCTCGGCGATTTTAGTTTTCATGTTGATATGAGTGCCGAGTCTCTGCACCCTAAGCTCCTTTTGGAATACATCGGCCCAATGGAGCGGACATAATGCGATCTGAGGACCTCATCTAATGCTGTCGAATCGGGCCGATTGCCCCTGACTAAGCGCCCCACTTGATTACACGGATTTGACCGACCGGAGAACCCCTGTCTGCCCCCCGAGCGGGGTATGCCCACCTTTTGAAGTATTGTCAGTCTATTAGTCGCCTGTTTGCTCCCTCCGACCGTTAATCTTGGGGAGGTGTCGGCAGCAACGCTTTACCTCCAAAATGTCCGTTGCGCAGACGCCCACCCTCAAGAGTGCCGACTCCCAATATAACACCTCGGACGAGAAGAAGCTCGACGTGGAGTATGTCGATAACGCCTACGCCAACGGGCACGAGGCCGGGTTGAGCGATGCCCAGCGAACCCTCGTGATCGCCGCCGAGCAGGAGAAGGCAAAATCTCTGGGCACCTTCACCGCCATTCAGTATTACTGGGTCGCTTTCTTGTGGTCGCAGTACTGTTCGTTCGGCGCAATTCTGGTTGGCTATGACGGGACGGTAAGTCGATTCTGGTATCAAAGGCGCATGTTGCTTAGGCATACCGCTATCGCAGGTCACGGGCGCCGTCCTCTCCGTTCCTACTTTCCGTGAGACCCTGGGCGACTACATCGATGGACAGTACATCATCTCGGCGCCCTGGCAGGTATGTACCACGATGTATCGTCCGCTGCCTGAGAGTGTCGACTGACAACTGGCGCTTTGCTACTCAGGTTGGTTTCAATGTTGGCGGTACGGTTGCTTCGATCCTCGGCTCCGTCTTTTACCCATACCTAGGCGATCGTTTCGGGTGCGTTTGAAGAACCCCCTTTGCAGGTCCCCTTACTGACAACGCGGACACTCGCAGTCGTCGCGGCTGTCTTCTTTTCGCCTGCGTCGTCTCCATCAGCGCCATCTTCGTCGAGTTCTTCGTCATCCCGGGCAAGCAGGTCATGTGGTTCTTCGGCAAATTCGTCAACGGTATCGCCTGCAGTATCTTCGCCACCACATCCTCTTCCTACGCTATCGAGGTGTCACCGCTGCAGCTACGTGGAGTGACTACTGGCTCGGTCAACCTGTACATTGTTGTCGGTCAATTGTGAGCGTCGCCCCTTCCCCGCCGTTTGACAATCTGCGGGCTCACGTCTTTTGCCCAGCCTCTCCGCGCTAGTCATTCAGGCCTGCGGCAACAGAACAAGTCGTTCGGCCTATCAAATCCCCATCGCGGTCCAATGGTGCTTCTCCGTCTTCATCCTCGCCCTCCTGCCCTTCTGCCCCGAGTCGCCTTGGGTCTTGGTAAGGCAAGGCAAGATCGACAAGGCCAAGCACTCGCTCAAGCGACTTTACGGCAATACCGGAGACGATCTTGACATGCACCTGAAGGTCATCGAGGAGACTCTTGAGTTCGAAGCGAGGCTGCATGCCAATAGCCGATGGGCCGACATGTGGAAGTAAGTCATCAGATTTCTTGGTTCCCTCGCGGCGCTGCTCGTGCTGATCAAGCCCTCTTTAACACGAACAGGGGCACCGACCGCCGACGAACTTGGATCATCATGCTGCTGTACTTGTGCCAACAGGTCACTGGAGTTCAGTTCGTGCTTGGCTACTCCACCTATTTCTTCGAGTTGGCTGGTTTCACCACCAGTCGGGCTTTCGCTCTCAACGTCGGCACGTTGTCTTTGGCGGTGAGTCAACTCCTGTGATGGTGTCGTGAGTGGAACAGTTCCTGATGCCTCTTGCCACCTTTGCAGCTTGTCAGCAATCTTGCGGGTATTCTGCTCACCAACACGGCTGGAAGGAGGAACGTGTTCCTTGCAAGTGTATACGCTTGCACGATTGACACTCTCCTCATCGGCATCCTCTCCCTCATCAAGAACAGCACGCCAGCCGTTTGGGCCATGGCGATCTTTACTATGCTTTACATGTTGACTTTCCAGTTCGGACTGTGAGTAATCGGTCCTCGATCCTCAGATGTGGATACTGACACCTTCGTCGCATCGTTCAGTGGACCTTTGACCTACACCTACACCGCCGAGCTTGGATCCGCTCGTCTACGATCTAGGGTCATCGCGTGGGGCAACATGTGCAACCAGTTCTTCGGTTTGATCATTAACATCATCAACCCTTACATGATCAACCCCAACGAGGCCAACCTTCAGGGCAAGGTCGGCTGGCTGTTCGGAGGTATGAGCATCTTCGCCTCCGCCGCCGCTTGGTATTGGGTTCCCGAGACCGGTGGAAGAACCACCGACGAGTGAGTGACCACTTGATGGGGTATTGTTATCACCGAACTGTCGCTGAAACCGGCTCTCCGCAGACTGGACCTCATGTTCAGGAAGAAGGTTCCCTCCCTCAAATTCGGCAAGTACGAGATCACCCACGAGGACCGTCTCGAGATGGAGCAGGTCGACGGCAGAATATAATTCGTGTGGTCGTGCGATGTCGCACACAAGAAAAGATGGTTCGCAATGAGTGATTGGCTCCAAAGTACTAATTATGTCTTTGACATCTTGACATCCCTCCGGGATCGCTGTATGCAACGGATGTGGTCACGTTCTTCACCAGTCGGTCTCCAGTCACGCTGTAGATCCGCGTGCCATTTCGTTATCTCGGCGAATAATGTACGTAGCTGCGAGCTACGGCGGCTTCTCGTGGTCATCCATGATGATTGATCGACATTTGACAAGCCATCAAGAAAAAGATAATGCTTCCGCCCGAATCAAGTTCATCAATCAACAGCTCCCGCTTCCGGCTCTTCCCAGTCCAGCTCTGTGACCAAGCTGCCTCCCCCGTTGTTGACCACTTTATAAGCCTCCTTACCGGTGTCGAAGCGCACTCCTTATCGGCACCCGCCGATTGATCTAGCACCCACTCGGCAGTCGATCCCTGTTATCAGGCGTTCAACATCTGGGTGAAGGTGCTTGTTGATTTTGGGATTGTCAGGGTGCATGCATCCCAATCATCAATTTCGCTAAGTAAGGTGAGAGGAGTTTCAGCAAATGTTCCACCAGCTCTCACGGTCAGTTCACCCTTTTCAAGGCAAAGTCATCTTCACGATCCTTCCTTTCAAGTTCCTTTCCGTTTCGCTACCCCTACCTTTCTGTTCAATCCCGTCTATCGGATCCCCTTCAAGATATTGACCGGAGTCACAACGCGTACCGTAACCATCATTCACCCTACAGCCATCTTCTCCTTTATGCACAACGCCACGCCGACCCTCTTCGCCTCCCTGATCCCGGATTCATAAGCACCATGAACACTCGCAAACCGATCAGGATGTGTATGTTCCCCCGCAAACCCCAAAGATTCTTTCCAGATCGGCACAGCGAATTCTGCAAGATCTAGAGGCGAGGCGGGTATACCAGGTTGAGCGTTGTTGTCAGAAGGAGGTATGTAGGTATAAGATCCTCGAGAGAAAGGGTCGTTTGCCCATTGAGTGACCAGAGCGTCGATCGGTTCGGGAAGGTTGGTAGACGATGATTTTGTGAGATACTTCTTCACCAGTTTGTCCGCCCATCGGATGATTGTCGCTTGGTCCCCACTTTCGAGAGCTTTGCCTACAGACGCTCTTCACATCAGCTTGGGTTCCATGATGGATGACTAACCCGAAGAAGATGACGAGCTGAGGGGTCCCATCGATGAGCTCGAAGTTTTGTACCATCAAACATTGTGGTTTGAGGTCGGTTGGCGATCCCGGTGGATGTAAGGCTGATGGGTCGTCCGTTGTGGGAAAGAAGAGGAAGCTAAATAGTCAGCAGTCTCCGTAAATATTCCGGCTTACGTGCTACACTTCAAGTCGCGCCACCAGGAGTGATCGTAGCGTAAGGCAACTTTGGCTAATAGACCGTACCCCAAGTGATCGATCGCGTCGGCTTTCCGAGGCGGCAAGGGAGGGTCAAAGAGAGATGGGGAATGTTTGAGGACACCGAGTGGTAATGTGCAGATGATATGAGGAGCCGTATATGTCGCCTTATTGGTACAAACCTCAACGATCCCTACAAACAGTCAGAGAAGAACGACATTAACCCAATTGACAGAGGAGCTTGGCTGACCTTCTCCCTCCTTCCGTCGAACCTTCTCCACTACGGTATTCAGCCGTAGCTCTCTGCATTTCCCCGCCAAGTACTTCGTCACCCTTCCATAATTCCCACCAGTCACCAATCGATCCGGACCCATTGTCTCCCTCTCAAACCCCCACCACCTGAACGAAACTTCTTCCAGCTCCGCTCCGGTCCAGCCACTGAATGCACGCGCGAGGCTGGTCACTCGAAATCGATCTCGATTTTCCGGTAGATCATCGTATAGAGGTGAATTTCCGGCGAAGATATAGCTGCCAAGCGAGGCTGAAGAGGGGGGATTACCGGAGGAGGAAGCTTGCTTGGAATGCTCGAAGAATGCTTCCATTGTCTACACGATATCAGTACTGGCTCTGACAGTATATGTCTCTCTAAGTGAGACGTACGTTCAACTGAATTTGACCCATGGACTCATCCATGATCTCACCATTGGAATCAAACCCCATCGGCCGCATGGATCGTCATACGTTGGCTACGAGCTGGGTTCAGGTTCTCATTTAATTGATTGAGACTTACGATACCGAGCTTGGTGACGAGATCGTGGATCGGATTGTCATATCTCCCATGAACGAAGCTATCGAAAATGAGCTGATCTCCTAGGAACGCTCATGAGCGACCGACCTACCTCGCTCCCATATCAACTCTATCCCCATCCCGACCGATTGATCTCGAGTCGATCCTTCCACCGATCCTATCTCTCGCTTCGAGCACTACCACATCATGACCTTGGTCGGTGAGGTGAGAAGCTGCCGCGAGTCCAGAGACCCCTGCTCCGATGACGATCACATCATGATGGTGATCAGTCTCGCTTGGTCCAGAAAGTCTCATGAAATAGCAACACGTGAGTCGAGGACTCAAGGCGGGTAGTTGTTGCAGAGGTGAGAGCTAAAAAGTCGGGTAGGAAAGGTCAGGTGTTGCATAAACAGTTGAGACCGATTTGAACAAAGGATTTATGGCTGCATCATCTCGGGGCAGCTCCTTTAGGCGCGTTATTCCTTGCAAGCCTGAAATATGGTGATTGAGCAGAACCTCGGCGTTCACCTCGTGCTTCCTCGTCGCCGGTCCATGCGGAATTGTGATTCGATTACACACCTCTTCCTTCACTTCGATAAGACCCATACAGTACCGTGGAGTTCAGTGTGAATGCTGAATAGGGGCGCTGGGGAAGTCTTTCCGTCATTGCGTATCAACTCTTCCCGCCCTGTACGTCTTCCGCCGGCGGATGATGCTTGCTGTCTCTAACAAAGCCTCCAGGTCGATCGACACTCCCAACGGACGCCATGCCCTCGGACAAATCTTCTGAGAAAAGCTCTCACGTCGACCCTCCCGCGAGTGTGATCGACCAATCCCGGCGAACCGGCGCAGCACCCCTCGGCCACCCCATCACGCCCATCTCCCCGACCTCTTCTTCCTCTATAACAAACGACGATTCCCATCTTTCCCCTCAACCAATCTCATCTACCTCTCATGCCTCGCGCCCTCAATCTGTTCAATCACTGTCCTCCACCATCAGTCACGCCTCCTCATCCTCAGTCTCCCTACCAACCACAGTATCTCCCGGTCGAACCCGTCGTCCTTCCGATGATTCTTTAGCGACCGATACCACAAGCGAGTTGGAGACGGGGATCGAGGGGGTCGCACCTAAAAGGCAGATAGAGTTCGAGAGAAACTTCGCAGAGACTATACGACAATCGAATCAATCGGATGATGTTGATGCCATTCGAGTGGTGATGACCCGAGCTGCGGATCTTCAACGAAAACTCCTAATTCACGGTCGATTATACCTCACCAAAACACACCTGTGCTTCCATTCAAACATCCTTGGCATCAAGACTGACAATACACTGGTTCTGAAGGATATCATCTCGATCGAGAAGGGAACGACGGCGGGGTTAATCCAAAATGCTATCAATATCACGCTTTTCGATGGGGATGGGGATGGGGATGGGGAGGGGGAG
>JAABUH010004160.1_pt1 | contig 11868 bp, 12 predicted proteins | sample 5559121 | NCBI WGS metagenome assembly JAABUH01 (sample SAMN10711871, study PRJNA513364) | rock metagenome | isolation source: Antarctica rocks | place: Antarctica: Victoria Land, Battleship Promontory nord | collected 2015-12-28 | reverse complement strand
CGGAGAACTCGCGCGCGCACACAACGACGCCATCTGCCGCACCCTCGACCCCACCGAACGGGACCAGCTACGCGCCCTACTCACCCGGATCGCCGACGACCACGACCTCACCCCCGGGGTGCACCCGGGCTACCGCAACATCTGACCGCCGCCAACGGATCGCCGTCGCCGAACCGATCACAGACACCGCCGCATCCACCCAACCCAAGCCGGGGACCCGCCACCGGCTTGTCAGGTTTCCTCGGGGTCGCCACACGGGTCACGCAGCGGGCGCAGGCCCGCGTCGGGGGCCAGCGCGGGGAAGGCCGTAGCGGCCCAGCTCGTTGACGTGGGCATGCCCGAGTGGGGACAAGCGGGCAGCGTCCTGCTCGGACACCAGATGGCCGTGGGCGCGGCGTTCGGTGACGATCGCGTCGGTGTAGCGGGTGTTCCAGAGGGTGACCGCGTTGAGCGCGATGCCCAGCGCTCCCAACTGGTTTTCTTGGCCTTCCCGGTATTTTTGGTAGATCTGGCCGCGTTTGCCGTGGCAGATCTTGCGGGCCAGGCGGTGCCGGGATTCCTGCACGGTGGTCTGGGTGTTGACCGCCCTGCGGTGGGTGTCATCGACGGGGTCGATCATCGCGAGCAGGTGCTGGGTTTTCGCGATCCGCCCGTACTCGATGAAGGCCTGCCCCAGCGGGGTGGGGTGCCCGTCGCGGCCGAGCATCCGCAGCACGTCATAGGCACGGACCTGGTGGGTGATCAGCGACCCGGCCACCCGGAGCATGTCGGGCCAGGCGGCGGTGATCTTGGCGAGGTTGACCTTGTTGCGGGCGATCGCGTTGAGCGCCCCGTAGTCGGGCTCCGGGTCGCCGGGCCAGGTGGCCCGCCAGTAGCGGGTGTCGCCGATGTCGGCGATGCGTGGCGAGAACCGGTAACCCAGCAGCGTGAAGACCCCGAACACCATGTCGGAGTAGGAGGCCTCGTCGGTGGCGATCAGGTCTGGTTTGGGTCCGCCATCAAGGTTGAGCAGCACATCGAGGATGTACAGGCTGTCGCGGGGGGTGCCCGGCACGATCTGCGCACCGATCCCCGATACCTGGTCGTTGACGGCATTGAGCCAGGTCAAACCTCGTTTGTAGCCGAAGTACTTCGGGGAGGGCCCGGCGTTCAGGGTGCGCACCGGGACCACGAACCGCAGCCCATCCACCGAGGCCAACAGCCCACCACCCCACAACCGGGCCTGCGGTACCTGCGCCTGGGCGGTGATGAGCGCAACGTTGGCGGCGGTGTGGGTCTCGGCCCGCACATAGTTCTGGTCGAACCTTGCGGACCGCCAGGTCCGGCAACCCGCGCACCGCGGCGAGGACCTTCCCACCGCCGGTCGCCGCGGCCAGCGACCCGCAACCACTCAGCAAGGCCAGGAAAGGGCGCACCGTACGGTAGCGCTCACCCAGCACCACCCGCATCGCCGACTCCGCCGTACCGTCGTCCTCGGGGACCAGCTCCTCCACCACGGCGGCCGCGCGGGCGAGCGCCTCGCGGGTGCCGACCTGCTCGAGCACCGCCCAGATCGCGGGGGCATCCAACCCGGTGCCGGCCTGCGCGGCGGTATCCAAGGCCTGGAACAGTTCCCGGTGGGCCACGGCCAGCAGCCGCGACGCCCGTTCCAGGCGCGGCAACGACGCCAACCGTTCGGTGGCCGAGGCGGTGCGGGCCGGGTTGATCAGCCTCGTGGCCATCAGCAGGGCGAACAGATCCAGTGCATCATCGATCGCGACCGCGTCCAGATGGCGGGTCATTGCGAGCAGGGTTGCGGTGCGCCGCGGTTCGGCCAGCTCCTGCAACGCAGTGGCCTTGCTCGCCAACCCGTGCCGGGCCAGGGCCGTGATCCGGTTAGCCGGCACCATCGAACAATCCGCCGCCCGCACCCGCAGCCCCTCCAGATCCGCGGCCCGGTCCAGGGCCTTGACCAGGCCCGGACCCGACACCCGGGTCGGTGCCCGACGCCAGGACTCCATCTCGGAGAACCGGAACCCCTCCGGCACGGCCAGCGACGCCCGCAGCCGCCCCGGCAGCATCGGGTCCACCGCAGTGGCCGCCGCCGCGAGACTGGTGTGCATCCGCTGCGCCGCGGCCTCGCGGACCGTGCGAACCAACCGGGTCAGCACCGTAATCCCCGGCAGCAGCACCCGGTGACGCCGCAACCACCCCACCCCATGGTCGAACAACGCCCCCGGACCCTCGACGTGGGTCCACTCCCGCCCATCCAAGAACTGCCGCAGCTGCGCATTCGCTTCGGCGTCCTCGAACACCCGGAACCCGTAGGCGTCCCGGATCTGCCAGACATGCTCATACGCCGTCATCGGCCGGTCGGTGTAACGCTTGACGCACGAGGCGTCGGCGATGCCCAACTGGGCGGCCACGTACTCCGCCACCGGCCACGGCACATCCAGCGGGTCCTCCAGGAACCTGCCAATGAAGCGCACCGTGGTCGCCTGCAACATCAGCCCGAGCCGGTTGTGCTCACCCCGGCGATGACCGATCAGCTTCCTGTCGACGTCATCAAGGACGAAGAACCGCTCCAGATCAGCCCGCGAAGGCACCCCATCGAAACGCCCGTACCCGGCGACCTGCGCATCAGTCAGAAAATCCAGCGGCATGCTCCGCGGACCGTAGACCTACCAACCACCCCGGCCAGCGGTCAGGGCTCCAACGTCGCTCCTTGACCGGGACCCAAGCACATCGTTAGCGCTAACGGCTGTACGGATCCTCCTCGACCCCCGAAGCCATGGCCCCGCAGAATGAACGGCTCACGGCCTCGGTCGCTCGTGCTGACGATGGTCACGTGAAGCACGGTTCCATCACCGCAAGCGGATCGGCGATGGTTCGTCGATCAAGCCGTCCTGAGTGGGACAGTGGGGGCGGGGTCGTGCTCGCTCCGATCCGGCTCACGGCGCGGGCGCCAGCAGCTGGCTGACGGAGAAGGTTGCGCCTTCGGGATCGGCGAGTATGGCGGTGCGGAAGCCGATGTCGGTGTCGTGCGGCGCGACCAGTACCCGTCCGCCGCGCGCAGCGGCGGTGCGGGCCGTGGTGTCGGCGTCGGCGACGCAGAAGTCCACCGCCCACTCGGGTGCAGCGTCGGGCTGTGCGGGTTCCATCGCGGCGACGACGTCGCGAGGCACGGGCTGCTGCGGCTCGCCGCCGACGTAGCCCGGCAGACGCCACATCGTGGCCGGGCCGAACGGCTCAGCCTGCCAGCCGAAAACGGCCCCGTAGAACGCGGGCGCCGCGTCCGGGTCGGGAGTGCGTAGGGTGCTCATGGCCCACGCGGCGCGCGGTCTCCTCGACGTCGGCGACGCAGACGTTGGTCATCCACGCGGACGCTGCGTCCTCGGGCAGCGTCCCGATGCCGGCGACGCGGGCGCCGTCAAGGGTGGCCTCGTAGTACGGCGAATCGTCGGGGCCGCCCGGGCCGGTGAACGCCCAGCCGAACACTGGGCCGTAGAAGTCGCGGGCGGCGTGCGGGTCGGCCGCGAAAACGGCGACCCAGCAGGGCACGCCGGGCAGGTAGGTCGTTCGAGTGCTCATGATGTCCTCCGTCCTCAAGCGCCCGCGCCGAGGGAGCTGCCACCGCCGCGAAGCGCTAGTGTCTACGCGGGGCAGCAGGTGTCGCGCTGAGGGCAGCGACGGACGCGATAGGCTTGGACACCGAGGAGGAGTCCGGTGCCGGAGCGCGGCTGCTGGGGGCGTCTCTCGGTGCGCTGTCGACCACGGCGCATCTGGCCCTGCTGCCGGGCGAGGCGGTACCCGCCTCCGCAGCGGACCCCGCTGGTCCCGCCGATGCCCGCGGCGATCTCCCGCTAATTCCGGGGCGTCGTGGCGGTGAGTGGGTTCCCGGGGCGGACGTGGAGCACACCGAACTCGGGCGCGGGTGGGTGATGCGCCGCGTAGCGGCGGTCGACTCGCTCTCCAGGCTGGCCGAGGTGGCCGTGCGCTTCGAGGTCGCCGGCTCCCTTACCGCCCGACAACTGCGCTTCACCGTCGGCGACCCGCACCTGACCGCGGCGGTGCCGGCGCCCGTGCAGCCGGTAGCCGGTGCAGAGGGCGGCCCGGCATTGGCCGCGCCGTGAGCCGTTGCGTGATCCGGCCCGGACCAAGCACACTGCCCGATCACGGTGCGGCCGCGGCCTCTGCGAGCCGTACCGCCCCGGCGACCGGGGGTTCGGTCAACGTCGACACCGGGGCGTCGGGCAGCGTGGCATGGACGCGTGCGCGCACCGCCCGGGCGAGTGGTGCATAGCCGGTGAGCAGGCCGCCGGCGAGGACCACGGGTAGGTCCGCCGCACTGTGCAGGCGCGCCGCCGCGGTGTCCACCAGGGTGGCCAGCTCGTCGGCCGTGTGGGCGAGAATCACCTCCGCGGCCGGATCCACAGAGTCGAGCACCTCGCCGGCGTGGCGAGCCCAGCCGTCCGGGTTGGGGTGGTCGTAGAAGCGTTGCACGAGGTCGGGCACGTCGTGCGCACCGGTCGCGGCGAGCAGGCCCCGGCCGAGCTCCCCCAGTTCCACCCCGCGGTCCTGGCGGTCGGCGAGCTCGCGTACGGCGGCGCGGACGGTCCAGTAGCCGCTGCCCTCGTCGCCGAGCAGGTAGCCCCATCCGCCGGCCCGGACCACGCGCCCGGCCGCGACGCCGACGGCGGTGGAGCCGGTGCCCCCGATCAGCGCGATCCCCTCGTCCAGACCCGCGGCGGGCAGCACCAGCCGGGCGTCGTTGACGACGAGGACGGTGCCCGAGCGGGTCAGCGGTGCCAGGGCCTGGGTGAGGAAGTTGCGGGCGTCGGTCGAGCCGCTGCCGGCGGAACCGACGCAGATCGCGTCCACCGGTCCGAGCTCGGGGAGCCCCAGTCGTGCGGCCAGCTCGGCCAGCGCGGTGTGGGCGCGTTGCGCACCGGCGGCGGTGAGGCTGGCGCTGCCTACGTCGGCCTCAGCCACGGTGTGACCGTCGCGGGCCAGCCGCGCGCGGCTGTGCGTGCCACCGATGTCCAGGCCCACCACGACACTCATCGCCGCACGACCCGTTCGCGTGCCGGGTGATGGAGCAGACCCTGCGGGTCGTGTGCCGGGCGTCCGGCCCGCAGCACCGCCGCCACCGACAGATCCCGTTCCAGCACCACGAGGTCGGCCTCAGCCCCGGGTCCCAACCGTCCTCTGGTCGGCTCGCCGATGACCCGAGCGGGGGTGGCCGTCGCCGCCGTCACCGCCGCGGGCAGCCCCACGCCGGCGTCGACGAGCACCTTCACGGCACGGTCCATGGTGAGCACGCTGCCGGCGAGGGTGTCCGGTGCCTCGGCGAGGGCGACCCGGCTGCCTTCGAGGATGACGTCGAGCTGGCCCAGCCGGTAGCGCCCGGGCGGCAGGCCGGTCGCCGCCATGGCATCGGTGACCGCGGTGACGCGGTCCGGGGCCGCGGCGAGGACCCAGGCCAGCACCGCGGGGTGGATGTGTATCCCGTCGGCGATGATCTCGACGCTGACCCGGGGATCATCCAACGCCGCGACGACGGGGCCGGGACGACGGTGGTGCACCCCGGGCATCGCGTTGAACAGGTGCGTCACGTGCCGCGCACCGGCATCGAAGGCCCGTTTCGTCGTCTCCCAGTCAGCCTCGGTGTGGCCGACGGACACCACGAGCCCCTCGGCCGCGGCGGCACGGATGAGGTCGAAGGCGCCCGGCAGTTCCGGGGCCAGCGTCACCAGCCGCACCGTGCCGCGGGCGGCGTCGAGCAGCGCCGCGAACTCGGACACGCTCGGGGCCCGCAGCGCTTGGGGGTCCTGCGCCCCGGCCCGACCGGGTGCCACCCACGGGCCTTCCAGGTGCGCACCCAACACAGACGCTGCCTCCGGTACCGGGTGTGCGCCCGCCGCGGCGACGCCGCGTACCGCCGCGGTCAGCCGGGCCGGGGTGTCGGCGACGGTGGTGGCCAACAGCGCGGTGGTGCCGTGCCGGAGGTGGCAGCGGGCCACGACCCTGACGGAGGCCGCGACCTCCTCCGGGGTGGCACCGTTGACCTGCGCGCCGTCGCCTCCGTGCACGTGCAGGTCGACGAACCCTGGGGTGAGCGCGCGCGCGCCGAGGTCGAGCACCGCAAGCCCCGACGGTGGACACCCGGATCCGACCGCGTCGATCCGGGCACCGCGCACCGCCACCCAGCCCGGTCGTAGTCGCTGGTGCGGGGTGAGTACCTCCTCGGCCCGCAGCACCCACGCATCGGCGGGACCGCTCACTTGGCGCTCGGCTGGTCACCACGCACGGCTGCGCCCTTGCCCACCCAACGGCCGCCGTTTTCCCAGTACAGCCGGATCGACTCCAGGGGGCGCCCCTTGGTCTCGGGGGCGAGGACGAACACGAACACGAACGACAGCAGCGAGAGCGCCCCGAAGATGGTGAAGGTGGCGATGCCCCCGATGCTGCCCAGGACCCCGAGGAAGAACTGGGCGATGAGCACGTTGCCGACGAGGTCGGCGGTCAGCATCGCCGACGCGCCGGTGGAGCGGAGCCGCCCGGGGAAGCTCTCCGACGCGTACACCCACACCATGGCACCGAAGCCGAAGTCGAACCCGCAGGTGAACAGCAACACCCCGGCGAACGCGAGGGCGCTGGCCCCCCCGGTCAGGTCCCCGGCGAACACGACCGCGAGCAACACGTTCGCCGCGATCATGGCGACGATGCCCGAGAGCAACACCCGGCGCCGCCCGATACGGTCGACGAGCAGCACAGCGGCCACGGTGGCCACCAGCGCCGCGAGCTGGATCAGGGCGGGAACCAGCAGCAGTGCGACGTTGCCGGTCAGCCCGACCTTCGTGAAAATCAGGGGCGTGAAGTAGATGATGGCGTTGATCCCGGTGATCTGGACCAGGAAGCCCAGCGACACCACGAACACCGTGGCCCGCCGGTAGGGGCGGCGCACCATCTCCGCCAGCCGCCCGCCGTGCTCCGCGTGCAACGCCTCCTCGATCGCGTTGAGTTCACCGTCCACATCCATGTCCGGATCGATGCGCTGCAGCGTGTGCAGCGCCTCCGTGCGGCGCCCCTTCATCATGTACCACCGGGGTGTGTCGGGCAGGCGCAGGAGCAAAATCCCGACCGCGGCGGCAGGGAAGGCCGACAGCCCGAGCATCCACCGCCAGGCACCGAACGGTGCCAGTGCATAACCCACGAAGTAGGCCGCCATGATGCCCGCGACGGTGGCGACCTGGTAGCTGACCAGCAGGCTGCCGCGGATCTTCGGGGGACTGGACTCGGCGATGAACACGGGCGCCGCGACCGTGGACAGGCCAATGGTGATACCCAGCCCGGCGCGGGCCGCGTCGAGCCACACCAAGTTTTGCGCCACGGCGGAGAGGATGGCGAAGACCACATAGCCGACGGCGATCCCGACCATGGTGAGTTTGCGTCCCACCGCGTCGGTGACCCGTCCCGCGGCCAACGCACCGGCGATCATGCCCAGGGCCACGGCGGTGGCGATCGAGGACGTCCCCGCGGTGGAGAGGTGAAAATCGCCCGGCACGAACAGCAATACGCCGGCGATGACGCCGGTGTCGTAGCCGTAGATGATGCCGACCGCGGCCGCGCTGATCGCCACAACCAAACCGAGACGGGAGCGCAGCGGCGCGGCGACTTTGGGGGATGTCGATGTCATGAGGGTGCCTCTCCAGGTGTGGGTGGAGTCCGGGTGTCTGCCGGTCGGTCCAGGGCCGCCCGGAGCCGACCGTGGTGGCGGCGCAGCGCGGACCGGGCGGCGCCCGGCCCGATATCTCGTATCGCCATGACGATCGCGGTCTTCACCTCGCCGTCCGCTTCGTGCAGGAGCCACGCGGCTTGTTGCTCGTCGGTGTCCGTGGCTGCGGCGACGACCCGCCGTGCCCGGTCGCGCAGCTTGTCGTTGGTCGCCCGCAGGTCGACCATGAGATCGCCGTAGGTCCGCCCGCACCGGATCATGACCAACGTGGACAGGGCGTTAAGCGTCACCTTCTGCGCGGTGCCGGCCTTCAGCCGGGTCGAGCCGGTCACGAACTCCGGGCCGACCAGGGTCTCGACCGCCAGCTCGGTCACCGCCGCCAGCGGGGTGTGCGGATTGGCGACGACCGCCACCGTCAGCGCGCCAACGGTCCGGGCCGCCTCGGCCGCCGCCACCGTGTACGGGGTGGCCCCGCTCGCCGAGATCGCCACGACCGCGTCGGCCGCGCACACCTGGGCCCGGGCGATGTCCGCACGGGCCGCACCAGGGTCGTCCTCCCCGCCTTCGATGGGCTCCACGAGAGCTGCCGAGCCGCCGGCGAGCAGTGCGATCACCCGTTCGGGTTCCAGTCCGAACGTCGGCACGCACTCCACCGCGTCGAGCCAACCCAATCGTCCTGCGGTACCCGCGCCGACGTAGATCAGCCGTCCCCCGCGCCCGAAGCGCTCCGCCACCGCATCGACAGCCGCCTGCAACTGCGGGGCCGCAGCCTGCAGTGCCTGGAGCCCAGAGAGCTCCCCGTCGAGGAACTGCGGGACCAGCGTCTCGGTCGGCTGCAGATCCAGCTCCGCGGAGCCCGGTCGGCGTGACTCGGTCACCAACCCCGCCGAGGGGGCACGTGAGTCCTCCTTCGGAACCATCAGCACCACCTTCGCAGGCCGGAACGTGCCCATAATAGAGGCGGATCCACAATAGGGGCGGATCCAATAGAAGAACACCCGAGGCAGGCAATCGAGGAGGCGAGATGGAAGTCGTCATCGTGCCCGACAAGACCACCGGCGGGAGGCTGGTGGGCCGGGCCATCGAGGCGCTGCTGACCCGGCAACCGGCCGCCGTCCTGGGCGTGGCCACCGGCAGCTCACCGCGGCCGGTCTACGACGACCTGATCACTCGGTACCGGGCGGGCACGCTGTCCGCGGCGCACGCCCGGGGCTTCCAGCTCGACGAGTACGTCGGCCTGCCAGCCAACCATCCCGAGTCCTACCACGCCGTGATCGCCCGGGAAGTCACCGATCAACTGGGCTTCGCACCCGGCGCCGTGACCGGCCCCGACGGGTCCTCCGCCGACCTACCCGGGGCGTGCGCCGCCTACGAACGGGCCATCACCGAGGCCGGGGGCATCGACCTCCAGCTGCTCGGCATCGGCAGCGACGGACACATCGGGTTCAACGAGCCGGTGTCCTCGCTCGCCTCGCGCACCCGGCTCAAGACTCTGACCGAGCAGACCCGCCGGGACAACGCCCGCTTCTTCGACGGCGACCTCGACGCCGTGCCCCACCACGTGCTGACCCAGGGCATCGGCACCATCCTCGCCGCGCGACACCTCGTGCTGGTGGCCTGGGGCACGGGCAAAGCCAACGCGGTCGCCCGTTGCGTCGAGGGTCCGGTCACCGCCCTGGTGCCTGCCTCGGCGCTGCAGCTGCACCCGCATGTCACCGTCGTGGTGGACGAACCCGCCGCCGCCGAGCTCGCACTGGCCGAGTACTACCGGGCCACCTGGGCGGCGAAGCCCGCGTGGCAGGGCCTGTAACCCCGACCGAACCCGGCGTCGCACGGATCCGGGTCGGCGTGGTCGGCCTCGGGAGCATCGCCGAGCGGATCTACCTGCCCCTGCTGACCCGGGACGAGCGGCTTGAGGTGGTGGGTCTGGTCAGCCGCCGCACCGAGGTGCTTGCCGCGCAGGCGCGGCGCTACCACGTCCCCGCCGCGGGCACCGACCTCGACGCCCTGCTCGCGCGCGCACCCGAGGTGGTGTTCATCCACGCCGCCACCCACGCCCACCCGGGCCTGGTCCGCCGCTGCCTGCGGGCCGGTGTCCACGTCTACGTCGACAAGCCACTGGCCTACGACCTCGAGACTGCGCAGGAGCTCGCCGCACTGGCCGATCGGCACGGGCGCCTGCTCGCGGTCGGCTTCAACCGCCGATTCGCCCCGACCTACCTGGCGGCGCGCGACTGGCTCATCGAGGTCGGTGGGCCGGAGCTGATCGTGGCCGGTAAGCACCGTGCCGCGGTGCACGAACAAGATGCGCGCACCGCGGTATTCGACGACCTGATCCATCTGCTCGACCTGCTCACGTGGCTCAGTGACGCCGAGCTGGATCTCACCGACGCGCAGCTGCAGGTGGATGCCGAGGGCCGCTTCCTGCTGGCCGTGGGCGGCACGCGTCCGGCCGGGCGAACCGGTCCGCTGGGACGATTCGCCATGTGCCGCACCGCCGGAGCGGACACCGAGGCGATCACCCTGCACGGGCACGGCCGCTCAGCGCAACTGATGGGGCTCGAACACGGGCACCTGCAGGACCACACGGGCACGCGAACAATCGGCAGCGACCCCTGGGAGCCGGTCGCAACCCGACGCGGCTTCACCGGCCTGCTCGACGACGTCCTGGCCGGGCTGCAGAATCCGGCCGGGTGCCGCGTCGCCGCCACGCGAGTACTGGGCGCTCACCGCCTTGCCGAACAGGTGCTCCAGTCCGCCGGACCGAGCCCGGCGTAGCAACTCGACACGAATTTCGGCTCCAGCATCCTGTCGACAGACATACCGAGTTCCGTTTGCGGATCCCCTTACGAAACCAATCAGCGTCGGCCGACTCGCTCGTGCTCGTGGCACATGGGAAGCCGACGTGCTCCGCTTCGCCCACGACCTGCTGGTGCCCCCGACCGGATGCCGCAGGCGGCCAAGCCGTCGAGGCCCAATGATGAGCGGTGATTGCGCTGGTTCAGCGTTCCCTGCTCTGGGTGCGGGCCTGGTCCCGGTTGGTGATGGGCTGTTTACGGCTGGTCCCCAGCCGTGCGGGGATCGCCGATGAAGGATCACTGCTGTAGGCCTTGCCCGCCAGCTGCGCCGCCGGCCCACCGCCCTGCCAGGCACCGTCGGGGTGCTCGGCCGCCTCTATTTCCGCGGCGTCGTCTTGGCGGGCTGCGACCTCGCCGAGGGCCTGCTCCCGGGTGGTTTCGGCTTCCAGTCGGCGGGCGTCGGGATCCCGTTCGAGCTCACCAGCCCTGACGTCGGCGTCCTGGCGGACCTGCTCGGGGTCGACGACGGTGGGGGTGAAGGACTGCCCACTCGGCTGCTGTCCTTCCCGTGGAGGCAGCAGGATCTCGGCGGGATCAACGCCCCGGGCCCGAACCTGGTTGTCCAGCTCGGCGCGGTAGAGGGGCCCGGTGTCGGGGTCGACGTGGGCGTTGGCCCATTTTTCGGCGAGGTCCAACTGGAAGGCGGGGGCCTGCGTGGAGTGCGCGGCGCTCGCGGCGGCGGCCGCGTACTCGTCCTCGCGTTCCGCGGTGACGTTGCTGGTGCGGGCGGCGCTGGCGCGAATCGCTTCCAGCTCCCGTTCCTGGCGTGCTGGGTCTGGCTGCGTGAGCAGACCGTTGGGGTCGGGTCCGGTGGGGGAGGCCGCGGGATCGTGGTGCGCCCCGCGCCAGGCTTGCCGTTCGCGCTCAGCCATCTCCCGTTCCTGCTGGCGCAGTTCGTGTTCGCGTGTGCGTTCGCGGGCTTGGGCGATGATCAGGGCGGCGCTGAGCAGAGCTTTCAGCTCCCGCACCCCGTGGGCCGTTGCCTCGTTCATGTCAGTCATTGCTCTGCACTCCTCTGCTGTGTCCTGGACCGGGTGCTGGGCTGGGCGGGGTCGCTTCGGCGCGGGGCGGGGTGAAGTTCAGCCAGTCGGCGGGCATGGGTTCGACTCTGAGGCCGGCGGCGTCGCCTTGGTGGCCTTTGCCTTGGCTGCACGCCCCGAACGGCCCGTTGGCGGCGGTGAGCACCTTCATGTGGGGGTCGAAGTGCTCCAACCACCACTGGTTGACCTGGTCGGGGTCGCCGTGACAGGCCTCCCACGCCCGCCACAATCCGGTGAGCCGGGAGAGGGGCTC
>JAABUH010004157.1_pt1 | contig 11871 bp, 11 predicted proteins | sample 5559121 | NCBI WGS metagenome assembly JAABUH01 (sample SAMN10711871, study PRJNA513364) | rock metagenome | isolation source: Antarctica rocks | place: Antarctica: Victoria Land, Battleship Promontory nord | collected 2015-12-28 | reverse complement strand
CAATCAATCAATCAATCAATCAATCAATCAATCAATCAATCAATCAATCAATCAATCAATCAATCAATCAATCAATCAATCAATCAATCAATCAATCAATCAATCAATTTACATTTCCTGTCTTTGGGACTCATCAGGGGAGTCAACAGACAATAACTGGGAAAACAGCATACACTAAGCACTAAATGTTCAAGGCGTTCAACAATAAAGCACCAAAGAAACTGCTGTAGTGATGCTGTAATGAAGGAGGGCGCTAGTACTGCGACGCCATACGCTCTACACTAATCTAGCTCTACAAAGTTCAGAAGCCAAGCTAAAAGTGGACTAGCCAAAACAGATTGTCTTTGTGCAAAACAAGTCTTGAGATAACTGCCTACCACATTGGGTTGGTCAGTAGCCAGAAAAGCTGCTACTGAAGATGAGGCCTGGTGGAAAAGGTGGCTGTACTGCTGACGTATGTGACTGTATGCGGGGCAGTTATACAGAAAATGGTGTTCGTCTTCAACTGAGCTAGACATGCACACAAGACAGACCCTTTTCTCTCTGCTGCGTTGTTCACTATCTTTGCCAAAGCAGCTTGTGTCAACATGTAGGCCATGGCAACCACACCTGAATCTACTGATCAGTCTGTGGGGACAGCATCTGACAGTAGACAAATAGTCAGAGTACTGGTAAACTGAATGATTGGCTTTGTAAACAGTCCTGTAGAGTTGCAAGCTGCTATGGTCTGTGTCAAAAAGAAAGTCCTCAACCCAGCGCGCTTTTTCTTGCTCAACAATGATGGAAATATCTAACTCGTCATACAATGCTGACTGCTATACCACATGATGTTCATTTGCGTCTAGCAACTGTGTTGGATCGCTTTCTGTGGCGCGTGCGCTGAGCCACAGAACGCTTCTTGGCTCCAGGCTCATCTGACAGCCAGCTATACTCTGTGCTTGCTGAACTTGTGACTTCAGCAGTACTGACACCATTTTTTTCAGCATCAAAGTCAGCAGCAACATCAGGACAAACAGTCTCCAAAGAATTGCACTCACACAGCTTTTGCCCAACAAAGCAAGGACATCCTCTTGCCTGCTTGCCAGATGTTCGACTATTTGGGGAAGCCTGCCAATTGTGCACCTTGCCTTGTGGACACTCTCGGCAGCACCACCAGATGAGTTTATTGCTTCTTAATGTCGTGTTGTCAGGCAAGTTTCCATTCTCGCTGTTTCTGTCATGGTCCCATTGCTCCAGCAATGTATGCTTTGCCCTTGCAAGAGTAGGATGCTTCTGCCTAGAGCCGTCTGCTTTCCTGCTGCCGTTTGCCTTGGCGCACTTGGGGCACCCAGTCTTGCCACGTGTCTTGTTCAATACTGAAGCCTGCCATTCGTGCAAGCAAGCGTTGCGCTTCCTGTGGGCCCTCATGTTGCTGCAGGCACTCACTTGGTCTGAAGAAATTGGATGGTTCTTCTTGGCATCCCAAAGCAAGGCAACCTGTGGTGCCTTTGTGGCCAGTGTGTTGTGTTGGCATACTTCTGTGCCTGAGCAGAAAGGACAGCCTGACCCTTGGCTCCTGCTGTGCATATAGGCTTCCCAAACATGTGGAAGACCCTCTGGGCACTGATCACATGACCACCATACCTTGTGATGGCTGTATGGCTTTATGAGAATGTCACCAAGATGTCGGTTGAGCTTTTCATGCCACTGTCCCTGATGCTCTTCTGCAAGCAGGCTGGTGTCGGGGCCAACCCCATTTTGCTGCTGATCTTGCTGCTGTGGCCTACTGTCAGTGCTGCCATTAATGCCATATGCATGCCCTGCAGATCAGCATGCATGCATGAGTCCTAGTCAGCATTGAAGAGCAGACACTTATGCATTTGACATGCGCAGGCTTAGCTGGCTTGCCAAGTCAAGTGACACACCTATGCAAGACAAACAAACGGTCGTATGCGTACTTTCGTGTACACACTGAGCACCTGTCCGGAGCTTTTGTGCGTAGCTGATGCCGCCGCCGCCTGACGCGGTGGTGCCCTTGCGAGGTTCGCCTGAAGGCCACTGCCAGGTCTGAGACCTGGTTGTTATTTGCAGCAGTCGTGAACCGCCATTTACTCTTTATATTTGTGCTGCAAAAGCACTCGTAGCAAACCTGATATGCAGGGCGTTAACAGACAGCGTCGCTCCCCCACCACTCGAGTGTAGCATGTTCTGATCACAGCACGGAGGATTCGCTGCCTGGTACCGCGGAAGTGTGCGAGCAGAAATCATTCGAACGAGAAGGTTGCAGTGCTTTCCGTAGCCGCTCACGCAGCCGCTGGTGCCATAGGCAGCCTGCAAACCTAGCATGCTTCGACATGATCTGCCTGTAACGCCAGCTAACGCTTGCCAGCCATCCAACTTGTTCAGCTGACGAGCAGAAAAGGTCATGCTGCAGATGGCAAACAAAGGTGACATGCCAGATCCGGAACGGGGACATTAGTGCCTATCGTGTTGAATGCAGCTGATCTGTGGACCCTGTCAACATCAGCAGCAGGCTTACAAACTGAGCTGGAAGCCTTGCAGGATTTCTGCAAGCTCAGGCTTGCTAGGTAAGCTTAGCTTGCTGCCGACAGCAGCCTGCACTGAAAATTATCTTTAGATGAAACCAGCACTATAACTCTGTACTCAGCAGCTAAAGATAAGCCTGTGCTTTCTTCTATATCTCTGTTACAAGCCACATGCGCGTGCTAATACAAGCGTTTGCACCTGAGTCTATTCCTGGCACTCTGACTGTGAGTTACTAGGACTTTAGAGCACTGCTGCTAGCCTGTGTACACACTCTTGCTCTTTGCTTGCTGAAGACTCTAGTGCGACACATTCAGCATCCAGCTTCTGCCACTCCTGCATAACAACACAGCAGATTGTTTCTGGCTCATCATCATCAACACTAAGATTGCACATCCAGGAGTGATACAGGCCTGCCTGGGCCATACAGACGAGAACAAGTACCACCAAGCAATTCTTTGACAACCTGCCACCCGCTAGCTCTCTGGCCAGCACAGCGTGGTGGATGCCCAGCCATGCAAATCAAAGCATGCAGGTGCATGCATGCATGCTAATGATCAAGGCATTCATTGCACTGAAGCATTTGCACTGGTAAAAACCACTGCACTGTGCATTGATCAAAGCTGCAGTGGAAAGCATAGTGGCACAAGTGTGCCAGCGGTAGATGATGCACAGCGTGTTGCGCAACTGCTGGGTACCTGCACCCTAGGACTGGCAGCAAATGAGCCCCAATTGTGAATACCTGATGATTTACAAAAACCTTCAAAGTCAGACTGATACCCAGAGAGACTTCAGCGCCTCTTTTGATCAGAAAGCGTCCACCCTGTCTCTGGTTGATGGCATCACCTTGACGGCATGAGCAGCAATCATGCATGGGTACCCATCAACGCTGTTCGGATTGTGACTGACATGATGGCATTGCTGTGCTCAGCAGAATTTTGTTGATGCACAGGCCCGTGACTGCAAGCTCAAGCAGCAGCCAGATCAGCCCACGCAAGCGCAGCTGAAACATGGCTGCTCCAAAGACATACAGGCACCATGTGTGAGCAGCACCATCAGCATCACTAGTTTAGTCCGTCGCGGATTCAAAATGGCAAAGCTGTCTGACAGGGCTGTATAGTGGGGTCTCAGGTGCATTGAAGCCAATTGGCACATGACATCATCAACAGGCACATGGCATGCCAGTACCACAATGCTGCTGTTGGTGAACAGTGTGACAAAGTGGCTGCATTCCAGGGCTGGGCCAAGCTGGGCTGAACATGTTGAGCGGGTCCTCAACCCTGTCCACAGATGGGTGGTGCAGTGCCAAATTCAGACTTGCTTTTGAGCTGGACATCCAGCCACAGCCGGCACAGTAGCGCACAAACAGTGGGGTCCTTGGGGGTGCCAAGGGCAGGTTCACTGATGGAGGACTCCTGCTGTCTAGAATGGAGAGCATCAGGAGTTAGCCTGTACAAGCTCTGACCCTAGAGTCATACATAGGGGATACAAAGTCTCTGTTAGCGGAGTGACCGGCACGAGGTCCAGGCAAGACGGTGTGCTCCACAGTACAGGCATTGCACTCGCAGTCGAAAGGCTGCTCGCCCATTAGGCACTTTCCGGCGTAGTTCAACGACAAGAATGGTCGAGCAGAGTCTTGCAACCGGGCACGCCTATAGTTAGGGCTATGCGAGGGCAGCAGTACGCGCACACTTCACTCTTATACTGTCTTCCGCCCGCAACGCTCCGCAGTAGAAGTGAGCTGTGGTGGTGCACATCTGGCCTCGAATGCAGCCGTCGGTATGAAGCTCATAATATACGAAGCTGCCAGGTCCAACGACAGTCCACCAGCACAAAACGGACGGTTGAGATCCAAGAATCCGGAACTTCTCGAGATCTCTAGAGCGGTGCCAAGCACTTGCCTCTCAATCTCCCGGACAAACCATCAGCTTCTACGATGTATCTGACGACCTCCCAGGCTGGACAGCTGTTGCAGAGGACACTATTGATGCTCTCAGTGCTGCTTTAGAAGCTCACCCTCAGCTCAGAGTCTACAAGCAAGGTAAGCAACAAAATGCTGCCTTTTGACAACCTCAGTGCAACCTCTGAGCCTTGTCTACCACTTTGCTGCCTACCAACTTATGCGCACCTTCACAACACATATGAAGTTATCCAAGGCCTTCTCTCATTTGGCTTCTCTCACAACCGGAAACACCACATCTTGACATTTTGGCTAATGCAAACCTGCTGCGCCACAGAGCTGTTTCTGAAATTCCCAAATCTGCTGATAACATGATACATTCATTGATTTCATGTTCTATAGGGCCTGCAACAAGCCTCCAAGGAGCACATCTACAAGCACAGGCTAGCAAGTATGCTGCATACTTGCAAACTGAGGCAGTAAAGCAGCAGCTCAAGGCAGTTTTGGGGTTTACTTTGCCAGTGGGCAACAGCTTGATGGGCATGTCGCGTTATGGACGGCAGCTGTATGTGAGGCCTAGCTACCTTCAGTTGAGAAACAAACTGGCACAGCTGTCGCAGAACGCAGGTCCATATGGGGACAAAACTGTCATGGTCAGTGGTACACCTGGAATTGGCAAATCATTCTGTGCCGTATATTTGGCCACCTACTTCATTGCTCATGGCACACGGGTTGTATATGAATTTCATCCCGTCAGTGGGTCATCCATTTCCTAGTATCATTTCCCACCCTACAGCCGCCAGGGTTTCCATAGCTATCATTGGGAAGAGTTCGCACCTCACACAGACGATGCTGACACTGTCTACCTTGTGGATGGCGGCTTGCCGTGGCTTCCTTCTCCTGCTTGCTGGTGCTATGCCTTTTTAAGTCCTCAGTAAGCTTGTATCGCTGGCAAACAAAGTTTCCATCAACTCACCTTATGTTCCACTGTGGACCTTAGATGAGTTGCAAGCATGCCGATCATCAGTGGATGCTTTTGAGAGTGCCCTCAGCACACAGCCAGTGACAGAGGCATATGAAATTGCGGGAGGCATTCCTCGCTCGGTCTTGCAACTTGCAACTGACTGGAGAGGATCAAGCATCCCTGTCAAGGACCTTGTCATAGACACACTCAACACTGCTGTGAGAAAGCTCTCTTCACAAGTGAGTTCAGCAGCTGTCAAAATTGAGTCCTGATTTGGTGAAACACCGTTGCTTGTATGTGCTGTACATGGGTGATGGTGCGCAGTGGTTCTGCGCAGCATTTTCATGGCACAGCAACACCTCAAATGGAAGTGCATGGACTCACTTGATTGTGGTTGTGTGTGCCTAGACTCAATGTCGCATCTTGCCTGCAAGCTGATGTTCACGTTTACAATGCAGGCTTTGCAAGATGCTGTAGACCAGAGCCTGGCAACAGGGTATCATGACGGCATCGATAAAATCTTGCACACGGCATGCCAGAATTTGCTTGAGTATGGCCACCCACAAATTGTGTACGCAATTGTGTACCAGATTTGCAGCACAACTTGTGTTGTACAAGCTTGGAGAAGCTGCCCAGCAGAGACAGCTTGCTTGGTTTCACAGTGCGGCCGGGCATGCACATTGGCAAGTTGCAAGAGGCTACTGGTTTGAAAGTATGGCGCACCAAGCCTTGTGTAATGGTGGAAATTTTCCATTCAGATTGCTGGGTAAGTTGTGATGTTCTGCATGTATTCATGTATTTGCATTTGGCCCATCCATCTGGCTGCCTGTTGCTTGCCTTAGTTGCAACATTGCACCTGCCTGCAGCCTGCCTAGCTGTGATGTGGCAAATGCAGCCAGACAAGCACATGCTTCCCGGCTATTATGTTTAAGTATGCTCAGCCTGGCTACACTTAAGATGCTTTTGCACTTGGTAAACTTAAGTTGCCTTCCATTCCACGCCCATGCTGTTATTATAGTATTACATTTCACCATCAATATCATGGCTGTCGTTACTCGTTGAACCCTTTGTGATGAGCTGTTGTGGCGCTGACATGCAGGCTCAGATATCTGCTACACTTTGCAACTACCTCGTGCGTCTGTGGTCCTGTTCACATCTGTCACATAGTTGGTGCCTATCTTTCGAGTTGACTCCATGGCCACCTACGCTCAGCCAAGATACAGCAACCACCCCACGTTTGATGCGCTGAACTGTGGAGCATTGTGGTTTCAGGTGAGTTGATGCCTGTAAGCATTCTGTACTATTCAAAAGGTTGTGCATAGTTCACCTTGCTGCGCAAGAAGAGATGCCAGGCTATGTGCAAATCACTTTCTGTGTCTGTCTGGCTGCAGATCACTGTCGCCAAAAAACATGCTCAGAAGATGGCAAGCTTCAACGCCTTGAAGGCAGCAGGGCTGCCAGCTTGTAGCCTCAACAACTATGTAGAACCTCATCTGCTCGATGATGTAAAGCCCATTCACATGATTGTAACTACTCCTGACAGATTTGACACGTGCTACCAAAAGCAGGTGAGCACTGCTTGTGTGATGGTTGCATTTGCATGTGCTTTTTTTGGCTGCATCTTCCCTCTGTAGCTTGTCTACAACCTGTTTTTGGCTGCGTCTTCCTTCTGTAGCTTGTCTACAACCTGTTTTTGGCTGCGTCTTCCCTCTGTAGCTTGTCTACAATGTTGTGATGGCAACAATGCAGCATTGACTGCCGTGCTGCAGAAGAAAGATTGGTGTTACCCATACCTGTTGCATCAAGTACAAATGCTTTGCTTTCACACTGTTGCATGTGCTATGAGTGCATCACCCATGATTTCATGCCTGTGTATGCAGACTGTGCAGAAACAAGGAACTGCCCAGTTTCAAACAGGAGTGTTGAAACTTGATCTGAGTACAGCTACGGCTTGAACTGGGTGAGGCTGCATCTGGGCTGGATAATCTGGAAGCAATGGCAATTGATGCAGATGTCCAAAAATGAGGAGATCTTGCTCATGGAGCCACGACATCATGTGAAACATCCCTGATGTTTAACATTGCAGTGCATTGAGAAGAAGAATTCTGTCAAGGAGTAGCTACTATAGTCAGGGGCAACTGGCTAGTAGAAGAAGCGCAAATTGCTGTCTAATTATTACAGTCAGGGTTCAGAGCTTGATGCATTGGCACATCTGCAACCTGTGTGCCATTTGAATTTGTCTGTCACAATTGCATGTTAGAGACAACATGGTAGCATATTGATACGGCATCAATACAACCATTGTTTTTTCAGGGCTATCTTTTTGTATTGTTTGAGTTTGTACAGATGGGGATGGTCAAGTAGTCCCAGCAGTCACTAGTCCGTTCTCCGCACCCTCCTGGCTGCGCCAGACCCCCTTCAGTAGTCCTTCATGCTTATGGGCTGGACCTTCAGCTATATGGGGATGATACAAACCCCGGGGTCTACACAATCTCAAATCTAATTGACGCCTCCTGCTGCAAACAGTTGTTCCTGATGTCTCGCGCTGCACAGCCAACTTTAGTTTGTGGCTGGTCAAGTCGCTCGCAAACACCAAGCCAGATGATCTGACCAGAACCAAGTTTCACTTGAAGTCAGCATGCTTTGATCGACTTCGGCAACGCCGCGCGAAGTGAACTCGAGCAGGATCTGAACAATCAAACACTGACAGAACACGAGTTTGAGCATGCCAGGCATTGTCATTAAAAGCCCACAGCAGACGAACACAGCTGCTCTTGCAGAAGCTGCTTTCGAAGATGCTCCCACCTTACACCCTGAGACAAGCTATGTCTGCGTTGGGGACACGATAGACACTGACCAGCAGGAAGGCTTTCTCAGGTGTTCAACCATATGGCAACATTGCTCGTGTTGCCACCAGCCTCAGTAGTAGGTGACCAAGTACATGTGCTTTGTTGCAGGGGCCACGGCACTCAGGTGGTCGACGGCACATTGATCGCCACTGTATGTGGTGTCATTCAACGCGTGAACAAGCTCATATCTGTGGTACCTGTCAAAAATAGGTGCATTTGATCATGGCTTGCCGCTGCCTGGGTTTTTAGGATACCAAGCTAAAGTTCAACTTGTCTCATAGGTACAATCCAGAGTTGGGAGATGTGGTTGTTGGCCGAGTTACTGAGGTGACCTTGCTGTGTGCATCTCAATCTTCAATTTCAACATCAAAGTTAAAGTTGTAAATGAAAGTAAACAAATTGGCATGCTGATCACCTGCGGGAGCAGTCTGTGAGATTGTGTAGCTCTGCAGTGTCATTGACTGTGCTGCAGGTTGCCAATAAACGCTGGAGGATTGACTTGAGATCACGGCAGGCCGCAGCTCTTATGCTGTCAGCTGTTAACCTGCCAGGCGGTGTGCAGGTACTGAGCTGTCATCTTGCTGTCCAGCATGCTCTTCATCTGCAGAAGTCTTTGCATGCATGTTTATCAGCCTGAGACTGCCACCAAGTGTGAATCTGTCAGACACGTACGTTTGTTTACGTGTACAGTATCTGGGATGCAGCAGTCTGATCAACTGTAACACATGAAACATGTTTGCGTGCAGAGGCGTCGTACAGCAGAGGATGAGCTCAACATGCGTAGTGTCTACGCTGAAGGGGATCTCATAAGCGTGAGTATGCTGTAGGCATTTACTGCATCTACAACAACGCCTTTGCAACTGCAAATTGTGGCTCTTGCCATGACAGTGTGCTTGGCTGCTTTTGACCTCAGCTGATGTCTACATCATGCGACCAGCAGCTATGCCATTCCACCCAGGTGTGTTGCAGGCAGAAGTGCAATCCTTCTATGCTGATGGAGCTATTGCTCTGCATACTAGAAGTCTCAAGTATGGCAAGGTAAGCATGCATTCTGACACACAGATCCATCCCATCATGGATCCCATTTCATCAAAGAACCTGTTTCATGAAGCTGGGGTGATATTACAAGGCTCTGTTCTTGAGCTGAAGATCATCACAATAGCATGAGATCTGACAATCACTAATGGACAGAACGCTGCCTTTTGTACCAATTTCCCCTATGCTTGTTATGACATGACTCATCTGGCACAGTGTCCTCCAGCATATGGCTAAGCCTGGTTCTGCTCTCACTGCGTTTGTAAGCCTTGACTGCTGCTATCAGCTCCTGCCCCTGGATGCCTGGGCTATCACAAACACTCCCATTCATGTCTACACTGTGCACTCCTGGACGCCTCACAACCTCTTCTAAAACAGCTGCTTTGATGTGCTTATTTGAATTCCTGGTGATGAAATTTTGCATGCAGCTGGCAAATGGGCAAATAGTGGAGGTGCCTCCCACTCTGATCAAGCGGCAAAAGCAGCATTTCACGACACTGCAAGGAACAGGCAAGTCACTGATTGTTTGCATAGCATTTGCACCATTAAAGCATCACTTGGCTCACCAGCAAGGGCTGCCTTGTTTCAAAAGTTCTTCACTTTCAGTGGCAGCAAGCTGAATGTAGCTGTGCAAGTCAACAGCACAAATGACATCTGCCATTTCCTCAGAAAATCCCACTGTGGATTATACGTTGCTTCCAGGCCAAGCTTGCTGCGCCAGGCAGTGCACAACAGAGGCTGTGCAAGCAATTCTGCCCACAATCCGTTCTTTTTGGCCATTTTCAGCCCAACTGAGGCTTGCTGGATCTTGCACGTGCAGGTGTCCAGCTGATCTTAGGCTTGAACGGTGTCATCTGGGTCTCAGCAGAAACCACGCCAGCACCAGAAGCACCAAAACCCAGCACGGACTCAGATGCTGAGCCACCAGCTGTCAGAAATGTGTCACAAACTGAGCGGCACGCCGTTGCCAGGGTTGCCAACTGCATCAGAGCTCTTGCCAAGCTCTTCTTCTCCATCCATCCAACATCAATCCTCAATGTGTACACGGTGTGTACCACTTGCTGTGAAGTCTAAGTTTGCCTTGAGTTTCTGGCTGTCCAGCTACTGTACATCCAAACGTGCCTGTCCTGATCCTGCACAGCAGGTGTCATTTACGCATACTTCAGTACTGCCCATGCGTCTCTACCATACTTGTTGTCTGCTAGGAGACAGGCTTGCAATGAAGTGCCAAGATTTCTGAATATGTGCTGCATTTGACTTCCCTTCAGCAAGGTAATCAGAAGTTGCAGCAGTGGCTTCAGGTGCATTGCGTCTGCATTGCAGTTGGTGTGCCTTCATGCTGTTTGCTGCTGCGATCCCTACATAACACTTATGGTGCAATGTAGGCCAGTCTGGATCAACAAGTGCCAATTACAGCAATCACACAGGAGGCAATGCTTGCTGACATAGCTGTTAGAGAAGCAGCTCTGAGACATGGCGAAGACTGAAACGCATGCTGAGGCCACTTTGTTGTTCGGTCGGCTGGTCGCGCTACTGCATGCAGCAAGAGAAGGATACTGCTGTGCCAGGCAGTCATAATCTGCTGCGAAACCCAAGCTGCAAGCATAACCAGACACATGCAGGCAATGAATGAAGCTGTGGTCTCCTGGGGGCCCACATGCTTACGTCATCATCATTGCCTTCTGCTAGCATGCTGACCTCCGAGTATGGCAGAGCCATACAACAGCAAGCCTGCAATTGTGCCTGGATCTGGCACAATTATTGACACAACCTCAAATCTCAGCTCCACATGCCTTGTGCTAGCGCTTGTAGCCCGCCGGCAGGACTGTCAGCGTCGAACTAGCAGTCAGCAGCAGATGCTCCATGTTTTCTCAGCAGCTTACACAGTCAGCAGGTCTGTTCATCATGATGTCAACCCGTGAACATAAGCTCTGAGATGCATCGCATAGCCCAACATAACCTGACGTGTCTCTGAGATGCAATGTATTCGGGAATAGCAAATCTGCAAGCAGTTTTGAACAGAATTGGTCATGAGCCTGCTGACCAACCACACATTTAAGACCAGAGTTGACAAAGACCTGCAACATCAGAGTTCACAGATACTAGTTCCGCACTAGGAGATTGCCGTGATTCATTCATTTTCATTTAGCACCTTACAGTCTGGGGTGTGGAGCCAGTTGTGACTCATCAGACATCCTGGCTTGAAAGCACAGGTGTATGTGGTGTGCAACAAAATCAAGCTGGTGGGAATTCTGCTCGAAAAAGAGCCTAAGGTCCCGTTGTTGGTAGTTTGGGCTAAATAACGAGAAATGCTGACCTCTAATAATGCTGTAAAAAGGGCAGTCAAAAAGGAAATGTTGCTCGTCTTCAACCGCTTGCATAGAACAGTGACGACAAACACGTTGTTCTCTAGGTGGTTTGGGTCTCAACCATCTGTCAGTCTCGACCCTCAATGAGTGACCACCTAACCTGAACTTGATGAGTGAAAACAATGAAGCACTGGGTCTTATGTCACGAAGGTAAGAGGCCATGACATTGGAGTCAAAAAACATGTTGTCCATGAAAAAGCTGACCTTTGTAGCTGAAGATTGGCAAATGCC
>JAABUH010004156.1_pt1 | contig 11874 bp, 13 predicted proteins | sample 5559121 | NCBI WGS metagenome assembly JAABUH01 (sample SAMN10711871, study PRJNA513364) | rock metagenome | isolation source: Antarctica rocks | place: Antarctica: Victoria Land, Battleship Promontory nord | collected 2015-12-28 | reverse complement strand
TGCCGTCGGGAATCCACGGTCCGGAGACGACAGAGAAACACGAACTGGTACAGGTGGCAGGCCGACCGGGTGCCGCAAAGGCGGGAGTCGTAGACACCGCTCAGCATCATCACGTCTACCTCAAGACCGGTCTCTTCGCGTGCCTCTCGGCAGATCCCCTCCGCCGGCGTCTCGCCAACCTCCAAGATACCGCCCGGCATTGCCCAGAGACCGTTATCTTTCTGTTGGATGAGCAGGATCCGTCCTCGGTCGTCGAAGATGGCGGCGTCCCCGCCGGAGCATGGAGTCAGGTGGACGAGGTCGCCATCGTAGAGCCTCTCGATCTCATCCACGTCACGGATATCACGCGCGGCGGCGATCTCCGCCGCAATCCGGATCAGGCGCTGGGATCGCTGAGCCACGTAAGGATCGTCGCGGCCCCAGAACCGCGTCTCGTATGCGATACTGCGGATCTCATCCGCCCAGATGTGAAGCGGCAGCTGTGCCTCAGAACCGGTCATCCGATACCTCAATCATTCGGAAGATCCGTGATCCGGTACGGGTCCTCCATGCGGAGCCGCGCATAGAGTTCAACCATCTCCGTCGTCTTGAAGAGCCGGGCGGTCGCCGAGCCAACGGTCGTCATCCGAATCAGTCCACGCTCGTCCGCCGCCTCACGCACCCGGATGAAGTTCGGCGTCGGGACGCGATACCCAACGCTCCATTGGTCCGGGGGATAAGAGCGCTCAGCTCCTTCCGGTGATTCCATCTGTTGCGCCAACTCAAGCGGCAGATCAACCCATCGTTCAGCGAGATGCAACGCGAAACACCGGTCCATGTCGACGCCGAGGAGCAGGACCCAACCATCGAGTTCCAGGAGGCGGTGGTATCCCTCGGCGAGCACGGCGGCATGCTCGCCCCAGGCAGCGATCGAGAGCACCGGATGGGCATTGCGCACCACATCGTTACGATCGCGGAACCGATCGGCGACCGCCCCCATCCCGCTTCTCACATGCTGTGCATCATACGGCAGGACGCGTACCTTCCAGGCGAGACCGCACTCGATGTCGTCTGGCGTCAGCGGCACCGGCAGGCTCACGGAGCAACTCGGCTTGACCAACGCTCCGCGTTTACCGACCATCTTGATCAAGCACTCGATAACTGCATCAGGTCCGCCCTCGACGCGACCGATCGCGCCCAGCGAGCAATGGACGGCGAGGGCCATCCCTTCGTCGATCCCAAGCCGAGCAAGTGCCTCCTTCATGGCCGATTTCGTTACGTGCCGCCGCGACGGGTCTGCCCCCGCGTCACTTGCCATTGCGATCACCCCTCCGGGACACTCCCCTATCCACCGATCTATTGTCGCAAGCGCCATGGCAACCATCCCGCTGGCGGTGAGGCTGCCCCATTACCGGGTTCGGGGGCGCGCGGACAGCCCTGGCGTCCCAGCGCACGAACGAGATCGGGAGCGAAGGAAGAAGACCAAGCGTTTCTGAGGTGCTCCATCGACTCCGGCTAGTGAATTGGACGAAAGTCTTGTTCGGCCAGCCAGCGTTGGAATTGCTCCATCGTTCAGACCCCCGACAGTGCCGCCTGATACACGTGGCGACTGCGTATTCCTACCGCTTCGAATTGCAGATTACTCTTCATTTCCCGCTTTATGGCGAGAATTGCCACTCGCATCTCGGGAGTCAAGCCTCGTCGTACCCTCATCCCTGAGCGCGATCTCGGGACGCAGCGATTGCAGCGTCCACACGTCAATCTTCCATGGTTCGCCGGTCTCCGCTCGACAGTGGATGCCACAGTAGAAGCCCTCCCCGACACGGGACCATCCGGATTGAAGGGGCCGGCCTGACTGACGTACTGCAGACGGAAGACCCGCGGATGCACCGCGATGGGGGCAATGGCCAGGTAGGCGGTGTGGAATATCTCAGCATCGACGTGCGGCACCAGCACGTTGAAGTCAATATCACGGACCACCATGAGGCCCATCGCCAGGCTGCCGATCAGGTGCGGCTCGCCCCATGTCTGGAGGATTGGTACAAGGTGCAGGTCGTTGAGCACGAGGTTCGCCTCCCGCTGCAGTTCGGCCTAATGCCGTAGATCGTCCGCGACGAGTTCCGGCATCATCGCCCGGTACATCCGAGCGCTTCGCGGAGACGCGCGATGTCGGCTTGGTGCTTATCTCGCACCGGTAAGTCAGCCCGCCATTCGCGGAATCTCTCGTTGATCTTGACTTGAACGGAGGGGTTCACGATTGGGCAGATGAGTTCACCAATCCGCCCGACCGATCCGTTGAGCATGCCGTCGGGCCACGGGCTACCTGCCCACGGTCCACCTGCCACCACGACCTGCCCGCGCTGATTCCGATCAAGGAGCGCAGCCTGCACTTCTTCCCCGTCCTTGCTAAAGTCCCGTTGTGCCTCGGGCGAGGGCTCGTCGAGTTCGGCGAAGTCGGCACCTCGGAGTCCTCGCACCAGCGTCGAGGCATCCTTCGCCCACACGAAGAGATCAATGTCTTCATGCTCTCGCGTCACCGAGGCGAGGAAGAAATCCATCGCCCATCCGCCGCGGAGCCAGCATTCGATAGACGTCGCGTGACAGATCGACATGATTTCCTCTACGATAGGCACAGCGCTAAGGAGGACCAGCCGACCCGCATGGGCAAACCCACCGAGGAATTCATCGGCGTCGACGCTGCCTACCTCTCACTGCTTAGGACGCTCGGTCGACTCACAGACGCCGGAGCGAGCGCTCCGTCGGGTCTATCCGATTGGTCGCGGGCCGAGCTCGTGACACATCTGGCGCGGAATGCTGATGCCAATCGACGCATGGTGGAGGGCGTGATCCAGAACGAACTCGTCCCGCAATACGCGGGCGGGGCGGAGCAGCGCGACGAGGAAATACGCCGAGGCCGGGGCAGGATGGCACGAGAAGTGATTACCGACTTGCAGGAGGCGCAAGCGGCGCTTGTCACCACGTGGGCGGCGATGCCGGACGATGCCTGGGATCGGCCAACGCTCGCCTTGGCTGCGACACGTCCGGCGTGGAGGGGGGTTTGGGCGCGGTGGCGGGAGATCGAGATCCATCATGTTGACCTCGCTCTCGGCTACGAGCCGGCGGATTGGCCGCAACGCTTCGTCGAGCGTGCACTTACATCCGTCGTTCGCGGTATACCTTCTCGTTGGCACAAACCTGCCTTGGCTCACGGACGAAGCTGGCTCCTGAAGACCACGGATACTGGCAGGGAGTGGCGCGTCGTCCAGTACGGCGCCGCAGTGGAGGTGACCGAGGGTGACAGTGACGAAGTGGACGCGGTGGTGGGTGGTCCGGCGTACGCCCTCCTTGCCTGGCTCCTGGGGCGCCGGCAGCCGGAGCAGGTTCACCTGACCTGTGCCGGTGATCCGGAGCTGGCATACAGCCTGCCACAACAGGCCTCCTATCCCTGATCGGTTGGTGGTCGGAAGCAGGGCCAACGCATCTAAATGGAGGGTAAGGCATAAGTGGGAAGGATAGGGTCCATCTCATACCGGGAGCCAAGATCATGCCGCTGGACCCCGCGCCCCGTCTCGCGTTGCTCGACCATCCACGCATCGAGCGGACCAAGCTCCATCCCTTCTTGAGTATCGTCGCCGTCACCATCTGCGCGGTGTGTAACCGTCGCCATGGCCCTCAATTCCGTCGGGTACCTCGCGGTCGGATGGCTGGGACAGAGTCTGGGGGTGCGGCAAGGATTATGGTTAGGGGGAGGAGCGATTGTCCTCCTCAGTCTTGCGGCGTCTTTCACGCCTGCCATCCGCCACATGGACCACCAGCCCACATCCCAGATCCTCCCCGACACCGGGAAGATGTAACGATGAAACGCCTGATCGCTGACCGTCCGGGTTGGCAGCGCGTTCCGGAGAGCGACTTTCACATCGTCTCCGTCCAGACGCCGGAGTTCACCGGCTCTCTGACTCTGCTCCAACTCTTACACGTTACGGAGCCGCTCTGGAAACGTATCGGAGAACGCGACTATTGCCTGGCAGCCTCCGGCTATCAGTGGATGCAACACTGGCCAGCGGGTACCCACTACTCGCTCACCACCATGTTCGATCGCGATAACCGCATCGTCCAGTGGTACATCGACATCTGCCGACGTCAGGGGGTTGATGATCGCGGGGTTCCCTGGCTCGATGATCTCTACCTGGATCTCGCCATCGTGCCGCCTCGGGACGTCCACCTGCTGGATGCCAACGAGTTGGCTGACGCCCTGCGGCACGGAATCGTGTCCCGGTCCGAGTATGACCTGGCCTGGACGGAGGCCGAGCGGCTCATGGACGGACTCACGCGAGGCGAACCGAGTCTCTGTGACCTCAGTGAAGCCCACCTCGGGCGCTATTTCCCCGGCTGAAAGACGGCGTCGGTCGATGGGGATTGTTGATATCGTGGCATTGGATAATTCTGCGGCGCCGCCGGTACGCCACCGATACTTCCCGACTACGTCACTTCTGGAAGTTTGGTGAGGGGCCGGGCATTGCGGATCTGCGGTGTCACGGTCGTGAGGATCGCCAGCAGCACCATGATTCGCCCTGATTGTGGAGGCCAAGCTTCTCGTTGTCACCCATCACCAATCCCCAGGGTCTCCAGCAGCGCATCCTCCGCCGCCAACGCCTCGTCTCCCACGGCACTGTCCATCATTGCAGATGGCGTTTCCGGCGGCGCATTCCGCCACCAGGCCACCGTCCGGCGGAGCGCCTCCTCTGGCGAAATGGGCTCGTCGTATTCCAGCTCCTCCCGGATGCGCGTCGTGTCGACGATCCAATCCTGCGCCCAACGATACTTGCCGACGAGATGGGCAGGTAATCGATCCACCGGCAGGGACACGACCTGCCCGTGCCAGCCGGCCACCTCCCCGAGCTTCTCGATCCACTCCTGCATGGACAATGCGTCGGGCTCGGCCACGTTGTAGATACGCCCGGTCGCACGGTCATTGGTGACCGCCAGCACGGTGGCATGGGCGACGTTCTCGGCGTAGCCGCGCGACCAGCGCCACATCCCAAATTGACGGTCCAGGAAGATGACCGGCCGGCCCATATCCATGCGCGTCAGTTCGGCGAGGATTCGACCGCCGTCATGCGGTCCATAGACCATGGGATAGCGCAGGATGGTACCCGGCAGGGCAGGATCGCCCATGATGATCCGCTCGGCGAGGATTTTGTCACGGTCCGAACCGTCCGGGTAGTACAGCGTCCGCAGGTCCGCGTCTTCCGTGAGCGGTACCGCCTGGATCGGGCCATCGTCACGGTGCCAGAGGACGTCATAGGCCCGATAGACATCCTCGCTGCTGATCCCGACGATCCGTCTCGCGATCCCTCGAAACACGTCCATGACGGCCTGCGCGTCACGGTCATTATGGGGAAGCATATCCACGACGACGTCCGGGGCGAAGCGCGTGAAGTGAGCCGTGAAATCGGTCAACCGCTCGCGATGCCCGTGAATGTGTTGGACGTCCACTGGCACGTCGGTTTCTGTCTCGCCCCGATGGAAGACCATGACATCGTGACCCTGTTCGTGCAGCTCCCGAACGATGAAGGGACCGGTGAGGCTCGTCCCGCCCAGGATGAGGACGCGCATGCTCACGCGTCCCGCCCGGCGGCCAGCGCCTCGAAGATCTCGGTCGCCTCGGGCGGGGCGATATCACCGCCAACCATGATCAGGTCGGGCTCGATACGCTCGATGTCGGCAAGCACGGCCTTGAGTGCTGGGAGATTACCGTGGATATCGTCGATGGCGGCGATCCGCATTGTTACCTTCTCGCCAGAACTCCCCGGCTTGGGGGCAGCCGACCGGGTTCAGGGACGTGAGGCTGAGGTTGCGGTACCGGCACGTCCGTGGGGACTGGTTCCGTATACGGTTGCGGCTGCGTCGGGCCAGGCTCAGGCGTGTGGGGCGGTAACGGCACATCGGTCGGAACGAATGGTTCCGGCGGGGACGGTGAAGGGGTTTCGAGTCGCATGGTAAGTTCCCGCGTCATGGCGTATCCTCTCGCTCGTTGGCGTCGTGCCGGCTCTGCATGTGAAATCCCACGCTCCGCCGTTGCCTGGGGTCTTCGTCGTGATCGGCCCGCTCGATGGCCGATACGGCGTCGCTGAACGATACCGCCAGCTGCTCTGCCAGGGCCTCACAGGCCTTCGCATACGCGTCCCACAGTCGAGGCGGCACCTGAGTCGTCAGGTTCTCGCGATAGCGCGCCTGGTACGCCTGGATCTCAGCTTCCCGCTGGGGATTGACTTCGGGAACCCCCTCGTTCTGCTCTGGCTCGTCGCTCGGATACCCGGCCAGCTGATCGAGCATGGTGCGCGGCACGTCGAAGGTGCTCGCCAGCCGGTGGAGATATCGGACCGATGGCGTGACATGCCCCCGGCGCCAGCGCGAAACCTGAACATCAGCCACGCCGACCTGTCGTGCCATGTCCGCCTGCGATAATCCCCGGCTTTGCATGGTCGCTTCCAGCCACTGGCCGAAGCGGTTTGGTGAATTCGGCATGGATCGTCTCCTTGCCTTTATCTTACTATCACGATAGTGATCTTACAAACGGTAAAGATGGTATATCCGGTCCGGATAGCACCATCCCTATTCGGCCAGCGGTTACACAGGCGGGGGTACGTCGGGCGGCGGTGGTTCGTGCAGCCCGAACACCGGCGACAGGAGGAGCGCGGCGAAGGCAAGGACCACGCCGAGGCCGACCCCCACGAGGAGGGGACGCAGGCCGAACGTCTGTCCAAGGAACCCTCCCACCAGGGCGCCGATCGACACCGTGCCCGACATCACGACGCTCTGGGTGCCGTCCACTCGACCGAGCAGTCGATCCGGCGTGACGGCCTGCGTGAGACTGACGAAGTTGATGAAGTAGCTTGGGCTTCCCAGCCCCATCAATACCTGCCCCAATCCCACGATGATGACCGTCCGGATCTCGGACCCGCTGGCCAGGGGCAAGCAGAGTTCACCGATGCCGTAGAGGATACCACCCGCGATGATCGCTCGCCCCGTGCCGAGGTGGCGCGAGACGCGGCTCGCCAGCAGCGCCCCCACCAAGCCGCTCGGCCCCATGACCGCCAGCACCAGCCCGATAATCCCCGGTGTCAGGTGCAGTTGCCGGCTCATGAAAAGGATCTCTTCGGCCACGAGCGCCCCAAGGAAGAGGTTGGCGACACTGACCGCCCCCATCACGTCTCGAAGGATCGGAGCATGGAGCACGAAGGTGATGCCTTCTCTGATGTCTCGGCCGATACTGCTCTCGGAGCGCGGGATGACCTCTTCGGGCGTCTGAATTCGGAGGAGCGTGGTGGCACTGATGACGAAACTGACGGCATCTGCCGTAATAGTGACCGGTGCAGTTACCAACTGTACGAGGATGCCGGTAAGACTCGGCCCGGCAATCTGAGCAACCGAGCGGCTCACCTCGAGCTTGCTGTTGCCCTCGATCAGTTGCTCCCGATCGACCAAGGATGGTAACAGCGTCTGGTAGGCAGCGCCGAAGAAGGTTCTGAGCGTCCGCGCCAGAAAGGCCACGATAAAGAGCTGGACCAGCGTCAGGATGCCGAAGAGTGCGGCGAGCGGGATTGTGGCGAGTACCACTGCGGTGCCGAGGTTGGTCGCGATCAGCAAAGGGCGTCGGCGGATGCGGTCAACCCAGACGCCGGCGGGAAGACCGAAGATCATGGTGGGCACGGAGCCGGCCGCGGCGAGGAGCGCCATCTGCGCGGGAGATGCGTGCAGGGTCAGGATCGCGGTCAGCGGGAGCGCCAGCAGCGTCACCTGCGATCCCAGCAGGGAGATGCTCTCCCCGGACCACAGTCTGAGGAAATCCGGCTGGTGCCAGAGGGAGTGGGACCGCATGGGCGAGGTGCCCGTGGTATGACGCCCAGACATGGTGATTCACCTCCTGACACACGAGGAGCGTTGCCTAGCGCGATGCTACGCCTGGTGCAAATCCAGATGCCGGGCGGCTCTCGGGCCCCGGCCGGGATACAACGTCTATTGTCGCACAGAATCGCTGCACCGCGCCGTTCTTTAAGCAGATAGCCAGATCCTGCCGGTGCGCGCGTACGCTGGTAGACTGGCTACACGGACAGGACCGCCGATGCGCGCGGGAGCGCGGTACTAATGCATACGAGGAACTACAAGTGGCGCTGGGGCACGTTGACCAGAGTGGCCGCGCCGATCGCTACCGGGCCGTCCTCAATCGATTGCGGCCCGATGATGATCCGGCAAACTCTCCGAACACGCTTGCCTGGATCGATGCCCAGCCAGGAGAGCGCATCCTGGAGGTGGGTTGCGGGAACGGGGCTGTCGCCCGTGCCGTAGCGCGAGCGGTGCCGGGCATCCGGAACCTGGTGGCGATAGATGCCAGTGCTGAACTGATTGCCGAGGCGCAGCAACAGACAGACAACGCTTTACCGGTCAACTTCCAGGTGGCGGATGCCCACCAGCTTCCCTTCCCGGATGCGTCGTTCGATCGCTGCTACGCCACCGAGACCTTCGTCATCCTTCCCGATCCCTACCGGGCCCTTCTGGAGCTGGTGCGCGCCACCCGTCCGGGCGGCTCTCTGTGCCTCTGGGAGTCGGACTGTGATGCACACGCCATGCAGTCGTCCGATCTCGAGTTGTCCCGACGCTTGATGCGCTTTGTCGGTGACCACGAATTCAACGGCGCGGTTGGTCGCCAGCTCATCGGCTGGCTCAAGGAACTGGGATGGCAGGTTGAGGTTGTCGCGGCTGTGCCGGTCAGCGATGGCAGCGGGTTCCTGACGAACTGGCTGCTCGATGAGTGGATCGGCGACGCGGTCGAGGCCGGCGTGGTGACCCCAGCCGAGGCGGAGGATTTCCTCGCGGAGATGCATCGCCGGCAAGAGCGCGGCCTGTTCTTTACGTACACCGTGAACTTCCGGATCACGGCTCGGAAACCCGGCGAGTAGTGCCGGCCTGGAATGAGTAACGTGGATGCACGGACGTGGGTCGCGGCGCTTCCGGATGAATTGACGCGGCAACGCATCCTGCTGCAGGGGCTGCTTGACGCGCTGGAGGGCGATCCACGTTGGCGCTGGCTCGAGCTTGGCTGCTCAGTGGCCGAAGGTCGCGGTGATGCCCTCTCGGATCTCGACCTTGCGCTCGGCGTCGCGAAGGAGGTCTGGCCGGAGGCGGTAGACGATCTCGTCGTGCTCCTCACGACCCTGGGCAAGGTCGTCGACTCCCTCCGCCATCGCATCTCGGGCATGGGTGATCGTCCCCATCAGCGCATCTTCGTCCAGTACGTGAACGGGGTTCAGCTCGACCTGGTCGCTGTTCCGGCGCACCTCCCGAAGGGCACGCAACCGGAGAATGTCGTGCTCTATGATCCCGACGGGCTCCGTGTCAAGCGATGGGATGCGTCTGTCCTCCAAGCAGATGCCGCGACTGTGCGCAAGTGGGCATTCCTGGGCTGGACAGCGTTGGGAGACCTGGTCAAGTACCTGCGGCGAGGATCGCTGTGGGAAGCATTCGAGCGGCTGCATGAAGCGAGAACGGAGGTGTGGCGCCTTTGGGCCGTGAGTCAGAAGCTCCGCTACCCGGTGTACGGCCTGACGGTGGTCCTCGACCATCCGGAGATCAGCCTTCCCCCGGACATCGAGGCGACCGTCGCCAGTCTCGATCGCACGGCGTTGCTCCGTGCTGGCCTCACCTGTGCCGACCTTCTCGATGCCACGACACAGTCCGCTGCTCTTGCTCTCGGGGTCGATATCCCTATCGCCATGAGGCGATTTGTGCGGCGCCAACTGGAAGATGTAAGGCTCAAGTAGACTGTCCATGCTGCATCCAAGGGGGTAGCAACCGGGAGGACGCGCGAAGGAGTAGACTACGCCCGTGATCCCCGATTGGCCGCGGGGAGGGAGCGCACGATGGATCCCAAAGACCACGTCAGAGACGGCTACATGCACCACGCGGACCCGACTCCCACTTTTCCAACCGTCGATCGCTCCGATATAGGTGCCTTGCTTCACCGCCAACTCGGTCGGGAGGTGAGTGGGCTGACCCACGTACCATGGAGACGCTGCAAACGTTGCTGGCACAAGAGGCAGATCACCACATCCTCCGATACGCTCAGAGGGCGATGCAGCACGACGGAGCGCGGACGGCATCTCCTGGTGAAGGTCAAGAACCTCGTGCGGACATGAACCTCGCTAGGAACGACATCCGGTGAAGTCTTCGATCTCAATGGGTTTCTTGCCCACCGCCATGAAGGAGCCAGCCACAATCTGGTAGACACTTGACTCCGCGAGTCCGTCGCTCGGACGCCTATCCGGATCGTCGCGCATTCCGCCATCGAGCAGTGGCACCCTGTTGTCAATTTCTACAGATGGCACGGCTCTCGGATGCAGTCCACCCACGTGGAACCATGCTGCTACGCGCCTCGACGTTCCATTGGATAGTTGCCAACCCAGAGCCGCTTCGCTCGCCCTGTATCATCGAGCTCAAACACCGCCAACTCGCCCTTCAGCCGCCCTCCCTCCATGTGAAAGGTATGCTCTCGGATGCTCGCGAGAGGAAACTCACCGCCCGAGAGCCGGGTCTCCATCACAAGCCTCCCATTGGAAATCCTCACGTCAAGCTCGGATACGCCTGGCCAACTGTAATGTCCAACGTACCTCTCAAGTGTCCCCGGATCCACCGCTACTTGAGCGAGCCGATCGCGCGCCTGGATCCGGGTCACGACGGATATCAACTCCGGTAGAGCCGCCCCCATCAGCAATCCGGGATTCACCCCCATGTTCATCGAGAGGGCCATGCCGAGTTTCAAGTCGGGCAGATAGGCAATCATGCTGGCGAAGCTCTCCACGCCGCCGGCTGCCTGCAGCCCACCCCATCCCGCTATACGGGCCAGCACCCCTCCAAAGGCAATTGCCTCCTGCCAATCGGCGTCGATGTACATGATCGGTGCATGCATCTCCCGCAAGCTGGTACCAGAAAGAATCTGATCCCCCCCGACCGGGCCATCTTGAAACTGGAGCGAAATGAACTTTGCCATATCCAGAACTGACGCCCATATTTCGCCCGCCGGGACGAAGGCTCCGGCGTCGATGATGCGCCCGGGAACCGGTGTTGGGGAGCCTGGCACGTAGCCCACCGCTACGTGACTGTTCGTTTCGGGGCGCATGTCGAACCCACTCCCGGTCATGCCCAGCGCCTGGAGGATCTGATCGGCCACGTAGCCTTTGTACTCTTGCCCGGCTACTCGTTCCAGCACGGAACCGAGGATGGCGAAGCCGAGATTGGAGTACTTGAACTCCTTCATTGGTGGGGCTACCAAATGCGCATCGGCAAGGCTCGCGAGCACGGCATCAAGAGCTGGGAACTGCGTGCTCTTGATGTAGTCGAGAGGAGCTTCCATCGGAAGTCCTGAGGTGTGCGAAGCGAACTGCCGGAGGGTGATCGGTGGCTGGTCTCCGGATTGCCATCTGACCCTGAATTCAGGCAGGTACCATTCGACCCGGTCGTCGAGGCAGAGGGCTCCCGCATCCCGCAACTGCATCATCATCGTCGTGGTAAAGAGCTTCGCGATGGAACCCTGATGGTAGATGGTATGTTCATCTGCAGGCATCTCGCCGTCGAGCCGGGCGAGGCCAAATCCTCGGGCCCAGATCACGTCGCGGTTGTATACAACCGCGGCGGATACGCCGGGCACGCCCAGCGCATGCCGTCGATCTTCCAGTTCCCGCCCGAGACGATCGAGTGCAGAAGTCAGATCAGAGTCGGAGAGGTCAAGAACATCCGGCACCTCCTGCCCTGGTACGAGTGACGGAGTCTCTACAGAGGCGCTTCCTGCCAGAGCTCGGCGTTTGAGCGCCTGTATCAGTAATCGCACTGACACGGGCC